>Ga0164294_10000188_pt1 | contig 59308 bp, 45 predicted proteins | sample GEODES005metaG_FD_111479 | JGI IMG/M metagenome (GOLD analysis project Ga0164294, IMG submission 111479) | Oligotrophic lake water microbial communities from Sparkling Lake, Wisconsin, USA - GEODES005 metaG | ecosystem: Environmental > Aquatic > Freshwater > Lake | place: USA: Sparkling Lake... | reverse complement strand
GGATGCCATGGCCGGTGGTTTGGTGGATGTCATCGATCATTTGCCGGAGTTGAGTTGGGGTCTGGTGCCGAGGATGACTGCGGCTTTTTTTTAAATGTCATTCTCCTGTTTGAGGAGGGAGTTTTCGCGTCGCAGGGTGCGCAGCTCGTCCGCTTCGGACTTCTCGCCTACGGCTCGCAGTCCTTCGCTCCCGACCTGCGCACCCTGCGAGTCCAGCTTCCATTGATAGAGTAGGCTGCTCCCGATGCAGAGTTCTTCGGCGATTTGGGGCACGGGCTTTCCGGTACGAATGAGCTCAACCGCCTGAGCTTTGAACTCTGGGGTGTAGCGTTTACGTGGCTTGGTATTCAACTGGGCTGATTATAGAGCTGGTAGTCCAAAAATCTAGCTCACCTCAGAACGACTCGTGACTTCGTAGCATGGTCCCAAGCATTTTTTCAATTCTAGCATAGAGGCCGGAGAGGCGCTAATGTTGCGCGGCTTTGATGTAACCGCAATCTAGGTCGAAATTGAGAGACGTATGCGTGCTGGGGTTTTCTCCGTCACTATCCGTGAGCTTGGAGATGAAGTGCGCCTCATAGCTCCGGTTTGCCCATGCTTCGCGCAAGTTCATTCTGGTTGAGCGTGAGGATCTTTTAATCTGGCGATTAGAGCATATGTTCCACGGATGAAAACTTCTTGCATAGTTTTAAAATTCCTTTGCCAGTTTATAGGCTGCGACATACACGACGAATACTTTTGCTGATTCGCTCTGCATACGGTTCTCTTTCTGGCCTTCGTTAGGGTCCGCTCAGCTCCCCAGCACTTCCCGGTAGATCTCTACATGCCGCTCGGCTATCACTCGGGGATGATAGCGTTTGGCGATCTCATCAGCTGCAAGCTGGGGCGCCTGGGCGCCCGCATCAAGCCAGCGGATGATTCCAGCCTGTAATGAATCAAAATCATCGTGCAACTCCGCGCCGTCGATCCCGCTCGCGATGTCGACGATCCCGCCCAAGTTTGCACCAAAAAACTTCAGTCCGCGGGCCATTGCCTCCGCAACAACAAGGCCGAACGCTTCTTCCGAGGGAAAGTGCAGGAACGCATGGGAAGAATCCATTATTCGGATCAGTTCCGCCATATCCAGAAATCCGAAGAAAGCGGCGTACCCAGCTGCTTCCGCCTTTTGCAGTTCCGCAGTAAACGCCTTACCGTATTCCGAATTATCGGGCAACGAACCAGCGAAAACAACCTGCAGTTGCCTACCAGATTTAAAGATCTCCCCCACCATCCTCAGCAATTCTAATTGCCGCTTTCTTGATCCAATCAATCCAACATTGACTAAAGTCGGGATGGGGCGCTTCGGCTCGCCGCTGGGAGATTGGAAAAAACCGGCACGAATTGCGTTGGGCACCTGCCAGGTCTGCTTCGCTCGTGGGCCGACCAGCGCTTGCGTATAGCGGGAATTGCAAAATACTCCACGGCTTCGTTTGAGGGCGTGGTTTTCAAGAAACGAAGCGGCGAGCCCGAAGCTGCGATGGCCCTGTAATCCGAGCCTTTGAAGTTCCGCCATGTTGCCGTGAATGGTCACCACGTTCGGGTAACCCGAGTAAACGGCAGAAATTGCGCATTCCTTTTCGGTGCCCTGACCGTGGACTATTTTAGGAGAAATCTCCCGCAAGCGCGGGCGGATGGCTCGCACGCAACCTTGGTAGCCGGTGCGGATCCAGCCGGCCTTGGGAACCACGAGGGAATGATAATAAATGTTGTCAGCCAGTTTGGCGGGCGATTTCACTGCTTGTCGTAGGCAGGAAATTACATGAACTTCGACATCTGGCATGTTGGCGAAGCCCTGCAACAAGGCCTCAGGGGCCGCGCCGAAATACGGATTTTGGCCAGAGTAATCTTTGAAGTGCTCGCGGTTGTCGGTTGTGATTTGAACTATTTCAAGCATGGTGACAGTATTTGTAAGTTACAGTGTTCAAGCCACTTCAGCTGTCGAGTCTGCGGGCATACTCTTCACGAAGCCGTTTGACGTAATCTGCCCACGTGTTGGATTGACCGCCGGCGAGGAATGCTGCCTCACCCATCGCTAGGTTTTCAGTTGGGTCCTGCACCATACGAATCATCGCTGCGGTGATATCGTCGATATCACGAGGTTGGATAATAATGCCTTCTACCCCGTCGCTAACCACGGTGGTTGCTCCACTCTCGTAACTGGCTAAGATGGGCAGTCCGACTGCCATCGCTTCCGAAAGCACCCGAGCAAAGCCCTCTTCAAGGGAAGGCAAGATGAATGCCGTGCTTTCAGCCAGCATTTTAGCCAATTCGGCTTGAGGCACACTATTATGGTGAATGAACGAGCCCCGCCAACGGTGCATCTCTCTAAGGAAATCAGGACGAACACTGCCCACACAGACCAGTTCTGCGTCTGGCAAAATCGCTTTTACCTTCTCAAAAGCACGGAATAGATACTGCTGACCTTTGCGAACGGTCAACGAACCGACGCAGATGAATCGCGGCCGATCGGGCAAGCTATTGCGTTGTTTGAAGACTGATGTATCAACTCCAAAATGGGAAACGAAGCATTTTTCAGCGGGCACACCGTTGGACATCATGGTGTCTCTAACGAAATTGCTTGGACAGAGAATGACATCAGCCCTTTCGATTTCCCGATTCATTCGCGAACGTACCCACTGCGGGTTCGGTACCTTGTAGCCTGGTGCATAAAGATCGCATTCACGCTGCCAATATCCAAATTGTGATGTTGGGTGGCTGTTCGGCGCATCAAATACCTTCAAGACTTTCTGATCGGCTTGAGCTGCAAGATCGAAGAGCGCCTCGCATGACCCCATAGGAGCTTGTACAATGTTTGTCTCGGGAGGAAGAGTTTGACGACGAATCCACCTGTCGTAGAACGGCAGATTGTGCCAGCGCATATTTTCCTCAAGATCAGGAAATGGTAAATGGTAAAACACCTTCTGTGCAAGGTGATAATCCCAAACTCGTTTATACTTAGCCTTGGTCACACCTGACCTGCTTGAATTGCTGACCCAATAGCCTGTAAGAGAGTCATTTTTTTCAAACTCTCTTGCAGTATGGCCAAGATACCAGCTCGCCATTCCAGCTATTAATATTTTTGGTTTTGTAGTCATTACTGCTAGGTTAAAAACGACGCATTAAACTATGAAGGCGACCCACTGTTCCATGGTAAGTATATTTTTCCATATTAGACAGCCCTAGGTCTAAATTAGTTGAACGTGCATTAGTTACCGCTAAACTAATTGCATTAGCAAGAGATGTACTCGCTTCACTTGTAAGATAAATTGCACACTTACCGAGGACTGTGTCAACTCCAGCCGCACGAGTTGAAATGACTCGTAAACCCATATTAACGTAGTCAAATGTTTTTGATGGATAGGTGACTTCAGAAATCGGATTTCCCGCACGTTGGAGATTTAGTCCGAAGTGGCAGGAACGCTGCAATCGGCTGAGGTCTTCTCGTGGAAGGATGCCGTGGAAAGTCACTTGACCCTCGGATTTCTGGCAAATTGCCTGAATGCGATCGATGAAATGTCCTTGTCCCGTGATGTGGAACTCTGCATTTGCGTGAATCTCATTAGATTCCAGATAGTCTAGCAGCAGTGGGATTCCCCGCTCGTAATCCAGAGACCCAGAATAGATGATGCGAACTGGTTCCCCAATATGGGGATTTTTGGGTAAAGGTCGGTCTGGGTTTAGCATGCCAGGAACTACCTCTGAGGGAAGGTTGTGTGGAAGTCGCTTTAAAAGTGAGGGCGTTGCGACAATTGCGGCCTTGACTTGGGGTTTTACAAGAAATTCTGCCAAACCACTTAAAAAGCGCCAGAAACCCTTATCAATTGCGTGTTTCCCATCCTCGTATTCTAGAACGAGTGGATTTTTCCTGCCGCGGCAAAGGCAATAGCCGTAAGCGATGGCATAGATGATCTCGTAATTATCCATGATCATGATCGACCCGTCATGGGTTTGTCGGTAAACCAGACGCGCGTAATGGATAATATTCAGCAGAAATCGAATTTTTCGCCTCGGCGATGCCTTTGCGAAAACCTGTGGAATACCTGAAAAATGGGATGCTGTTTCTGAGAGTGGATACGGTGTGCTCCGTCCTTTGGGGTGGGGGCTAAGTAGGGTGATTTTGGAGTCGGTAGCTTCTTGAATAGCGCGGTAAAGGATCATGCGTTTGCCCGCGCTTGTGCATACCACCGGGTCATCTTCCCTCGTTTCAAGGTAGGTGTCGTCGAAGGCACCGGTGAGGATGAAGATACTTGGCTGTGCGCTCTTTGTAGTGATGGCTTTTGTTCGGGTGAATTGTTTGTTTGTGCAAGGCACTGGATAACAGCACCAACTGAGACGCACCATGGTTCGCGGGTTGCTGTGAGCGGGCGATCGGTCACTGGTCAGGAGTGACGTGCCGTGATACTTTTAGGAGGTTTGTGCAACCCAGCAGGCTGGCAATACTAATTGGGGGTTGTCTGTGCATTCTTTATCCAACGGATGAGGGAACTGGTTTGCTGGCATAAGCTTTTGAGGAAGTCTGTCTCGCCGCATAAAAGTGAACTCCATGATCGGAGGGATAATGATGTCGTCACGCTTTACTGGTGGAAACACATTGTTTGGATGAATGTGAACACAGGCGTGTGTTGAAAGAATTTTTTCAAAGACACGGCTCGTAAACTTGAAGGATGATTCGACGAATAGTTTATCAAGTTCGTGGAATTCGACAACGATTACGCGGAATCTCTTCATAAGGGTCTCGCTTGTGGATAGAAACACCTCATATTCAAATCCCTCAATATCGATCTGCAGCATCAGGTCGCTGTCGTGGTTTACAGGAGAGTTGTCTACCCAACCATCAAGAGTGAGGAACCCTTCGGAGGGGAATGCACCGATGAAGTTTTTCGTAAAGCTAAAGAGTTCGTGGTCATCCGCAGGACCATCGACCGAGCGGTCAGCAAGAAAAACCTTCATGCCGCGTTCTGCACAGTCTTTTTCGTACCCTGATACGAAACTGACTCCGGGGGAGAAGCATGCTTCGATTTCAGCGAGGTCGTTTGGAACCAAGTAGCCTCCGTCACCAGCAGGGCCGAGGCGCACCAGTCCACCCGGCGTTTGGACAGGAGTGAGACTACGCATGAGATTGCGGATAGAATTTTTATCAGTCAAACGTTCCGTCGTGCGGTTTACGGTTGATAATAGCAATTGCACGATTGATTCTGATAGGTTTTTCATTTGAGTGTAATATATTGTATTAGGTGAAATGGGGGTAAAAAAGGTTTGGGTAAATTTTGGATTAGTGGGAATCTACAGATATGATTGTAATCTATGAACAATGCTATTTTTTTAATTCTAATAAAAGTTTAATATTTTGTACTAATTATTATCTAATTTATAAATAGGGTTAGCTAACATAATTATAGTTAAGTCATGCGCTTTCTAAATAGGTGGTCTGAGAATAGAGTCTGTTAGAATATTACGAATGTGCAAGTTTTGCTGTCAGCGGTCACTCGAAATTTTATTTCGAATTGTGCCCCATGATATTTGGGTTTCTTTTCGAAGATCGTTGAGCAGGAAAAGAGAAATCGTTAAACCAAGGATGATAGCCAAGGGTAATGACCAAATCACCTTAGTGAAGCAAAGCAGTAGGATCAGAGCTCCTACAATTAGAATGACTGTCGAAACAGTCAGTAAAGTTTTGAGATTCAAATGGATTCCGCGGCCAAACATGAACGAGGTAATGGCAATGAAATAAATGAAATTTGAACCGGCAAGGCCTATCCCGACCCCTTTGAGTCCGTAGAAGTGTACCATTAAGCACGAAAGGGTTATGGTTCCAATTCCCGTCAAGAGTTCGTTGGTAGCTATAATTCGAGGTCTGCAGCTTGCATAAACGGTAAATCCTATCGGGCAAGTGATGAAACGGATAACCATGCCGAATAGCACCCAGCGCATGAGATCGGCCGCTTCGGTAAAAACTGGGGAGTAGAGAAGGCGGAGCAGTAAGGGTGCGAACAGAAGTAGAAAAACGCTAACAGGAACCCCTATGGCCATCGACAAGCGAGTCTGCTGATTTACGAGCTCGTTGAGTTTGATTTTGTCTTTTGAGGCTGCGATGAGTCTTGGGTAAAATTCAGTGCCCATGGCAGTGATCAAAATGTTGATGTAGACGTTCGCCAGAGTCATGGCGGCACTGTTTAGTCCGATTTGGCGTGGTGCTTCTGATGTTCCGTAGTATTTTGTTAAAAAATATATGTTTAGGTAGCTGGCTACTGTGATCCAGATGCCGTTTAATGCAAATGCAGCACCCATTTTGACAAGGGCTTTGAATTCACTTAGGAAATGATTAATTTGAGTCGACTCTCTTGAATTGATGTGTTTATAGACAAAATGTTTGTGGATTAAAACCGAGGCAAAGACCATTGTGACTAGGCCAATGACTCCGCCATTGAGACCGAAAAGCAGTACGAGGCCAATAGTTAAGACTGAACCGATGATTGAAGCCAGAATTTGGCATTGAGCTAAATTTTTAGACTTTTGCAATCCTTGAAGGAAGGCCAGTTCGACTGTCAGAAGAGGCGTGAAAATTAAGGAGATTGATGCTACCACAAACCACCAAGTTTTTCGCCTATCTCCAAGTAGATGTTCAGCAATGACAGGGGAAAGACAAGCGAAAAGGACTGTGGCTATGCATCCCAAGATTAGTGCAGAGCGAGCTGAAACTCGGTAGGCCTTTACGATTTCGACTTGGTCGTTACTTGCTGCCGCGTTGGCCACTCGGCGGACTGTGGCACCATCAATTCCACAGGAGCAAAGTACGCGGCAAAGGTCGAGTGAATTAGAAACTACGTTTACGATCCCCATGCCCGCGGGGCCGAGCAATATCGCGAGAATTTTGGTTCTTACAACGGCGACGCCAATTGTGACCAATTTAGCGCCAGCGAGGGCGGAGGTAGCTTTCAGCATGCCGTGATAGGCAGCGCTCCGTTCTTTTTTTTCTAACAAAATAGGGGAAGTGAAGAGGTGAATTTGAATTTGGTTAGCAAGTTCAACCCGCCAGCGCCATGAGCATATTCGATGTATGCATGCTTTGGTTGTGCGCTTTTTGGCTGCAAGGCTCAGATGAGAGAGTATGAGGTGTGTATCTATCGAACAAATTTGGTCGAGGGGCTAGGGTGGGGCCTGGAGTGAATGGTCATGGGTTGCGTTGTGGTGGTTAAATGTTGCTCCGACTGCGCGATTGGAAGATTGTTCTGAAGTAATCGTACCATGCCAATGCCCAGAACGAGGGCAGAAAGGGATTGTGTGAAATTAGCAGAACCGATAAAGAGCCAGATTGGCGCAATGACAGTCGGTAATCCTATCATGAGGCACAGGGGGTAGTGTCTTGTGTGCCGATGGCGCACAATCAAACGGTGGGCATCGAAGGCGAGATGGAAGGTGCTAATAATTAACAAAAAGGTACCAAAATAGCCTGCAGTGCGAACGCCGCTTACTAGGGTGCTGTGATAGTCACCATTAGACATAATTGCTTCGCGGTGTTGGTCGAGTCCTGACATGCCAATTGATGGTCCTTTGCGTTTAGTTGAGTTCATTTGGTAGGCTAATTCGCGTGCTGAATATCCTAGGCCATCGCCCAACCACTTATTACTAATCCAGCGGTCCGTCAGCAGTGCTTCTTTCCAGATCTCTACTCTCCATTCAGTAGATCCATCAGCATCCTTGATATATCTTTGGTTCCATGTTCCGGGAAGAAATGATAAAGCGCGTTGAATGTTAGGCGGGAAAGGGTGAACGACATTACCTAGTGCCAGAAAGGCTATTGCTGCTGAACCTATGAATCCCGAAATAATAAGTGACGTGAAGCCACTTCGATATGCGATACCAAATATATATGTAAGAGTAATCGTCATAACTGCTGTTCTGAATCCGCTAAAAGTAGCACAAACAAAGCTTGCGATGATTAAAACCATTAAATACGGCTTTACTAATGCCTTGACGGGTGAAATGAACGTCGTGATCCAAAGAGCGATATTACGTGATATAGCTGGAAGCCAAGTAATACGGTTAGCCTGTTCAGTATCAACCGCGACTCCGAAATTTTCGTAATTGGTCTCACCTGTATTTGCATAACTTCCTCCAGTGTAAAATGCGATTGTGGGAACGAATGCACCTAGGAAGTTGACTGCTAAATTCATTAGTCCTCCTAGGATAGTCCATTTTACGATTGAATCGAGATCTTTGATGGTTATTCTTAAACCGGAAAGTAGCAATGCAGTTATAATACACATTAGAAATAGAACGTAGGGCCTGCCTCCCACAGAGGCTCCTCCAAACACGTTGAGGCCAACTGGATTCCGGATGTAAACTTCTAAGATCAGTAATGCAAAAACAAAAATCCATATATCTAATTTGGTGAGAGTCAATCTAACTCGCAGCTTGTGCATGAGAAATAGTAAAAGCGAGAATGTCAGTGCTAATAACTGCCCCAGTAACTGGGTTGTCGGGTTTCCAGGTACTCGAAGGGTTATTTCGAGCGCAGTCATCAAAGGAATTAGCAACCAGACTCGCGTTCCTAGGTAGAGGCAGAAGATCGCTGTAGCCGCGGCGGTGATTTGGAAAATTGTCTCGCTTTGGTTGGTCGTGATACTCAGGCCAAGCCAGATAGAGAGGAAGAGCCCGAGGATCAGGATGATGATACCTTGAATGGATTTGGAGGAAAACATTGACGGGTAAAGCGGATGAGTAAAAACTGAAATGAAGAGCTAGAAACTGAAATGCAAAAGTAGATGCTAGGGTAGTTCAGATAAAAGGTTGAAATCAAGTATGGTTCACAAGATGGGATGATCTTTTTTCACTAAGCAATAGTAATAGCAATATACATGTACCGATGAAGATGCACCACGGCCATAGCCAGGACGTCGACGGTCTGTACAACAGAGTGATGCTTGAATCGCCAATCTCGGGCCATACTGAGAAACAATCTCCGAATTTTTTTATCTGAATTGATGGTTTCGTCAAAACTGACCACCCTGAGTAGAATGTATCGGTTCTAACGGTTTGAGTATCTCCATGATCAGGATTTTGCTTTAGCGAAATTGAGTTTTGGGTTTCGAGCGCTGTTTTAGTTAAAATAGACTCTCCACTTGGTAGGGAATAAAATCGACTTAAGCCAGAACCTTGAGACCTTTTAAAACTATCTACTGGACTCCATGAATAGTCAGCCTTGCCACTCAAGCTGTATGAGGGGCCTGTCTGCCCAACATTCATCATCGACCTAGGTTGGAGCGCCGAATAACCATGGATTACGTGTACCCGATAGAGCGTGGCCATTGCATATGGAAAAATCTGATCGCCAGATTTAACTGCGGATTCATCCAGTCGGAGTCCACCATGAAGAGTTTTGATAGCCTCTTTTTGCAGCGGCCCGCCTTCTTTAAGCCGGGTCCATAGTGTGATGTCTTGCTTGGGTCGGAAGCGGTGATGAAATGAAATTGTGGCAATCGCGCCAAACAACAACGCGCCAAGCATCAGTTTTTTTTGGTATTTCGAATTTGGGAATGCCAGTCCTGATAATAGCAAAACTACGGAGATATATCCTATGAGTGCTTCTGGGTTGAGTAGAGTGGCCTCGTATGGAAAGCGTGCGATCTGGGCTTCCCGCAGTGCCACAGTTCCAAGGCCAGAAGCTCCCGCAGATCCAGTCTGCTGGATTCTCGATTCAATTTTTGACTTTAGATAAGGATAGGCCGCGTGGATTGCGAGCGTTGAGAGAATCAAGGCCAAGCTGAATATTGACAAACTTAGCCGCGCCTTTTTGGCAGTGATCAGATCCCCCATGCTCATCCAGCGCTGCCAACCTAAGGCTCCCAGCAAGACTATGGCCATTCCGGCCATTCCTGCCATTCTAGGATAGAGAAGTTTTGACAATGGCGTAGAAATGACGACGATGTAGAGAGCGAACATGAAAAACGACTGGGCGACGGCAATTCCCACAAGACCTTTGCGCTTCCTTAACGACCAGAATCCTAGAGTCGCGAGAATCGAAACGGTTCCGCCACAAAATAATAAAAATGCATGGCCACCACTACTGAACACCTTGCTGACATCGATTGTTTTGAAAGTCCCAAGAATCCAAGGATGCACTGAGCAAATACTGAAGAGTATTGATGCGGGATTTAGCCAGCCTCTAGATGCGGTGTCTACCGATCTTACGCTGTGTGCGAAGAATTCCACTTGATTTGCTAGAACAGGAAATGCCAAGAGAGCGCCTGTGATTCCGGAAAGGCTTACAATGACAAGACCGCGCCACATTTGAGGCCGATCTTTGAGTAGTAGACTAGATAAAAAGCAGACTGCAAATAATGGGAGATACGCATGGGATTGCAAATTCCCTGACCAGATGACTAAAGAGCACAGAATTCCTCCAATGGCGTCATAAAGGCCCGCCTTTCTATACAATCCTTTGAGCCAAATTAGCCACAGGAATGGGTAGTACATGAAGCCTGCCTGAATCCAGGGGTGGCCAAAAAACATCGTAAACCATCCGCCGAATTGATACGTCAATGCGAAAATGATAGAAGCGAGAGGGTCAATTTTGAAGTAGCGGAGCAAAAGAAACAGCCCTAAGCCGGTGATTATGCCGCGCAGGGCATAGTTCCAGTTGTAGGCCCATTCAAAGGGCAAGAATGCATAACAAAAAAGGCGTACGGGATCTGTGCCGTTGATGTGTGCGTCAGCAAGAAGAGGACGCCCGCCGTAGGTGTATGGGTCCCACCATGGAATCTCACCTGCTCTGTAAGAGTCATAAATTGTTTTTTGAAGAGGCAGATCGTATGTGAGCTGATCGATGATGTAATGATTTTCAGGGACCTGACCGGCATCATGGGCCATAAACTTGTAATTCTGAAAAAACGCAGGACCGAGGTCAAGAGGTGCGAGCATGGCCTTACCCCAGAGCGCCTCGCGATAGATTCCGACGCTCAATGCCAAGGAGACCAACACAAAGAGGACTGCTTCCCGAAGTTTGAGAGAAAAACGGTGTTTCATGGGGTGATATATGCTTTACGGTTGTATCATGGGCCAGATACAAAAGTGCTTTATGCCTGAGCAATCGCGATTACGCTTTGCCCGATTGGAGGGCGGCAAAATTTTGACTCTAAGCAATGTACCAAAGGGAAAATCTTTTGGTCGAACAGGCGGACTTGATCAATGTCAAAACTCATGGAGCCCATGATCTTAAACCGGAGGGCCCATGCGAAATAGCCGACGAAGTTAAAGTAGGAAACCCTCTTGACCGAAAAACCTGCCGTTTCGAGTTTTTGGTGAAGTCCGCTTCGATCATAGCGGCGGAAATGGCCGAAGTGGCCGTCGAGCTTTGAATAGATTTCCTGCCGTGCTGGGATCAGAAGGCATAGATGCCCCCGTTGCGGAGCAAGGATTTGCTTTAGTCTGATCAGTTCATCAAGGTCGTCCTCGATGTGTTCTAGAACATTGACCAATACGGCACCGTCATAGGATTCTCCGGACTCAAGGTCAACGGTTGTGCCGGTAACAAGGCGGATGTTAGGTAATCTTTGGCGAAATCCATCGTGGAAAGATACATCTGGCTCGACACCGACGAGTTCGGTAATATTCGGAAGTGAGAGAATTGCTTCACTTGTTTGGCCGATTCCGGCACCTACTTCCAAAATGCGTCCTTTAAGAAAGGGCGCAAATTCAGAAACAATGGCCTTACGGTAGTTTTTAGCTTCCGCTAAGGCAGCAAATTCAAAGTCTTCGGTGGCTGCAGTGCTGTTGGGTTGTGACATGAGATTAGGAGAACAAGTTGTATTTCATAATGCACCAAATGGCTCGGACTCCGTCTTTCCATCCGATTTTTTTACCTTCTTCGTAAGTTCTGCCGTAGTACGAGATGGAAATTTCATATAGGGGCACCTTGAGCTTGGCGACCTTTGCGGTGATTTCCGGCTCGAAGCCGAAGCGGTTTTCTTGAATGGTGATTTGTTTGAGGACCTCGCGGCGGAAAACCTTGTAGCAGGTTTCCATGTCGGTGAGATTTAGGTTGGTCGCCATGTTTGAAAACAGGGTGAGGAGCTGATTACCAATCGAGTGCCAAAAGTAGAGAACGCGGTGAGAACCGGAGCCCAAAAAGCGCGAACCGAAGACAACATCCGCGCGACCCGTGAGAATTGGCATGAGGAGTTTTGGGTATTCATCGGGATCATATTCAAGATCTGCGTCTTGGATGATGACGATGTCGGAATTGACGTGTTGGAACCCAGTGCGGAGGGCGGCTCCTTTGCCTTGATTGACCTCGTGGGTGAAAATACGGATGCGGTCGTCAGTTTTCGCGAGGGCTTGCATCGTCTGCCAAGTGCCGTCCTTCGAGCAGTCGTTGACGATGACCAGCTCGCCGACCTCGGGGCGGGCGAGGACTTTTTCTACGATGATGTGGAGCGTCTTTTCCTCGTTGTAAACGGGGATCACGACACCGAGGCAGCGATCTGGGATTTCAACTGGTTTCATGGTTTTGTGTGTAGAGAGATGAGGTGAGAGGTAGAAGCTGAAAGTTTAAATGTAGAAGCTGAAATGCTGAAATGCTGAAAAACTGAGAAGCTGAAATGAAGATGGAGTTTCGGAGGGCGGAGGGCGGATGGGTAAAGCTGTCAATGTTTTAACGAACCTGGTGCCGGAGCCATGTGGCGTTTTGTTGAAATGCGTCGCGGATTTCGGGAACTTCGGGGATGTGGGCGCTGGTCAAAAGCTGTTCTAACTTTTCCGCTTCAAGGCTTACGTGTTGCAGGAGAAATTGGATATCGCTTCGGTCTTGAGGATCGATGCGCATCATTTTGGTAAGAATCAAATCCTCAGTGGATGGACGAAATAGGTTGAGAAATCGGAGTTGCTGCAGACGAATGGGAACCAAGTGCTCTAGCCAATTTGGGCGGATGATGATTTGGGAATCTGTGAACAGATGGGTCATGTAAAGCCCAGAGGATTGGAGCTGGTCGTTGGTTTTCTCGATGGCATCCCAGAACGCGTCATCGGCCTCAATTGAGGCCATTTCCACCTCGTGTAGAATGACATCCAAATCGAGGGTGGTGTGGAAGGTTGACAGCGGAGAAGCGTAACCTAGAGCGAGGGCTGCGCGGCCATCAAGAATGAGTCGAGTGGGTTTACCAAATGGCTGTCGAGAACTCTCGCGATGTGCTCAGGGTGATTCATGCATGGGGACGAGCCAACGGGTTGGGGCAATTCCGGAACGTTGCTTGCCAGGCATGGAGACAAACCGAGACCAGTGCGGCAGATCGGGTTCGGTGCGGAGCGGGGTGGTAGGTAGTTCGCTCATCACGGCTTGCCAGAAGGTCTGGCCTTCGGGGTCGTGGTCAATGCCGGCGCGGGCAATGTGGGCCAACACTCGTTCACATTTTTCCATCACTGCGAGCCGAACAAGTTTGGCGGGGGTGATGAGGGGCGAGCGGGCCAGTTGGGCCGCACAACGAATGGAGGTGGGTTCATAGGCATTTTCGCCAATGAGCAGGAGAATGGTGAGTTCGTCGTCGCCAAGTGCTTGCGTGGATGGTGGATCCAACAAGGGAGGACGGTTGGAAGCATAGTGGTGGCAGCCTCGGGCGACGGCGAGGGTGATGAGTGCGTCAACATCATGCAGCCCCAGGCGGCGGGCCTTGCGGAGCAAGGTGGAAACCGGAGTGGTCATGGCCAAGGTTTGGGCGAGGGTGGGCACGGAGGTAGAAGCTGAAATGCTGAAAAACTGAGAAGCTGAAATGAAGATGGAGTTTCGGAGGACGGAGGACGGAGGACGGAGGAGCGGATGGGTAAAGCTGAAAGTTTAGAGGTAGAAGCTGAAATGCTGAAAAACTGAGAAGCTGAAATGAAGATGGAGTTTCGAAGGTCGGAGGGTTCAATAAAAATGAACAAGGTTTTTTGGTGGGGATGGAGATGGGCTTTTTTAACCGCAGATGAATGCGAATGACCGCGGATGAAGGCGCTACAGCGAGAGTTCCTTTAGGAATGTTTCGAAGTCTGCCAGGTGCTTCTTGAGGATGGCGTGAAGGACGGGCGTTTGAATGTTTTGATAGTTGTGAACCGCGATGTTGCGGAAGCCGACCATGTGCTTCATCGCGGTGGCGCCGGCTTGGCTGATGATGGCGTTTTGAGCGAGTAACTCGAAGGCGTCGCGGCTGGTTTGGGGGATTCCAAGGCGGCCTAGGGCCACGCGATGCATGGCGAGATCGATTGCTGCCTCACAGGCACGGAGGATGTTCAAGACAATGGAATCCTGAATGGTGAAATCATCGAGCCGGCTCGGATCATCTCGGTACTCCTCCGAAATGCGTTGCAGGCAGCGGCGGATGGTTGCCGCTTTGTTCAAGTCGATGTCGTCAATCATGGTGCGAGAACCGGTTGTCGCTCTTCGTTGAGGCGGGCGTAGTCGGCCAAGGTTAACATTTCAAACTGCTGCTGAATGTGCGGTTTTTGAATCTCAAGCGGAATTCCGGTGCGCAGGACTTCTTTGGAAAAGACGGTGCTGGCCATGGTGAGGTCGGCGAGATCCACGCAGTGGCCCAATTGATCGGCGAGCTGATTGGCGATGCGGAAGCAGTCGACGGGGTCTGTGGCGAGTGTCGGGAAAAAAGCGATGTCGATGTCGCTGGCCGGATGTTGGTAGTCGGTGCCGAAAGAGCCGAATAGATAGATCACTGCTGGATTGAAGGGTTTCAGGGCTTCAATCACGCGAATGCGATGGTCTTCTGGCAGGCGTGGGTTGGGAGGCATGGGGGGGAGGTGTAAAACTGAAATTGGGAAAGCGGAAAGCTGAAAGTTTAGAGGTAGAGGCTGAAAGTTTAGAGGTAGAAGCTGAAAGTTGAGAGGTAGAAGCTGAAATGCTGAGAAGCTGAGAAGCTGAGAAGCTGAGAAGCTGAAATAGAGAGGTGAAGAGACTGAGATGGAACGCGGATTTTGGCGATGCGGGTGGTTTTGGGAAACCCCTTGGGGCATCAAGAATGGGGACGCTGTGAGAGAATTGCACGCTGCCGCCCTTGGTTGCGACGCCTCGGAGGCGGTGCGGGTTCTGGAGCTAGTGAATCGAAATCTTGAATTTACCAAGATTTCTCTTGGGGAGGGTGGCTTGCTCAGATGTAAGTTCAAGAAAAAATGAACAAATCGGGATGCGAATGGATTGGGGTTTTAAGTGGTAAGAATTTGTTGAATGTTGCGCTCTGGGACTTGCTAAACTTACCGAGGGTGCTGCAATAGCAAAGTGATCAGTGTCATTTCTAAACTTGTGGGAGATCGGAGGATGAAAATGGGTCTCGCGGGATTCGTGGGCGGCGTTGCCATCCTTGGCCTGCTGGGATGGAGGTTGGGGTTGGATTTGACCGTTCTTAAAGGGTACTGGGCCGAGTTGAACGCCTATTTAGTTGAGAATCCGGTGGCGCTTTTTGTCGCTTTGGTCATTTTGCCGGGCTTGCCGATTCCCGCAAGTGCCTTGCTGGTGACGGCAGGGGTGGTTTGGCGAGCGCAACCGGTGATGGCTTGCGGCTTGGCTTTTTTCGCGATTGCCCTCAATGTAACGTGGACATACTGGCTGGCCGCGGGTCTAGCGAGAAATCTGGTTGAGAAGATGCTTTCGAAAACCAAGATCGCGGTTCCAGAGCTCCCCAAGGGAAATCATCTCAAATTGATTTTGATTCTGAAGTTGACCCCGGGCATTCCGTTTTTTTTCGCGAATTACCTTCTAGGATTTTTGCGTGCGCCGTTTGCGCTTTTTTTGCCGATTTCACTTCTGAGCAACGGCATCATCGGCAGCGGGATTGTGCTGGGGGGCGCCGGATTGGCCGATGGGAATTTGAAGCTGGCCAAGTGGGCGATTCTGCTGGTTGGCGTGGGAGTGGTGCTGATTCAACTCGTGCGGAGGTGGCTTGGCAGAAATAAGGCCGACGGGGCTGAGTCGTAAGCGATGCCTCGCATGAACGCAGGTTTTCAGCCAGACGTGGCCTTCTTGCTTCGCAGCGAGGGTGGATCAGATGATCATGCCCGCGGCCACCGTTTCGTTGGTGCCAGGGTCGATGAGGATGAACGAGCCCGTAATCCGATTGCGCCGATAGGAGTCGTGAATCAGAGGGGTGGCGGTGCGCAGCGAGATGCGGCCGATGTCATTCATCGAGAAACTGTCGACCCCTTCAATCTTGTGGAGCGTGTTGATATCCACGTGGTACTTGACGTCTTGGATGATCGCTTTGGTTTCTTGGGTCGTGTGGCGGAGTACAAACTTGGCGTGCGGAGGCATCGGCTTGTTTGAAAACCAGCAAATCATTGCCTCGATGTCTTGGGAGACTTGGGGTGGGTTGTTGGTTTTCACCAACGTGTCACCGCGTGAGATGTCGATTTCCTCGGTGAGCGTGATGCATACCGACTGCGGTGCAAAGGCCTCCGCTTGTTCGCCGTCTGGGCTGTGGATGGCTTTCACGCGGGTTTTGAATCCTGAGGGCAAGACGGTGACTTCATCGCCGGGCTTGAAGACTCCGCCGGCGACGCGACCCGCGTATCCACGGAAGTCGTGCCATTCATCGCTCATCGGGCGGATCACCCACTGAACGGGGAAGCGGGCATCGACATGGTTCTCCTCGCCTCCGACGTAGACGTGTTCGAGGTGATAGAGAAAAGTCGGGCCTTGGTACCATGGCATGTTTTCCGACTTGTCCACGACGTTGTCGCCGTTGAGTGCGGAGATCGGGATGTCGGTGATTTCAACGATGTTATCGAGCCTTGAGGCAAAATTGCGGAAGTCTTGGACGATCTTCTGATAGACTTCTTCCGAGTAGTCGACGAGGTCCATTTTATTGACGGCCACGACGAGGTGTTGGATGCGCAGGAGGTTCGCGATGAAGCTGTGGCGTTTGGTTTGCTCGATGACGCCTTTGCGCGCGTCGATGAGAATGATCGCGAGGTTTGCGGTCGAGGCACCGGTCACCATGTTGCGGGTGTACTGCGTGTGGCCCGGGGTGTCGGCGATGATGAACTTGCGCTTGGGGGTTGCGAAATAGCGGTAGGCGACATCGATGGTGATGCCTTGCTCGCGCTCTGCCTTGAGGCCGTCTGTCAGGAGGGCGAGGTTTACGTTCTCATCGCCTCTGCGGCGCGAGGACTCCTCCATGGCTTCGAGTTGGTCTTCGAAGATCGATTTTGAATCGTAAAGAAGGCGGCCGATGAGGGTTGATTTGCCGTCATCGACGGAGCCGGCAGTGGTGAAGCGAAGGAGATCCATGGGATTAGAGGTAAATGCGAAGAGGTAAATGCTGAAATGCTGAGAAGCTGAGAAGCTGAAATTTAGAGGTAAAAGCTGAAAAGCTGAAAAACTGAGAAGCTGAAATGAAGAGGTGTATGCGAAGGGCAGATTCGTCGTTAAGATTTTCTTATTTCAGCATTTCAGCATTTCAGCATTTCAGCTTTTACCCTCACGCTAGAGGTTTGATCTTACTTTGGAGACGATGGTGGTGAAAATGGCGATGAGTTCTCCTGCTTCGCGGTGGATTTTTGGAAGCTCGGGGTCGTTGATTTTGCAATCCTCGATGAGGAATTCGATCCACAGTTGGGATTCATCCGCTTCTTGAAGCAGGACGTCGAGTTTAGAGCAGAATTCAGAATCCGTGCGAGCGCGTGATGCTTCCCGCGTGTGCGCTGCAACCGAAGTTCCCGCACGGAGAAGTTGTTTGGCAAGGACAGAGATTTCCTCCCGGTCCCTCGGAAGCCCAACATAGGCGCGAATGATGGACGAGCCATATTCCTTGGTTCGCGATCGGATGGATTCGTTCAGACGCATGGGGATTTAGAGGTAAAAGCTGAAAAGCTGAAAAACTGAGAAGCTGAAATTTAGAGGTAAATGCGATTAGAGGTAAAAGCTGAAAAGCTGAAAAACTGAGAAGCTGAAATTTAGAGGTAAATGCGATTAGAGGTAAAAGCTGAAATACTGAAAAGCTGAGAAGCTGAAATTTAGAGGTAAATGCTGGGAAGCTGGGAAGCTGGGAAGCTGAAATGAAGAGGTGTATGCGAAGGGCGGATTCGTCGTTAAGATTTTCTTATTTCAGATTTTCAGCGTTTCAGCATTTCAGCGTTTACCCTCAGAAGTAGCCCTCTTTCTTCCGGTCTTCCATGGCCGTTTCCGAGCGTTTGTCATCGGAGCGTGTGCCACGTTCGGTTTGGCGGGCGGCGGCGACTTCGGCGATCACTTCGTCGAGGTTTGAGGCGGTGGATTCTACGGCGCCGGTGCAGGTTGCGTCGCCAATGGTGCGGAAGCGGACGATTTTTTGGGTGACCGTTTCGTGGTCTTGGGGTTTGAGGAATTCGGTGACAGCGAGCAGCGAGCCATTGCGTTCGAAGACGTCACGGGAGTGGGAGAAGTAAATCGAGGGTAGAGGAATATTTTCGCGTTGGATGTACATCCAGATGTCCATTTCGGTGAAATTGGAGAGTGGGAAAACGCGGAAGTGTTCGCCGGGGTTTTTGCGGCCGTTAAAGAGGTTCCAAAGTTCGGGGCGTTGGTTTTTTGGGTCCCACTGGCCGAAGTCATCGCGGTGCGAGAAGAATCGTTCTTTGGCACGGGCTTTTTCTTCGTCGCGGCGACCGCCACCGAGGCAGGCGTCGTATTGGTTCTTCTCGATGGTGTCGAGCAGGGTGACCGTTTGGAGTTTGTTGCGTGAGGCGTTCGGGCCTTTTTCTTCGACCACGCGGCCTTGGTCGATCGATTCTTGAACCGAGCCAACGACGAGTGAGGCGCGGATGAGCTCCACGAATTCATCGCGGTAGGTCATGGTTTCCTCAAAATTGTGGCCGGTGTCGATGTGGACCAGTGGGAAGGGCATGCGTGCGGGCCAAAATGCCTTACGGGCAAGCCATGCCATGACGATCGAATCCTTACCGCCGGAGAAGAGCAGGGCGGGGTTTTCAAATTGGGCGGCGGTTTCCCGGAGGATGAAGATCGCTTCTGCTTCGAGCTGGTCGAGGTTGCTCAGGTGGTAGTTGGGCATGGTGATTGAATTACTGAAAAAGATTTCCGGTGCGGCTTGCGGAGGAAATACGGGGCCAAGCACGTCGCGTCAAGAGTTAATTACTATCTTGGGCTTTTTACTAATGATTCGGATCCCGCGAATTCTTGGCTTTGAAAACGGAGTCTCTTTTTACCCGTTGGGCGGGCATTAAGGCGCCTGAAGGCCAACCTTGGGGTTCGCGAGCGCGATCTGGTTTTGAATGGCGGCGATCAGACTGAGCGCGCACTCTTCGACGGAATGGGTTTCGGTATCGAGGACGAGGTCCGAGTGGGTGGGAGGCTCGAAGGAATGGTCTTTGCCGGTGAAATTTGGGACTTCGCCGCGGGCGGCTTTCGCGTAGAGGCCTTTCACATCGCGTTGTTCGCAGGCCTCGAAGCTTGCCTTGATGTAGACCTCGAAAAGGTCGTTGCCGAGTCGTTCGCGAGCGAGGGCGCGGAGTTCCCCGCGTGGGGTGATGGCAGAAACGAACGTGATGATTCCTTGAGAGACGAAGATTTTGGAGATTTCCGAAATGCGGCGAATGTTTTCCAGGCGATCTTCGTCCGTGAAGCTGAGGTTTGCATTCAGGCCGGATCGGAGGTTGTCACCGTCGAGGATGGTGGTGAAGCGTCCTTGCTGGTGAAGGATGCGTTCGGCGGCGTTGGCGATGGTGGATTTACCCGAGCCCGACAACCCGCAGAGCCAGACCACGATGCCGCGCTGGCCCAGAAGGGTTTCCTTGTCCTTGCGCTGTAGGAATCGGTGAAACTCGGGGTAGATGTTCATACGACTGATGAAAAACAGAACGCGAAGTGCGGGAAGCGGAATTCCCGTTAATCCGCGACGATGGATCAGAAGCCCTTACCGATGGCAAATGCGTCGAAGCCGTGGGCCTTCAGGGAATCGAGCGAGAGGATGCCACGCCCATCAAACACGAATGCAGGCTTGAGCATGAGGTCGAAGATGCGGGCAAGGTCGAGGCCGCGGAATTCATCCCACTCGGTGAGAGTTGCGATCGCGTGGGCGTTCTCGGTGGCGGCGTAGGCATCCGAGCAAACTTCAACATTTGATTCAATGAGCTCACGTGGTACTCCCGCGATCATGAGGTCTTCCCGGATGTTTTCTGCACTTACGCGAGGGTCGTAAATCGCGAGGTGGGCGCGCTCGTGGAGAAGGTCGCGGCAGACTTGAATTGCAGGGGATTCGCGGGTGTCGTTGGTGTCTTTTTTGAAGGCAAATCCGAGGATGGCGATGCGTTTGCCATTTACGGTATTGTAGAGCGTTCGGACGATTTTCTCGACGAAGCGGGACTTTTGCCAATCGTTGAGGTGCACCACTTGGCGCCAGTACTCCGAGACGTGGGGAAGGTTGAAGGATTCGCAGAGGTAAACGAGGTTTAGGATGTCCTTTTGGAAGCAGGAGCCGCCGAAGCCGACGGAGGCTTTGAGGAATTTGGGGCCGATTCGCGAGTCCATGCCAATGGCGCGGGCGACTTCGTCCACGTCTGCACCGGTGGCCTCGCAGAGTGCGGAAATCGAGTTGATCGATGAAATCCGTTGGGCGAGGAAGGCATTGGCCACCAGTTTCGAGAGCTCAGACGACCAGAGGTTCGTGGTGAGAATGCGGTCGCGGGGGATCCATTTGGCGTAAACTGAGGCGAGCGCTTCCACGGCTGCGTGGCCTTCGGGAGTGGTTTCGCCACCGATGAGGATGCGGTCGGGGCATTCGAGGTCTTCGACTGCGGTGCCCTCCGCGAGGAACTCGGGGTTCGAGAGGACCTGAAAGGTGGCTCCATGCGGCGAGTTCGCTGCCAGAATCGACTTGATGGCGGTGGCCGTTTTCACCGGGATGGTGCTTTTTTCAACGATGATTTTATGGCCTTCCGACACTTCAGCAATCAGGCGGGCAGCCGATTCGATGTAGCGAAGGTCCGCGGCCCGGCCCGCCCCGATGCCGTAGGATTTGGTCGGAGTCCCTACGGAAACAAAGATCAGGTCTGCCGCAGCGATTGCGGAGCGGATGTCGGTGGTGAAATGGAGGTTTTTCCCGACGGCCGAGGCGACGATCGCGTCAAGACCGGGTTCATACACCGGCAGCGTGTCAGAGTTCCAGGCTGCGATCCGCGCCTCGTTCAGGTCGGCCACAGTGACTTGGATGTCTGGGCATTTTGCGGCGATCATGGCCATCGTGGGCCCTCCGACATAGCCTGCACCGAGGCAGCAGATCGATTGAATTTTCATGGTGAGTGACTTAGGGAAATTGGATAGACATGAAATCGCAGACTGACGAGGTGGAGTAAAGCTTGAGAATGCTGTAAAGGTCGAAATCCTTCAACTAAAACAGGCTCGAAGGTTAAAATAGGACTTTGGAAGTTCATTTACATCATTTTTACGCCAGTCATGCGATCCCTCAGCAGATGGTAAACAAAAAGTGAGTTGTAAGTGAAATAGCGCCTGAAGAGTCGGCGTGGTTCCATCGCGAGGCGGTAGGCCCATTCTAAGCCAAACCGTTGGAAAACCGGGGGGGACTGCCTTACCTCCCCCGCGTGGAAGGCGAAGGCGGCCCCGATCCCGAAATAGACGCCTGGCGGCAGGCGATCTTTGTTTTGGGCGATCCAGAGCTCCTGCTTTGGACATCCGAGACCCACCCAGATGAGATTGGCTCCAGATGATTTGATCTTTTCCGAGATCAAATCCAGTTCATTTGCGGGCCACGTGCCGAACGGAGGCGAGTGGCACCCCGCAAGATGAACTGCGGGAAAATCTTGCGAGAATTTTTCGGTGAGGCGGTCGAGGGTACTTTGTTTTCCCCCCAGAAGAAAGTGACGGAATTCTGTTTGTCGGCCGTCCGTTGCCTTGAGAGTTTCTAGCATCAAGGTCGGACCATAGACGCGGTCGGTGAGTTTTTCCTGAGGCGAAAGCTGGGAGTTGACTGCCCAGACAAGAGGCATGCCATCGGGGCAGATCAGATCGAACCGCTGCATGGCATTTCCGAAATCTTCGTCGACCCTTGCAAGTGCTGCAACGTGGGTGTTGGCCGCCTCGACCGCGTAGGCTCGATCCCATTTTGCGGCGTGAGCGAGAATCCAGTCCACCGCTTGCGCATAGGTGGTCGCGGCAACAGGGAGGCCAATGATCGGGATGACTTTCAAAACAAATGAAATGAAGGGTAACGTTAGACGCGGCAGAATGGCTCGACCGAGCGCAGTGGTTCAATGGATGAAACCGCGGCGTCGCGCAGCGCGGCGTCCTCGAACAGGTACAGGCCGTAGCCACCATATCCGCCGCCACAGTATTTGTGGGCAATGGAGCCCGCGATTTCTGGGAGCGTCTGCATTCCCTCGTCCAGCTGGGTTTGATGATAAAGGTTCACGCCCGCTGCGATTTGGTGGATGTCCTTGGTGAGCACGCCTTCCCTCGCAATTCGTCCGCTTTGGGCGATCCGGTCGTAGTCGCGGGGGAGGTCTGCGAAGCTTGGGGTGTCGTGCTGCGAGCCCGTCCAAAGAATCGCCATGCGGCCGGTGAGGAAATCGCCGTTTTGTTTGAAATCCAGTTCTGGCTTGGCCCCAGATCGCCACACGCAGAGGCCGGTTTCTCCGATCACTGCTGGATCTTGCCAGCCGACGCCGAGTTCGATTTCTGAGTCAAATCCGTTTTTGCCGTTGATGAGTGCCCATGCGCCGCTGCCTCCGAGGCCGGCGCGTTGCTCGTACGGCCACTCCCGCAAGGAAACCAGTGGGGAGATGGCGCAATTGACGATGAATTCGCCGGGGCGGGAAAAGCGCGGGACATCCAGCCAGCCTCCCGCGAAATCGACGCGCAAGGGAGCTTCGGTCGGTGCTTGGACCCAGCGGACAATGGAGCTGGTGGAGACCGCTTCGAAGCGCGGCGGAGTCTTGGGAAGAATGGTGTACTCCGCCCCGACTTGCTCACACAGCGCGCGTTTGACTGAGCCATATTTATCATCCTCGGTGACAATCAGGAAATCGGGTCGGATGCGGAGGAAATCGTCCTCGAAGTCCAATCCCTCCTTGTGCCCTTGGGTGACGATCACCTCATCGATCATTCGCAAGCCCTGGAGGAGAGCTTTCTTGTGGTCGTCAGGGATGGAAGGTTTCCGGCGCTTGTGGTGCCAGAGCACATCTGCCGACGCGAACGAGACAATGAGATAATCCCCCACCGCACGAGCTTCCTCGAAGAATTGAAGATGGCCGGCATGAAGGATATCATAGCAACCGGAAACGAAGACTTTTTTCATGAGGTTGGGTTTTTCCGTTAGGATGAGGTGTTGTGATTCGAACGAATCGTGGCCAGTCGATCGGGCTAAAATTTGCAGGTTTGATTCTAATGCCCTATTACAATCGGAAAAATCTCAGTTCCATCAAACCTTCGTGGGCTTGCTTGAGCTACGACCGTGATTCGCCAGAGTCACATCACTCGCGCGAGACCGAGACGTGGTGTCCGTGAGATTTGAGTAGTGCGTGTTGGCGTGCGGTATCGAGGTCAGATGCGACCATTTCAGCACACATTTCTTCGACGGTGATTTCCGGCACCCAGCCGAGTACGGCCTTGGCCTTGGATGGGTCACCGAGCAGCGTTTCAACCTCCGCGGGGCGGAAATAGCGGGGGTCGATACGGACCATGATTTCGCCAACCTTGGCGGCGGGTGCCTTGGCGGAATCTAGCACGCGGCGAATCGTTCCAACCTCGTGCAAGCCGCTACCAGTGAATTCGAGCTCGAGTCCCGCTTCGTGAGCGGACATGCGCACGAATTCACGAACTGAGATTTGTTTGCCGGTCGCGATGACGAAATCGTCAGCGGTTTCCTGCTGAAGCATCATCCATTGCATGCGGACATAGTCTTTGGCATGACCCCAGTCGCGGAGTGCATCCATGTTGCCGAGGTAGAGGCAAGACTCGAGGCCTTGAGCGATGTTTGCGATGGCGCGTGTGATCTTGCGGGTGACGAACGTCTCGCCGCGACGGGGTGACTCGTGGTTGAAGAGGATGCCGTTGCAGGCATACATCCCGTAGGCTTCACGGTAGTTTACCGTGATCCAGTAAGCGTACATCTTTGCTACGGCATAGGGTGAGCGCGGATGAAATGGAGTGGTTTCCTTCTGCGGGATTTCCTGCACGAGGCCGTAGAGTTCCGAGGTCGATGCCTGATAGAAACGGGTTGTTTTTTCGAGGCCGAGGAAGCGGATTGCTTCTAACAAGCGCAGAGTGCCGATGGCATCGACATCCGCCGTGTACTCTGGTGCCTCGAAGGAGACTGCGACATGAGACTGCGCGCCGAGGTTGTAAACTTCATCTGGCCGTACCTCGCTGATGATACGGGTGAGGTTCGAGCTGTCGGTGAGGTCGCCGTAGTGTAGGCGGAAGCGTGAATTTTCAACTTGGGGGTCTTCGTAGATGTGGTCGACTCGTTGGGTGTTGAAGAGGGATGCACGGCGCTTGATTCCGTGGACTTCGTAGCCTTTTTCGAGTAAGAATTCCGCGAGATATGATCCGTCTTGTCCGGTGATGCCAGTGATGAGTGCGCGTTTCATGAAGTGATGTGAGGTGGTTGAGGTTTGGGTGTTGGGGGTCAGTGTGATGCAGATCAAAGGCGAGCTTCCCCGCTGGTTAGGCTGGATTTGAAATCTTGATAGGCGGCGGCAAGCCCTGCCTCGAATGTGACTTGGGGTGACCAGCCGGTGGCTTGGATTTTTGAGATATCCAGCAGCTTGCGCGGGGTTCCATCGGGCTTGCTGGGATCTGTTAGAATCTCACCCTTGAAGCCGGTGGTCTTTGCTACCCGTTGTGCCAGCTCCATGATGGTGACATCGTCACCGACTCCGACGTTGACCCAATCGGGTGGGGTGCTCAAGGCGAGCAGGTGGAAGCAGGCGGCAGCAAGGTCGTCCACGTGAAGGAATTCGCGGCGTGGGGTTCCCGTGCCCCAGATGGTGACCGATGCATCGCCGCGTTCGGCCGCCTCATGGAAACGGCGGATCATCGCGGGGATGACATGGGAGTTTTCGGCGTGATAGTTGTCGCCAGGGCCGTAAAGGTTGGTTGGCATCGCGCTGTGGTACATGAGGCCGTGCTGGGCGCGGTAGTGCTGGCAGAGCTTCAGTCCCGCAATTTTGGCGATGGCGTACGCTTCGTTGGTGACTTCCAGTTGGCTCGTGAGCAGGCAGTCTTCGGTCATCGGTTGGGGAGCCATTTTCGGATAGATGCAGGATGATCCGAGGAAAAGCGCGCGACTGACCCCGGCCTTGCGGCTTCCCTCGATGAGATTCGACGCGATCGAGAGGTTTTCGTAGATAAAGTCTGCGGGATAGGTCGAATTTGCGTGGATTCCACCCACCTTGGCGGCGGCGATGATCACGATGTCTGGTTTTTCGGCTGCAAGGAAATCGAATACCGCGCGTTGGCTGCAGAGATCCAACTGGTCACGAGTGGCGGTGATTTGCTCAAAGCCGCCAAGCTTTTCCGCCTCGCGCACGAGAGCGGCTCCGACCATGCCGCGATGCCCGGCGATGAATAGTTTTTTCATAAATTTGTCCCGTATCGATCGATGAGCTTTTCGGCTTGGGCGATGGCCATGCCAGTCACTTGATCCATGTTGTAGTAGCGGTACGCTGCGAGCCGCCCCACGAAACTAGTGGATCGTTCGGCAGCGGCAAGTGTAGAGTATTGGTGAAAAACGGCGTGGGATTCGGGGGCGGGGATGGGGTAAAATGGCTCATCGCCAAGTGACCAGTCCTTCGGGAATTCTCGGACAATCGTGGTGGAATCGATCTGCTGGCCGGTCGCATGTTTGATCTCAACGATCCGCGTGAAGGGGATTTCGCGATCGGGGTAGTTCACCTGCATCGCAGCTTGCCAGAAGCCGGGTTTCCCCGATATTGACTCGCGGGCGCGCAAGTCCTCGGCGCAAAAAGATTCGGATTCAAAACGCAGCGATCGGTATGGTAGAGCACCGAAGCGGCGGTCGTAGAATTCATCGATCGCACCGGTGAAAACCAAGTGCTTGTGCTGCCAGCGGGCGCGTGCTTCCGCGAAGTCGATGCCGAGGTGCAGTTCAACATGGGGCGATGCATTGAGCATGCGTTCAAAAAGTGCGGTGTAGCCGGCTTTGGGCAGCGCTTGAAAGGACTCGGAAAGGTAGCGATCGTCGCGGTTTGTGCGGACGGGGATGCGGCCGCAAACCGAGGCGTCGAGCTCCCGCGGGTGGCGCTTCCATTGCTTCAGCGTGTATCCCTCGAAGAATAGCTGATAAAATTCCTGGCCCACTTGGGATAGAATCACTTCTTCGGAGTTTTTGGGCTCTGCGATGCGGCTACGTTTTTCCTCGAGCCACGCCGCAAACTCCTCGGTGGTCGATGGTTTGCCCTGAAGCTCCTCGAACGTGTTCAGGTTGATCGGGAAACTCCAGAGACGGTCTTGGGTGTGGCTCTTGATGGTGTAGTCCACCGCGTGCCACTCGGTGAATTGTGAAAGGTAATCGACAATGCGCGGCGAGTTGGTGCGGAAATAATGTGGGCCATAGTGGTGAACGAGCACACCCGCTTGATTGATGCCGTCGTAGGCGTTTCCGCCGAGATGGTTGCGGCGGTCTACCACCACGCACTTCCAGCCTGCGGATGAGAGGCGCTCCGCCATGACGAGGCCTGAGAAGCCCGCGCCGATGATGAGAAAGTCGGTGGAGGCGTCCGGACTCAAGGGATCGGGCGGCGAGGGAGGAGGATTGAAAAAAGATCCACGTCGAGTGCTTGTGGATTGCCGAGGAATTCGATGAGGATTTTGACGCGTTCGGTGGCAGATGGGACGCTGATCACGGTGCCCTTGGTTCCTTGAAGCGGGCCATGAGCGATCTCGACTTCATCGCCGATTTCGATGACTGGACTGAGGGTTAGTAGTTCATCTTCTGCGCTGCCTTTTCGTTTGCGGACCTCATCTTTAATGGCTTCCACAAACGAGTCAGGCACCGCGGGAATCTCCGAACCGAAGCGTACCAGACCACGAACCCCGTGGCAGAAGGTGACGGCACGTTCCATTTCTGCGATGTCAAATTTTGCGAGGACGTAGCCGGGGAACATCGACTCGACCCACCAGACTTTGCCGCGGCGGGTGGCCTTACGGTACCGCAGGCGTGGGCAAAAAACCTCGACGCCTTCAAACTCGCGCAGGCGGTCTGCGGCAATATGTTCGCGCTTGGTCTGGCAGCGAACGCAGAACCATTGGGCTGTTGTGGTGGTGGGGGGGAGGGTGATCATTGGCCAAGAATTTTTTGGAGAATCGGAAGAACCCGGGTGCCGCTCCGCATCCAAGCGTCGAGTCGATCCAAGCGATCATCGATGAATTGGCGTTTTGCGGGATCCTCGACATCGTTTGCCGCTGCGTTGAGCTGTGCGATTTTCGATTTTCCGCTTTCGAGGTGCGGGCGGATTTGTTCTCGGATGAAGCCGCCGGCCAATCGTTTGAGTTCGACGGCCGGCTGGTAATAGGTGCGTCGGTCTGCGCTATTTTCGACTTCGCGGACCGCTCCGAGATTTTTGAGCATTCGCAGCCCTTGGCTTGCAGAACCTTTGCTGATCTGCAGCCGCTCGACGAGGTCGTCCAGCGAAAGCGATTTTTGGGAAATGAAAAGTAGCCCGTAGATTTCTCCAATCGACCGTGGAAGCCCCAGCACCCGCACACCGTCCACAAAGAACGACACCACTTGGCGCTCTATGGGGGGCAGTGCAGAATGAACTGCTGCTGGTTGATTTTCCATGGGCTGCATCGTAGGCAAAACCAATGGGTTTGTTCAAACAAAAATGAACAAAGTCTTTTGATTCGAGTTTCCGCATTGGAGTGGAAGCCCCACTAAGCTCCCAGTCCCTTGCCAACCTTCCCGATTGTGCTGGCCGCTTGGCTGCTCGACAGATCGGCCGCGGTGTTACTGTCCGCGGGCACGCCACAATTCGCAGGCGTGGGCGGCGAAGCCAGCACCGAATGCGGTGAGCCAGAGGCGCTGGTCGTCGTGAAGGTTTTCGGCGAGGCGTCGTTCCAAGGCGAAGAGGAGTGAGGGGCTGCTCATGTTGCCGTGGTCGCGCAGAACGCTGCGTGTTTCCGCGAGGCTGAATGGCAGCACGCCTTCCAGGGCATCGACCACGTCACGGCCGCCGCAGTGGGCGAGCACTTGGTCGGGCTCGCCGTGGCGTAGCGCGTAGAGCTCCGCCACGGCATCGGCGGCGATGGTGGGCACGGCGCGGTGGAGTTGGTTTTTGAGCCTTCCCGCGTCGTTGACGAAGCGGACTTTTTCCCGTTCCGCCGGGCGATGGGTAGTTGTGAAGTGCCCCGCCTGCCAGTCGTTGCCGGTGTTTTCACCCGTCCATATCGCGGCGGCGGCGCCGTCTCCGAACAGGCAGAGGCTGATCAACACGCCGGGGTCGTTGTTGGCGAAAAAGGCGGCGGAACAAATCTCCACCGCTACGGTGGCGACGACGGCTCCGGGGTTTGCGGCGATGAATCCTTGGGCGGCACGCAGCATCGGGATCGCCGCGCCACAACCGAGCCCGACCAGGTCGGCGAGGTAAACGTCGTGGCGGATGCCCATCGACTCGGCCACGTGACTCGACACGCCGGGGCAGAGATAGCCGGTGCAGGTGCAGACAAAAAGTGCGTCGATGTCGTTGGCTAACAGCCCCGACTTTTTCAACGCCTCGGTGAGCGCATTGCTGGCCAAGGGCGGGGCCTCGCGCTCGAAGCTGCGGTTCAGTGCTTCGGCGTCGTGATGGAATGAGTCGGCGATTGAGTCGATGGCCAGGTTCCGCCGGTCGATGCCGGAGGTTTCGCTGGTGAGGATTTTTTCAATCAAGGACGCCGATCGTGGCTTGAGAGTTGAGAGGAAGTCACCCTCCGCCATCGCGGTCCAACAGGACTGCTGGGTGAATGGGCGGGGTGGGACTGCGGTGGCGATTGAGCGAAGATACATAGCGGGCAAGGGGATGGTCTAACGCGTCAGAGCGAGCATCGTCTGAAACGGCAGCAGGCGGGCGGAGGCCAGTTGATGGATGACGGATCTACCGCCTGATTCTAACAATATCGGATGCAGTGCACCGGCGACTTTGAGTCTGAGGCAGAATCTTTGGGTCAGGCGGGCGCGCACGCTGTTGGTGACTTTCTGCCAAGCCATCTCGCCTTCAGCCCACGCGACGAGCGGAGCCAGCGCGCATTCCGCGGCTTCAAACGCCATCGACATGCCGTTGCCCGTGAAAGGCGGGATCATGCTTTCGGCATCGCCGAGGCACATGAGGCCGGGTAGGGGAGTTTGGCGTCCTAACTCGAAGCCCGCCATCGCCGAAAAAGATCCTTCGCGCCACTCGCTGGTCTTGAGAGTGGCCGCGAGCAGCGGGTTGCCGCCCGCCTCAAGGTAAGCGGGTAACAGCGCGACACCGTGGGCCTGGATTGACCGGTCGATCTGAAACAAGCCGCAGACATTCGTCCAGCCGTCTTCCACCCCCGCGAGCCCAGCATAGCCGTTAGTTCCTGTGTGCATCTCCAGATCCGCTGCGAGTTTAGTATGGCGGACATGAGCCTTGAGTCCGATCCACGGACCATTCCGCGGCCTTCTTCCCGCCGCCCAGACAAGTCCGTCCTGTGGCGCGGGGCGGGCACGTTCGCCCGTCTTCACAATGCCGCCAAGTGCCACGACTCGATCGCGAAGCCGTTCGTCCAAGAGATGGCGGGAAATCCCGATCGCCGGATTTTTCAGTCGATCGTGGAGCAGCAAGCGCCCTCGATCGTGCCATGCGAGCGTGTGATGGGAGAGGGCTTGGTCGAAGAGTTCGTCGATTCCTAGCGTGGTGAGAGTTTCGGTGCTCACTCCGGAAATGAATTCCCCGCAGACGCGGTGGCGCGGGTAGGTTCCTGCTTCTAACACCGTCACGGGCACATCGCGATTTCGCAGGGCCACCGCCAGTGATAGTCCTGCTAGGCCGCCGCCCGCGATTGTGATTTCCCGTTTCAATGGCGGAAGGCTAATAGACGTCTGGCACCGCGCCATGTAGAAGTTTCGCAGATGCGCCAGTGGTCTGCGCCGAGCCCGAGAAGGCTGGCAATTTCGCCTGCCGCGAAGCCTGCACGAATGCTGACGTGCATGTCGTGCCGCGTCACGCGATTGATCCACGGGTGGATCAGCCCGCCTAGCAGATGGGGTAGCAGGCTGCGGTCTGGCTCGCTCAGGATGAGAACTTCGAAGTTCTCTATCCAGCGTCCAAGCTTCGTGAGAGAATCGCCCTCGAAGTGATGGACAAACAGATTCGCGACCAGCACGCCGCCGGTCGCGGGCGCCGGCAGGGCGAAAAGATCGCCGTGCTGCCAGACGACCCGAGCTTCCAGATCGACAGGTCTCGGCGCGAGGTCATAGGCCGAAACTGGGGACTTTGGGAAGAGGCGGGCGAGTTGGCCGCAGAGTTTGCCATCGCCCGCGCCGATTTCAACGATGCCGTGCTGTGCTGCTGCCGGGAAACGGCGGACTGTCCGGCAGGCCCAGCGCTCGTTGCTCATCAGTTGATTGATACGCCGCAGGTCGCGCCGACTGCGCAGAGCCTCGGGATCGTCCGCGGGCAGGTGGTCGAGCAGTTCTGGAATCACAACTCTTTGACGCATGCATATATAAGTTAGCTTGGGATCGATCACATGCAAGCGCGGCGTGCCAATTGAGGCTTGTTGAAGCGTGGAATCTGCGGCTTTCCGCCACCAGATCCAATAGAAAGAAGGGCATGAGAACGCTTTTTTAACGATTGCCAGCCACGTGCCAATCGTCCTGAAAAGTGACGATGTTTCACATTTCGAGCCTTGATTAAAGTTTCTGAGGCTGGTGACATCCATCCCGATGCGTATTTTAATCACTGGCGGTGCTGGATTCCTCGGTTCTCATCTTTGCGAACGTCTTCTCAATGAGGGGAATGAAATCATTTGCCTCGATAATTTTTTCACGGGTCGGAAGCGCAACATCGCGCATTTGCTCAGTCATCCATACTTTGAGTTGGTTCGCCATGATGTGACGGAGCCATTTCGTTACGAGGTCGATCAAATTTACAACCTCGCTTGCCCGGCCTCTCCGCCGCACTACCAGCACAACCCGATTAAAACCACCAAGACCTCGGTCATGGGAGCGATTCATTGCCTTGGCTTGGCAAAACGCACGGGGGCAAGAGTTTTTCAAGCTTCCACGTCAGAGGTCTATGGTGACCCAGACGTCCATCCGCAGCCCGAATCCTACCATGGGAATGTCAATCCCATCGGGATTCGCGCTTGCTATGACGAGGGAAAGCGCTGCGCGGAGACCTTGTTTTTCGACTATCACCGCCAGAATCAGGTCGATATTCGGGTCGTCCGGATTTTCAACACGTATGGCCCACGGATGCTGCCCGACGATGGACGTGTCGTTTCCAACTTCATCGTCCAAGCGCTTCAAGGAAGGGATCTCACGATTTATGGAGATGGAAGCCAGACGCGGTCGTTCTGCTATGTGGATGATTTGATCGAAGGTTTCATCCGATTGATGAATCACCCGACGCTTACCGGGCCGGTCAACATTGGTAACCCCGGTGAGTTCACCATGCTCCAGCTTGCTGAGCGGGTACTGCAGAAAATTGGTGGTCCATCCAAGTTGGTGCATTTGCCGCTGCCTGGGGATGACCCGAAGCAGCGTCAGCCCGATATTACATTGGCCAAGAGCGAGTTAGGATGGCAGCCGACCGTTTCGTTGGATCAAGGGTTGGATTCAACGATCGATTATTTTCGGAAATTGCTGACCGAGGGGTGAGAGGGTTGAGCCCAAGTTTTCTGGAGTTGGTAATTTGTGAAAACTCGTGAGGTCCTAACCCGTATTGTGGTTTGATGACGCGCTTGATTTTTCTGCTTTTCACGGCTTTTGCCACTTTTCCGTGTCAAGCGGGTTGGCAATCACTTTTCAATGGGAAGGATTTAACTGGGTGGGCGGGTGATCCGCGCTTGTGGCGGGTTGAAGGTGGGGTGTTGATCGGTGAAACTGACGACGCAGGTCGGAAAATCGACAAGAATACTTTTTTGATCTGGCAGGGTGGGGAGCCAGGCGATTTTGAATTGCAGTACCGGGCACGCGTGACGGGGAATAATTCCGGGGTGCAGTACCGCAGTCGCATCATTGACTCAGCCAACTGGGTGGTAGGCGGGTACCAGATGGATTTGCATCCTGAGGCCAACTACTTGGGAATGCTTTACGAGGAAAAAGGGCGAGGGATCGCTTGTCAGCGTGGTCAGCGGGTCAAGCTAGGTGTGAAGCCCGAGTTGACGGGGAGTCTTGATGTGCCGCAAGTGGATCTCGGAGTTTGGAACTCTTATCGGATTGTTGCGCAGGGCAACATTCTCCGGCATTTCATCAATGGCAAACTGGCGGCAGAAATCCAGGACAACAACCCTGAGAAGCGTTCGTCCAAGGGAGTGATTGCCCTGCAATTGCATGCGGGTCCAACGATGAAAACCGAGTTCAAGGACTTGAGAATTCAGGTGGGAGATAAGGAGCCGACCGGTGGGCCTCCCACTGCGGGTTGGATCTGGCAAAGTACGGCACCGGCGGAGCGCGAAAAGGTGTTCTTTCGCCGTGAATTTCAGCTCCCCCGGGATGTTGCAAGTGCATCGGTTACCGTGATTTGCGACGACTGGAGTCGACTTTTCGTGAATGGCAAGGATCTTGGAATGTCGGGTGATTGGATCAACCCGCGCACGTATGATTTGATGGAGCACCTCAAGCCTGGCAGCCGCAATGTCATGGCGCTGGAGGGGCGCAATGAGCGATTTGATGCCGGTCTGGCATTGCGATTCACCGTGGTGCTAAAAAGTGGCAAGCGGCTTCACGTCGTTTCCGATGGAAGTTGGTCATGTAGCAAGGAGGCTCCTGAAGGTTGGCAAAACCAAGATTTTGATGCATCGGGATGGCAGAAGGCTGAGTTGGTCGCAAAAATGGGCGACCGTCCTTGGGGGGCGATCATGCCACCAGAAGTGGTGGATCATGGCGCGCGTGAAGATCTAACAAATTCCTATCAAGTGGCTCCAGGTTTTAAGTTAGAGCGACTTTATCGCGCTCCCTCCGACCAAGGGTCATGGGTTTCCATCACGATGGACGGAAATGGTCGTTTGCTCTGTTCCGACCAAATTGGCAAGATTTACCGAGTCAATTTGTCGGATGATCCTGCGGGAGTGACCACCGCTGTGGCATTGCCGATTCCGTTGCAGGGAGCTCAAGGGCTGCTCTGGAATGATGGCGTTTTGTGGGTCTCCGTGAACGAGGGGGAAGATCAAAGCGGTGTTTGGCGTGTGACAGACAGTGATGGAGATGGCGAGTTGGACAAACCCGAGTTGATCATGCCGATGAAGGGACGCGGCGAGCACGGTCCTCACTCGTTGGTTCTCGCGCCGGATGGAAAATCGATTTTCTTCGTTGCGGGAAATCACACCGATCTTCCAGACGCTGGCAAGATCGGCAAATCGTTTGTCACTCGCTCGTGGGCGGAGGATCAACTTCTGCCGCGTCGTCCCGACGCACGTGGTCACGCGCGCGACCGGATGGCTCCTGGTGGGTGGATCGCAAGGTTCACCCCGGATGGCAAGAACTGGCAACTTTTCGCCAGTGGGTTCCGAAACAATTTCGACATGGCCTTCAACGAAGATGGTGAGCTTTTCGCCTACGATGCCGACATGGAGTGGGACTTGGGGATGCCATGGTATCGGCCGACCCGGATCTGTCACGTGCTGCCAGGTGCGGAGTTCGGCTGGCGTAACGGTACCGGCAAATGGCCAGATTACTATGAGGACTCAGTGGCGCCACAGCTCAATATTGGTCCTGGTTCGCCCGCAGGAATGGTCTCCGGGAAGGGTGCCAAATTCCCTAAAAAATACCAAAGCGCGATCTTCGCCCTCGATTGGACCTTCGCCACTCTTTACGCGATTCACCTGACTCCGGATCATGCGGGATACCGCGCCGAGCGTGAGGATTTCATTGCTGGAAAAGGTCTTCCTCTAACCGATGTGACCATCGGCAAGGATGGTGCCATGTATTTTCAAACAGGAGGTCGTCAGATTGATTCTGCGCTCTGGCGCGTCACCTACACTGGCAACGAATCGACTGAGCCAGTTGCTTACCGCTCAAAAGAATTTGCACTCATGGATGCGGCAGCGGCGCCGAGCGCTCTGGGTAGCCCAGAGCGCATCATCCGCTACCAGGCGCGAACTGCGCTTGAAAACGAAGGACCGCAAGGACTTCGCGCGGTCGTGAATAATCCGAAGAGCACGTCATGGCAGGTGATCGGTGCCGCCATCGGTCTTGCGCGGGTCGGTAAGGCCGATCAAGCGCCAGAGATTCTAGCAGCACTTAATCGCTTGTCTTGGGCGAAGCTGGACCTGCAGCAGAAGCTCAACTGGCTGCGTGCGGTTGGTCTTGTTTTTGCCCGTCATGGTGAGCCTGATAAGGACGCGCGGGCGAAAGTGTTAGGGAAGATCGATGATGCATTTCCCGCGACTGATCTTTCCCTGAACCGTGAACTTTGCCGAGTCCTGTCGTATCTTCAGGCTCCTGGGATCGTGGCGCGCACGCTCACACTCATGGACACTGCTGGGCCTTCGCCTGCCCCTGACTGGTTGGATCTGGCCAAACGCAACGATGAGTATGGTGCCGCGGTCAATGCGATGATTGCGAATTTGCCGCCCGCTGAGGTTGTTCACCATGTCTACTGTCTCCGAGTGGTGAAAGGCCCATGGCATGCCGACGAGAGAAAGCGCTTTTTTACTTGGTTAGCGAAACTTGTGCGGAATCGCGGAGGCGCGAGTTATGGTGGATTCATCGCAGACCTTCGGAAGGAAACGCTCACCACCTGCACGCCGGAAGAGCGTGCGGTCATGGAGAACTATCAGCCCGTGGTTTCGTCGAATCCGTTTGCCAATCTCCCGCAGATCAAAGGGCCAGGCCACGATTGGACGGTCGATGAGGTGACGAAGCTTTCGGAGGGTGGTGTAGTGGGTGGCAACAAAGAGCGTGGCAAGGACATCTTCCGCGCTGCGCTTTGCGCTGCGTGTCACCGGTTCGGCGGAGAGGGTGGATCGGTTGGGCCCGACCTAAGTTCGCTGGCAGGACGCTTTGTGATCCATGACATTGCGGAGTCGATTCTTGAGCCGAACAAGGTGATTTCCGATCAATATGCATTTGATCGAATCATCCGGCGCGATGGCACGGAGGTGACTGGAAAAATCATCGAGGAAAAGGACGAGAAGTGGATCATTGCCACCAACCCATTTGATTTCAGCCAGACCACTGAGATCGAGCGCAATGAGATCAAAGAGATCAAGCGTTCGCCCGTGTCACCGATGCCTGCTGGACTGATCAACCGCCTTAACCGAGATGAGCTCAAAGACCTGCTTACCTATTTGTTAGGTAAGTAAATTTTGTTAGTTCGTTAGATGATCATGCCCGCCAGCGTTGCGGAGAGGTAGGATGCAAGGGTGCCGCAGAGCAGCGCCTTCATTCCGAGTTCTGCGAGATCGGTGCGGCGTTCTGGGGCTAGCGCGCCAATCCCACCAATCTGCATGCCGACACTGCTGAAGTTGGCGAAGCCGCAGATGGCGATGCTGACGATGAGCAGGCCTTTTTCGGTAAGGATCGGCACGGAATGTTGCGTTAGATTCTTGAAGGCCACGAACTCATTGATCGTCAATTTTTGCCCAAGCAAGGTCGCCACCCCTTGGATGTCGACTGGTGGCACACCCATGGCCCATGCCATCGGATAGAAGGCTTTGCCGAAGATCCAGTTGAGCGTGAGGTTGAAATTGGGATTGAAAAGATGACCAATCGTCACCAGTGCCCAGTCGACGCAGGCGATCACCGCGATGAAGCCGATGAGCATCGCGATGACATTGAGTGCGATTTTAAATCCTTCGGCGGATCCCTGAGAGATCGCATCGATCACGTTGATGTACTCGCTCTTCACCTGGAGTTTGGCAGTGCCCATCGTCTGGCTTGTTTCGGTCTCGGGAAATACGATTTTTGCGATGACCAATGCGCCGGGTGCCGCCATGAGGCTGGCGGTGATCAGCTTGGGTGCCAAATCCAGTCCGGCTTGTGCGCCCATGTTCACGTAAACCACGAGGACCCCACCCGCGACACAGGCGAGGCTGCCCGACATGGAGGCGAGCAACTCGCTCCGGGTCATGCCCGCGAGGTAGGGGCGGATCATCACTTGAGCTTCCACTTGGCCGACGAGCGCGCTGGCCACGTTGCTTAAAGCCTCCGCGCCGCTTACGCGCATGACGAAGTTCATCGCTCGTGCGACGAGTGCGACCAGTCGTTGCATGATGCCAAAGTGGTAGAAAACCGCTACCAGCGCGCAGACGAGGATGATGGTGGCGCTGACGTTGAAAGCGAAAACAAAACCACCCGCCAAGTAGTTTTGAATTGTTCCGTTCGAGGATTGGACGGCGATACCGCCGAAGACGAATGCGGCACCTTCGCGGGCGAATGTCTCAATTTTTCCGATGCCTGCACCGACGAGTTGGAAAAATTGTGCGACGGGTCGAACGTGAAATACGAGGACTGCAATCACCACTTGGAGGGAGAGTCCACTTAGGACCAAGCGGAGGTTGATCTTGCGGCGGTTGTTTGAAAACAGGATCGCGATGCCGAGGATGGTTGCGACGCCGACGAGGCCATGGAAGCGGTCCATAAAGATTAGAAAGTGAGAGATGCAAGACCCAAGCTGAGGGATTGGGCCGACAGTTCAAGCTTTGATCCAGCTCGAACATCCAGCGAGAAAGCATCTCGCCTGCCAAGTGGCTCAATATTCGCGGTGGAGGAGGTGGGCGGCGATTTCCTCCAAGCGCGCGGCCCTTTTTCCGAGCGGTTTTAGGGAACTCATGGCTCGTGTTGTTAATGTTGCAGCTTCTTTGCGAGCCGCCTCGAGTCCGAGGATGGCGGGGTAGGTCGCTTTTTCGACAGCGGCATCTTTCCCAGCGGTCTTGCCTAACATTTCCGTGGTCTGCGTAACGTCGAGGATGTCATCGATCACTTGAAATGCCAATCCGAGGGCATGGCCAAATTCTGTCAGTGCTTTCAGCTTCGCGGGAGTCGCGTTGGCCGTCATCGCGCCAAGTCTCAATGCCGTGGTGAGCAGCGCAGCGGTTTTCGCTTCGTGAATCCGCAAGAGATCGCGCCGAGTGAGTTTTTTTCCTTCACCTTCCAAATCCATCACCTGACCGCCGATGAGTTTGGTGCTGCCGCCGGTGCTCGCAAATTCCACCAGGTAGTCGCGAGTGTTGTAGCGTTGGGTCGACACCGTGTGTGCCAGAACCGCGAAGGATTCGGTGAGCAAGGCATCGCCACAAAGCACCGCCATGCCCTCACCGTAGACCTTGTGGCAAGTGAGTCTCCCACGGCGCAGATCGTCATCATCCATTGCTGGCAAATCATCATGAACCAGCGAGTAAGTATGCATCAACTCGACTGCACATGCTGGAGCGAGTGCTTCGCTCGGATCGCCGCCACAAGCCTCTGCAGCGGCGAGGCAAAGGACGGGGCGCAAGCGCTTGCCGCCGGAAAAGACGCTGTAACGCATCGCGGCATGGATCGTGAGTGGGCGTTCTTTCGCCGCGGGCAAAAAGGCATCAAGGGCTTGATCGACTTCCGCAGCGCGGGCGGCGAGGTAGCTCTTGAGGTTCATGGCGTGATCGATGTATTAAATTGTTAGAGTATCTCGGCGATCTGCACGGCGTTGAGCGCGGCGCCTTTGCGGACTTGGTCGCCCACGACCCACAGGTCGAGCGCGTGATCTAACACCAAGTTCTTGCGGATGCGGCCGACCAAGCAGTCGTCTTTGCCGGTGGTGTCGAGCGGCACGGGGAAAATTTTGTTGGATGGATCATCGGCCACTTGGATGCCCGGCTTTCCCGCATACGCAGCTCGCGCGAGATCGGCGTCGACTGGGCGCTCGAATTGTGCGGTGATCGAGACCGAGTGTGACCGGTACACTGGCACGCGCACACAGGTACAAGATACCTTCAGTCCGGGCAGGCCCATGATTTTGCGACCTTCATGGAGCATCTTGAGTTCTTCCTTGGTGTAGCCGTTGTCGGTGAAGGCATCGACTTGGGGGATGACATTGAAGGCGATCTGGCGTGGGTAAACTTTAGGAGAAAATGGCTGACCGTTGGCGATTGCTTGCATTTGTTCTTCGAGCTCGATGATGCCCTGTGCGCCCGAGCCCGAGACGGCTTGGTAGGTCGAAGCGATGATCGCCTTGAGGCCGAAGGCTTGGTGCAAGGGTGCAAGCGCCATCAGTGAAATGATGGTGGTGCAATTGGGATTTGCGATGATCCCGCGTGGACGGTTCTTCGCCGCCTCTGGGTTGATCTCTGGGACCACCAACGGCACGTCTGCATCCATGCGGAAGGCTGAAGAATTGTCGATCACCACGGCTCCAGCGGCAGCGGCCGACGGGCCGAACTCGAGGGAAATCCCGCCACCTGCGCTGAACAGCGCGATGTCTACCCCAGCGAACGAGTCATGAGTGAGTTCTTCGACCACGATTTCTTGGCCGCGGAAGGTCATGGTTTTTCCGGCCGATCGCGCGGAGGCGAGCAGTTTGAGCTTTGCCAATGGGAAATTCCGTTGCTCAAGGCACAGGAGCATTTCAACTCCAACGGCACCCGTCGCACCAACGATCGCTACATGAGGATGATTCATTTTAAAAACCGACATCTTTTTCCGCCGGGCTTCGGAGCATACTGGCTTCCAGCTCGCTGGCAACAGATTCGTTTCTTCTACGATCGGGATATGCGGGGGAGAATTTTTGGACTTGTGGGTTTGCCAAGTCGGGGATGCCTGTACTAGCGTCGAGCGGATGGTGGTGGCACTCACGTTACAGGCAGCACAGGGTTGGTTAGAATTGGGACTGGCTGACGAGGCTTTGTACGAGTTGGAATGCCTGCCGCTGGAGGCTCAGCACCGGCGTGAAGCGCTTGAGTTGAGGTTGGCAGGGCAAATGGACTTGCAGGATTGGAATGCCGCATCGGAAACCGCTCGGCTTCTTTGCCTAAAGGTGGAAGATGAACCGGAGTTTTTCTTGCAAGCGGCTTTTTGCTTACACGAAACCGGCGATACGCTTGCCGCCTGCAATCATTTACTGCGCGGGCCCAGGGCATTGTTTGAAATGGCGGTTTTTCACTACAATCTCGCTTGCTATCTTTGGACGCTGGGCGAGGGTACCCGTGCCCGTAATCATCTCAAGCAGGCTATTGCAATGGACCAATCGTTCATCGAGTCCGCGCGAAATGATCGTGATTTGATTGGCATTGATCTTGCTTGAGGTGTCGGTGCGGCAGCGAAAACTGCGCGAGAAACCACCGCTGTGGGAGCAACTCAATCATGAAATTCAATCGAGCCAAATCACGACCAATTGTTCATCACAACGACCCATGGTTGGTCAATCGCCTGAGTCGTGTTTTCGTCGTGTTCGGATTGGGCCTCTGGGTTTTCCTTGGGTTGCAGCTGATCTCTTCGGTCTTTTTGGGCATGTGGATCGCTCCTCATTTGCACCTGCCACTGATGGGCATCGTTGTGGTTCATCTTGGCTTCTGTCTGATTGCTGATTTCAGTGTCTACCTGATCTACAAAGGCAGGAGGAGCGTCGAATTTCTCCCCGGGATCCTCGTGGTTGGGCTTTTGACGATTGTGCCAGCCGTCATTCTTCTTTTCGCCACTCGCATTAGCAAAATCATCGGAGTACTTTGATCTTCCGAGGCGGCGGATCGGCTACTCGATGTTTTGGACTTGCTCGCGGATTTTCTCGAGTTCGGTTTTCGCCACCACGATGGCTTGGGCGATGCTGGCATCGTTGGCTTTGGAGCCGATGGTGTTGAATTCGCGGAAAAGTTCTTGGCAGAGAAAATCCAAGGCGCGTCCCGGTGGCTCGTCGGCGTTGAGGTATTCGCGAAACTTGGCGAAGTGCGAGTCGAGCCGGGTGAGCTCTTCGCTGATGTCGCAGCGGTCTGCGAACAATGCGATTTCCTTGGCCACGCGTTCTTCGGTCGGGTCAAGGTCAAGCCCTGCGTCGCGGAGGCGCTTGAGGAGGAGTTCGCGTTGGCGGGCGGGTCGGTCGGATGCACCGCTGGCGATCGTGCGAGTCAGCGAGGCGAGTGTTTCAAGTCGTGCGAGGAAATCAGTCTGCAGGTGGCGGCCCTCGGATTCTCTCATGGCCGCCAGGTGCGCCAGAGCACTGGTCAGTGCTGGAGCGATCGCGAGCCATGCGGTTTCCGCGTCGATCTCACTGGTGCCGATGTCGATGATCCCGGGCTGTCTGAGAAAGTCTGCGGCGGTGGGGAGTATCGGCTGGCCGATGGTGTCACCAAGCTCCACCAGCGCGGCAGAAAATGCCAAAGCGAGTGCGGGGTTGATCCTGAAGTCTGCGGCGGTCCCTTGGGCGCGCTCGAGTTTGATCGAGACTTGGATGCGACCGCGTGAAACTACGGCTAAAACTGCAATGCGAATCCGGGCTTCGAGTTCGTTGAGTTCGCGAGGGGCCTGAATGACGAGCTCCGCTTGTTTTCGGTTTACCGAGCTGATCTCCACTGTGGCGTGCCACGCGTCTGTCGTCGCTGAACCTCGGCCAAATCCTGTCATCGAATGCATGGTCGCAAGGTTCAAGGGTGAGCGGGCATTGGTCAATCGGGAAGAAGGCGTGGGAGAAACCCGATGTTTCAATCCGCCCATGGAGGATCGCGGCTTTACCTTTTTCATTTTCATCCGAGGCTACCCGCATGGCGAAGGTATTGGTCGGACTCTCAGGCGGCGTGGATAGCGCGGTCGCGGCGGCGCTTCTGGTCGAGCAGGGTCACGAGGTGGCTGCGGGGTACATGAAAAACTGGATCAACGATGAGGGGATTCCCGGGGATTGTCCGTGGGAGCAAGACATTGAAGACGCCCACGCGGTGGCAAAGTCGCTGGGCATTGAGTTCCGAGTGATCGATCTCATCGATTCGTACCGCGACCGGATTGTGGAATTGCTGATCGACGGTTATCGCTCGGGCATCACGCCGAACCCCGACGTTTGGTGCAATCGTGAGATGAAATTCGGGGTGTTTCTCGACTACGCACTTTCGCAGGGATTTGAGCAGGTGGCCACCGGGCATTACGCGAGGCGGCGGACCTTGAGCGATGGCACGGCCGCCATTTTGCGCGGGGCGGATCCGAACAAGGACCAAAGTTATTTTCTCTCATTGATGACCCAGCGGCAGGCGGGCCACGCGCTTTTTCCAACAGGGGAGATGCTCAAGCCAGAGGTCAGGGAAGTGGCGCGGCGGTTCCATCTCCCCGTCGCTGAGAAAAAAGACAGCCAAGGAATTTGTTTTCTCGGGCAGGTGAAGATGAGCGACTTTCTCCGGCATTATGTCGCGGATTCGCCGGGCGAAATCGTCGATCCCGCTGGGGTTGTGCTTGGCGAGCATCGCGGGCTGCATCTTTACACGATCGGCCAGCGGAAGGGGCACGGCGTCGCATCGCCGCGTGAAGGAATGGCATACGTGGTGGTCGGTAAAGATGCGGCTAGAAATCGATTGGTCGTCGGTTGGGACACTCCGGAATCTGCTGGGCTTTATGTGCAGGAATGCACGGTCGGGACTCTAACGGCTCTCAACGAACCAGTGGAGGCTTGGCGGAGGGTCGATGCGCAACCGAGGTACCGCGCCAAGGCGGAGCCGGCGGTCGTGGAGCAGATTGATGAAGGGAAAATCCGGCTCAAGTTTCATCGGCCTCAGCGGGCGATCGTCGCGGGGCAGATTTGTGCATTCTACGACGGCGGTCGCCTGTTAGGCGGCGGAGTTTTTGAGACGGCAGATGGCGTGGGGAGGTGAAGCGGAAAGGCGGAAAGGTTCCGCATGATGTGTGCTTCAGCCGCCGGTGCGCGGTGGACGCTTTTTCTTCGAGTCGGGCGTGACATCGCGCATGTTTGCGCCGCCATTTTGGCGTGCCTGTTGCATGGCGGCTTGGCGTTCGGCCATGCGTTGGACGAAGGATTTGCCGCCGCCGGTGCGAGCCTTGAGTTCGGGCTCGGGGACCTTGTTCATGAGCCAGGTTTGGCCGATTGAGAAGATGTTCTGGGTGGTCCAGTAGAGCGCGAGGGCCGAGGCGAAGTTATAGCAGAAGAAGAAAAACATGAGTGGCATGAACGTCATGATTTTCTGCTGCATTGCATCGCCCGTTTTGGGGGTCATGCGGATTTGCATGTAACTGCTGATCGCCATGACGATGGGGAGGATATTCAGCGGGATGCCGCCGAGGAAGCTCAGGTGCATGAGCGTGTCCGGTTGGGAAAGGTCATCGACCCAAAGGAATCCATGGCCGCGGAGTTCCACCGCGTATTGAAGCATCCGATAGAATCCGAAGAATATGGGGATCTGAATGAACATTGGCAGGCAGCCACCCAGCGGGTTGATGCCGTATTTCCGATAGAGTCCCATCGTCTCCGTATTGATCTTGTTCGGGTCGTCGGCGTACTTCTCCTTGATCTTGGCCATTTCCGGTTGGAGTTTGGCCATGCGCTTCATGGTGTGGGTGGACTTGGCGTGCAGTGGCCAGATCACCGTGCGGACCGTGATGGTGAGGAAAATGATGGCGAGGCCCCATGATCCCGTTTTTGACAGGTGGTCAAAGAGATTGTGGTAGGTGTTGAGAAGCCAGTTGAGCGGGCGGGAGACAAACCAGAACCAGCCGTATTGCATCACGTCGCTCCAGCCGTCGCCCCAGGCGGCGTCCATTTGGCGGAGTAGGCGGTTGTGCTTGGGGCCGATGAAGATCAAGTACTCCAGCGTCTTGGGTTCGCCAGGTTTGAGGGTTGTGGATGGGAGTTGGAGGCCTGCGTAGACCGAGTTCACTGGCGTCGCTTCGCCTTCCAAGCGGACTTGAGTGGATTTCGCCCAGAGCGATGCGACGGCGGGTTCCTTCGGGCGGAGTACCGTGGTGAAGAATTGGTTAGTCACCCCGGCGAGCTCCGTTGGTTTCTCGCCGCCACCACGGATCGTGGATTGTGCGTCACTGATCATGTTGCCTTTGAATTTCGAGGCATCCTTGAAGTTGATGCTGCCATCTTCACGCCAGAAGAAGCCGGTCTGTTGGCTGACCTCGGATTGGTAAGTTGGTGAGGACTCACCGAGAAAAATACTCCATTGTCCGAGGTTGAGCGTGGTGGTGGCTGCGTTCTCGAGCGTGAGTTGGAAATCGAGCAAATACGCTGAACCCGGTTTGGTGGATTCCACCAAGCTGAAAGCTTTTTTGACGATCAATCCCGAGGCGAGTTTGGCGATGTAAACCGCCTTTTTCCCAGTGACGGATTCCTCGGTCTTATAGGCGTAGGGGATGTTTTCCAGACTCTCGCCAGCACCTGCCAGACCGCCGATGGGTCCTAGATCGAAATGATTGACTTGGACGAGCTCGGTTTTGCTGCCGACTTTGAATTGTTTTTTGAATTCGGCGTGTTTGATGCCGCCGCCGATGTTGCTCAGCGTGAAGATGACGTCTGTGCTTTCGAGCGTGATCGTTTCTTCTTCGGTTGGGGCTGGTGGTGTCTCGACCGTGAGCTCTGCGGTGGTGGTGGTCGGGGCGCCTGTGTTAGCTGCGGCTAGAGCTTTCTGGAGGGCCAGTTCGCGTTCGGCCACCTCGCGTTGGGCGATGCTGTTTTTGTTCGCGTAGTAGAGGTTGGCAGCTAGGAGGCTGCCGCAGAGGGCGAGGATGGCCCAAGTTTTTCGATCGTACATGGATTCGATGGGGAAAAGTTAGAAGGTGGTGTGATGGTGACAGGCGCAGTCGTTTTTTCGAGGGCGCTGGGTTGCGGGCGATGGGACCGGATCGTGGCCCGAGCCGCCCCACGGGTGGCAGCGGAGAATGCGGCAGATGCCAAGCCATGAGCCTAGTAGCGGGCCATGAGTTTCGACGGACTCGAGGAAATAATGCGAGCAACTCGGTGAAAACCGGCATCCGGCAGCGGGTCCAGCGGTGAATTTCAGCATCGGTCCGAGCACCCGCTGGTAGAGGCGAATCAGCAAACGAATCACGGCGGTGGTGAGATTTGAGATCATGCTTGCGTTTGGGTGCGGGGGAAAAGCCCGAGCCGCTTGGCTTGCCGGACCCAGTCTTCTTCCAGCTCAGTGAAGGTCGCAGCTGCGGCGTTGGGGCGGGCGATGGTCACGAGGTAGCGGCGGAGTTCGGTGAATTCGGGAGCGTGAGCTTGCACGAGTGAGCGGAACCGGCGGCGAAGCAGGTTGCGGTCGTGAGCTTTACCGCTCCGTTTGGTCGTGATGAAGCCCGTGCGAAGCGTCGTGAGCGTAGGATCTGCTAGCGTGCTTAAAATGACAAACCGGCCGACTTTCGCCTGGCCGGTGGTTTTTACCCGCGCAAAGTCTGCGCGGTGAGTCATGCTGCCTGTCCGCGGGAGTCGCATGGTGGAGATGCTATCAACTCACGATGCGGAACCGAGGGGACACCTCAGTTGCCGTGCTGCGTGGTGTGACGGCTGTATTGGATTTCGACGCCCTTCGGAACGAGACGTTTGCGTCCTTTTTGGCGACGGCGGCGAAGGATGTCGCGGCCGGATTTGGTGGCCATGCGGGCTCGGAAGCCGAATTGGTTTTTCCGGGTGCGCTTGGATGGCTGATAGGTGCGTTTGCTCATGGCTGGTGCCTCAAATAAAGGTTCGTAATCCGTCCGGGATGCGGCTCGGGGGGCGAACTCTATGCATCCAAAGCGGGTTGTCAACCCGGCAGTGGCATGAAAATGCGAATTTTTATGCGCCCGAATTGCCGCACATCCGGGCGATATCAAGAAACTCGGAAAGTTCGTCCGCCGTGAGCCCGAGTTCGGCCAGTTGGTTTTCACAAATCTCTTGGACGGTTTTACCTGACAGCATGGCCTGTTTCGCGATGGCCGATGCGCGGTCGTAGCCGATGTGTGGGGCCAGTGCGGTGACCATCGAGAGCGAGAGCTCGATGAATTGCTGGCAGCGTGCCTTGTCGGCCTCGATGCCACGGACGCAGCGGGTGGAGAATTCGAGCGCGGCGCTCGCCATGAGCTGGATGGACTCTAGCAGGCAGGCGGCGAGCAGCGGCATCGAGACATTGAGTTCGAGAAATCCACCCGCGCCGCACCAAGTGATCGTCGTCTGATTTCCTGCGACGCGCGCGGCCACCATGGTGACGGATTCTGCCATCACGGGGTTCGTTTTCCCGGGCATGATCGAGGAGCCGGGCTGGGTGGCGGGCAGGCGGATTTCCCCGAGGCCGCAACGAGGGCCCGATGCAAGCAGGCGGATGTCCGAGGCGATTTTGTGCAGGGAAACGGCGATGGTCGCCAGTTGGCCGTGGGCCTCGACGCAGGCGTCCTTGGCCGATTGAGCCTCGAAGTGGTTTTCGGTTTCGCGGAATGAGATGCCGGTTGCCGCCTCCAAGCGCGAGATGACCTTCCCGGCGAAATCGGGGTGAGCGTTGAGCCCGTTGCCGATGGCCGTGCCGCCGATGGGGAGCTCGATCAACGCGTCGGTTGCCTTCCACGCGCGGAGGACCGCGAGTTTGATTTGGTGTGCCCATGCGCCAAATTCATCACCGAGCCGCATGGGAGTGGCATCCATCAGGTGGGTTCTGCCGATTTTGAAAATCGGGCTGAATTCCCGCGATTTCGCCAGCAAGCTCGCTGCCAAGTTTTCCAGCGAGGGGACCAGGTGATTACGGATTTCACGCGCAGCCGCCACGTGGATCGCGGTGGGGAAGGTGTCGTTCGACGACTGGCCGTAATTGATGTGGTCATTTGGGTGAGCGGTCACTCCATTGCGGGCGCATAGGCGAGCGATGACCTCGTTGACGTTCATGTTCGTCGAGGTGCCGGAGCCGGTTTGGTAGATGTCCACGGGAAATTGCTCATCGTGGCGGCCCTCAGCGATTTCGGCGGCTGCGCTGGCAATGGCAGAGGCAAGGGGGGCGGGGAGGAGGCCTAACTCTGCGTTGGTCTCGGCAGCCGCCATCTTGATGAGTCCGTAGGCGTGAATGAGCGGCGTGGGCAGGCGAGTTCCAGAAATCGGGAAATTGAGCACCGCGCGCTGGGTCGAGGCTCCGTAAAGCGCGCCGAGCGGGACATCCATGTCGCCCATGGAATCGTGTTCCTTCCGCTGAGGATGAGTTGGGTCGTTCATGGTGAGGGTAGGTGAGGGGGCGCACAAAAAACACGCAGCGTCAGCATCGCCCGAGTTGGGTGGTTCCGCAAGTTCCGATCGGTGCGCGGTGGGCTGGCTATTTCGCTTTTCCTTAACGAATTGGTTTGGCTAAATCCCGTCCGACATGAGCGAAATCGTAATTCTATTTTCCGGACAGGGTGCCCAAAAAATCGGCATGGGCAAAGATTGGGTGGAATCATCTGCAACCGCCCGCGCGATGGCGGAACAGGCGGATCGTGCCCTCGGGTTTTCTATTTCCTCGATCATGTTCGATGGCCCAGAGGATGAGTTGACCCGCACGTCACGCTGCCAGCCGGCGCTCTATCTCCATGGGCTCATGGGACTCGCCTTGATTCGTGAGCGTTTGCCGAATCTTCTGCCCGTGGCTGCGGCTGGGCTTTCGTTAGGGGAATTTACGGCTCACGCGGCGGCAGGGACATTTTCCTTCGAGGATGGTCTCGGGCTCGTCGCGAGGCGCGGCGAGTTCATGGAGCAGGCGTGCCAAGCGACTGATGGCTCGATGGCGGCCCTCATCGGCGGAGAGGAATCGCAAGTCCGTGCGCTCGCCGCTGCAGCGGATGTGGACGTTGCGAATCTCAACGCGCCGGGGCAGATCGTCCTCTCGGGAACTGTGGCTGGCATCGATGCCGCGATCGCTCAGGCCAAGGACTTCGGGATTCGTCGGGCGATCAAGCTGAATGTCGCGGGTGCCTATCACTCACGGTTGATGCAAAGCGCGCAGGACCAGCTCGCTGCAGAGTTGGCCACGGTTTCGATCCACTCGCCCGCGCTGCCGGTGGTTTGCAATTTCGGTGCATCCGTCGTCTCTGACGCAGCGACGATTCGTAGCATGCTAGAAAAACAAGTCACCGGCTCAGTCCGCTGGACGGAGTCGATCCAACTCCTGATCTCTCAGGGCCACCGCCGTTTTCTTGAGCTTGGCCCAGGCAAGGTCATCGCGGGCCTTGTGTCGAAGATCGACAAGGACGTGGTCGTGCATTCGGTCGAGGACGTCGCCTCGCTGGAGGGCGCGGTTCAGGCATTGTCGTGAGGTGCTTTAGGCGGATGACTCGGGGACCACTCCTCAAGTATTTCCCCAGGGGTCGCTATTTTGCGGAGCCAACCGATGAGCAGCTGGCTGTGATTTAAAACGCGCTCAACTCGCGTCCTGGAAATGTCTCGACTATACCTCTCCCAATGCCATTTTTGCCGTGCCGCCCCCGATTGTGCTGGCTGTTTAAACCCTCCCAAACTCAGCTTTGGGTAACCCCTATTCGATCACTCAAAAAACGATGAAATCCCCACTCCTCCTGCTCATCACCGCCCTGCTCCTCGCGAACGAAGTCAGGTCGGCAGAGCAACCGAACCTCATTCGCACCGACCGCATTAGCTTCATTGAAAACAGCGAAATCAAGGTCGGCATTAACCAAGATCTAGGAGGCGCCATCACCTGGCTGTCGGTCCCGGGTCGCGACAACTTGATCAACAACTCGGACTGGGGCCGGCAAATCCAGTTGTCGTATTATTCCGGCCCCAAACCATTTGAACCGAACGGCATGAAGGCTCATCCGGCTTGGAAGAACTGGTCTTGGAACCCCATCCAATCCGGCGACGTTTATCTTAACCGCGCCAAAGTCGTGGAACTCATCAATACCGGCACCAAGATCAGCCTCACCAGCATTCCGATGCAATGGGCACTCAATAATGTACCCGGCGACTGTCTTTTTAAAGCCGACCTAACCCTCGATGGGCCAATGCTTCTGATTCATTACACACTGATCAACAAGCGCACCGACAAGGCCCAGTACAATGGTGCTCACCAAGAACTACCAGCTGTCTATACCGTGAGTGGCCTCAGCCGTCTGATGACTTACACCGGCGATAAACCGTTCACCGGCGACGCCCTGACCCATGTAAAAAATGACTATAAGAAGCCGTTTCCATGGACGCGCTACCTCGCCACCGAGGGCTGGGTGGCGGCGGTGGGCGATGACGACTGGGGGATTGGAGTGTGTAATCCGAAGGTCTATAACTACCTCGGCGGCTTGTACGGATCTAGCAAGAACTGGGACTCCAACGACGGTTCAACCATGTATATTAGCCCGGTGTCGACGGATGTTTTGGATCACAATATTGTCTTCGAATTCGATCTCGCTTTGCGGGTCGGCAAACTCGACGAACTGCGCAGTTATTTCACTGGCACCATGTCCAAACGCATACCGCCGGCTTGGAATTTCGACAAAGATCGTCAGCACTGGGTTCCCGTGAATTGCACCGATGCTGGCTGGCCGATCCAAAATGGGTTGCGCATGCAGATTGGAAAGGGAAATAAAAATGCGCGCATCCAAGGCCCCATCCACCCGTTTCGCGCTGAGACCGCAAAGAAGCTGCGCATCACGGGTGCTTGGAAGGGACTGAAAGGCACGGGTCACGTGACATGGACGCAGTTGGGAAATGATAAACCAGCGAAACCCCTGACCGCAACCTTCTCTATCCCCGAGGGGGAAAAGCTAGCAACCGTGGAGGTGGATCTCGGTTCAAACCCAGACTACAAAGGACTCATCACCCAATTCACCGTCTGGCTCGCAGACAATCCGGGAGATGGCGGCGAGGTGGTAATCAAGTCCATTGCCACCGTGCCCGTGCGCGCTGAGAAATAAAAGGGCATGAGCCGACCTTACGAAAGTCGGAGATAAACGAAGGAGGTGCCACCTCACATTCAACGACGGACAACGATCTCCAGGCGACGCATTCGTCCGGCTTGGCATCCGACATCCACTCGGCGCAAGTTTTCGAGTAGAAGAGGGCAATGGCCGAGTGAGCTACTGCCGTTTTCGGCTCCGCTGCCGATAAAGCCGAGACCGAAGATTTCGAACGTGAGCTTGCCAAAGTGCATGCCAAAATCTGCCAACAGGCTGTCGCATTGAAGCTGCTGACAAAAGAGTCAATGCAACGCGGTCTGTTAGGAATCGAATCGAAGCGGCCACTGAAAACCGCTTCCCGACGCGCCTGGCACGGGTTTTCGCACATCCTGCGCCGCGTAATGGCAGTGGAACCAAGGGAAACACAGGACGAACCGTTTGTACGTGAGGCAGGAAGTGCCGTGCGGTGGGAATGGAGAGAGGAAAATGAACCGCAATGCGAGTGCAGACCAAGACGAACTGAGTACTCTCAGCTCTCGGGGGAGTTAATGCCCTCCGCTACCAACTCACCAACGACTTACCCCCACCACCACGCGTGGATTGATCGTCAAAGAGTCGCACATGAAGTAGGTTGAGAATCATTTCGCTGAACTTCCTTCGCCAGTGGCCACGCCTTCCTCATCCGCTCACTTCATCCGTATTCCACCTGCGGATTCGAGGTTTAAGCTGAGCGATGGTGCCGTGCCTCGGTACCCCACGCCGACCGCACAAAAAATGAGCCCTACTCCATTTCAAGCTCGACTCCAATCCTCCGCCACCTTTGAATATTAGACGTCACCTAACCCATAATTCGCCTAGCCCCCTCGTGGTCTAGCTCTTGGGTTCCATTCAGACCTCAACTCTCCCTCCCAATGCGCCAGATCAGCATCCCACGATTCATTCGAGCCTTTTTCACTTCAATTTCACTGGCCTTGCTGCTGGTCATGCCATCCCCGCTGCGGGCCGCCGCGCCCGACCTCAGGACTGTGGATCTAAGCAAGATCAACCGCGGATTCACCTGGAACTTGGGGCCCACTGGGATGCGCGGATGGATGCACACGGACGCAGAGGTCATCTACATTGATGATGTCACGGCGCATGCGCCCTATCAGATTCTGGTGACCACCGTGGTCGCCAACTCGCCGGCCACCGGGGTGCTGGCCGTCGACGACGTGATCCTGGGCGCGAGCGCGGGCACGGGTGCCGTGCCACTCTTCACCGCCGACGCGCGCAAGAGCTTGGGCTGGGCGATCGGCGAAGCTGAGGCCCGCCCCGACGGCATCCTCAGCTTCAAACGCTGGCGCGCTGGGGTCACCACCGATGTGTCCATCACCCTGCCCTTCATGGGCGCATACTCGGACACCGCACCCTACAATTGTCCCAAGTCAGCATTGGTCATGGCCAACGCCGCCCAGAGTCTCGCACAGAGAATCAACACGGAAGGGTGGGAACAGGATGACGGGAGAGGGGCCGTAAGTGCGCTGGCCTTGCTGGCCACGGGTGATCCCCAATACATGCCAATGATCCGGGCTTATGCTCGACATCTGGCGCCAGCGAATTACGTCGGAGGTGGGTCGGCATGGAGTTTCTACAACGGCGTCTTTCTGGCCGAATATTACTTGCTAACGAACGACGCACAGGTGTTTCACGGGCTCAGCGAGTATGTCAAATACGCGGCCAAAAACTCGAATCTGTGCGGCACGACCGGCCACGGGTTTGCGACCATTCCGCCCCCTGGCGGCTGGGGGGATGGTCGCCATGGTTCGGTCGCTCCCTACGGCGCACTGAACTCGGCTGGCCTCATCGCCCAGCTCACCATTGTGCTTGGCAAAAAGGCGGGCATCGTGGATCCGGAGATCGATCCAGCCATTGCACGGACCGCCGGTTTCTTCGGCTACTATGTCAACGGTGGTTCCATTCCCTATGGCGAACACCAGCCGTTTTGGGGCGAGCACAGAGTTCCCGCCACGGGCCCCGAGTACATGGATCACCGCAGCAATGGCAAGGACGGGATGTGTGCGGTCTTGTTCAGTTGCATGGACAATAAGCCAGCACAGGCGGAGTATTTCTCGCGCATGTCCTTGGCGGCAACCCATGGTGAGGCCTACGGGCATACCGGCCAAGGATTTTCCTACATTTGGACGCAGCTGGGCGCCAATATGGGCGGCCAAGCCGCAGGCGCAGAATTCGCGAAAAACAAGCACTGGGACCGGAATATGAAACGCCGTACTGACGGTTCGTTTGTGTATGAAGGTGGCGAGCAGTGGGGGGCTGGGTTAGTCGGTGACTACATAGATGATAAGGGTCAGACCATCAGCGCCTATTGGGACGACAGGTTTAAGTATTGGAGCATTCCGACCGCCACTTATCTCCTGCATGCCGCCATGCCCTTGAAAAAACTTTATATCACGGGTAAAGGCTTGGATCCGGCAAAGGCCCTGAGCACCCAGACGGTGAACAACGCCATTTGGGCCGCAGACTTCGCGGGAAACCGCGGCAGTTATACCAAGGACCAGCTCATTGCCGCCTTGGGCGAGTATGATCCGATTGTCAGGTTAAATGCCGCTCACGAGCTTGCCACGCGCTGGGTGAGCCCCGCCGAGTTGAGCACCCTCATCACCATGGCGGAAAATCCCGACGATGCCTATCAGCGCAATGGGGCCTGCATGGCTCTCGGCCGACTGAAAGCCGCCAGTGCGATCCCTGCTCTAACTCGCCGCCTCAAGGACCCCGATTTCTGGGTGCGCGCCAGAGCTGGCTACGCGTTGAGTGAGATGAGCTCGGAGGCACTGGCATCCTCCGTACCCGACATGGTGGATGCGTTTATCACCAATGTGACGCCCCCTCTTCCTTGGGACCCAGGCTTTAATATCGACGATCCCTTGCAGATGGCCAACGGCTTTCTGGCTCAGGCGCTGTTTGGTCCAGGTGCGAACACCCTGCTCAATTCCGACAAGAACATCCTCTATCCGGCGGTGCGCGTTGGGCTCAAACAACCGACCGGCAATTGCCGGCATCAGCTCAGCGGCCTTGTGGAAAGCTTGTTGACCCAAGCCGACGTGCAGGCGTTGTTCCCGGAATTGGTCGAATGCGCCAAGGTCCAGGCCCCGTTTGACACGCTTTTATCTGGCTACCCGCCGATTGCTGCCATGAGGGCGATGTCGAGGACTCGTGTGCAGGAAGGAATCCAGGTCATCAACGATAACGTGTCATTCTATAAGTTATACGCTCTGGACGAATTGCCGAAATTTGGCGAGGAAGCCCGCTGGACGCTGCCGGATTTGCGTGCCGCCCTCGCGAATTGGCAGCCCAGCGGCAGCAATTACACTGCGCTGACCAATGACGTGACCTTGTTGGAAGCCGCCACCACCTCGTCGGTGGTCACCGCTCTGCCGCATGCCACCCCCCAAGTTCTGGTCACGGCGGCCAATACGGCCAAAGCCATTACTCTGACCGGCTCCTCCTGCCGGACCAACCCGGTGGCCTGTGTCGTGGCGACCCAACCGGCGCACGGCACCCTCACGGGCTACCCGCCCAATCTAATCTACACTCCGGCGGTCGGCTATCAGGGCGTGGACAGTTTCACGTTCACGGCCACCGATAGCATATTCACTTCGTCGCCCGCGACAGTGAACCTAGTGGTGGGCACCGGCGGCAGTGGCTTGACTGGGAGTTATTACAACAACATGGATTTCACCGCGTTCTTGGCGTCACGGGTTGATTCCTCGGTCAACTTTGACTGGGGCACCACGCCCCCGAATGGTCTAAATGCGGGCACCTACAGCGTGCGCTGGACCGGCCAGGTGCTGGCACCCGAGACCGGCACCTACCGGTTTTCTACCCGCACCAGCGATGGAGTCCGCTTGTGGATCAATGGCGTGCAGGTGATCAACGACTGGAACGACCAGTCAACCAACATTTGGAACGACAGTGCGACCATCACCCTGACCGCTGGGCATCAATACCATGTGAAGATGGAATACTACAAGAATGCAGCTCCGGCCACGGCGCGGCTCTATTGGTACATGCCCTCCCGCCCATTCCAAGCCGCCACGATCATCCCGCAGGAGTTGTTATATCCGGAGGCAGGCGTTTACCTAACCTCGCCGCAGGACGGCACGCGCTTCGGCGTGGCGTCCAGTCAGACGGCGACGGTGACTCTAACGGCCGATGCTTCGGACGTGGTTGACACAGTGGCCAGTGTTTCCTTCTACAACGGCGAAACGCTGCTCGGGACCGATACCACCGCGCCGTATTCGTTCACGTGGACGAACGTGGCGGTGGGTCAGTATGAAATCACAGCAAGGGCCAAGGACAGCACGGACCAGGTGCTCAGTACGTCGGCTGTTGCAGCGATCACGGTGGACGCTTACACGGTTCCCGTCACGGCGGGCCTCGCTTGCCACTTCGATGCATCCGTCGGCGTTGCCACCGATGCCAGCGGGTTCGTCAAGACCTGGCAGGACCGGTCCGGCAACGGGCATCACGCGACCTTCGACAGCAGCGCTTGGAACAGCGGCACCGCGACCGTGGCCCAAAGTCAAATCATGTCGCTGCCGGCGGTCAAAATCCGGGGAGGATGGTTCGATATTGCCGGGAAGTTTTTCGCCAAAGAACAGTATGTCGTGATGCGTTCGCCCAACGCCGTCTGGAACAACGTAGGCGCGTTCCTAGGCCGCAAATCCTATGATACTCTATCCGTGCGGGCATCCAGCTACACACTAAAACGGCAAGCCACCGGGTTCTGGGACCGTCCGCTGGCGTGTTCCAAAAACGGCGTGTCCACCATGAATCTCGCGCCCATCACCGACTACATGGTGGTCAAGATCACCGTCGATGACTTGGCGAGCCCGGCGAATCTGGCGGCCTATCCATATTGCCAGATCGGGCGGACCGAAAATGAGGCTGGTGCAGACTGGGACGTGGCCGAGATTATCGGCTATGGCAATGCGCTTTCACCCAGTGAAGAGGCGTTGGTCGGCGGCTACCTGACGGCCAAATATGGGATCGCCACGGCCTATCCAGCCACCGGCAGCCTCGCCAACAAAGCGGCCACGGCCATCACGACCACCTCGGCCACACTCAACGCCGCGCTGAAATGCAAAAGCAACACCTATGACGTGGTCGCCTACTGGGGTCCCGTCAATGGTGGCACGAACCCCGCGAACTGGGCCAATTCGGCCGCCATCGGCTCGGGGATCAACACGGCTTCGACCGATCTCACCGGCGTGCTGACCAATCTAACGCCCGGCACGACCTACTACTTCAACTTCCGCGCCAGCAATGCGCAGCACTCGATTTGGCCGTCTGCACCGCTGAGTTTCACGACGGACTCCACGGCCAAGGATTTCCTGACCTTCGGTACCAACATTCCTGGCAGCAGTGCTGTGATTAACTCCGCGGCCGCCACCGTGGACTGGACCGTGCCGTATGGCTCAACCCTAGCAAGCCTGGCATCTGCCTACACGGTTTCGGCCCAGGCGTCGGGAGCTCCGGCATCCGGAACGAGCAGGAATTTCACTAGCCCGCAAACCTACACCCTCACCGCCCAAGACGGATCCACCAAAGTCCATACCGTAACGGTCAACGCGGACCAAACCTATCCGGCCTCAAGCAATGCCACCTTGACGGTGGTGGAAGGCACGGCTACGGCCCTGGCGGCAGGCAATTTCGGCTATGCGGATCCGAATGCCGCAGCACTGGCCGCGGTGAGGATCACCACGCTGCCGGTGCTTGGCACCTTGACGTTGAACGGGACCACCATTTTGAGTAGTGAGATGCCGCTTACGGTGGTGGCGGCCAACATTGGTGACCTGACCTATCAACCGCCATTGTATGGCTATGGCACGCCATTCGCGACGATTGGGATCAAGGTCCAGAATGCGAACAACGTTTGGAGCGTCGCCGATACGTTGATGACGGTGAATGTCACGCATGTGAACCATCCACCCACCTCCGTCGGCGCCTCGGTTGTCGTGACAGGAGACAGTCTTTATACGTTCTGGAAAACAGACTTCCCATTCGCGGATGTGGATGCGGGTGAGCGAGTGATGACTGCGCTCAAGATCACCTCGCTCCCGGCCCACGGCACACTCAAACTGGGCGGGACTACTATAACCGAAGTTCCGAGCGCCCCTATTCTTGCGCCTAACCTCGGGACGCTCACTTACACACCCAACACGGGCTACCTCAGCTCCGACGCCTTCAATTATCAGGTGAGCGATGGGACGGCCTTCAGTGCGGATGCCGCCATGGCGATCACCGTTAAAAGCGCGTTCATTATTCCCGTGTTGAACGGAAGCTTCGAGGTCACTAACCCTGGTGATCAGACATGGGGGAACCCTGATTGGAACTACATCCCCTCCCCGTGGAGGGCCACCTCGACCATTTACGGCCGGATCCGACACAGTGGTGCTGGTGTAAATGCCTGTCCTGGCGGCGGCACCTGGATCGCTAACATGAATGATGCGGGGTGGTCTATACTCACCCAAGATCTGAACACTTCCGTCAACGCAGGCGACACCCTTTCGGTCACATTCTCTGTCTGTATAGATCAATCTAGATCGGGGCCGAGGCAATTGCAGGCCTCATTCCTGCTCGGTGCAAACGAGTACAGCCAAGTTTTTGATACGAGCTCCCAAACTGTGGGCAATTGGCAGAGCTACACCTTGACCCAGACAGTTGGGGCCTCGGGCTATCTCAGCCTTCGCTTCAAGAATCTGAGCGGCAGGGCGGGCTGGCTCGACAACGTCAGCGATGTCACCATCACGCCGGGGCAGCTGCCCGGCGATCCGCCAGCCTCAATCAATGCCGCGCTCACCGCCGTGGAGGACACGCCAACGACGTTGGCCGCAGGCAATTTCGGCTACTCCGATCCGAATGCTGCCCCACTCGCCGCCGTGCGGATCATCTCGCTTCCAAGGCATGGCACCCTGAAGTTGAGCGGGACCGACGTGGCGTATGCTGATCTGCCGCTGACGGTGGCGGCGGCCAACATCGGCAACCTAACCTACCAGTCGGCGTTGAACGGGAACGGCAGTCCTTACACGGCGTTTTGGATTTCGGTCCAGAATACGACCGGCCTCTGGAGCAACGCTGCCAGGATGACGTTGAATGTGACGGGAGTTTACGATGCGCCGGTGGCCAATGCTCAGAGTGTGACCATCGTGCATGACACCGCCAAGGTGATCCCCTTGAGTGGCACCAATGTGGAAGGCCGTGCTCTCAGCTACACTCTTGTCGCCCAACCTGCCCACGGCGTCCTCAGTGGCACCGCGCCCAACGTGACCTACACGCCAAACGCCAGCTACATCGGAGCGGATAGTTTCACCTTCAAGGTCAACGACGGTTTGGCTGACTCGGCAGTTGCGACGGTCACTCTCACCGTGAAGGCGGCCAATAATGCGCCGGTGGCCACCGCTCAAGTTATGGTCACGGAGGAAGACACCACCAAGCCAATCACCTTGGTGGGCTCCGATGTGGATCTGGATACGCTGACCTATGAGATCGAGGTCGCACCCGCTCATGGCAGGCTCAGCGGCTTAGGAAGGAATGTGACCTACACGCCAACCCTCAATTACAACGGATCTGATAGTTTCACTTTCAAGGTCAACGACGGTACGGTCGACTCGTTCCCGGTGACAGTCACGATCACCGTGACGCCGGTCAACGATGCGCCGGTGGCCATCGCCCAAAACGTGATCGCGGATCTAAACACCGCCAAGCCGATCACCCTAGTCGGTACCGATGTGGAAGGCAGTGCTCTCACCTACACCGTTGTCTCCCAACCTGCCAACGGTATTCTCAGTGGCACCTCTCGCAACGTGATCTACACGCCAAACACCGACTACAGCGGAGCGGATAGTTTCAGTTTCAACGTCAACGACAGCACGTTCGACTCGGCGGTTGCGACGGTCAACCTCACCGTGAGGCCGGCCAATACTGCGCCGGTGGCGACCTCCCAAGGGGTAAGCACGACAAGGAGCACTGCCAAGGCCATTACTCTGACCGGCACCGATGTGGATCTAAATGCGCTGACCTACGCGATTGTTAGCCCGCCCGCCTACGGTATCCTCAGCGGCACCCCGCCAAATGTTACCTACAGGCCAACGGACAGCTACAACTTAAGTGATAGTTTCACCTTTAAGGCGAACGACGGCAGGGCTGACTCGGCACCTGCAATGGTCTCGATCACCATGACGACGGGCAGTCGTCTCAGCACGGTGAACGTTCCCAGCGCTAGCATGGGCAAGAATATCGAGGCGGCCGTCATCCTTCCTACCTCATATGCCACCAGCCCTGGCCGCCAGTATTCAGTGATCTATTTCTTGGATGGGTACGACGGCAATGGGAAGCGCATTTTTTATGATTGGTATAGGGATAGTATGCTGAGCTTGTCCGATCGATACGACGTCATCATGGTTGCGTTGGGAGGGGACAACTCATGGTATTTTGACAGCCCGGTGAATTCAACGGTCAAGTATCAGACATTCCTGATGAATGAATTGATTCCATTCGTGGATACCAACTACCGGAGTTTGTCCACGCGGCAAGGGCGTGCCATCACCGGCTTGAGCATGGGCGGTCACGGCGCACTCTACACCGCCTTCCGCAACTCGGATAAGTTCATCGCCGCAGGCAGCACCAGCGGTGGCGTGGACTTCCGCCCATGGCCCGCTGGCTGGGATCTTGAATCCCTACTCGGGCCGAAGGCTACCAATCAGAACATCTGGGACGCCAATGTCGTGGTCAATAATCTCAGCACCTTGCCCGGCACTGGGATGGGTATCTATTTCGACTGCGGATTGCAGGATGGTTTCTTCGAAGGCGTCAACGATGAGCTGGATGCGAAGATGACCGCCAATTCGATCCCCCATACCTACAACAAGTTTGTTGGCGGGCACACCGATGTGTATTGGGGCACCACCTTTCCCAAGCACGTGGATTTCTTCAGTAATTATTTAGCCGACCTCACCGGTGGTTCGGTCGTCACGCCCATCAACAACGTCAAGACATTCGCAGCTTTGGATTTCCGGTTTGTGAATTCCAGCGTTTCGACGAGTGCGATCAAGGTGACCTCGCTCCCGGTAAAGGGTACACTAAAAAGGAGCGGCACCGATGTGGCGAGTGGCGACCTGCCTCTAACTGTCGCTGCGGCTGACCTCGGCACTCTCACCTATACGCCAACCACGGGCTACCTCGGCACTGACTCGTTCAACTTCCAGTTGCGCGATACGATGACCTTCGGCCCAAATGCCGTCATGGGGATCCGAGTGACTTCGAACATCCGCGTGCTCAACAGGAGCTTTGAGACGCATGGTTCACCACGTTTAGGTAATTGGGCAGCGTTTGGATACCCGTGGACGGGTAATCCCGCTTCCACTCATTGGGAGCAGGCTCAGGTTGTGCCACCCCACTCTACAATGTTCGAAACTACCACAGACGGTGGCATTTGGGCTGCGGCGATCGGCACCGGTAGTCCATCTGGGCTTCCGCTCCAACAGAACTTGGGTGCAAGCGTTGCAGCCGGAGATGTGCTGACAGCAACTTTCAGGCTCGGGAAGCAAAAAGATACCCTCATCGCTGGGGGGCAAGGTGTTGCTTATTTCGATGTCGGCGGGACCCGATACACCACATCGTTCGACAGCACCGTACTGACTTCCGGTACTTGGAACACCGTTACGATGACCCACCCGATCACCAATTCGGGAAATCTGAGTCTCGGGTTCTACTATACTTCCGGAAACAATTCCATGGTGGACAACATCAGTGATGTCAGCGTGAAGTCCGCGCCGGCCTCAACCAATGCCACGCTCACGGCATTGGAGGATACAGAAACCGCTTTGGCCGCAGTGAACTTCGGCTACTCCGATGCGAATTTAAGCCCGTTGGCTGCCGTGCAGATCACTGCGCTGCCGGCGCTGGGTACACTGAGTCTGAGCGGAAACCCCGTTGCGAACAACGCGATTGTTGATGTGTCTGACATCAGCGGCCTCACATACAAGGCGGCGTTGAACGGGACCGGCAATTCTTACACGGTGCTTGGGATCAAGATCAAGAATGCCGACGGCCTTTGGAGCAACGACGCCCTGATGACGGTGAATGTAACGCCGATCAACGATGCGCCAGTGGCCATCACCCAGAGCGTCGCCGCTACGCGAAACACCGGCAGGGCGATCACCCTAGCAGGCGCCGATGTGGATCAGGATGCGCTGACCTATGCGATCGTGAGCGCACCTGCCCACGGCACGCTCAGTGGCACCGCGCCCAACGTGACCTACACGCCAAACACCAACTACTACGGAGCGGAT
>Ga0164294_10000187_pt1 | contig 59360 bp, 49 predicted proteins | sample GEODES005metaG_FD_111479 | JGI IMG/M metagenome (GOLD analysis project Ga0164294, IMG submission 111479) | Oligotrophic lake water microbial communities from Sparkling Lake, Wisconsin, USA - GEODES005 metaG | ecosystem: Environmental > Aquatic > Freshwater > Lake | place: USA: Sparkling Lake... | reverse complement strand
TCGCTGGTGGATGCCCAGGGCCGTCGCGACGAGGCTGACGGCCCGGAGCGCGCACCCCTCTGAGCCGCAAGGAGACACCAAATGAAGCGTCAGGAACGCTGAATCGCCGCCGCCCCTCTGCTCACGCCCCCGATCGCGTCAGGGCTATGTCGATCCCTTCCCAGCACCCGCGCTTCAAGCAGATTCCACGACGCATAGGCAGTGACGATACTGGCGCCGAGGACGGCGCACATCGCCAGAGGCCCTGAATACCCCAAGGCCAGCGCAGCGTTCACGGCGAGCATGTGATAGAGGTACAGACCATAGCTGATGTCGTTGCCGCGCAGTATCTTCGACACATCAGGAGCGACCAGACCAAGCGAGAGAATGGCCAGGCAGAGCAGGACCGAACCGATCGCTTCGCCAGCAGGGGCGGGAAGCATCGGAAGAACGCCAGTCGCGAACGCGATGTACAAGGCGAGAGGATAGATCCAGCCCAGCGGATAGCTCCGTAGCCGGTCCATGACTCCCATGATCTTATCCAGGTGGATGAAGGTCAGCGAGCCCAGCGCGAATAGCCAGAAGTGCGCGAACGGCGAGACGTAGACGATCTTCAGCATGAGCGAGCCGGCGCCTTTGGTCGCGATGTATAAGGGGAAGCTCAGGACAGCCCCACCGATGAGCAGAAGGGTCAGGGCTCGCCTGCTTCCCCTGGACAGCCAGAACACGATCGGCAGCAGGACGTAGAACCCGATTTCCACGGGGATCGTCCACAGGCTCCCGTTGATCACGCCAACGCCGAAATCCCGGAACATGTCTGGATTGAAGACCTGAAACACCGTGACCTGCGTGAACACCCAGGCCCAGAATGTCGGGCTCGAGACTTCTTTCGATCCGATCTGGCCGAACGCAATCAGCAGTAGCAGCGCCAGCCCAAACGCTACCCAAAGCGCCGGAAAGACACGTTTAGCGCGCTTCTCCGCATACTCCCCAAGAGGGTGTCTCGTGACGCTGGAGATCACCAGCAAGCCCGAGATGTAGAAGAAGATCGGGACACCCGGGAAGTGCCCGATGAATTGCAGCAAGGGCATCGGGACGGCAACATTCAGGTGAACCGCAGCATGGAGGAACGCCACCTGGAGTGCGGCGAGCAGCCGGATCACGTCGAAATTATTGTGCCTGTTTATGCGCGGCCAGGTTGTCATTAGGTCCCCACCATTCCGCATCCGGACTAGCGCAAGGCGCGCCGGGTGTGCAATATCGGGTTAATGTGGAAACCAGAACCCAGCCGCGATCTAGGAGGCCCCGTGGAGGGGTTCGTCATCATCTGGCTTTTCTGCTGGTTGGGTGCGAGCTGGTGCTACATGAAGTTTATCAGCTGGGATGTTTCGCCTTCGGTGATGTGGCTGTCGGCCATCGCGGCCTTTATCTTCAACGCCTTACGGTTTTTGCGTGATCCCCGATAAAATGGAAGAGCCTGAAAACTTCGACTGGAAGGGCCCGTTTCATCCGCTCACGATCAAGCAGGCGATATTGTTATTCGTGGGCTTAGGCGCGTTTTCCGCGTGCCTCACCTTGGCGCTGGCGCATTTGGGGATGGGTTGATGTGCCACGAGTATGTGTCACAGCCCGATCTGAAAGACTGATTTTCCCAAAGGCTTGACGGAATCACGCCATTGGAAAGCGCTGGCGGGTCCGACCGGAAGGCCTGCCGCCAAAAATAATCTGCCGATATAAATGACTTATATCAATCCACGGAAACCTTCGTGACGCATCATTCCGTCACGGGCTAGCCCCGGGGCGCACGCGCTCGATCCATTCCGAGGCAACTCTGCACCTCTCCTCAAGCTCATTTCTGCAACGCCCCTAGCGCCGCAACTGAACGGCATCGATCTACCGGCTTCGGCATTTCCTGATCGCCGGTATTGCATCCATTCTTTCAGCGGTGCGTCTGCCCTTTACCCGCTCCAAACGCTTTCGCCGCTTTTCGAAGAAGAGATCGCGCCGGGCGGCATAGGGATCGTCGCTCGCCTTGACCCGGGCCAGCTCGTCCTCCTGCTCCGCGCGGCGATCGAGCACGCGGTAGACATTGGTTCCGATCAGATAGGGTTTCGAGCGGAAGGGCCCGCCCAGCGCGAAGGGCGAGGCCAGACGATCCACCGCGCCACCGACCAGATCGCGCACCGTGGTAGGCCCGATCAGCGGCACGAAGATGAAGGGTCCGTTCCCGATCCCATAGACGCCGAGCGTGTCGGAGAAGCCGTTCGGCCGCCAGGGCAGGTTGAACGGGCAACGTTTGGCGACGTCAATCACGCCACCCAGGCCAAGGGTCGAGTTGAGCGCGAAACGCCCGACCGTCTCGGCTGCCTTGCCCGGCTTGAGCTGCAGCACATAGTTCACGAACACCACCGGCTCGCGCAGATTGTTCAGGAAATTCCGAAAGCCGCTGCGGAGCGGCTTCGGCACAACCTGCTTGTAGGCGCGCGACGCCGGCGCGGTGATCGCGTCGTCGACCTTCTGGGTCAGCGCGAAGGAAAGCGCATTGACCCGTTCGAGCGGGTCCCCCTTCGCATGCCGATAGCTGGAGCTGACCACGATTTCGTTGGTCGTCTCTTCCTGCGTGGCGGAGGGTGCCGGGACCTCCTGCGGTGCCTGTGCGGCCTGCCCTAGGCTGCTTCCGGCCAGGGCCAATGCCCCAATCGCGCTCGCGACGCTCATGCCGGAAATTCCCGAACATCCCGCGAAGCTTGCATCGGCTTTTCTCCTCTTTCGGCCATGTCGATAGGACGCCGTGGGAGAAGCCTTCCGCAGTCGCGAAGGCCCGGCTTTTTGGGCCTATTTCCGCAGGAGCGCTGAAAGCTGGGCGGCGCGGTCGCCGAACCAGGCATCGACATATCCGGCGCCGTAACGCAGCGTGCCGCGGGCAAGCAGCAGCGCGATACCGGTCCACAGGAGCGCGTGGAGTGCAGCCCCCAGCACCGGAAATTCGGATGCCGCCTCGACGGCGGCTGCGCCCTTCAGGTGCAGGACGATGAGGACGATGCCCAGCAGGATGCCGGCCCCGCCCGGCCGCCGCCTGGGCGGGGCGGCAAGCGCCATGGCGAAGACCGGCAGCAGCATGCAGAAATACGCGCTCTCCACCCGCCCTGCGAACGCAGCGGCGACGGGACGATCCCTGCCCGTCTCCCTGGCGATTCCTGCGAGCAGCGCGGCCGAGCCGAGCCGGTCCATGCGCTCGACGGCGCCCTTGGGCGGCAACCCCGCCATCCCAGGCAGCCGGACGCTGTAGCGATCGAACAGGATCTTCTGCTCCCGGCCGTCCGGATGGCGCCGTAGCCAGTGCCCGTCGGCCAGCGTGATCTCGAAGTCGCCATTCGGGGCGATGGAGATGATCGCCTGGGCAGCGGAAAGCACGTCGCTGGCACGCTGGACGAGGACTTTCTCGAGCACACCCGAGCCGGCATCCTGCACGCGCTCGGCAACGAGCGTCGTATCGCCAAGCTGGATCGCTTCGCCGGAGACGATGTGCAGGCCGTGAAAGCCCCGCACGATCTCGAGCGAGACCCGGTCGAGCGCGCTCTCCCCCGCCGGCTGCACTTCCAGACGGACGCCGAGCAGGACAATGGCGGAGACAAGGGCAAGGAGCATCGGCACCGCCATGTAGCGGCGCGGCCGCACTCCGAGTGCCTCGAGCATCTGCCATTCGCTGCGAAGGCTGAGCATGCGGATCGCCATCGCCACGGCGAGGAAGGTCGCCACCGGGATGCCGATACCGAGATATTCGGGAAGCAACGTCGCCATGAGCTGGGCGAGCAGCAGGCCCGGCGCATCGGTGCCGCGGACGGCGCTGGCGAGGCGGATCGAATTCTCGAGCGACAGGATCGCGATGATCGTCAGCAGGACCAGCAGATAGTTGCGGGCGATCTCGCGTGCGACATAGCGGTCCAATATCCGCAGCATGGCTCAGGCGGCACGGCTCGCGGCGGGACTCAGCATGGCATAGGCCTGGAACAGCTCCTGGAAGTGCCGGTCCATGGTCCGCGGCGGCTCGTCCAGCAGCCTGGGCGAAGCGGAACGCGCCGCGCCGGTAAAGGCCAATATGGCATCGCGCAGGGCCTGCGCGTCGCCGGCCCGGTAGCGTCGACTCGGGGCCCGGTCGGCATGATCGGCAGCACCACCGCGATCGGGCACGATCACCGGCAACCCGCTAGCCCGGGCTTCTGCCGCGACCATGCAGAAGGTCTCGGCTTCGCAGCCATGGACCAGCGCGTCCCCGCTCGCCATGAGCCGCGCCAGCGCTGCCCGGTCGCCGAGCGCGCCCGGTATCCGGATGTGCGGCGACCCGCCCGCCCGGCCGATCAGGCGCCGGCGCAGCCGCCCCTCGCCGACCAGCAACAGCCCCACCGGGCTGCGCGTGCCCGCGGAAAGCGCCGCGTCGATCACCATGCCCCAGCGTTTCTCGGGAGCATGCCGGCCGATCCCGAGCAGCAGGGTGGCGGAGGGATCGAGGCCGCACTCGGCGAGCAACGCGGCGCGATAGGCCAGGTCGCGGTGCCGGGGTGCGAATATCCCGGGCTCGACGCCCATCGGAATGGTTACCACTCCGGGCATCCCGCCACTGCTAAGCCGCCGGGAGAGCTCACCGCTGGCGCTCACGACCAAGTCATAGGCCTGGCCCAGCCGGCGGAGATGCCGCCAGAAGAAGTCGAAGCCGCGGTCGATCGTCTCGATGCTCGCGACCGGGGCGAACCAGCGATAGGGATAGGCCGAGAGCGGATTGGAGTGCATCACCAATGCGCGCGGCGCCGGACCATCCCAGCGCGCGACCATCGATGCGCTGCTCCACGGCGAGGAGGCCTCGACGAAATCGGGGCGCCACCGATCGAGTGCGCGGTGCAGCGCCTTCTCGTCGTCGAAATAGCGATAACGCTGGTCGAGCGGAAAGCTGGGGGATGCCAGCGTCTCGAGGACCGCGCCGCGACCGCGCTGGACAATCGTATCGGTCTTACCCGGGGCAAGCACGATGATCTCATGGCCCAGCGCGGCCGCGGCCGCCAGCTTCCGATCGACATAGGCACGCACCCCGCCGCCCCTGGGGGCATAGAAGGCGCTGACATCGACGATCCTCATCTGGCGTGGGTCCTGCCATCGGTGCGACCCGAGGTTGGTTGCCGCAGGACAGGCGTGATTTTCGTTGGCTTCGTCATAGTTGCAGCAAGGACGCCGTGGCCGGCGCGCACCGCAGTCCGCCGAGTCGATTTTTGTTCGAGCGCCCCGCTTGCCCGACACCGGGACATCGGGCAGACGCCAGCCCGGAAGGAGCCGACCCATCCCCTCCCCCGCTTCCGGATTGACCCAGCTCTACCAGGAACTGCGCGGCGAATTGCTGCGCTTCCTGATTGCGCGCACGGGCAATCCCGCCGAGGCGGAAGACCTGCTCCAGGAGCTCTGGCTGCGGGTCCGCGACGCCGCGCCGGGGCCGGTCGCCAATGGCAGGGCTTATCTTTACCGCGCGGCGCAAAACCTGGTGCTCGATCGTCTGCGCGAGGCGCGCCGGCGCGAGGCACGCGACAGGGACTGGAGCGACATCCAGGCAGAGACGGTGCCGGGCGACCGGGTCGATCCCCAGCCCCAGGCGCTCGATACGCTGATTGCGCGCGAGGATGTCGAGGCACTGCGCGCGGCGATCGCGCACTTGCCGGAAGGCGCAGGCCGCGCGTTCCGGCTGCACAAGCTGGAGGGCCTGCCGCATGCCGAGGTGGCCGCGCGGCTGGGAATCAGCCGCAGCGGGGTCGAAAAGCATATCGCGGTTGCAATGGCGCATCTGCGCCGCACGCTGGACAACTGAGGTGATGGCGATGCGGCGGCGTCTCATGCAACAACAGGGATGGCGGCAGGCAGAACCGCTGCCGGGAATTGGGCGATGAGCGAGGATATTCACGAAGTCGCGGCGCGCTGGCACACGGCGCAGTTGCACGACGATATGGACTGGGAAGGCTTCACCGCCTGGCTGGAGGCCGACCCGCGCCACCGCGATGCCTATGACGCGATCGCCTTGCTCGACGCGCAGATCGACGACGTCCTGCCCCACCTGGCACCGCCGGCCGAAATCACCGCGCCGCCCGCGCATCGGCTGCCGCGCTGGGCGATCGGTTCGGGCATCGCGGCGGCAGCCGCGGTCGCGCTTGCGGTGGGCATCGGCTTCCAGCCCCACCCGCCCGAGGCCCCCTCGGTGCGGGAGTTCGCCAGTGCGGCGGGCGCGACCCGTACCGTGCAGCTCGGCGACGGCGTCACCGCCACGCTCGGCGCCGGCTCAAGGCTCGCGGCCGCCACGACCGGCGGCTCGGTGCAGCTGCGCGGCAGCGCCTTCTTCTCCATTCGCCACGACCCGGCCCGCAGTGTCACTGTCGAGGTAGACGGCTACCGGATCCGCGACGTCGGCACCCGCTTCGCGATCAATGCCGCTGACGGCGTGCTCAGCCTGTCCGTCGAGGAAGGCAAGGTTGCGCTCCAGCTACCCGGCCAATCCACCGAGACGATCGTCTCCGCCGGCCAGGAAGCTCTCGCACGCGCGGGCGCCGTTACGCTACGCCCGGTTCGGGTGACCAGCATCGCCTCCTGGCGGCAGGGTCGCTTCGTCTATGATCAGGCGCCGCTGGCGCTGGTCGCGGCGGACATCGCCCGCTACACGGGCCAGCCGGTTGCGATCGCCGGTCCGGCCGCCAGCCGCCCCTTCTCGGGCGTGCTAGCGCCGGGCGATCGTCAGGCAATGGTCTCCACTCTCACCCAATTGACGGGGCTGCATGCGGACAGCGATGGTCAGACGGTCCGGCTGGTCGATCGTACTGGCGGCCAGCGCCCTGTTGCCTGCGCCTGCCCAGGCGCGGGACGAACGCTTCGCGATCTCGCTGCCCGCCGGGAATCTGGCGGATACGCTGGAGGCGCTGGCGGCGCAGACGGGGATTTCGCTCGTCTATGAGACGCGCCTGCCTTCCGCACGCAGCCATGCGGTGCAGGGACGGATGTCCGCGCGCGAGGCGCTCGACCGCGTGCTGCAGGGCACACCGGTGCGCGCCGTGCGCATCGGGGGCCGGGCGTTCAGGATCGTCGCGCGGCCGCGTACGCTGCCCCAGCCTGCACCCCGCCCCCAGCCAGAGGCGTCGCCCCAGCCGATCGAGGAGATCGTGGTCACCGCGCGCAAGCTGCCGGAGGCTCTGTCTTCCATCGCAGGATCGATCGCCGTATATGTGCCGCGCGACCCTGCCCGACTCGACCGGGCGGCGCGGGCCGGCGACGTTGCGCGCGCGATCGAGGGGCTGAGTGTGGCCAGCGGCGGCCCGGGGCGCGAGCGGCCCTTCATCCGCGGCGTGGCCGACAGCCCGTTCAACGGGTTCAGCCAGTCCACCGTCAGCGTCCAGGTCGACGAAGGCCGCGTCACCTATGACGCCGCAGAGCCCGGCCTTTATCTCGCAGACATCGCGCAGGTCGAGGTGCTGAAGGGGCCGCAGGGCCCGCTCTACGGCACCGGCGCGCTCGGCGGCGTCTACCGGATCGTCACCAACCGCCCGGTGATCGGCGCCACGTCCGGTGCACTCCGCGTGGGTTTCCAGGCGGTCGGTTCCGGCGGCCTGGGCGCCAATGCCGAAGGCGTGCTCAACCTGCCGCTCGTCAGCGATCGCGCCGCGCTGCGCCTAGTCGGCTATGTCCGCAGCGACGCCGGCTGGATCGACGATGCCGGCGGCGCGTCCGACGTCAACCGCACTCGCATCGCCGGCGGACGCGCCGGGCTGCGCATAGCACCCGCGACCGGATGGACCCTCGACCTGATCGGCGCCTATCAATCGACCCGGACCGCCGACAGCCAATATGTCGACCGCGACTATGAGGACCTGACCCGCGGCCTCACCCAGCGCGAGCCGCGTAGCGGTAGCTTCGAGCTCGGCCAGGCGATCGTCGCCGGGCCGATCGGTACGCTGCGCTTCACCGCGGTCACCAGCCATGCCTGGCAGCACCAGCGCGACGCTTTCGACGCCAGCGATGCTGCAACGCAATTGGGCGTGCCCGGCGCGCTGCGCTACCGCGACAGTCGCGCCTACCGGGTCTTCGACCAGGAAGTCCGCCTGGCCTCAGCCCCAGGCAGTGTCTTCAGCTGGACGGCGGGGCTTTCCTATATCTCGGCCGCCACGCGCGCGAGCGGCGCGGTCGATAGCGGTACCGCCACCATCGCCGATTATTTCACCCTGCACCGGCGCGTCACCGAGACCGCTTTCTTCGCCGATGGCGCCTACCCGATCACCCACCGGCTGAAGCTCGCCATCGGGGTACGGCTGTTCCGTGCGACGACCGAGGACGAGCGGCAGGAAGAGCTGGATGCGCAATCCGCCAGTCACTCGGTGATCGGTTTCACGCCGAGTGCCTCCCTCTCCTATTATTTCGCCAACGACCGGCTGGTCTATGTCCGGCTAGGCACGGCCTTCCGGCCAGGCGGCATCGATCCGGCGAACAACCGGACCGGGCGCTATGACGGGGATTCGATGCATAGCGTCGAGCTGGGCGGCCGGGCGACGCTCGCCAACGGGCGGCTCGACCTCACCCTGGCCAGCTTCCATGCGGACTGGCGCAGCGTCCAGTCCGACTATCTCGAGGACAACGGCCTGATCGCCACGCACAATGCCGGCGACGCGGCGATCCTGGGGCTGGAGGGCAGCGCCACCTGGCGCCCCGGCGGCGGCTGGCGGATACGCGGCGGCTTCACCGTCCAGCGCCCGAGGCTGGTCAATGCTGGCGACGGATCGGACCTTCCCGAGGATCGTCGCCTGCCGGTCGTGCCCGATCTCTCCGGCAACCTGGCGATCGAGCGCCCCGTCCGGCTGTTCGGGCACGCAGTCGCGCCTTATGCCGACTTCAACTATGTCGGCCCGTCCCGCCTGAGCTTCGACGACGGGCTGGACCGCCGCATGGGGGGCTATGGGCTCGTGCGGATCGGCGCCACCACCGCGATCGCCCCGTTCACCGTCGCGCTCGACCTGGACAATCTGCTCGACACGCGCGCGGACAGCTTCGCCTATGGCAATCCCTTCTCGATCCGCAGCGAGCGGCAATACACCCCGCTGCGGCCCCGCACGCTCTCGCTGTCGCTGTCGCGAAGTTTCTAGAAGAAAAATCCCGGCCTGAACTGCGGTGCCGGCTCACGGTGGCGTCTTGCCAGCGTGACCCGATCCCAGACCAGGCCGCCCAGACGGCTTCTAGCCTCGATCCACGACGTGTCGCCGCGCCACGAAGCTGCGGTCGACCAGTTGCTGGAGGAATTTGCCCTGGCGGGCGTCACGCGGCTCGCCATGCTTGTCGTGCCCGATTTCTGGCGCGAGGCCGAGATCCGCCGCGGCTCCGCCTATGCCACGCGCCTGCGCCGCTGGGCCGAAGGCGGCGTCGAGATCTTCCTCCACGGTTATAGCCACCGCGATGAGGCCGAGCATGCCGGCTGGCAGGACCGGGTGAAGGCAACCCGGATGACGGCGGGCGAAGGCGAGTTCCTCGGGCTCGATGCCGAAGAAGCCGAACGCCGCATCCAGGCCGGCCGCACCCTGCTCGAGGACATCACCGGCCAGCCGATCGCCGGCTTCATCGCCCCCGCCTGGCTCTATGGCGAGGGAACCCATGCGGCAATGCAGTCGCTCGGCATCCCCCTCGCCGAGGATCATATGCGGGTCTGGGATCCGGTGGCCAATCGCGTGCTGGTCAACACGCCGGTGATCACCTGGGCGACGCGCACCCGGGCGCGCATGCTCTCCTCGCTCGCGGTGGCCGGCATCGCCAGGACGATCCCGCTGCCGCGGATCGTGCGCCTGGGCGTACACCCCGGCGACGTGACCGTGCCGGCAACCCTGTCGAGCGTCCGCCGCACCGTCGCCAAGATCGCGCGCACCCATGTGCCGAGCCATTATCGCGACATGGTCGGAGACCTCGCATGCGCGTCCTGACCTTCCTGCACAGCTTCGAACTGGGCGGCGTCGAGCGCGTCGCGCTGCGTCTCGTCCGCCACTGGCGCGCGCTCGGCGCCGACGCACCCCTGTTTCTCGGCCGCGAGGATGGGCCGCTGCGCACCGAGCTGGCCCGCGACCTCGACTATCGCTGCCCGCCCCAGCCCGATATCGGCACCGCCTGGTGGGAGACGCTCTGGATGATCGCGCGGCTGCCCGCCGAAATCCGCCGCACCAGACCGGACGTTCTGTTCGTATCCGGCAGCACCTACACAATCGTCGCCGCGGCAATGGCGCTTCGTTTCGGCAGAAAATGCCCGGCGATCGTCGTCAAGATCAGCAACGACCTGGCGCGTCGCGACCTGCCCCCGGTCGCGCGCTTCTTCTGGAAGATCTGGCTCGGCGTGCAGGCCCGGTTCGGCTGGACCTGGGTGATCATGGACGAAGCGATCGCGGAAGACTTGCCCGAAGGGATGAAACGCACCTTTCGCGTGATCCACGATCCGGCGATCGAGCAGGCGCAGATCCGGACCCCGGCACCGCGGCCGGCGGAGACCGCCCGCCGGTTCGTTGCGATCGGCCGCCTCACCGCGCAAAAGGACTATGCGCTGATGCTGCGTGCCTTCGCCCGCGGCGCCCGGGCCGACGCGACGCTGACGATCTATGGCGATGGGCCCGAGCGGACCACGCTCGAGGGCCTTGCCGCCACGCTCGGCGTCACGGGACGCGTCCGGTTCGCCGGCCATGTCCCCGACGCAGCGTCGCGCCTCGCGGATTTCGACACGCTGCTGCTGTCTTCGCGCTACGAGGGCGTGCCTGCCGTGCTGGTCGAAGCCCTTGCCGCTGGGCTGTCGGTCATCTCAACGGACAGCGGTTCGGGCGTACGCAGCCTGCTCGGCCAGGGCCGGCACGGCGTGATCACCCCGCGCGACGAAGCCTCTCTCGCCGCCGCCATCCGCAATGCCGACACGGCCCCGCCGCCGCACGCTACCCGCCAGGCGCATGTGTTCCGCTTCACGCTGGAGCATTCGGGCCAGACCTATCTCGACACCTTTGCCGACGCGGCTCGGCGTGGCGCCGATGCCTCCACCACCAATTCCGCGGCAGAGGCGCTCGCATGGCCGGTTCCCCCCGCCCGATGAGCACGATCGCCGCCGAGACGGGGCCCGTGCCGTCCTTCTCCCTGCCCGCCCGCGAGTGGCTGCTGACCCTTGCCGGCCTCGGGCTTTCCGCAGCCATATTGCTGGCGGTCTTCGCCCAGCTGGGCGGGGTTGATCCCGCGCAGTTCAAGGCAGTCCCCACCAATCCCTGGTTCTGGCTCTGCTTCCTGCTCGTCTATGCGCATGGCCCGCTGGCCGAGTGGCTTATCCTCCACAGGCTATGGGGCTTGCGCGCCGATGCCCTGCCCGCCCTGCTGCGCAAGCAGGTCGCGAACGAGATCGTCTTCGGCTATTCCGGCGATGCGCAATTCTACCTCTGGGCGCGCCGGCGCCAGCAGCTCAAGGGGTCGGTGTTCGGCACCTTGCGCGATGTCGCCGTACTCTCGGCGCTGGCCGGCAACCTGGCGACGCTGGTGATGATGGCGGTCAACGCACCGCTGCTCTACGCGGTTGCCGGTGGCACGCTGCTCAACAGTTTCGCCGCGTCGATCGCCGTGATAATCCTTTCCTCGCTGGTCATCCTGGTGCTCAGGCGCACCGTTGCGCTGCTTACCCTGTCGCGCCGCGACCTTGCCGTCACCTTCGCGCTGCATTCACTTCGGATCGTGTTGGGCCTGGTCCTGACCGCTCTGCTGTGGAAGCTGCTGCTGCCCGGCAACTCCTGGATGATTCTGATCGCCGTGGCGACACTGCGCATGATGGTCCACCGCCTGCCGCTGGTGCCTGCCCGCGACGCGTTGCTGGCGCCGCTGATCCTGGCGTTGCTGGGGCCAGGATCGGGGCTTGCCGCCGCCACGATGCTGGTAGCGGCGCTGACGCTGGTGACGCATCTCGGCGTGGGCGCCCTGACCTCGATCACTGCCCTCCTGCCGGGCCGGCGGACGCCGTCATGAAGCCCGGCCATCGCTCTGCGCTTGGCATCGGGGTTCTCGCCTGCCTGCTTGTCTCAGGCAGCAGGGCAGCCCAGGACAACAGCTTCGCAACCGCCCGTGCGGCGATGGTGCAGCGCATCCGGCAGGCAGTCCATAGCGACGCCCCGAATGCAGACAACGCCGCACTTGCCCGCGCCCTGACCGCGATCGGCGAGGTTCCGCGCGAAGCCTTTGTCCCGGCGTCATTGCAGGCCGATGCCTATCGCGAGACCCCGCTGCCGATTGGCTATGACCAGACAATCTCCAATGCCTATATCGTGGCGATCATGACCGCCGCAGCCGACCCCGGCCCCGACGGCAATCTGCTCGATGTCGGTACAGGTTCAGGATATCAGGCGGCGGTGCTGGGCAAGCTGGCCCGGCACGTATCCTCGATCGAGATCGTCCCGCAACTCGCCGGCCAGGCACGCACCCGGCTGGCCGCTCTGGGCTTCTCCAACATCGAAGTGCGTGCCGGCGATGGCTATGCCGGCTGGCCCGAGCGCGCACCCTTCGACGCGATCGTGGTAGCGGCGGGGGCTGCGCGGGTCCCCCAGCCCCTGCTCGACCAGCTCAAGATCGGGGGCCGGCTGGTCATGCCGGTCGGCTTGAGCTGGGCGACAGAGCAGATCCTAGTCATCACCCGAACTGGACCTGCCCAATATGTGCGCTGCTCGCTGGGCTGGTCCATGTTCGTGCCGCTGACCGGAAAAGGCCAGAGGCCGCCAAATTCCAACGGCTTGTTCGAGAGGCTTCCCTTATGCTTCGAAGGCGAGGTCGCACACCCCGATTTCCAGCGGCCACCATCCAGATAGCCGATCAGGGCTCCCGCAGAACGAAGGGGATTTCGACCAGGCCGCGAACCTCGACGGTCTCGCCTTCCACGTGCATTGGTGACCAGCGCCATTTGCGAACCGCCGCGAGCGCGGCATCGTCAAGCCGGCGCGCCCCGCTCGACCGGCTGACCGAAATCGTCTTCACCCGGCCATCGGTGCCGACGACAAGTGCCAGCACGACGACGCCCTGCTCACGCTTGCGCCGGGAATCGAACGGGTAGCGCGGCGGCTCGGCGGACAGAACAGTAGCCGCCAGATCGCGAGTGACGGGTGCGCGTGGGGACGCCGCCGCCGGGGTCGGCGGTGCCGGACTCGGGCTGGGCGCGACCGGTTCGGCTTCCCGTTGCTCCGATAGGGGCGCGGCCTGGGCCACCGCAACGGGCGGGCCGGAAGCAATGACCTGAGGACGCGGCGCAACGATCTCCGGCCGTGGCGCTTCGACGGGCCTGGTCGGTGGCTGCTCCCGCACCGGTGGTGGTGGTGGCAACAGGTTGACGTCGAAGACTGCCAGTCGAGGCGCCCGCGCGTGGCGGACCAGCACCGGCGCCGCCAGCACGAGGATGAGCGCGCTTGCCCCGCACAGCGCGGCGACGGCGGCCAGAAAGTGCCGCCTCCGGTCCGGGCGATAGCGAGTCATCGCGATTTGCCCGACAGGTCCAGCGCATAGAGTCCCCGCCCGATCCGGCGCACCCGGCTCAGCCGCTGGGTGCCCCATACCACCCAGCGCGACACGCCGAGCGCACGGAAGTGACTCAGATGCAGCGGGCCATGTGCTTCCAGTTCGCGCAGGACGATCGCCTGGAGCCGGGATTTCGTCTCGAATGCCGCAGGCGCCAGCCCCTTTGCCCCCGAAGGCGGTGCTGGCGATCCCGCGTCCGACGGCGCGCCAACCTCCGCCAGGCGCTGCACGAGCGCGGCCGCCCGAAGCTGGCTGGCCAGGCTCAGGCGCAGCCCCGCCGGCCTGAGCAAGCGTGCGCAACGCAGGACCGCGCGCTCAAGCCGGACGTCCACACAGTGCACGGTTTCGGCTTCGATCCGCATGCGCTGCGCGGTCGACATCCAGCCGATCAACGCCTGCTCGTCCACGCTCACCAGGACAGAACCCGGCAAGAGAATCCGAAATCCCGCAGCAAGCGCGTGCTCCCGCACCTGTCTGAAGGCGTCGACAAGCTCCAACCCCGCCACGGACAACTCGCCGCCGCGCAAAAGCACGACGGCGAGCCGTTCGGATCGCGGGAGCTTGCCCAATTGGGCAGGCCTGAAATTCACGGCTCAGAACCTGACATTGAGCCCGGCCCTGAACGCGCGCGGCGATCCCGGCGTGAAGTTCGTATTGCTGTGCGCGAACACGAAATAGCGCTCGTTGAACAGGTTCTCGAGATTGACCTGCAGGTCGACCGCCTCGCTCAGCCGGTAATAGATCGCGCCATCGACGCGCGTGTAGCCGGGCATCGAGACGCTGTTGTCGGTACCCGAGAAGCGCTTGCCCTGGTGGATCACGCCGATCGCCGCACCCAGCGCCTCGGTCGGGTCGAAGCGCGTCCACAGCGAGGCGGCGTGCCTGGGCACATTGGCGAAGACATTGCCCACCCGGACGGCACCCGGCAGCGTGTCGCGGAAGGTCGGATCCGAATAGGTATAGGCCGCGACCATGCTGAGCTGGTCGGTGATCTCGCCCTGCGCGCTCAGCTCGACGCCGCGATTGCGCTGCCGCCCGATCGGCACCTGCAGCGAGGACGGATCATTGGGATTGCTCAGCGCGAGCACATTGCTGCGATCGAGCTGGAACACCGCGGCTGCCAGGTTGAAGCTCGGCACCACATCCCACTTCGCGCCGATCTCGTAATTGTCGTATTTCTCCGGCCGAAGCACCGAGTTGGTCGCGCTGAGCCCGGTCAGCTGGTCGCCGCCGCGCGGCAGATAGGTGCGCGAATAGCCGGCATAGATCGACGCGTTCCCGGCCGGCTTGAAGACCAAAGCAGCACGGGGCGACCAGAGATCGTTGGTCACGTCGAAGGTCCGCGACGCGCGCAGATCGGTGACCCTGGTGCGAAAATGCTCGAAGCGGACGCCAACGATGACGTCGAGCACCGAGGACAGCGAGATCTGGTCCTGGACATATCCGGCAACGACCTCGGCGGTGCCGCGGTTCTGCGGGCTGGTCGGGCCCTGCGCCCAGCGGATGTCGGGCCGGCGGATCGTCGGGCTGGCCAGCGTGGTGTAGATGGTGGTCACGCCGCTGGCATTGGTCGGCGTCGGGAAGAAGCCCTCCTGGCGCAGATTGTCGGTCTTCTGGTGCCCATATTCGAACCCGACCAGCAGCACATGCTCGATACCGCCGGTGGCGAATTCCGCGTTGAGATCGGTCTGGTTGATGAAGTTCTGGCGGTTGGTGAAGTTGTTATAGCCCTGGATCGCGACGATCGTGCCCGGCGCATAGGTGCCCGCGGGCAGGCCGGCCGGATTGGTCATCGCCGTCGTGTTGACTGCTGCCGGGAACACGTTCTGGTAGAACTTGTCGTAATCGGCATAGCGGGTGCGGTTGCGCAGCGTGACCGCGTCGCTGAAGCGATGCTCGATGTAGAGCGTCGCGGCATCGGTGTTTGTCCAGGTAGGGCTCTGCTCGGGATCGCCGAAGAACTGGCTGCGCGGGGTGTTCAGCGGCCGCCCGGCATAGCTCGACACGCCGCGATCGGCGACGCGGTTGTCCTCGAAATGCTCATAGCCGGCGGTGACCGTGGTCGCCTCGCCGAGTTTGAACGACACCGTCGGGTTGAAGCCCCAGCGGTTGTAGTTGACGCCGTCGCGATAGCTGTCGCTGTCCTGGTAGACGCCGGTCAGGCGCACCGCGACCGCGCCCGAAAGCGGCGTGCCGAGATCGATCTGGGCGCGCTTGTGCTCGAAGCTGCCACCCTCAAGGCGGAAGGCGCGGTGCGGGGTCCAGTCGGCGACCTTGGTGACGCGGTTGATCACGCCACCGATGCCGCCGCGGCCGAAGATCATCGCGTTCGAGCCGCGGAAGACCTGGAGCTGATCGATATTGTAGAGGTCGCGATAGGTCTGGACGTCGTCGCGCATGCCATCGACGAAGAAGTCGCCGGTGGTGGTGTTGCCGCGCAGGATCAGCGTCTCGCGATTGCCCTCGCCCTGTGCCGAGAACACGCCGGGCACATAGCGAATCGCATCGCCGATCGAGTTTGCCGCCTGGTCCTCGATCTGCTTGACCGTCACCACGTTGACCGCTTGGGGCACGTCGATCAGCGGCGTGTCGGTGCGCGTCGCCGATGTGGTGCGCGTCACCTTGTACGACGACTGGGCCTCGCTTTCGTCGATCGCGGTATCGGTGACCGTCACCGAGCCGAGCACCTGACCGCCGCTCTGCTGGCTGTCTTGGGCGTGCGCGGCGGTGGCGCCGAGCGCCAGGATCGCGGACGTGACGAGAAGGCCCGCGCGGAAGCGCGCAGGCGACATGGCATGCAACATGGGTATCCCTTTTTTGCGATAGCTAATGCGAATTGATCGCAACAATTTCCGTTTAGCTATCCGGCCCGGCCTGCCAACCGCGAAACCGCAACATTGGGAACTTGTATAGAAACCCCCATCCGCTCCCAATTTGCGAGCGCGGCGCCAAGATGGACGGATTGTATAGTCCGCGGAAGCTCCACTCCACGACAGCTCGCTATCCGGACCCGGTCAACAATCCGGGTCTGCCATGCACCGTACTTCCGTCCTCGGCCTCGCCATCCTCTCCCTTGCACCCGCCGCGTGCGGTGCCGGTTCGCCGAGCGCGCCCGCCACCAAGGCCGCGCATGCCGAACCGGTCGCGCATGAAACCGAGCTGCTCAAGCTCACCCTGAGCCGCCAGGCCGAGGCGCGGCTCGGCATCGCCACCGTCCAGGTCGGCACGGGCAGCGCGCAGGCGATGCGCGAGACCGGCGGCGAGATCGTCGCGCCCGCCTGGAATGGCGGCGTTCCTGCCGGCTCGGCGACCGACCTCGCCCAGCTTGGCACGCAGCAGGTCGCTGCCGATGGCGAAGTCGATCGCACCGTCGCCCAGTCCCGCCTCGCCCGCATCGCGCTGGCCCGCGCTGAGGCGCTGGTGCGCGAGGAAGCCGGCAGCGTGCGCGGTCGCGACGAAGCCGCCGCCGCCCTCGCCACTGCCCGCGCCGCCGAGGAGACCGCCCGGCGCCAGCGTGCGATGCTCGGTCCGTCGATCGCCACGCTCGACGCACAGCCGCGCCTCTGGGTGCGAGTGATCGTTCCTGCCGCCGACGTGGCCGGACTGGCCCGGCGCGAAGCGGTGCAGGTCAGTCCGCTCGGCGGCCGGGGAACAGCCCACACCGCCCTGCCCGTCGCCGCACCGCCCTCGGCCAATGCGCAGAATGCGACGGTCGACATCTATTACGCGCTCGACAATCGCGACCGTGCCTGGCGCGTCGGCCAGCGCGTCTCGGTATCGCTGCCGATGGCCACCGGGCCGCAACAGGGCCTCACCGTTCCCACCGCCGCAATCGTGCGCGACATCTATGGCGGCGAATGGGTCTATCACCGCACCGCGCCCAACACCTATGTCCGCCGCCGGATCGAGATCGCCTCGAGCAGCGGCGGCAATGCGCTGATCACCCGCGGCCTGAACCGCGGCGACGCCGTGGTGACCGATGGCGCCGCCGAGCTGTTCGGCACCGAATTCGGCGTGGCGCACTGACATGCTGAGCTGGATCGTCCGCACCTCGCTCACCCAGCGCATCTTCGTACTCGCGCTCGCGGTGCTGCTCGTCATCCTCGGCCTGCGCGCCTCGAGCGACGTGCCGCTCGACGTCTTCCCCGAATTCGCCCCGCCAATCGTCGAGATCCAGACCGAGGCGCCCGGCCTCTCGACCGAAGAGGTCGAGAGCCTGATCACCGTGCCGCTCGAAGTCGGCGTCAACGGCGTGCCCGGGCGCACCACATTGCGCTCCAAGTCGGTGCTCGGCCTGTCCTCGGTCGTGGTGCTGTTCGCGCCGGGCACCGATGTGATCCGCGCCCGCCAGCTCGTCCAGGAGCGCGTGGCCCAGGTCCAGCCGCGCCTGCCCGCCGCTGCCCGCGCGCCGGTGATGCTGCCGCCGCTTTCCTCGACCAGCCGTGCGATGAAGATCGGCATCAGCTCGAAGACGCTCGACCAGATGCAGCTCTCCGAACTGGTCCGCTGGACGATCCGGCCACGATTGATGGCAGTGCCCGGCGTCGCCAATGTCGCCTCCTGGGGTCAGCGTGATCGCCAGCTCCAGATCCTGGTCGACCCCGACCGGCTGCGCACCGCCGGCGTCACCCTTGCCGAGCTGCGTGCAGCGGCGGGCGACGCGGTGCCGGTGGGCGGCGGCGGCTTCGTCGATACCGCCACCCAGCGCCTCGCCGTCCAGCAGGTCGGCGCGATCCAGACCGCCGAGGATCTGTCGCGCACCGTGGTCAAGCTCTCCGGCGGCGCTCCGATCCGCATCGGTGATGTCGCCCGGGTGAGCGAGGATCATGCCGCGCCGATCGGCAACGCGATCATCAATGATGGCCCCGGCATCATGCTGATCGTCGAGAAACAGCCGACCGCCAACACCCTCGACCTGACCAAGGGCGTCGAGGCCGCGCTTGCCGAGATCAAGCCAGGCCTCAAGGGCGTCGAGGTCGACACCACGATCTTCCGCCCCGCCACCTTCATCGAGCGCTCGATCGACAACCTCACCCGCGCGCTGGCGATCGGCTGTATCCTCGTCGCCGCAGTGCTGATCCTGTTCACCCGCGACTGGCGCCAGGCAGTGATCAGCCTCGTCGCAATCCCGCTCTCGCTGGTCGGCGCCGGGCTGGTGCTGCTGTGGAGCGGGGTGACGATCAACACCATGGTGATCGCCGGCTTGGTGATCGCGCTCGGCGAAGTCGTCGACGACGCGATCATCGACGTCGAGAACATCGCCCGCCGCCTCCGGCTCAACCGCGAGGCGGAGAACCCCCGTCCCGCGCTCGAAGTGGTGTTCGATGCCTCGATCGAAGTGCGCAGCGCGGTGGTGTTCGCCTCGCTGATCGTGATGCTGGTGTTCCTGCCGATCTTCTTCCTCGGCGGACTGGCCGGCACCTTCTTCCAGCCGCTGGCCATCGCCTATATCCTCGCGATCGCCGCCTCGCTGCTCGTCGCGCTCACCGTGACGCCGGCGCTCAGCCTGACGCTGCTGCCCAACGCCCCGGTCAGCGAGCATCGCGACACTCGCTTCGTCCGCATGCTCAAGCGCGGCTATGCCGGGCTGCTGCCCAAGCTCACCGGTCGGCCGCGTGTCGCAATGACCGTGGTCGCCGCGGGTCTGGCGGTCGCAACGATCGGCTATGCGAGCTTCAAGGACGAGTTCCTCCCGCATTTCCGCGAGACCGACTTCCTGATGCACTGGGTCGAGAAGCCCGGCACTTCGATCGAGGCGATGGACCGGATCACGATCCGCGTCTCGAAGGAGCTGCGTGAAATCCCCGGGGTGCGCAATTTCGGCGCGCATATCGGCCGGGCAGAGGCCGCGGACGAAGTCGTCGGCCCCAATTTCACCGAGCTGTGGATCAGCCTCGACGAGAAGGCGGATTACGACGCCAGCGTCGACAAGATCCAGGAAGTGATCGACGGCTATCCGGGCCTGTTCCGCGACGTGCTCACCTATCTGCGCGAGCGGATCAAGGAAGTGCTGACCGGTGCCGGTGCCTCGGTGGTGGTGCGCATCTTCGGGCCCGACCAAGCCGAGCTGCGCGCCGCTGCCGAGCGGGTCCGCAGCGGGGTCGCCGGGATCAACGGCGTCGCCGATCTCAAGGTCGAGCAGCAAGTGCTCGTCCCCCAGATCCAGATCCGTCCGCGCCCGGCCGAAATGGCCCGGCTCGGCCTGACCGCCGGCGAGGTTCGTCGCCAGGCAGCCACGCTGGTCGCGGCCGAGAAGGTCGGCGAGATCTACCGCGACCAGAAGTCCTTCGACGTCGCGCTGTGGGGTGCGCCGAAGATCCGCGACGATCTCCACGCGCTGGCCGGGCTGGCGCTGCAGGCGCCCGATGGCAGCCAGGTCCGGCTCGGCGACGTCGCCGATGTCCGTGTCGCGCCGGCGCCCAACGAAGTGAAGCGCGAGAATGGCGAACGCCGCATCGACGTGACGATGAACGTCAAGGGCGCCGATCTCGGCTCGGTCGCCCGCTCGGTCGAGCAGGCGGTGGCCGGCATGCCCTTCGCGCAGGGCTATCATGCCAAGGTGCTCGGCGAATATGCCGCGCTCAAGGAGTCGCGCCAGCGACTCTGGACGACCGGGCTGCTCTGCCTGATCGGCGTGCTGCTGCTGGTGTGGATGGAGTTCCGCTCGCTCCGGATCACTGCACTGGTCGCCGCCAGCCTGCCTTTTGCGCTGGTCGGCGGCGTGGTCGCGGTGGCGATGACCGGCGGGACGATGTCGCTGGGCTCGCTGGTCGGCTTCGTCACCGTGCTCGGCATCTCGGCGCGCAACGGCATCATGCTGCTCTCGCATTATGACCACCTACACCGGGTCGAGGGCGAAGCCTTCGGTCCCGAACTGATCCGGCGCGGCGCGGAAGAGCGGCTCGTCCCGATCCTGATGACCGCCGCCTGTGCCGGACTCGCGCTGGTCCCGCTGATCGTCGCCGGCAATGCGCCGGGGCATGAGATCGAACATCCGATGGCGATCGTCATCCTGGGCGGGCTGGTCTCCTCGACGCTGCTCAACCTGTTCCTGATGCCGAGCCTCTACGCCCGTTTCGGCCAGGAGCGCGAAGCCGGCCCCGCCACCTTCCGCCAAGGAGCGCTCGCATGACGCGCCGCCTCTCGCCGCTGCTCGCGCTCGCTATGGCAGCCTGTGCCACGCCCGGTGCCAGGCCGCCGGTCACCACGCAGCCGATGGGCACGGAAGCAGGGTTCGCCGCCCTGCCCTCCGCCTCGATCGCGCCGGTGCCCGATCAATGGTGGCGGTTGTTCGACGATCCCGAGCTGGACCGGCTGGTCGCGGCGAGCCTCGCGGCCAATGCCGACCTTCGCGTCGCCTATGCCAATCTCGATGCGAACCGCGCCGCGCTTCGCCAGGCCCGTGCCCAGCGCCTGCCCCAGGCGACAATCGAGAGCAGCCTGACCGTCGACGATCCGGCGAACCAGCCCAGCGCGGCCACGGTTTCCTCGTCCGACTATGACATCGCCGCGACGATCAACTGGGACGCCGACCTGTTCGGCCGGCTGCGCGCCGGTGCGCTTGCCGCGCGGGCCGATGCCGATGCGGCCGAAGCTGCGGCGGACGGCGTCCGCGTCGCGGTCGCGGCGGATACGGTGCTCGCTTATGTCGATCTGTGCGGGGCGACCCGGGGCGAAGCGGTGGCGCGCGAGATCGTCGCGGCGCAGACCCGTTCGGTCGAGCTGCTGCGCGACCAGCTGCGCGCCGGCGAGATCTCACCGCTCGAAGTCTCTCAGGCCGAGAATTTGCGCGCGACGGCGGAAGCTTCGGTGCCGGGCTTCGCCGCCCAGCGGAGCAACGCGCTCTACCGCCTCGCCACGCTCCAGGGCCTCGCGCCCGCCGCCGCGCGCGGCTGGAAGCTGACCTGCACCAGCGTTCCCCGCCTCTTCGGCGCGGCGCCGGTGGGCGACGGCACCGCGCTGCTGCTTCGCCGCCCCGATATCCGCGAAGCCGAGCGCAAGCTTTCCGCCGCCGCCGCGCGGGTCGGCGTCGCCCGGGCGGAACTCTATCCCAGGGTCAATCTCGGCGGCGCGCTGGGACTGCTCCGCGGCGACTTTTCCGCAGCCCTCTCCCCGCTGGTGAGCTGGGCGCTGCCGAATGTCCCGGGCCGGGCCAAGCTCGCCCAGGCGCGCGCGACCGAAGCGGGCGCGCTCGCCAGCTGGGACGTTGCCGTGCTGCGTGCGCTGCGCGAAGTGGAAACCGCGCTCGCCGAGATGGACGCAGAAGCCCGTCGCAACCGCGCCCTCGCCGATGCCGAGCAGGCCGGCGCGCTCTATGCGAAGCGCAGCGCCGCGCGGGTCCGCCTCGGCGATGCCGCCCCGCTGCTGCGGATCGATGCCGAACGCAGCCTCGCCACCGCAAGGCTCGAACGGGCGCGGTCCGATCTGCTGGTCGCCCGCAACCAGGTCCTGCTGTTCCGCGCCCTTGGCGGCGGCTGGCAGGTCGCCGCCACGGAGGGCCGGTGATGCGCATCCTGATCGTCGAGGATGACCAGGAGACCCGCGACTTCATCGCGCGCGGGCTCACCGAGGCAGGCCATGCCGTCGTGACTTCCACAGACGGCCGCGACGGGCTGTTCCAGGCCACCGAAGGCAATTTCGACGTGCTGGTGATCGATCGCATGCTGCCCGTGATCGATGGCCTCTCGGTTGTCCGGATGCTGCGCGCCGGCGGCTGCACGATCCCCGTGCTGATCCTCACCGCGATGGGCAGCATCGAGGACCGGGTCGAGGGGCTGCAGAGCGGTGCCGACGACTATCTGGTCAAGCCGTTCGCCTTCTCGGAGCTGAGTGCGAGGCTGCTCGCGCTGGGCCGTCGCCTGCCGACCACGCAGGCCGAGCCCAACCGGCTCGTCGTCGGCGATATCGAGCTCGATTTCGAGCGCCGGCTGGTTCGCCGCGCCGGGCGCCGGGTAGCGCTCCAGCCGCGCGAGTTCCTGCTCCTCGCCGAACTGATGCGCAACCCGCACCGCGTCGTCACGCGGACGATGCTGCTCGAGCGCGTCTGGGACTTCGACTTCGAGCCCAAGACCAACATCGTCGAGACGCATCTCAGCCGGCTGCGCGCCAAGCTCAATGCCGGGTTCGACGAGGACGCGATCGAGACGGTGCGCGGTGCCGGCTACCGGATCCGGGGCGAATGATGCGCCCGCTCGGCCATTCCACCTTCGGGCTTGCCATGCTGGTGAGCCTGGCGCTGACCCTGGGCGCGGTCGGCATCGGCGCCATTTCCTATGAAGTGACGCATGAGGCGCTCGAGCAGCAGCTCGATCATCGCACCGCAACCGAGACCCGGGCCCTGCTCGCCGAGCCCGGTTTCGACCGGACTGCCGCGATCGCCAAGGGCATCGCGCGGCGCGAGGGCATCCCGGGGCCCGAGCATCTCGAATATCTCTTGGTCGATGCCAAGGGCCGGCACCTGGCCGGGCAACTGGACGCCACTGCGCCCCAGAGCACCGGCTATGCCGAGTTCCTCCACTATCGGGATGGCCGCATTGGCCAGTCGCTGACCACGCGCCTGGCGGATGGCGCGATGCTGGTCGTCTCGGCCGACCGCGCCATCCTGGACCAGACCGATCGGCGCCTGCTGCTGCTGTTCACCAGCGCCTTCGGGACGATGCTGCTGCTCGGGCTGGGCGGCGCCTGGACGCTGGGTGCACTGACCCGCGCACGGCTGCGCAGGATGGATAGGGCAGCGCTCGCGATCATCGGTGGCGACCTGACTCACCGCATGCCGATCGACGGCTCGGACAGCGAATTCGACCGGCTATCGGCGACGCTCAACCGCATGCTTGACCGCATCGCCGCGCTGATGACCAATCTTCGCCAGGTCTCGAGCGATGTCGCACACGACCTGCGTACCCCGCTCACCCGGTTGCGCAACCGGCTCGACGAGGCTGCGACCGGCGCCGGGGAACAGCGCGATGCCGCCATCGAGGCGGCGACCTTCCAGGCCGATGAGCTACTGGAGATCTTCGCTGCGCTGCTGCGCATCTCCGAGGTTGAGGGGCTGGGCGTCCGCAAGCAGTTTCGCAATGTCGCGATCGGCGAGGCGCTGATTGAGCTGGCCGACACGTACAAGCCCGATGCCGAAGCGAGCGGCCACAGCATCGAGACCGACATTGCCCCCGATGTCCATGTGCTCGGCGACCGGCGCCTGCTGATCCAGCTGGCGGCTAACCTGTTCGACAATGCGCTGCGCCATACGCCACCGGGGACCCGCATTCAGGTTGCGCTCGGTGTGGAGGATGGCGTGGTCCGGCTCCGGATGCGCGATGACGGCCCCGGCGTGCCGGAGACGGCACGCGCGCGGTTGTTCGAGCGGTTCAGCCGGGCCGAGCAGAGCCGGTCCTCGACCGGGCACGGCCTGGGGCTGGCGCTGGTCGCCGCGATTGCCGCCGCGCATCGCGGCGAAGCGACCTTGTTGCCCGGCCCCGGCTTCGGCGTCGCAGTGTCGCTGGGGCCGATACGCGCCTAGGCCTGGACTGGCACCTCCCGCTCCGCGCGCGGCAGCGTGAGGCGAAGCAGCACCGGCATGGCGATCAGCACCAGCGGATATTGCAGCATCAGCCCCGCGATGATCGCCACTGCCAGCGGCTGCTGGATCCCCGATCCCTGCCCGATCGCCAGCGCGAGCGGCAGCAGCGTGAGGATCGCCGCCAGCGTCGTCATCGTGATCGGGCGCAGGCGGTTGCGGCTCGCCTCGCGCACTGCCTCGAGCGGCGGCATCCGGTGGCGCAGCTCCTCGAACTCGGAGACGTAGAAGATCGCCATCTCGGTGCCGATGCCGATGATCATCGTCATGCCCATCAGCGCGGTGATGTTGAGATCGAGCCCGACCAGCCACAACGCGGTGAACACCGCGGTCGTCGAGAGCAGCGAGCAGCCGATGATGATCAGCGGCGTCGCGAAACGGCGGTAGAGCACCAGCAGCAGGATGAACTCGGCGATCAGCGCCGCCACGAACACCTTGGCCAGGCCGTCAAAGGCGATCTGCTGCTGCTGATAGAGCCCGCCCATCTCGTAGCGGACGCCGGGCGCCAGCACGCCGGGCTGGTCGATCGCCCTGGTGACATCGCCAACCGCGGCACCGATGCCACGCCCGGTAATGCGCGCGGTCACCGCGACCATCGGCTCCAGATTCTCGCGGCTGATCTGCGGCTGGCCGCTGACCGCCGCCAGCGTCGCCACGCGGGAGAGCGGGAAAACGTGCCCGTCGGGCGCGCGGATCGGCAGCTGGGCGAGCTGATCCTGGGTAAGCGTCGTGACGCCGGGCAAGCGGACGCGCACGTCCACTGCCTTGCTCGGCTGCGGGATCGACGTCGCGACCACGCCGGTCAGCGCCCCGTCCAGCGCGACCTGCACATCGGCCGGAGTCACGCCCTCGTAACCGGCGCGGATCGGATCGATCTGCACGTCGATCGCATCGCCCGCCAGCTGCAGGCCAGACTTCACTTCACCGACACCGGGAATCTTGCCGATCAGGGCCGCGATCTTCTCGGCCTGCGGGCCCAGCGCCGCGGCATCGGACGAATAGAGCTTCACTTCGATCGGCTGGGGCACCGCGGTCAGGTCGCCGATCAGGTCTTCCATCAACTGGGCGACTTCCACTTCGACGCCGGGGACCTTGCGGCCGATCTCCTCGGCGACCGCGTTCATCTTCTCCTCGGTCGGGACCGAATGGCCGGGCTTGAGGCGCACGAAATAGTCGCCGTGATAGCTCTGCCCGAGATCGCCCCCCAGGCCGGTGCCCAGCCGCCGCGAGAAGGTTGCGACATCCTTGTCGGCGCGCAGCAGCGCATCGACCTGGGCCATGCGCCGGCTCGATTCGTCGAGCGACGTGCCGGGCGGCGTGAAATAGTCCATCACGAAGCCGCCCTCGTCAACCTTGGGCATGAACCCGGTCGGGACGTTCGAATAGGCGACATAGCCGAGGATCAGCAGCGGAACCGCGGCGACCGCGAGCAGCCAGGGCCGCCGCATCACCCCGTCGATCGCCTGGTCGTGCCGGCGAGTCATACAGCCTTCGTGGCTGCCGTGGCGCGCGTCGCTGCCGTCGAACTTGAGCAAGCGCCGCGCGAGCACCGGCACGACGAACGCGGTCATAGCCCAGGAAATGGCGAGCGCGGCAGCCATGGTGAGCGACAGGGCCTTGGAGAAGGCACCCGTCACGCCGGTGAGGAACGAGAGCGGCAGGAAAACGATCAGGGTCGCCAGGCTCGATCCGGTGAGCGGCGCCAGAAATTCGCGCGCGGCGGGCAGGATCGCGTCCTCGCCGGTCGGCGCATCGGGCGGCGATCCGTCGCCCTGGGCGCGGCGGACGATATGCTCGATCATCACGATCACATCATCGATGAGCAGGCCCACCGCAGCGGCGACACCGCCCAGCGTCATGATGTTGAAGCTCATGCCCGCGATCGACAGGACCAGCACCGTCGCCATCAGCGTGGCGGGCACGACGATCAGGGCGACCAGCGTCACCCGCCAGCTGCGCAGAAAGGCAAGCAGCACGATCGCCGCCAGCACCAGCCCGATCAGCACCGCGTCACGCACGCTGGCGAAGGACTGGCTGACCAGCTCGCTCTGGTCGTACCAGTTGAGCAGCTTGACGCCCGGCGGCAGCTTGAATCCGGCGAGCCTGGCCTGCACTTCGCCGGCAATCTGCACCGAATTGCCGTCGGGCTGTTCATAGATGTTGAACAACACCGCAGGCTTGCCGTCCTCGGAGACACGCAGCCATTGCGGCAGGATGCCGTCCTGCACCGTGGCGACGTCGCGCACCCGCACCACGCCGCCGGCGCTCGACTTCACCACCACGTCGCCGATCTTGTCGGCCGAGGCGATGGTGTGGTCGGCAATGACCAGCGACAGCCGGCCGCGATCCTGCACCTGACCGACCGCGCTCAGCACATTGCCGTTGGCGATCGCGGTGGATAGGTCGCTCATCGCCAGTCCGTAGCTGGCCAGCCGCGCGGGATCCGCGAGCACCTGGATCTCCTGGGTCTCGCCGCCCTGCACATCGACGCGCGCGAGGCCGGAGATGCCCGACAGCAGCGGCGTGATCTGGTAGCGCGCCAGATCCTGGAGCTGGGTCGGCGAGAGCTTGTCCGATACCAGCGCATAGGAGATGATCGGGAAGACCGTCGGGTCCATCCGACGGACATTGTACTTCACGCCGGGCGGCAGCGCCGAGACCGCGCGCGACACTGCGGCATCGACCTCGAGCGTGCTGGCGATCATGTCCCGGCCCCAGCCGAAATCGATCGAGACCTGCGCCGATCCACGCGAGGTCTCCGAACGGACGTTCTGCACGCCCGGGACCGCACGCAGCGCCTGCTCGAGCGGGCGGGTGACGGTCAGCGCGGTCTGGTCGGCCGGGCGGCTGCCGGCGTCGATATCGACCACGACGCGCGGGAAGGAGACCTGAGGGAAAAGGCCGATGGGCAGCGACAAGGCCGCCACCATGCCGGCAAGCGCCAGCGCGATCGCGACAACGACAAAGGCCCGCGACTGGCTGGCCAGCAGGCGCGCGAACCTCACTTGGCCTCACCCGTGCGGACCGCATCCCCGTCCGAGAGCTGATAGGCCCCATCGACCACCAGCGGCAGCCCCGCCGTCGCCTTCCCCGCAACGACATCGCGTTCCGGCGTGGAGACCAGGATCTTGACCGGGACCGCGCGCGCCTTGCCGCCGGCGACCTGAAAGACCATCGCCTGTCCCTGCGCATCGACGGTAACCGCCTTGTGCGGCACCAGCCAGCCCTGCGCCTGGCCGGTAACGATCGAGACCCGCACGGCCTCGCCGGTCAGGAAGCTGCCGGCCGGATAGGCGATATCGACATCGACCTGGCGGGTGGTGGGATTGAGCATGGAATCGATGCGCACGACATGGCCGGTCACCGCCGCGCCGCCCTGGAGGCGGGCGAGCTTCACTTCGGCGCCGACCCGGACCTGATCGCGCAGCGCCGGATCGACGCCTGTGGTGATCACCAGCGAGCCGCTGCGCGCCACGCTCATCAGCGCCGCGCCCGGCTGGGTCCGGTCGCCCTCCGCGACAGGCAACGTCGCCACGACGCCGTCGAACGAGGCGCGGAAGGTCATCGTGCCGGAGCCTGCGCCCTCCGCGCGCAAGGCGGAGAGCTGTACCCGCGCATCGGCCAGCGTCTTTTCGGCCTGGGCAAGCTGGTCGCGGGTCGCGAGCTGCTGGGCGAGCAGCTGGGCCGTGGAATCGCGCTGCGACTGGGCCGCCTTCACGGCATCTGCCGTCTGGGTGAAGGCGCTGCGGGCGGTCGGCGCAACGGCGAAGGTCAGCAAGGGCTGGCCGGCACGCACCGCGACGCCCTGGGTCACCAGCAGCTTGACCACCTGCCCCGGCTGCGGCGTGCTGATCGTCTCCTGCCCGTTGCCCGACGGCGCGGCCGATCCATAGGCCTCGATCAAAGTCGGCAGGCTGCCCTGGACCGGTGGGGTCACCGTCACCTGGGTGACCGGATCCGCCTGGTTGCCGGGCTGCGCCGCGCCACAGCCGGCCAGCGCGATGGCGACGCCCAGCGCCGCGGCGATACGCGGCGCGCTCACTTGGCGGCTCCGTTGGCACCGGGATCGGGGAAACCGAGCGTGTCGACCGCGGGAAGCCCCGCGCCGATCAATGTCTGGATCGCGACCTGTCGGTCGAACAGCGCGAGCTCGAGCGTCATCACTTCCTGTTCCTTGGAAAATCGGGTGCTGAGGAGGTCGACGAACGCGCGTTCGTCGAGCGTGCCGGAGGCGAAGGCCCTGGCGGCACGGTCGGCGGCGACGCGGGCCTGGTCGAGATCATGGCTGACCGCCGCGAGCTGGAGCGCGATCTGCTCGCGCTCGCTCAGCAATGCGCCGACTTCGCCGGTCACCGCGGCCAGGCGCGCGGCATATTCGCGGTTGAGCTGTTCGCGCGTCGCCCGGGCGATCGCGATGTTGCCCTGGTTTCGGTCGAACACCGGCAAGCCCAGCTGCACGTTGGGCCCGCCGCTGATCACCTTGCTGTTGTCGCTGGATGCCGAGGCGCCGAGGACCAGGTCCGGGAATTGCGAGAGGATCGCCACGCGAAGCTGCTCGTCCTGTGCGGCATAGCCGGCCCGCAGCGCGAGGAGATCGGGGCGGCGCTCCGGCAGCGTGCCGAGCATCACGCGGACTTCCCGGGGATCGAAGCCAGGCAGGTCGATCGCGTCGGCAAGCGGCAACGCGACATCGGGCGCGATACCGAGCAGGGCGTTGAGCTTGTGCCGGCTGGCAAGCTGGGCCTGATCCTGCTGGAGCATCGCGGCACGGGCGGTCTGCAGCGCAGCCGCACTGGGCGCCAGCGTCGAAAGCGTCCCGTTGCCGGCCTCCAGCGCCTTGCGGTTCGCCGAGTAACGCTTCGCCATCAGCTCATAGGCTTGCTCGAGCATCGGCCGCAGCCGCTCGCCCAGCACGATATCGCCGGCGAGCTGGCGCGCCTGGCCCGCCACCTGCCACTCCTGCCAGAGCAGGTCGGCACGGACCTGATTGAGGCTGTCCCTGGCCGAGCGCCGCTTGGGCTTGAGCACGATCAGCGCCTTGATGTCCTGCGACAGGCCGAGATTCCATCCCGGCACCGACCCTGCCCCGGACAGGAGCGGCAGGATGGCGCCGCTGAGGCTGGGATTGGGCAGCACGCCTGCCTGGACGAGCTGCGCCTCGGCCACACCGGCCCTGGCGCGCGCCGCCAGCAGGTCGGGATTCCGTGTCACCGCCAGCAAGGTCACCTCGCCGATCTTCAGCGCATGTGCTGGCAGGCCGGGAACGGCGGCGAGGCTGGGCGCAAGCCCCGCCTCGGTCTGCAGCGGCAGCGGCGTGTAGTGCTGGCAGCCGGCAAGCGACGCGGCGAGCGCGACCAGCAGCGTGGATCGGGATCGGAATATGTGGGGCACGAGATACCTCGGCTGAAATGGAGGACGTCGCCGCCAAGAGGGCCAGGCGGCGACGTCCGGACCGGAAGCGAAAATCGCGCCTCGGTCAGTCGGGGTTCGGGCCTTCGACGATGTTCTCGAGCACCTTGCCCGTCACTGCGTCGACGCCGACTTCATAGGTCTTGCTGCCGGCCTTGATATCGAACGAGTAGCGCAGGCCGCTGCCGCCCTTCTCGGCTTCGAGCTCATGGTCGGTGACCTTGCCCGGCCGCGCCTTGAGAGCGATCGCCTGGGCCCGGACGAGCGTCAGCTTCGGCTTGGGTGCCTTTTGCGCCGGGCTGGCGACAGCGAGGACAGGAAGGGTGGCGGCAATGCCCGCCAATAAAGTGAGACGGCCAATCTTGCGCATCATCTTGCTCCAGTGCTTCCCCCGTCCCTGCCGTTCTGCACGGCTGCGCATTGGCTGAGCGTGAGGCGAACATTGGGAATCCCCAACTTGCCCGGCACGCGCATCGCGAGTTTAATGCCCAGGCCTCTGCCAGAGGCGCTTATTGGATTTCGCCCGTGAAACTGCTGCTGCTCGAAGACGATCTGGAGACGCGTACGCATATCGTGCGCCTGCTCCAGGCCGAGGGGCATGTCGTCGACATGGCGCGGACCGGCCCCGACGCGATCTTCCTCGGCACGACCGGCAGCTATGCCGTGCTGATCCTCGACCGGATGGTGCCGGGCGTGGACGGCCTCGGCGTCGTCCGCTCGCTGCGCGCCGCCGGCATCCAGACCCCGGCCCTGTTCCTGACCGCGCTCGGCGAAGTCGATGACCGGGTTGCCGGGCTGCAGGCCGGTGCCGATGATTATCTGGTCAAGCCCTTCGCCGCCTCCGAGCTGCTCGCGCGGATCGAGGCGCTGGCGCGTCGCGCGCCCGTCGCCGAAGTGGCGACGGTGCTGCGCGCAGCCGATCTCGAAGTGGATCTGCTCAAGCGCCAGGTCACCCGGGCTGGCAAGCGCATCGAACTGCAGCAGCAGGAATATAAGCTGCTCGAATATCTGCTCCGCCACGAAGGCAAGATCGTCACGCGCAGCATGCTGCTAGAGAGCGTCTGGTCCTTCCATTTCGACCCGGGCTCGAACCTGATCGAAAGCCATATGAGCCGGTTGCGCGCCAAGGTGGACAAGGGCTTCGACCGCGAACTCATCCATACCGTCCGCGGCGCTGGCTATCGGCTCGATGCAGACGCCTAGGCTACTGGTCAGTGGCGCGTTCCGCTTTGCGATCGCGCTTGCCCTGGTCTTCGCGCTTGGTGCCGTGGCGCTGCTGGGGATCGTCGAGCACTCCGTCTCCGCCTATGCGGTGGAAGCGGCAGGAGACGGCATCCTCGCCGAGCATGATGTGCTGGTGAACGAGTTCGAGACCAGCGGCCGCGCTGCGCTCATCGCCACGGTCAATCGCCATGCCCGCGCCGTGCACGAGGACCAGTTCCACTATCTCCTGTTCGATGCCGCGGGTGCCCGCCTTGCCGGTTCGCTCCCCGCAGCGGCGGCCCGCACCGGATGGCACGAATTCGAAGTACTCGATCCCGACCAGGGCGGCTCGGGCAGGTCCGTTCCGGTCAGAGCGTTCGGCGCGCGGCTTGCGGACGGCGCGCTCCTGGTGGTCGCGAACGACATTTCCGACCTGCGGGACCTGCGCTCCGGCCTGAGGGCATCGACCGTCACCTTCGGGATCCTGATATCGCTGCTGGCGCTGGCAGGCGGACTTGTGGTCGGCACGCTATTCCTGCGCCGGCTCGATCAGGTCAACGGTGCGATCGCGCGGATCAATGACGGGCGCCTCAACGAGCGGCTGCCGCGCATCGGCATGGGACCGGAGTTCGACCAGCTATCAGCCAATCTCAACCGGATGCTCGACCGGATCGAAGGGCTGATGAACGGCCTGCGCCAGGTGTCCACCGACATTGCCCATGACCTGCGCACGCCGCTCACTCGACTGCGCCAGCGGCTCGAACGCATGCAGCTCGGTACCGACCCTGCCCCGGTTCCCGAGCAGATCGACGGCGCGATCGCGCAGATCGACGAGATCCTCGGCATCTTCGGTGCCTTGCTCCGGATCGGCGCAATGGAAGCCCGCGGCGCCCAGGCAAGTCTCGCCACCGCCGATCTGAGCGAGATGCTCGAACGGCTCGGGCAGTTGTATGCGCCCGCCATCGAGGATGCGGATCATGTGCTGGAGGCAGCGATAGCGCCGGGCATCACGGTGCGCGGCGATATCGAATTGCTGACCCAGGCGGTGACCAATCTCATCGAGAATGCGATGCACCACACGCCCGAGGGCAGCCGCATCCGGCTCGAACTGGCGCGCGACGGCGACGGGGTCCGCCTCGCGGTCGCCGATAACGGGCCGGGTATCGCCGTCGAGGAACGCGCGCGGGTGCTGGACCGCTTCTATCGCATCGACAGCAGCCGCAGCACCCCGGGCGCCGGGCTTGGCCTCGCCCTGGTCGATTCCATAGCGCGGCTGCACGGCGCGACGCTCACCCTGGCGGACAATGCGCCGGGCCTTCGCGTCGAGCTGGTCTTTCCTCGCGCGCCGCGCTGAAGCGGAGCCCCTGCTCACCTGCTCAAGCGCGCGCGGACCCGGGTGCAAGCGCCTCTGCCAGCTGCGGCCAAGCCGAGCCGAGAAGCCAGCCGCGCATCTTCGCGGTGAATGCCGGCGTCGCGGTTCGGGAAGCTTCCGCGATCCAGTGCCGCGCCGTCTCAGGCTCGCCCGCGTCCAGCAGCATCCGGGCATGGTTGAACATGCCCCGGAAGTCGCCACCTTCGGCCGCCTGGGCATAAAAGCCCGCGGCCTTGCGCATGTCGCGATCGACGACCCAGCCATCTTCATGGAAGCTACCGATATAGTTGATCGCCTTGGCATTGCCTTGCCCGGCGGCCTTCTCGAACCAGGCGAGCGCCGCCGGCTTGTCCTCGGCGACACCTGCCCCGAGCGTCAGCGCGGTGGCGTAATTGTACATGCCCCAGTCTAGCCCGCGTTCGGCGGCGATGCGGAAACACTCGGCGGCGCGCCCCTTGTCGATAGCGGTGCCCCAGCCAAGGTCGTAGCAGCGCCCGACCATGTTCAGCGCCATCAGGTGCCCCTGCGCGGCGGCCTTGTTGAACCAGGCGAAGCCCTGGCGCGCGTCGCCCGCATCCAGCAGCATCTGCCCGAGCACCGCCTGGGCTTCCGCCACGCCCTGCTCGGCGCCCGCCTGAATCAGCGCCGCCCGCGCTTCCGGCGAACCGGAAAGGCGGGCGGCGATCTCCGCGGGGGAGAGCGACTTCAGATCGTCGGTCAGAACTTGATCCCCAGCGTCGCGAAGGCCGAGCGCCCCGGTGCGATCGACGCGTAGTGCGCCGTGTAGGCCTGCGGGAAATAGACCTTGTCGGTCAGGTTCTGCACGTTGACGCTCACATCGAAATGCTCGTTGATCGCGTAGCCGATACGGGCGTCGAAGCGCCAATAGTCGGGCACGGTGCGGACCAGTACCTTGGTCGCGGGGTTCACCGTGACCACGCCCGCCGCGGTCTGGGTGGCGGTGCGATTGTCCGCATAGCCGCCGAACACCCGGCTCATATAATAGGCACCGCCGCCGAGGCTCAGGCCCTTGGTCGGCGTGACGTTCGCCCACAGCGTGAAGCTGTCGCGCGCGGTCTGGGTCGCCTGGCGACCGTTATTGACCGACGGGACCAGCACCACCTTGGCCGCCTGCGCACCCACTGCCGCCGCGGTGAGCGCAGTGAAACCGCCGTCGAGGATCTTCGGGTCGAGATGGGTATAGCCGCCGAACACGTTCAGCCACTTGGTAACGTTGCCGTTGAAGCTGAACTCGATGCCGCGGATGCGGCGCTTGCCGATGAACTGGACCGTATTGTCCTCGCCGGTGGCGCGGGCATTATTCGTGTCGGTCTGGAAGGCGGCGAGCGTCAGCGACAGCTGATTGTCGAACAGGCCCGCCTTGGCGCCGACCTCATAGCTCCTGGTCTTCTCGACCTTGAGGCTGTCGAGCAGCGCGAGATTGGCCGTCGTGTTCGTCGTCGGCAGCGCATTGGCTTCCTGGCCTTCGCCGAGCAGGCTGTTCGGCGGCGTCGCCGCGGTGGCATAGCTCGCATAGAGGCTGGTGTTGCGGGTCGGCTTGAAGACCAGGCCCGCCTGCCAGTTGAAGATATTGTCGGTGCGCTCGAGGCTGAAGCCCTGGCTGCCCACCGGGATCGCCGGGGTCAGCTTCGACGTGAAGCGATCGAAGCGGCCGCCCAGGTTGAGGATCAGCGACGGCGCCAGCGTGATCGAGTCGAAGGCATAGGCCGAGATCGTGTGCGCATCGTTCTGGATCTCCGTAGCCGCCCCGCCCTTCACCACCGGCGTCACCGTGGTGCCGGTGTCGCTGTTGTAGTTGACCCAGGGATCGTTCGGGTTCGGGTTGAACAGGCTGGTGCAATAGAAGCGGGTGAGCGCCGCCGGCGTGCAGCGCGGCGAGATGCCCGAGCCGCTGGCGGTGACATAGGTCCCGCGCCGGGCCTTTTCCCAGCTGATCTCGAAGCCGGTGGCGAAGCTGTGCTTGATCGCGCCGGTCTCGAAGCTGCCGAACAGGTCGGTCTGGTTGGTCAGCGCCTCGGAATAGCCATAGCGCGTGTTGTTGCGCCGCCAGACCAGGCCACCGGCGGTCGCCGTCGCGGCCGGATTGGTGCCGTAGACATTGCCCTGCTGGTCGTCGGGCTGGGTGTAGATGTAGTTCTGCCCGTTGTAGCTGTAGCGCGCGCTGTTACGCAGCGTCACGTCGCCGAAGTCATGCTCGACTCGCAGCGTCGCCTGATGGGTGTAGGCATCGCGGAAGTCGCGGCTCTTCAGGCCATAGAAGGTGTTGCGATCGACATGCCCGGTGGTGCCGGCAATCGTGCGCACATCGCCCATCGCCGGCTCGGAATAGATCTCGCCCGTGCCCGGCGCGTTGCCGATCGTGTAGAGATAGGGGATGCCGCTGTCCGGAAGCTCGTGGCTCTCGAGATAATAATAGCCGGCGGTCAGTCGCGTGTCGGTGCCCAGGCCCAGCGTGATCGAGGGCGCAACGCCCCAGCGGCGCTGCCAGATCGCGTCGCGGCCGGCCACGTCCTGGTCGTGCCACATCGCCGCCACGCGCACGCCGATCGTCCCGCCCAGATACTGGTTCACGTCGATCGAGGCATGCTTGTAGTAGGCCGTGCCGACGCTGCCGGTCGCGCGAACAAAGTCGCTCGCCTGCGGCGTCTTGGTGATGATGTTGATCGAGCCACCCGCGCTGCCGCGGCCGCCGAGCGTCGAATCCGAGCCCCGCACGACCTGGACCTGCTCGATCGCAAAGGTGTCGCGCGCCTGGGCGCCGGTGTCGCGGACGCCGTCGACAAAGGTCGATCCCTGGCTGTCGAAGCCGCGGATGAACGGACGGTCGCCGACCGGGTTGCCGCCCTCGGCCGCGCCGAAGGTGATGCCGGGCACGGTGCGCAGCGCGTCGGCGAGCGTGGTCGAGCCGGTCTGCTCGATCACGTCCTTGGGAAGCACGATCACCGAACGCGGCGTGTTCTGGAGTGTCGCGGTTGCCTTGGGGCCCTGCAATTCGGTGCGGGCGCCGGTGACGAGGATCTGGTCCTTGCCGTCACGGTCTTCCGCCGTGCGGTCCTGTCCATCGGGGCCGTCCTTGGCGGGCGCCAAATCGTTCTCCGCCGCATAGGCGGTCGCCGACGAGGCGATGAAGCCCACACAGGCGAGTGCGAGGAAGGACGCGCCGGAGCGCGTGGCAGAAACGGTCATAGGAAGATAACCCCTTTGCTCAGTGTCTCGACGGCCGCCTTATGGTCTTGCCGTTACGTATGATTCTAAGTCGCATTAGCAGTGAAGGCGCCCGCTCTGCCGGTTCGCGACGCTGTCTAGGAAATGGCGTGATCGAAGCGCGGTGCCAGCCGGGACAGGCCGTGCGAGACCCGCTCCAGGATGCCGCGCTGGCGAAGCTGGCTGGCATATTGCGCCGAGATCCCCGCCACCCGTAGCTCCGCGGCGGAAACGACACCCCGCCCGCGCAGCCGCCGAATGACTTCTCCGGCGCACAGATCCGCAGGCCCCGCGCCAGCGACGCGGTCGGTCAGGCCAGGCGCGCGAACCCGCCGTGCGGCATGACCGCGCGTGGCATATTCGGACAGTCCTGTGGCTTGCGGCATCGGCGTTTCCTGCGATAGCTAATGCGAATTGATCGCAACTAAAGGTCGCCTTTACGCCTCATGCCGCCCCTGCCAATCGGCAAAGCGCAACATTGGGATATTGTATAGAAATGCCAATGTTACGCCAATGTTATGCGGCCAAAGGGGGCTCGGGCCGCGATCCGGATCACCCCGTCGGGCGTCGCGCCAAAGCACAGTCAGCACTGCCGGTTGGCAGCCGTTACCGGTCCGGCGATAAGGTTCATGCATGCGTATTCTGATCGTCGAGGATGATGCGGAGACCTGCGCGTTCATTGCGCGCGGGCTCACCGAGAGCGGTCATGTCGTGGTGACCGCAAGCGATGGCCGTGACGGGCTGTTCCACGCCACCGACGGCAGCTTCGATGTCCTCATCATCGATCGCATGGTGCCCGCGATCGACGGGCTCTCGCTCGTAAAGATGCTGCGCACCGGTCAATGCGCCACGCCCGTCCTGATGCTGACGGCAATGGGCGGCATCGATGACCGGGTCGAGGGGCTCGAGGCCGGGGCGGACGATTATCTGGTCAAGCCCTTCGCCTTCTCCGAACTGGCTGCGCGTATCCAGGCGCTTGCCCGGCGACCGGTGCTCCAGGCCGATCCGGCGCGCCTCAGCCTGGGCGATATCGAGCTGGATTTCGCGCGGCGACTGGTGCGGCGCGCCGGCCGCAAGGTGCTGCTGCAGCCGCGCGAGTTCCTGCTGCTGGCCGAACTGATGCGCAATCCCGGCCGCATCGTCACCCGCACCATGCTGCTCGAGCGGGTGTGGGACCTCGATTTCGAACCCAAGACCAACATCGTCGAGACCCATCTCAGCCGGCTGCGCGCGAAGCTCAACGCCGGGTTCGACGAAGACGCGATCGAGACGGTCCGCGGCGCCGGGTACCGGGTGCGGGGCAATTGATGCGCTTCACCGGCCGTTCCACCTTCGGGCTTGCCGCGCTGATCAGCGTGGTCCTGACCCTGGGCACCCTGGCGATCGGGCGGGTCGCCTATCAGATCACCCACCACGCGATCGAGCAGCAACTCGACCATCGCATCGACACCGAGACGCGTGCGCTGCTCGTAGAACCCGGCGCCGATCGCAGCGCCGCGATCGGCGCGGCGATCCGCCGGCGGCTGGGTGCCCCGATCGAGAACGACCTCGACTATCTTCTCGTTGACCGCAACGGGACCCGCATTGCCGGCGATCTCGATCCGGCGATGAAGCTGGTTCCGGGCTATGAGGAGTTCTTCCGTTCGAAGGACGGCCTGGTCGGACAGGCGATGACCACCCGCCTGTCCGACGGCGCGCTACTGGTCGTCCGCGCCGACCGGGCGGGCCTGCGCACGATCGACCGGCGGCTGCGCGCATTGTTCGACTGGTCGATCGGCGCAATGCTGCTGCTCGGATTGGGCGGCGCCTGGACGCTCAGCGCGCTTACCCGCGCGCGCCTGCGCCGCATGGACCGCACGGCGCTTGCGATCATCAAGGGCGATCTCAGCCAGCGGATGCCGGTCAGCGGCTCCGGAAACGAGTTCGATCGCCTTGCCACGACGCTCAACCAGATGCTCGATCGGATCGCGGCCCTGATGCTCAACCTGCGCCAGGTCTCCAGCGACATCGCGCATGACCTGCGAACCCCGCTGACCCGCTTGCGGCACCGGCTGGAAGAGGCGGCCCGGGGGGAGGAAGCCGACCGTGCCGCTTCGATCGAGGCCGCCATCGGCCAGGCCAACGAGCTGCTCGAGATCTTCTCGGCACTGCTGCGCATCTCCGAAGTCGAGGGGCTTGGCGTGCGCAAGCATTTCCGCACGGTCGACCTGAGCACCACCCTTACCGATTTCGCCGAGACCTATCGCCCGGATCTGGAGCAGCGCGGCGACCGCTTCGACGTGGACGTCGAACCCGGGATCGAGATCTCCGGTGACCGCAGGCTGTTGATCCAACTGGTCTCGAACCTGCTCGACAACGCGCTGCACCATACGCCCCCGGGCACCCATGTCCGGCTTTCCGCCCGGCGCGTTGCGGAAGGGATACGCCTGAGCGTCGCCGACAACGGTCCCGGCATCCCGCCGGAAGCCCGGGCACGCCTGTTCGAGCGCTTCAGCCGGGGCGATGCGAGCCGGTCCTCGAGCGGTCACGGCTTGGGCCTGGCCCTGGTTTCGGCGATCGTTACCGCCCATCACGGCACCGTCACACTGTCGGACGGGCCCGGCTTCGAGATCGTGGCGCTGGTGGGCCCGGCAGGACTTGAACCCGCAACCTAGCCGTTATGAGCGGCCAGCTCTAACCAATTGAGCTACAGGCCCCCCCAGCAACTCCGGCACTAGCGGAAGGTCAGGCCGGCCCGCAAGTCGCCGCGACGATCTCATCCACAGAGGCGGACCGCACGCCCAGTCGATCGAGCAGCGCGAGTATCTCGTCCCACCAGTGCAGGAACGCCGCCAGATCCGCCTGCGTCCGCACATAGGGCGTGTGCCCGGGCTCGACCGAGGGCGAGTGGAAGGCGAAGTTGAGCAGTCGCAGCCCCTCGCCGACCGCCACGCGCACGGCCTCCTGGGCCTCGTGCAGCGGCATGTCCTCGGGGGTGAGCGCGACGCGGGAGAGCAGGCCCAGCCGCGCCGCCACGCCGATGCCATGGGGAAAACGGCTGAAACGCCGGCGCAGCCCGGCGCCGCCCCTGCGCATCCGTCCGGTGAACACGGTGGTGAAGGGCAGCTCGACGACTCCGCCCGCCAGGCGAAAGGCGTGGTTGGGAACGGCCGAGAAATCGGGACCGCCCTCGGCGGAATAATCATAGCCGCTGCGCATCGAGCTATCGATGCGATAGCCGAGCTCGGCGAGCAGCGCAGGCGTGTCCGGCCCGATCCCGTAGCGGCCGGCGCGATAGATGATCGGGCGTTTGCCGAAGGCACGCGTCACCTGATCGGTAAGCGCCACCAGCTTGGCGCGCTGCAGCTCAAGCGGAAGATTGCCGGTGAAGCTGTTGAACCCGTTCACTTCCTCTTCGAGCGGCGGGTTCACCCAGGGATGGAGCTGCGTGCCGATCGCCGAGCGGCCATCGGCCATCAGCGCATTCAGCACCTCGATCGCGAGCGGCGAGGACGCGACGGGATAATCGACGAGATAGGTGAGCGGCACGCCGCCGGCAGCGAAGCGGGCATGGACCGGCGGCAGTGCGGCCATATGCCCGGTGCCATCGGCATCGGAGCGCAGCGGGGCGCCCCAGTCGAACTCTTCCTCGGTATCGACGAAAATGGTGAAGCGCGTGCCGAAATCATCCGGCCACTGCACGCGCGCACCCGCGTCGGGCGGCGGCACGCGATAGCCGCCGCGTCCAGGGGAACGGTTCCCCACTTCAGCTCAGATGCGCTTGACCCACCTGCTCGTTTACGGCGGCCGGGAGCCGCAAAGTCAAGCTCTCCGGCCCGATAACCAGCGCGCCGCCAAGCTCGCGGGCGAGATTGCGCGCGAGGCGCAGGGCGAATCCTGTGCCGAGCAAGGTTGCATCCTCGCGCTCGTCATCGATGTCGAGCACCTGGTCGCCGGGATAATCGGCCAGCGCTTGCGGGCGATCGATCGTGATGGCGACCTTGTCGGCGCCGTCGGCAACCATGTGGACGCCGATGCGCTCGCCCTGCCCGCTCGCCGAGACAAGCGTGGCAAGCAGGCGCGCAAGCAGCCGCTCGACCGCGCGGCGGTCGCCGGTGACCGACAGGTCGGCGATCGGCAACGCGATCACCGACCCGCGCAGCTCCGAAAGCGGGGCAAGGTCGTCGACGATCGTTGCGAGCACGGGCCGGAGCGCAATCTGGCCCGGGATCAGCGACAGCGCTGCGCTGTCGATCCGCGCTGCCAGATCGAGATCGTCGATCGCACCGAGAAGCTCACGCGCCTGGGCGCGAATCACCTGCGCACGGTCACGATAGGCATCGCCCACCGGACCAAGCATCTGGGCATCGATCATCTCGGCAAAGCCGGCGATCGCGTTGGTGGGCGTGCGCAGCTCATGGACGAGCTGGCGCAGCGAATCGGCGGGCATCGCCGGCCCGGTAGCGGTGCGCACCGGCTCCGCCCGCTCGTCGACACGCGGGCGTCGTGCGGTTCCGCGATAGCCGGTGAAGCGGCCATTTGCCGGATCGAAGACCGGAATGGCCGAGATCAGCCAGTCGCCCGCCGCATCCGATTCGCCCTCCACGGCGAGGCGGGCATTGGAGAAGCCGGCACGGCGACGGAAGGCGCCGGCGGCGACGCCATCGACGCGCGAAGCATCGGGCGCACCGGGAGTCATCTGGCTGTCGAGCGACACGCCGACCAGCGGCGCCCGGCTGACACCGTCGACCCAGCGGATCATGCCCTTGGCATCGGTCTCGAAACGGAACTCGTCGGCGGGGCGGAGCATCGGCGGCTCGACCGGGCCGGTTTCCTCGCGATGGCGCCAGAACGCATCGATTCTCGCCACGACATCGGCGATCTCGAAAGTGCCGTCGTCCTGCGCTGCGCCTTCTGCGAGCTGCTGCGCATTCTGCGCAACCAGAGCATCCCCGTAATCCATGGTCAAACCCTGCGCCGCGGGTTCGAAGGGCGCAATCGCCTCGGCGGAAACGAGTGACTCGTCTGTCCCGGATTGGACCGGGCGGATCGGATTTTGCGACGCTTCAACGGCTTGCGCTGCCGCGGCGGTCAGCGACGGCGCAAGGCCGGCCAATGCGATAAAGGACAGGTCCTCGGCTTCGGCTACCGGCGCAGCGGCCTCCGGCGCCTCCTCGACCGGCGCCTCCTCCACCACTTCGGCGACGGGCTCGGGCACCACCTCGGCGGTCGGCTCCGCCGCCTGACCGGGCTCCGGCAGCCGGGCGAGCAGCGCCGAGAGGCTGGCCGCAGGCACCTTGGCCTGGAGCGGAGTCGTGGCGCTCCAATAGACGATCGGCCGGGCCTCGACTTCGGGCTCCGGTTCGACTTCGGGCTCCGGTTCGGGCGCGATCTCGGCCACCGGCTCGGGCACGTCCTCGACGACGGGCTCGACCGGCTCGGGTGCCTCTTCGCTTTCGACAGGTTCGGGCTCGGCAGGTGCCGCATCGACAACCGCAGACCAGTCGATCGCGACGACCTCGACGGCTTCCTCGATCATGACCTCGGGTTCGGGCGCAACCGGCTCGGCCGGGACTTCCTTCACCGTCTCATCGGGCAGCACGAAATCGATCGGGCCGAAGCTCTCAAGCGCGCGGCGCACCACCGGGCTCAGGTCGCGGCGGTTGCGCAGCACCGCGCGGCCTGCGGGTGCCAGTTCGGGCAGCAGCTGGATCCATTCGGCGGAATTCATCCGGGCACTGCGCAGCACGGGCAGCGCGACCTGGAGTTCGTCCAGTGCGAAGAGCCGGACCAGCGGCGGCGGCGGATCAGCGAATTCGAGCGCGCGGGCGCTAGCCGCGCGAACCGGCAGCGGCACCGAATCGCGAATCGAACGAAGCGCGCCCATTGCACGATTGCCGGCGACGGCGCGGCGACGTCCGATCAGATCGACGATCTGCCGCCATGCGGACTGGACGCCGTAAGGCGAGCTCAGGTCCGAGGCGAGCACCGTCTCCAATGTATCGTCGAAGCGCAACGCGTGCCCACCCTTTACCCGACGCCGCAACGCGCGCCGTAACGATTCCTTAACTCGCCAATCGCCCGTTCGGAACCGTCCATTTCGGCACGTCGCATTGTGGGACAATTGCGTTGCGACGTAATAATATTATGTCTAAACGCAACACACGGAAACGAATCAAAAGCAAAAGGGAACATAAATGCGATTCGACGATATCGACGTACGGATCCTTGGCCTGCTGCAGGATAATGGCCGGATGACCAATGTCGAGCTTGCCGAACGTGTTGGGCTGACGGCGCCGCCCTGCCTCCGTCGCGTTCGCGCGCTCGAGCAGCAGGGGGCGATCACGGGCTATCATGCCGCGCTCGATCCCGCCGCGCTGGGCTATAATCTCACCGTTTTCGCGATGGTCAGCCTGAAGAGCCAGGCAGAGTCGGATCTGCGCGCCTTCGAGCAGATGATGGCCGAGATCCCCGAGGTCCGCGAGTGCCATATGCTCAACGGCGAGATCGACTTCATCCTTAAGATCGTCGCACCCGATCTGCAGAGCTTCCAGCATATCCTGACGACCCGGCTCACCCCGGCACCGAATGTGGAGCATGTGAAAACCTCGCTCACCATTCGCACGTCCAAGGCGCTCCCGGGCGTTCCGGTCGCCTGAAACGAAAAGGGGCGACCAGATGGCCGCCCCTTCCCTTTTCCTCAGGCTCGAGGCCGCGCTCAGCTGAGCGGCGGCGATTCGAGCGAGACCTGCCAGAGCAGCGCGACATTGACGAACGGGCCGGTCTTCACCGACTGGAACGCCGTCTTCGCTTCGTCCTTGCGGCCCAGGCGCGCCAGCGCGATGCCGCGGTGCAGGTTGATCTCCTCCGCGTTCACGCCGCCCTTGGCCAGCGCCGCATCATAGAGCTGGAGCGCGCGGGCGCTGTCGCCGGCGGCGAGCAGCGCGTCGGCATTGTCGACACCGCCCTGCTTGGCGAGCGCGTCGAGCGACGGGCTACTCTTCACGCCGGCCTGGGCCGCCGTCAAGATCTTCACCGTGTCCGGATCGGTCTGCGGCACCTTGCCGTTCTTGCGGCCTTCCTCGATTACCGAGATCGCTTCCCACGGGAGACCCGAGGACTGGGCGATATAGGCATAGTCGGCATAGTCGCCGCGATCGGCGAGCGCATTGGTCGAACGGCGCAGGCGGAACAGGTCGGTGCGCTCGATCTTGGCATTGCGATCGGTGCCCTTGGCGCCCTGGCCGAGGACTTCCATCGCCCAGCGCCAGTTCTTCACCGTTGGATAGTCCTTCAGGTAATAGGCCAGCCAGTCCGCGATCGCATCGCGGTTGCCGGTGGCGTTCACCTTCGGGATGGCGAACTGGTACCAGGCCTCCGGCGCCTTCTGGCCGGTCGACTTGGCGAACTCGATCGCGTTGCGCGCCTCGGCCGCAGCCTCGACGTTCTTGCCGGTGGCGGCATAGGAGTTCGCCATCATCAGCGCGATGTCGACGTTCTTCTCGCCCAGCTCACGCGCCTTGGTCATGTAGGTGATGACGTCGGCATGCTTCTTCTGCGCAGCGGCCGCCTTGCCCAGCAGGAAGTTCAGGCGTGCCGTGTAGGGGCGCACCGCATCCGGCGAAGTGCGCGGGCTGACCGTCAGGATCTGCAGCGGCGCGATCTGCGCGGATTCGCTGCCGCGACCCATTTCGAGCTGCAGGCGCAGCCAGGCCGAGTAATATTTCTCGTCCTCGTTCTTCGCCGCGGCTTCGGCGGCGATGATCTGCGGCTCGGCCGTGGCCCAGTCCTTCGCCTTCACCGCAGTCTCGGCGAGAGCGGCAGGCTTGCGGAACTCGTCGCTCACCTTGAGCGCGTTCGGATCGGCCTTTTCATCCTTCTTCTTCTGCGCGGCGGCGGGTGCCACGGTCAGCGCAGTGGTGCCCAGCGACAGCACGGCGGCCAGCGCGAGCTTGGAAGCGAAGTTCATGCGAAACTCTCCATATACGGGGAAAGAGCGGGGGGCTTTCGGGGCACCTCTAGTTGCCCCTCTCGCGCCGTTCAAGCCGAACCCCGACGCGGATGCCGGTTATCGCATGAACGCCGTTTTAACGGGCGGTCCCACCACGGACCCTAAATACCTCCGGCAGCGGAATAAATACTCTCGGTGCCGGCGTCCCATCGCGGGAACCCACCACCTCGTCCGAACATTTTGGTTGATGTCCGTTAACCCTGTGGATAACTCTGTGGACCGGGCCAGTAATCATTGCGTAGGAGGGGGAATATGGGCTCCCTGTTTCTGGGATGCGCGCTCTGCGAAGTTGACGCGGACGGCAACGTTCTTCTTGCCGATCCGATGGCGCGGTCGCTGGGGCTTCCCGCCGCCGACGAGCCGCTCTTTCTCTCCACCCACGAGCGCGACCACTGCCTGGTCGGCTATGCCAAGTCGCATCTCGGCGAGATCCGTACGCGGACGGAGCGCTGGCGCCTGGCCGACGAGGATGCCGGCCGCGACATGCGCCTGCATCATGAGCGGATGCGGCGGCTGTTCGGCATCGTCGAGGTTGCTCCGCGCAGCGAAAGCGGGCTGATGTTGCCGGCGGTGATGCGCCATCTCGGCGGGATCGAGAGCATCGCACTCATCGTGGGTGCGGGCGACCGGTTTGAGATCTGGAATCCCCAGATCGCGGTCGCGCATACCGATGGCCGGTTCCGCGAACTCGCCACCTTCCAGATGAGCCGCCACCCGCCCCGCGCCGGCACGCGCCGCGCCCGGCCGGTCCGCCGCTGATGGGCGCGCTACGCTGCCACCTGCTCGGCCACGCCGCGATGCCGACGCATTATCGCAACGGCGAGACCGAGTTCTCGATCTGCATCCGCTGCGGCGACGACCTGCTTCGCGCCGTCGGCGCCGAGGAGTGGGAAGAAGTCCCTGCGGGCCACAAGGTAAGCTGGCGCCGGCGTGACCATGGCGGCAGCGCTGCCGCGGTTGCCGAGCGGATGAGCCTGCCCCCTGCCCCGCGTCGTCATCGCCCGCGCAATGCGGCGCCGGTGGAGGCCCGCGGCCAGCGCCGCGCGCGTCCGCAACGGGCCGGTGCGGCGATGCTGCTCGGCATGACCAGCCGCTTCGTGATGGCCAGCATCTTCGATACGCTGCGCCGCCCGGCCCGGCCGGCTCCTGCGCAACCGCGGCTCCTGCCCGCGCCGGGAAGACTTACAGCAGCTTCTCGATCTCGGGGCCAATCGCGTCGGGGCTAGTCGCCGGCGCGAACCGCTCGACCCTGTTGCCGCTGCGGTCGACCAGGAACTTGGTGAAGTTCCACTTGATTCCCTTGCTGCCGAGCACGCCCGGAGCCGCCTTCTTGAGCGCCTCGAACAGCGGCGCCGCATTGTCGCCGTTGACGTCGATCTTGGCGTAGACCGGGAAGGTCACGTCATAGGTGAGCGAGCAGAAGTTCGCGATCTCCGCGGCGTCCCCGGGCTCCTGCGCGCCGAACTGGTTGCACGGGAAGGCCAGCACCGAGAAACCGCGGTCCTTGTACTTGCGATGCAGCGCCTCAAGCCCCTCATATTGCGGGGTGAAGCCGCACTTCGAGGCGGTATTGACGATCAGCAGCACTTCGCCGGCATGATCGGCAAGCGTCGCGGTCTCGCCGCCCGGCCTGGTCACGGGGATATCGGTGATCGCGGTCATGCGGCTTCTCCTTCATAGCGCGCCATCAGCAGCTCGATATTGCGGCGCACGCCGGGCCATTCGTGCGCGAGGATCGAATAGACCACGCTGTCGCGCAGATGCCCCTTGAGGATCAGATGGCCGCGCAGCACGCCATCCATCCGGGCGCCCAGCCGTTCGATCGCGCGGCGCGAGGCGTGGTTGAGGAAATCGGTGCGGATCTGGACGCAATTGGCCTCCAGCACCTCAAAGGCGTGGCGAAGCAACATCAGCTTCGCCTCGGTGTTCAGCCCGGTGCGCTGGACGCGCGGCGCATAGAGCGTGCCACCGATCTCGAGCCGGCGGTGCCCCTCGCTCATCCGCATGAAACGCGTGACGCCCGATACCCGCCCTTCCCCATCGAGCACGGTAAAGGGCAGCGCGCGCCCCGCGGCGGCCTCGCCTTCGATCCGGTCCATCCAGGGATCGATGCTGGCTTCGTCGGGCACGGTGGTGTGGAAGAGCTGGTGAAGCCCCTCGAATGCGTGGAGCAGCGCGGCGCGATCGGCGCGGAGCATCGGGCGCAGCGTGACATGGCGGCCCGCCAGGGTCGGCACTTCCCGCCAGGCGCTCACTCCAGGTGCCCCTCGTGCAGCCGCACTATCCGGTCCATCCGCGCGGCCAGGCGCTCGTTGTGCGTGGCGATCAGCGCGGACGATCCCTGGCTTCGGACCAGCGTCAGCAGCTCGGCGAGCACCTTGTCCGACGTGAGCTCGTCCAGATTGCCGGTCGGCTCGTCCGCCAGCACCAGCGCCGGCTTGTTGGCGAGCGCGCGGGCGACGGCGACGCGCTGCTGCTCGCCGCCGGAAAGCTGGCTGGGCCGGTGCGTCAGCCGCTGGGCCAGGCCGAGCGCGGTGAGCAGTTCCTCGGCCCGCTTGTCCGCATCCGCGCGCAGGGCGCCGTGGATCATCTGCGGCAGCACGACATTCTCGAGCGCGTTGAAGTCGGGTAGCAGGTGGTGGAACTGGTAGACGAAACCCAGATGGTCGCGGCGCACCGCCGTGCGGCCCGGGCTGTCGAGCTGGGCGGCTTCCTTGCCGGCAATGCGGATCGAACCCTCGAACCCGCCCTCGAGCAGGCCCACCGCCTGGAGCAGGGTCGACTTGCCCGAGCCCGACGGGCCGAGCAGCGCGACGATCTCGCCCGGCTGCACGTCGAGGTCGATGCCCCGCAGCACCTCGATGGTCACGTCGCCCTGGCTGAAGCTGCGCTTCAGGCCGCGGGTCTGGAGTACGGGCCCGGCGCCGTCCACGGCGCGCTGCTCGGGATTATTCATAGCGAAGCACCTGCACCGGATCGGTGCTCGCGGCCTTCCAGGCCGGATAGAGGGTAGCGAGGAAGCAGAAGACCAGCGCCATCACGCAAATCCCGATCGTCTGGAACGGATCGGGATCGGACGGCAGCTCGGTGAGGAAGCGCATCGAGGGATCCCAGATATTCTGTCCGGTCACCAGTCCGATGAAGCTGACCACGTGACTGCGGAAGGTGAGGAACAGGAAGCCGAGCACCCCGCCCGCCGCCACGCCCAGCGCGCCGATCGTGGTACCGACGGTCACGAAGATCCGCATCAGCGCCCCGCGCGTGGCCCCCATCGTCCGCAGCACCGCGATATCGCGCGTCTTGGCGCGCACCAGCATGATCAGCGACGAGACGATGTTGAACGCCGCGACCACCAGGATGATCGACAGCACGGTGAAGGAGACAACCCGGTCCACCGCCAGCGCCTCGAACAGCTGCGAGTTCATCATCCGCCAGTCGGTGATCTGGCCGACGCTGCTCACCTTGTCGTTCAGCGGCTGGAGGATCTCGCCGACGCGGTCGGCATCGGTCGTCTCCAGCTCGATCATCGAGACGCCGTCGCCAAGCAGGAGCAGCGTCTGCGCGTCCTGGATCGGCATGATCGCGAAGACCTTGTCATAGTCGTACACACCGATCTCGAAGATCGCGGCGATCTTGTACTTCACGATGCGCGGCATGGTGCCGAAGGGCGTGGCGGCGCCGGCGGGGTTGAAGATCGAGATCTCGCTGCCGACGGTGGCACCCAGCGCCTCGGCCAGCCGCGATCCGATCGCCACCTGCTCGCCCCCGGAAACCAGGCTCTTGAGCGAGCCAACGACTTCCTTGCCCTTGAGCGTGGGATTGTCGCGAATGTCCTGGATCTGCATGCCGCGCAGCTGGATGAACTCGGCGCGCCCGTTGAAGGTCGCGAACAGCGGCTGTTCGATCAGCGGCGTGGCGCTGGTGACGCCCGGCGTCTTCTTCGCTTCCTCCAGCACCGTGCGCCAGTTGCGCAACTGGCCGCCATAGCCCTGGACCACGGCGTGGCCGTTCAACCCGGTGATCTTGTTGAACAGCTCGGCGCGGAAGCCGTTCATGACGCTCATCACCACGATCAGCGCGGCGACGCCGAGCATGACGGCGACAAGGCTGAATCCGGCGACAACAGCAATGAACGCCTCGCTGCGGCCGGGCAGCAGATAGCGGCGGGCGATCATCCGCTCGTAACGTGAAATCAACAGCATGCGGGGTCCAGCAACTCGCGCAGGGAAACAGCTCGGCGCCCGGTCTAGGGCAGACGCGCGCGAATTCCTACTGGCAACCGCTATGTTGCCGATTCATCACAGGGTGACACCAATCTGCGCCTAGCCCTTGTAATGCCAGTGACAAAGGCGGTTTCGACGCCTAGCAAAACCCTCGTCGAAGCGCAGGCGAAAGGCCGTGGTTCGGGGAGGTTCCAAGTCCCGCTCGTAGGCAAGTACGAGTGCGTGGGCATGGACCTGACAAAGGGGGCTGACGAGCATTCGTCACGCAGGCGCCCGGATCGGAAACGGTCCGGGCGTTTGCCGTTTTAGGGCCCCGGAATTGCTTCTGCACAGCATCGATATCGGATGACATTCCATGTCGCGTCGCGCCAGGCCGCCACGACGACTGCCCGATGCCGTAGCGTAAATTCCCGAAATCACGCGCATGTCCGCAAGTAGGATTTCCGAGTCTTCAGTAAACTATGTTGTTGCGGCGCCGGGACAGGATCGCCACCCCTTCGAGCGATCTCATTGATTTTTAACTCCATTCCCGATCTACCGGGACCTTGATTTACGTTAATCCGCTGATATCCTCAGAGTCGAACTAGCCTTGAGCAATGTACAAGGTTCTCGAATTTACTGCGACTCCGACCAAGCAATTGCAGACATCACGATAAACATTCGAGAGTTTCGCCTATGCAGCGATCATCGGGACAGACCGTTTCCTCAGCTGAACTTACCCGCAATTTTGCCTATTGGCAGGATCGCGCAATGCACGGCCCCGTCACGATCACCTATCACGGGCGACCACGCTATGTGCTGCTCGCAGCCGAGAGCTGGGATGCCGAGCAGTCGATCAGCGACGGCGAGAGCGCCAAGCGCGAGCTGGAATATCAATTCCTGGTCGAGCACATGGACGGCGGCCTGCTCGTCACCGATACCGGGCTGAGGATCACCGATGCCTCCAGCGCCGCGGCGCTGATCATCGGGCGTTCCGCGGCCGCGCTGGTCGGCGCATCGATCACCGACGTGCTGCCCGAAACCACGCATGTCACGCTGCTTGCCAGCCTGCGCCATGTGCTGCGTAGCGGAGAACAGACTCAGTTCGACCTGCTGCTCGACGAGGAGCATGGCACGCGATTGCGGGTCCGCGCCTTCCCCTGGGTCGAGGGCGTGGCGATGCTGCTGCGGGTCAGCCACGAGGACGACGAAGGCACACGCCTTGCCGAGCAGATCGCAATGGAAAAGGCGCGGAAGGCGCACGGCCGGATCGAAGTGCTTCGCCTCACCGCGCGCGGCACCGTGACGATGGTCGAGGACGAGTTCGCCAAGCTGATTGGATTGCCACGCGAACGGATCGCCGGGCTGCGCTTCTCCGACCTGCTCGCGGTGCCCGACCGGGCCGCAGCCTGGGAAGCGATCGAGCGTGTGCTGGGCGGCCGCTCGGAGACCGAGGCGTTCGAGGCGCGGCTGCTCTGTGAAGGCGCTGAGGAAGCACGCGTGCGCGTCTCGATCGCCCCCCTCATCAGCGGTTATGCCGTGGGCGGTGCAATGGTGATCGTCACGCTCGATCAGGACGATGAGACCGTCCAATAGGCGAGCCCAAAATAAGAAGGGAGGCGGTGCGTGCGCCGCCTCCCTTCCCCTAACCTCCCCCGGCCATGGCAGGAGGTCAGTACCGTGAAGCTCAGAAGCTCTTGCTGATCGTCAGGCCATAGGTCCTCGGATCGCCGGGCTGACCCACGATCAGGCCGGTGCTGCCGGACTGGACCGAGAGCAGCTCGAAATACTGCTTGTCGAAGACGTTGCGGACCCAGCCATAGATGTTGAGATCCGCGCGGCGCCAGCCGAGGCGGACATTCGAGAGCGAATAGGCGTCGATCCAGGTATAGGCCGAGGGCGACGGGTTGGACGAGAATTTCGACCGCCAGTTGCCGTCGTAACCGAGATAGACCGTGCCATCGCCCACCGGCTGGCGAACCTCCCCGCCCCAGCTCAGCGACCATTTGGAGATGCCCGGCAGGACCTGGCCCGAAATGTCGCAATAAGCAGGGCTGCGACCGCCGGCGGTGCCGGCCGGATCGGTGACGCCGCCCGGCGCCGTCGCGGTACCGCCGCTCAGTTCGGGCGGGCACGGGGCATTCTTGAAGTCGACGTACTTCGCGTCGGTATAGGCGCCGTTGAAATAGACGTTGAACGCCTTGGTAGGACGGAACGAGGCGTCCCACTCGAAGCCCCGCGAGCGCACCTTGCCGGCATTCGCGAGATAGCCGCGGATCACGTTGATCGCGTTGTTGTTCACCGTCGCCTGATAGTCACGCACCTCGGTCCAGAAGCCGGCGGCGTTGATCGTCAGGCGGCGATCAAGGAACTGCGTCTTCAGGCCGATCTCGAAATGGTCGACCTTCTCCGGCTTCACCGTCTGGGTGGACAGGTCGACGCCGGTGCTGGTCGAATTCAGCGGCAGGCCCGAAAGGTTGATGCCGCCCGACTTGAAGCTGCGCGCATAGGTTGCATAGGCGTGGATATCGGGCGCGACGTCATAGGAGACGGTGATGTCGCCTGAGACGTTCCAGTCGCTGAACCGCGGGCTGTAGCGCTGCGGCGCCAGCGTGTTGATCTGGTTCTGGAACGTCGTGCGCGCCGCGCCCGAGGTCGCTGCGAACAGCGCCGCGACGTTATCGGCGTTAGCATCGAAATTATACTGCGCGTTGTGGATGCTGACGACCGAGTCGTAATAGCCCGACTTCTTGTCGTAGTTCAGGCGCAGGCCCGGCTGGATGTGGAAGCCGTCCGCCGGCTCCCAGTTGAGCTTGCCGAACAGCGCGAAGCTGGTGTTGTCGAAATTGATCGTGTTGGTCGAGGTCAGCCCGTTGAGCACGTTCGGGTTGAGCGCGTCGGTGCCCGAGAGCAGCCAGCGGCTCGCCGCCGAACCCTGGACCTGTGAGCCCTGGGTGTTGATCGTCTGGTGGAAGAAGAAGGCGCCAAGGGTGTAATCGAGGCGGCCGTCGCCGTTCGAGCTGAGGCGCAGCTCCTGGCTGAACTGCTTCTGCTGCGACGGGTTCTGCGACACCGTGGTGATCGGCAAGCCAATGAAATCGCGGTCGTTCTTCGGCTGCCAGTCCCAATAGCGCCAGGCAGTGACCGAGGTCAGCGTCGCCGGCCCCAGGTTCCAGTTGGCGACCAGCGAGGCGCCGCCGATCTCCTGCTGCGAGTTGATCTGCGCATCGAGATCGGTCTTGCGATCGAAGGGATCGGTGCTGGGCGGGGTGTAGCCGAGCGCCGCCGCAAGCGCGGCATATTGGCGCGTGGTGGCGCGCTGGGTGGCGCCGACCCGGGCATAATATTGCACGCAGCACAGCGGGTTCTGGAGGTTCCAGTCACCGGCCAGGGTCAGGTCGATATCGTCATTGACCTTCCACAGCAGCTGGCCGCGGAAGCTGCTGGTGCGCTGCTTGTGCAGGTCCTCGCCGGTGCGGACATTCTCGATCGTCCCTTCGCGGCTGGTGACCGCGCTCGAGATGCGGATCGCGAGCGTGTCGCTAAGCGGGCCCGAGACCGAGGCCTTGGCCGAGATCAGGTCGTAATTGCCGAGCGTCAGCTCCACCTTCGCTTCGGGCGTGAAGCTGGGTGCGCGGGTGGTGATGTTGATCGCGCCGGCGGTGGTGTTCTTGCCGTAGAGCGTGCCCTGCGGGCCGCGCAGCACCTCGACCCGCTCGACATCGACGAAGTCGAAGGTCGAGGCGCCGATGCGGCCGATATAGACCTGGTCGAGATAGAAGCCGACGCCCTGCTCGATGCCGTCATTGGTGAGACCGAACGGCGCACCGAGACCGCGGATGTTGATCGCGGAATTGCGCGGGTTGCTCGAATAGAACTGCACCGCGGGCAGCGAGGTCTGAAGGCGGTTGAGGTTGGTCGCGCCGGTATTCTCGATGGTCGAGCCGCCGATCACCGAGATCGCGATCGGCACGTCCTGCGCGCGCTCTTCGCGGCGGCGGGCGGTGACGACGATCTCGCCCGGCCCTTCCTGTGCCGGCTGCGCCTTTTCCTGCTCCTCGGCGGGAGCGGCGGCGGGTGCCGGCTCGTCACGCACGGCCCCGACAGGTGCCGGAGCGGTACTGGCTAATAGCAGCAGCGAAAGCGAAGCAAGGCTCATTCAAAATCCCCTCTGGCCGTGTTGCGCTTAATCTCCACTCATTTGGGGGATATTAGCGAACAAGGAGATGTTTAGCGATGCCTAGCCGCGGTTGACCGTCGCTTCTGGACCTCGTTTCGGCGCACCTTGAAAGCCGCGAAATCCAACACAATCTAAGTTAAGCGGCGCCGTAACGGGCCGCAAAACCGCGGCGTCGCGGAGCATCCGGGCGCCGGGAAGAACGATCAATTCGCTTCACCGAGGTCTTGATATATGCGCCAGTTCGATTTCACCCCCTTCCGCCGCTCGACCATCGGGTTCGACCGGCTTTTCGACCTGCTCGAGGCCAGCGCCCGAGCCCAGGCATCCGAGAATTATCCCCCGTTCAACCTCGAGCGCGTCGCCGAGGACCGCTACCGGATCACGATCGCCGTCGCCGGCTTCAAGGCCGAAGAAATCGACATCACCGCGCAGCAGAATCTGCTGCTGGTGACCGGCCGCAAGCGCGAGGAGAATGAGAACAACCCGGGCGCCTATCTGCACCTGGGCATCGCCACTCGCAGCTTCGAGCGCCGCTTCGAGCTGGCCGACTTCGTCCGCGTCGAGCGCGCCGACCTGGCCGACGGGCTGCTGGTGATCGAGCTGGTGCGCGAAGTGCCCGAGGCAATGAAGCCCAAGAAGATCGCAGTGAACGGCGCCGGCACCCCCGACCCGATCCCGCATCGCGAGGCCGACGCCGCCTAAGTCACCCACCACGGCTCGCGACGTCTTCCTCCCTTTGGACGTCGCAGCGGGGGGCGCCTGAACCACGGGTTCGGGCGCCCTTTGCTTTTGCGGACGATGCAGCGACAAACGAAAAAGAGGGGAAGGCTTTTGGCCCTCCCCTCTCTCTCATGCTCGCACGTTCATTATAGAAGATACGAGCCTGCAAATCTATTTAATCACATAAATTATGTAATTTAGAAGCTCGCCCAATCATCGGCGCGGGTAAGCGCCGAGACGGCAGCGGCTGGGAGCGGCTTGACCGGCGAGGTATAGGCCGGCGCGACCTTCTCGCGGAGGCCGCCAGCCGAAGCCGCCGGGCGGCGCGCCGGGGACTTGCCCGAGCCGATGTTGAAAGCCGAGGCCTGCTCCGAAAGCAGCTGGACTTCCGAGCTCAGGTTACGCGCTGCAGCCGAGGTTTCCTCGACCATCGCGGCGTTCTGCTGCGTGGCCTGGTCCATCGTGCCGATCGCGACGGCGATCTGGGTCACCGCCGACGACTGCGCCTCATTGTCGGTGGCGATATTGGCGAGCAGGTCATGGACCTGATCGACATCGCCCGAGATCGCGACGAGCGCGCCGTCGACCTTCTGCACCATCTCCACCGCGGCGACGATGTCGGTCTGGGTGGCGGTGAGCTGGTCGCGGGCGCGGCCGGCCTCCTCTTCGGCGCGCATGGCGAGCGCCGAGACGAGATCGGCGACGACCGCAAAGCCACGGCCCGCCTCGCCCGCACGCCCTGCCTCGACGGCGGCGTTCATCGCGAGAACGCGGGTCTGGAAGGCGATCTTGTCGAGGCCCTCGATGACGCTGTCGATGCCCTTGGCGCTGTCGGCCACGCGGGTCATCGCCTGCACCGCCTCATCGGCAACCGAGCGGCCATCGCCGACGGTCGAGATCGCCTGATCGGCGCGGGTGAGCGTGTTGCCGGCGGCACGGGCGGTCGCCTTGAGGCGCTCGTCCATCTGGCTGATCGCGGCCGAGGTCTCCTCGAGCGACGCTGCGTTGCTCTCGGTACGGCGGGCCAGATCCTCCGAGGCCTGGGCGATCTCGCCCGAGCCGGTGCGGATGCTGGCAGCGCCTTCGACAACCGAGCCGATCAGGGTGCGCAGCGCATCAAGCGCCGAGTTGAAGTTGGTCTTCAGCGCGACATAGTCGGGCGCGAAGTTGCTCGAGATCTCGGCGGTCAGATCGCCCTTGGCAAGGCTGTCCAGGCCGTTGGTGAGCTCGGTGACGACGTGCTTCTGCTCGGCATCGGCGATCACCTTGGCGGCGTCGGCCTGCTCCTTGGCGACTGCGGCGTCGCGGAACACCAGCACGGCCTTGGCCATGCCGCCGACTTCGTCGGTGCGATCGGTGTTCGGCACCTCGATGCGGTTCTCGCCGCTGGCGAGGCGGCCCATCAGCGAGGTCATCGCCTTGATCGGGCGGGCGATCATCGCGGTGAGCAGCCAGCCGAGCAGCACGGCCATGGCGATGCCGAAGGCGCCGCCGAGCGCGAGCGCGGTGATCGCGCCGGCACGGGCATCCGCCTCAACCTTGCGGGTGGCGGCGATGCGCTCGTCCTGGACCTTGTCGATCTCGCCCATGATCTCGCGGATTTTGCCGAGCTGCTTGACGCCGGCGAGCTGCTGGGCCTCTCCCTGCGTTGCCGGGTTCTTGGCGAGCACGATCATGCGATCGAGCTTGCCGTCGAGCTCACCGATCGCACCCATCAGCGCATCCATCCGGGCGCGCTGCTCGGGCAGGCTGGTCCGGCTGCGGAAGGCATCGGCGGATGCCGAGATCTTCTTGCGGGCATCGTCATAGGTGGTCAGGAAGTCGGCGTTGCGCAGGATGACATAGGCGCGGACGGCGCTCTGCTGCTCCAGGATCTGGGTCATCATCAGGTTGGACTGCTCGGTAACCTCGAGCGCACGCTGCTTGTCTTCGGAAGCCGCGCCGACGGTCTGCAGGCTCGAGAACAGCAGCCAGCCAATGCCGGCGAAGATGCAGACGAGCGTCAAGAATGCCGCCGCGAGCTTGCGCGGAATCGGCATATTCTGAATAAAATTCATCAACTTCCCTCCCAGGCCGGCCAAGGACCGGCATTCCGAAAATGCTTTCGGGCAAGACGCGAGGAGCCTGCGAGCGGAGGGCTTTATCGATCTATCCCACCTCCCTCATAGGAAGGGCCGGGGCTAAAGAACCGAAATGACGTAAAATTTGTTTCTGAATTGTAGCGAGACCGTTTCAAAGCGCTGCCGGCGCGCCGAAGGTCCAGGGTTTCACGCGCCCGGTGGGCCGGGCCACCCCGTCCATCCGCTCGGCACGGAGGATCTTCACCGGCTGGAGGATCATCTGGTCCTTCATCGCATCGCGGCCGCCGCCGGTGGGCATCGCCAGGATGCGCTTCACCACGTCCATGCCCGAGATCACCTTGCCGAAGGCGGCGAAGCCGCGGAACTGGCCCCGCGCGTCGAGCCCGGGATTGGGGCCGACCATGATCGAGAAGTTGCAATTGGCGCCGTCGGGATTGGGACCGTGCGCCATCGAGATCGTGCCGTCGAGATGCTTCAGGCCGGTCTGCTCGGTCGATTCGAGCGGCACCGAAGGCAGCATGCGGCGCGCATCGGTGCCGATCCCGCCCTGGACGAAGCCGTGGGCGGGATCGCCCTTGCGGCGCGCCGAGCGATAGAATTGCGTATTCTCGAGCCGGCCATCATCGACATAGGTCATGAAGTTGGCGACCGTCTTCGGCGCGCGCCGGGCATCGAGCGCGACGACGATGTTCCCCGCCGAAGTGACGATCCGGACACGGACCGTGGCAGGCTCCTGCGGCGCGGCGGCGGCGGTGAGGAACAGGGCGAGGACGGCGAACAGGATACGCATGCCCTCCCCGCTAGTCGAAAGCGGGCGGAAAACGCAATTCCTCCGCGAGCGAGAGGGTGAGCCGCCCCACAACCGTCATCCCGGCGAAAGCCGGGATGACGTGCCTTCTTTGGAGGAGTGCCAACTTCCGAGAACGAAGCGTTCAGATCGCCGAATAGTCCATCGCCTCGAGATCCTCGATCAGCCCTGGGCCGGTCGGCGCCCAGCCGAGACGGGCGCGGGTCTTGGCGCTGGAGGCGAGCATGTCGAGGCCCATGAACATCGCCAGCCAGCCGAAATGCGGCCCGGCCTCTTCCGGTGTCAGCGACTGGACGGGAATGCCCATCCCCTGCCCGAGCACCTCGGCGATCGCACGGGCGGCGATGCCCTCCTCCGCCACCGCATTGTAGCGCAGGCCCTTCTCGCCCTTGTCGAGCGCGAGGACATAGAGCTTCGCCACATCGAGGACATGGGCGGCGGGCCAGCGATTCGCGCCCTCGCCGACATAGGCCGCCAGGCCCTTTGCGCGGGCATTGGCGATATAGGGGGTGATCAGGCCCTGCTTCTCGGTGTCATGGACCTGCGGCAGGCGGATCACGCGAACATCGACACCGGCATCGAGCAACGCTTGGCCGGTCTGCTCGGAGATCATCCGCGGATTGGGATGCGCGCGGGCGAAGACGTCCTCGTCCGCCGGCTGGCCCGCCACGGCATTGCCCATGCCGGTACCCGAGGTGATCAGCAGCGGACGGTCCGTTCCCTTGAGGACACTCCCCATCGCCTCGATCACCCGCCCGTCCTTCTCGCAATTGGCGACGAAGTTCGAGAAGTCGTGATCGAAGGCAGTGTGAATGACGGCATCCGCAGCGTCCGCTCCGGCACGCAGCGTGTCGAGATCCTCGAGCGTGCCGCGATGAACTTCGGCACCCTGCGCGGCGAGCGCGGCGGCGCCGGCATCGGAACGGGTTAGGCCGAGGACCTGGTGGCCGGCGGCGAGCAGTTCGGGGACGATTCGTGAACCGATAAAGCCGGTGGCGCCGGTGAGGAAGACACGCATGGGGATACTCCGTTTGTCGTTCGGAGAGGTTGTGGCCACTGCCCGTTTCCTGTTAAAGTAGTGACCTTATCCTAGTATAATGACTGACAGACTATGCCCACGGACAGCCCCACGCCCCTCGGCCAGTTTCTTCGCGACCGGCGCACCCGGCTCGATCCGGCCAGCTTCGGATTCGGCAGCGGGCGGCGGCGGACGCCGGGCCTGCGGCGCGAGGAAGTGGCGCAGCGATCGAACATCAGCCCGACCTGGTACACCTGGCTGGAGCAAGGCCGCGGCGGCGCGCCCTCTTCCGATGTACTCGACCGGATCGCATCGGGGATGATGCTGACCGAGCATGAGCGCGAGCACATGTACATGCTCGCCTTCGGGCACGCGCCCGAAGCCAAGTATCGCAGTGCCGAGGGGATCACGCCGCGGCTGCAGCGCGTGCTCGACGCGATGCCGGTGCCGGCGATGATCCGCACGGCAACCTGGGACGTGATCGCCTGGAACGCGGCGGCGGCGGTGGCGCTGACCGATTATGGCGCGGTGCCGCCGGCCGAGCGCAACGTGCTGCGGCGGATGTTCTCCGATTCGCGTCTGCAGGCGGCACAGGAGGACTGGCTGAGCGTGGCGCGCTATGTCGTCGCCTCGTTCCGGGCGGACGTGACGCGGGCGGGTGCCTCGCAGGAGATCGCCGCGCTGGTCGAGGAACTGTCGCGCACCAGCCCCGAGTTCGACGCGCTGTGGCGGAGCAACGACGTCACCGGCTACCAGGGCGACGGCGTGAAGCGACTGCGCCACCCGGTGCTGGGCACGATCGAACTCGAATTCTCGACCTTCGCGGTCGAGGGCCGGCCCGAGCTAAACCTGATGGTCTACAACCCCGCCTCCCCCGAGGTGGCGGCGAAGATCCGGGAGATGGTCGCGGCGCGGGCGACCTAGAGCAGGTAGACCACGACGTAGCGGGCGACGAGGGCGACCATCACAGCGCGGGCCCAGCGATTGTCAGGCACAAACATCGCCGCGAGCATCAGCCCCGCAAGGATCACGGTGAGCCCCAGCGCGAGCGGGTGGAGCAGGACCGGCGCGATCTTGGGCAGGCTGGCGTAGAAGCCGAGCTGGCAGACCAGCAGCGCGAACATCACCCCGATGACGACGCGGCGGACGCGGAAGAAATGGGCGTCGAAGTCGGCGTCTTCCTGCACCTCGCGCGGGAAGACGAGGTGCGCCGCGAGATAATAGGCGCTGGCGAAGACGGTGACCGCCATCAGTGCCTTGCCCGAGACGAGGACGAGCGCGCGCACCGTCCAGGCGGCCTGCCAGAAGGAGAGCAGGTCGAGCATGACGAAGGCGCCGAGCAGCGGCGTGAGCCAGCCGATGCGGACTGCCGAACCGAGCCGCAGCCGCGCTTCTATCCCCCGGCCCAGCCCGCCCAGCACCTCTGCAAGCGAAAGCCCGAGCAACAGGCCGTAAAGCGCGAAGATGAACTCGAAATCCGACATGCCCTGTGTCCCCCTTCCCGGCTATTAACGCGGGGGACGGGCAAAAGAAAAGGCCGGACGTCGCGGCCCGGCCTTTCGATGTTCTGGATCAGACCAGTCGGCTCTGGCGCACCGCGGCTTCGATGAAGCCGGCGAAGAGCGGGTGCGGTTCGAAGGGCTTGGACTTGAGTTCCGGGTGGAACTGCACGCCGACGAACCAGGGATGGTCGGGGCGCTCGACGATTTCGGGCAGCGAGCCGTCGGGCGACATGCCCGAGAAGACCAGGCCGCCCTTTTCGAGCACCGGCTTGTAGGCAGTGTTGACTTCGTAGCGGTGGCGGTGGCGCTCGCTGATCTCGTCGGCGCCGTAGATCGACGAGACGACCGAGTTGCCTCCGAGCTTGGCGGTATAGGCGCCCAAGCGCATCGTGCCACCGAGGTCGCCGCCTTCCTCGCGCTTCTGCAGGCCGTCGGCGGTCATCCATTCGGTGATCATGCCGACCACCGGCTGCTCGGTCGGGCCGAATTCGGTGGTCGAGGCGTCGGGGACGCCCCCTGCCCGCGCGCCTTCGATACAGGCCATCTGCATGCCGAGGCAGATGCCGAAGAACGGCACGTTGCGCTCGCGGGCGAACTTCACGCCGGCGATCTTGCCCTCGCTGCCGCGCTCGCCGAAGCCGCCGGGGACGAGGATGCCGTGCAGCGGCTCGAGCTGCGCGGTGATCTCTTCCTCATTGTCGTGCTCGAACAGTTCGGCGTCGAGCCAGCGGATGTTGACCTTCACCCGGTTGGCGATGCCGCCATGGGTGAGCGCCTCGGTGAGCGACTTATAGGCGTCGGGGACGCCCATATACTTGCCGACCACGCCGATCGTGACTTCGCCTTCGGGATTGAGGACGCGGTCGACGATCTCTTCCCAGCGGGTGAGATCGGGCGAACCGTCGACGTCGATGCCGAAGGCGCGGAGCACTTCGATGTCGAGGCCTTCGGCATGATATTGGAGCGGCACGCCGTAGATCGTCTTCGCGTCGAGCGCGGGGATGACCGACGAGGCGGGCACGTTGCAGAACAGCGCGATCTTGGCGCGGTCGCTCTCCGGCAGCGGCTTCTCGCTGCGGCAAACGATCACGTCGGCATGGACGCCGAGCGAGGCGAGCTCGCGGACGCTGTGCTGGGTTGGCTTGGTCTTCAGCTCGCCGGCGGCGGCGATGTACGGGACCAGGGTGAGGTGCACGCTGACCGACTGGTTGCGGCCGAGATCGTTGCGGAGCTGGCGAATCGCCTCGACGAAGGGCAGCGACTCGATGTCGCCGACGGTGCCGCCGATCTCGCACAGCACGAAATCGAGATCCTCGGTATCCGCCTGGGCGAACGCCTTGATCGCATCGGTCACGTGCGGAATCACCTGGACGGTGGCACCGAGATAGTCGCCGCGGCGTTCGCGCTCGATGATCGTCTTGTAGATCCGGCCCGAGGTGATGTTGTCGCTCTGGCGCGACGCCACGCCGGTGAAGCGCTCGTAATGGCCGAGATCGAGATCGGTCTCCGCGCCGTCGTCGGTCACATAGACC
>Ga0164294_10000186_pt1 | contig 59401 bp, 64 predicted proteins | sample GEODES005metaG_FD_111479 | JGI IMG/M metagenome (GOLD analysis project Ga0164294, IMG submission 111479) | Oligotrophic lake water microbial communities from Sparkling Lake, Wisconsin, USA - GEODES005 metaG | ecosystem: Environmental > Aquatic > Freshwater > Lake | place: USA: Sparkling Lake... | reverse complement strand
ATATATATATATATATATATATATATATATATCAATGTATGGATGAGTGAGTTAGGTTCAGAGTGGTTAGGTTGGTATAGGGTTCTTAGTCCAAGTTTGAAATACCCCCTTTGGTAAAGGTACCCCTAGGAAATTGGAAAAGTTTTCCAAAGTTGTCTGACTGGTCAGCTCGGAAAAATTTACGGAACTCTAGAACCAGTGTCGTAAATTTGGTTTTAAAAGTTTGCATTACATTCACTTTTCTTTATTTTTTTGTACCGAAAATCCTCTGTGGTACTAAAATTTAACGTAAACAACCTACAAAATGATTTTACAACCTCAATTCAAAAACATTCAAATTTAGTAAAATCCCTGAAAAATTATCTTTTCATTTTTTTTTAATGAAATTGAAAAATTATTTTTTTGAAAAGTTGTCTTTTCATTTTTTTAACAAAATTGCAAGACCATTTTTTTTGCTCTCGTTTGGAACCTTGTCGCATTTTGTCTAATGCGAGTCAACCTCCATGGGATACACGAAGCATGGTCACCAAATGTGGTTTCCGACGTGAAGTGTACGGCGTGTGGACCTGATTCTGTTTCACCCGACCCAACACCATGTGCGCCAGTACCGTGTACGACAGATGTACAGACTCTGGAATCCTTGAGTCCAGATGATAGTGACTGGACGATGGTGCATCAAGTTGAGGAAAAGTGGGTCAAATTGGTGCGTCCGTAGGTTTCTCGAGTTCTTGCATGACAAAAGCAAATAGTTCATAGATACTATCCGCGACATAGAAATTGCATTTTGCATCACATAGAAAGACATAGCTATTCAGAACAACCCAAGTCCACGGGGCCTGTGAGCATGTAGCATTTGTGCAGGCACCAGTGTGCTCAAACACAACAGGCATGTCTGGTTTTAGTTGCATCAATAAAGGCAACACATTGACGTCACATGCAGACGTACTTTTGATATCTTCTAGCTTTATCTGTGTCTTTCTGTTGTAGTTTCCGTTGCAATTGTAATACACGACCTGTGAGCAGTCATTGAAAAGATCTTTGAATGTGTGCTTGTATGTTAAGATGCTACCTATGGTACAGTCCATAATAATGCTTATATTGTAGAAGTCATGCAACGAAGCTTCGTGATGATATCTGGATAACTCATTCATGAATACCTTTACCACATCCTTATCCATGCTGACCTCCTGAGCTGTGACCAAGAGGTGGTCGATTCGCATAAGACAGTATACAGTGTTCATGACAGAAATGCGTGTCGTTGTTGTCAATTGAAGCCACCCATCGGGAGTGCTTTCGTAGTGGCTGCACAGTGTTTCCGCAGAGTGATACTCGAGTCGCAAGAGGTCACCAAACCGTTGCAGCAGAAGTACAAGCACGTAGCCTACGTCTACATCCTCGTCCTTACCGATTACAGTTTGCAAGAAAGCGAGAACGTCGAGACATTGTGTCCAGTCGTATGTGGAAAAACTCGCCCCGTGCATACATATCCTGCTATGCAAGGGTCCCAAGTCTGTACAACCTCGCGTCTGTAAAGGGTCAAACTTACTCAGTACATAGGCGAGACCTTGACCGAATACATGCATGTCATTAAAGTCGACGTCTGCAGATGGCATCACACTACCGTCACTAGAGTTAACCCATGTGAGTAACAAGCGCTTTATTGATTCATACGCTGCATCCTGGTCACTACAAGCCTTCATGAGCTCATTGAACGGAAGCATGTTCAATGAGATTATGTCTTCCTTGTATGTTGGGATATGTTTTTTTTGGTGACGTTCACAAAGTTCATGCGCAGTTTTCTAATGCGGGTAGACGAGGGGGGGGTGCCATTCTTCCGACGTCGTTGTTTCTGCACCTCCATCTTCACCTTGTATTACTTCCGCGCTGGAGGGGGGGCTGTGTGCGCAGGAATCTTCGTCCATCTCACTCTCGTCTCCCGTGTCCTCTTCCTCGTTCGCAGAAACGTAATCCGAGTCGCCGTCACTTGTTTTGAATTCGCGGTCTATTTGTGCAGCAGCTTCTTTGAACATTTTTGAATCTTCCGTGCAGTTTTCCCACTCCAGGATCCTCGCGATGCGCTCACGAGTTCGTTCGGTACAGACGCGTTTAGGACGTGAGGCCATACCATGTGGCAAAATTCACGTAATACGCCATATTTATTTTAAATAATACAAAAAAAAACTTATATACGCAGGATGACATGTGTGGAATGACACGATGTGTACTCTGTCGTTACGCAGGCGGGCACAACGCCACGGTTAATGAAGTCATGGCATACATTCGCGACAGTATTTCTATCATTGACACAGACGAGCTTGCTACACAGGCAAGTGCACTGCTCGTTGAGCGTGTTGATGCATCATGCACCAAGGACATGGTGCTGACACATATCTCGTCGCACTCACAGGACCACCGCATCGTTACATCGATGCTTTTGCGGGAACTACGACCCATCGTGCAGAAATTGCGGGCCTCATCTTTGACCCACGACGAAGAGGGCAAAGTGCTCGTAGACAAGACACACATGAATTTGTATCTGAAGACAGTTGAGGTTGCGTCCGTGCTTTCAAGTAAACTCGAAAAATAAAAAAAAATGGATAATAAATTTTTTCGATTTTCGATACATTTTCATCTTCCGACTCAAATTTTTCAAAAAGGGTAATGTCTCCACACACTATGCCAACCAATGACGAAGAGACAGCAGTGCTAAACAGCACCAAATTGGCAAAGAAGTCCTCGAGCAAAAAGAAAGGCTCTGTCAAACCTGCCATCCGCAAGGCCCGTCCGTTGAAGAACGTGAGCACAAGCGACCTCCAAGACCGCATTCGTGAGCTTCAGAAGAGGGTAACAACTGCTGAGTGCAAGACACTTCTTCTACGAGACCGTTTGGAGGCACACACCTCCGAAGTCACACTCCGTGAGGAGGAGAAAGGTAGTGAAACACAGGCAACGTGAACTGTGGTAAAAAATTCTTTTACTGCTTTAGGCCTCAGGATAATGGCTTCTGTATGTGCCTGGACCATGCCTTCACTGTCGAGGTCGTGAAAGTGCACAACAACACGATGATTGTTGCGCGAATACTACGCACAAAAGCATTGATGAGGTTCCGGTTTATGAGACCACTGGACGTCAAGGTGCTTGTGCCAGGATGTTGCGTAACGATCTTGAAATGTCAGTTTTCTCTAGTGACAAAAATGATCAATTGTCTGGAGGTGGAGCAGAATATATTCAAAGCTCCTCGTCGATGTGTGTTCTCATTGGACGATTAGACTTTCCTTTGATTGTTGAATAAACTTTACATGCAACTCTCATTTTCTGCCCAAGCTCTCTTCATTGCCGTGGTGTCCACTTCCCACTTTGAGAATATCGACTTTCTATGCGATTCTTGTATATGTTTTAGTCGTTCATCCGGGGAAAGATCATCTCGCGTGACAACATTGGACCAATACCACCACATTTTCCACCGATCACTCCACTCACGAAGAGCAAGAGCTTGCTCGGTAGTATACGTCACGTCACCGATGGACATGTTTTTCTCATTCACGGGATGTCCTCGTCCCCATCGTGCGCCTAGGGCCTTGACTTTGTCTTTGTCCGTAAATGGAACCGTGAGGTATACTCTGTCGCCGTCTATTTCTGGATGTGAGATACATTTGTAAAGTTTATTATACTTAAACTCGTCATAACACGCTGGCAACATCTTACATTTACATCATCGCAGCCCTACATGCCGAATAAAGTTTAAACAAAAAAAGAAAAGAAAAATTCAAACGCGTTTAAAAATAACAGAGGTGTCCGGAGAATGCAGTATTCCACAGCTGACTACCAATGCATGAAACAGACCACGAAGCACACGTGGTCCGAGATGTTACTGCCCGGGTGCTCGCGGGCGTGTTTCTTCTGTGGTCAGATATGTACCCGTGGCAAAAAGGAAATCAACACCACTTTAGTCACCGCTATGTTGAGTGAGCAGGACGACATTGACACTGACATCATTCATGCAACGATGAAGAACCTCTTGCAGGCTGCTGTCCAAGCACAACATCAATACACGTTACACCGTTCGTCTGAAGAAACCTTTATTATTTCATGCAGTTGCTGTCTGAATTGGATTTCCCACCGGCGTTGTAAGATGCCTTTTCTGACTCCGGTACAGTGTCTGCGATGGTACATGAATACGCTACAGCCTATTTTCCCTAAGAAAATGGACCTCCGAGTCATCACAGGCGTATGCCAGCGGCTTACGTGTCGACACCAAAACAAGACCAACTATTACTTGACACTTTTCACTCCGACTGAACAAGACGCTATCGTCAAAACAGCTGAGCTATGTGAGCGCACGAAGATGAAAGTAGAATGGCCGATCGTCTCGTACTACTTCGACTCGATCAAACGATCTCCCGTCATCGGATCACTGGTCGTGTCCAATAAAGTCAGACAATTCTTGGCACATGATGACTATTGCACTCAGAATGTTTTCTTGGCTCGTACTGCAAACATGGAAAAGGAAACTGTAAATGTAACTGACTGCGTATTTACGTCGGCGCATGACGAGTTACATGAACTCGAATCCAAATAAGTACAACCTATACGACGAAAATGGAGACATCATGAGTGGCAAAGAATTACATAAACTACAGCGAGACATGGTTCACACAATGGTGAATGGAAAATGTCACTGTGCGAATTCTGACATTTCAGTGTCAGGTAGTACGTTCACAATTCCGCAAGGTCTAAACGTTTTCATACAAAATTCAGATGTTTTACTATTTTGTCGATTAGTTCGCCAACGTAATTGTTTGATGCTTTTCATTCACAATGGATCTCCCTACGTATTCATGGAGGCCGATCGTAATGTACAGTCCATGATTGATGTTCTCAAAAAAATCAGTAAAACAAAGGGAATGTTACATCACGTTGCAACTGCAATAGAAAAGGACAGAGGCGATCCGATCTTTCTTGTGGAGGATGATGCAGTATCAGACAGTGATGATGAAGTATCAGACAGTGATGATGATGGCAAAGCGAAAGACTCAGAGAATTTATACCTGAAGTTTTACCTCGACACATACGATATTAGTACTTTTAAAAATCCACAAGGAGACTACAGAGGAAAAACACCATGTAGACTTGCGGACATACTTGCATGGAAATCTGATGATGAAGAGGAAATCATGGAGAAATGTCATCACTATATTCAATGGGTATTTCCAAACTTAGAGCCGTCAAACGTACACAAAATTCCTCCATTGTCGGAATCTGAAGCAAAGTTGATAAGAAGTGACTCTACGGCTAGGGCAAACGCACTGAAGGTGTATCGATGGTTTTTAGTGTTCATGGGTGCAACGATGCCGGATGAAAAAACAGGCAAGTTGTACCAAGGACCTAATTTTTCGACTCAAATAAAATATTTCCAGGGTCATCATAACCACAACTTTCAACGGATAACACGTATTCTAAAATGGCTTAACCTGATGGGCTATTCACAGTACATGAAGCCTTTGTATATTTTTTGTCGGTGGCACTTTCAAGACAGTAATAAAAAAACTCATAATGTGTGGAAAGATACTTTCTTGCTGCATAGTAAATCAGATTTTCAAGATATCAATACTATAGATTTAATTATCCAACTTGATTATGATTCTGATTCAGACAAAACGAGACAATACTTACGGTTGATGAGTGAAACATTCTTTCGTGATGAAAAGGTACAATATAAAAAAGACAATCCAGACGAGTTATTTGATATTGGTATTGGAGGATGCGTCCGAGGTGTGGAAGACAATATGATGCAGAGAAAAAATAAAGAAGCAATGAGTGTAATAAATATAATATTACGTGATTATGAGAAGTTGACAAAAGAAAACAAGGTCAAATACCAAGATACAATCAATAAAATATTATCATACCAGCTTCTAATACAAGAGAGAGTAGAAGCAGACCAAGATCAAGAAAAGATTATGATATTCAAATATCGATGTGAAGCAGATGTCGACATCGTACGCACACTCATCAAAGAAGGACGTTTGAAAGAAGCACATGATTTAATAAAAAACACTTTGAATGAATGGAATAAGTTTAAACCTGACGTACAGAGACAAAATGAGTATATTATTGAACCTATAAATGCACTACACCAACAAGTAATTGATGAATATACACCGCCTGTAAAAACTCCACCAAAAGCCGGTATTGCTGAACCGGAACGTGGGGTGGGGGATAAGAAGAAAGAAAAAGAAGCAAAGCTGCCCTTGATTCCTGTAGGTTCGTTCTGTTGGCGTACCACAACTAGAAATGGAAAATCCATTCGAACTAAGGTCCGAGTCAACAGACATATGAACGATGACCCAAGTGGTACTTATTATGAATGTGTAGAGCTCAACACAGGAAATCACATCCAAATGGAGCTTGCAAACTTGAAGGTAATAAAACCTGCACAATTTCTGGCTCCATTGGAGGAGTTGTGGGTCAAAAAGAAGTTTAACCCTAGTCCATATCTCATGGAAACATACAATGTACAAGGAAGTCCCGAGTTCAATATATCAGTAATGAATGAAAAAATCAAAGCAAAAGATGTAGTGATACCAAGCACTAAAAAATATAATCAAGATGACTATTGGTTTGAGGTTGCAGATTATACACACCCTGTGATTGGATGGATGTCAGGTTCTACAATCTTACGACTTTCGTGGATTTTTTGTAAAATGTACGGGGGGATTACCAGGCAAAACACGCATGAAGAAATGTTTGATTATATAACAAAACAAAAGCAAAATAAGCTCGAAACATTTTTCATTCTAGACGAAGCGGAATTCAACACAAGTGAGGAACACAAAGCAAGACCTTTGTCATCTAGATTTCAAAAAAGCGGTATTACTAATCTTGATCTGTCTGAATTTGACAATATATTAGTTTTTACGAATACCAGTAATTCAGGTGAGAGTTACGGGAAAGATCCTTTGGGAAGACCAATTGCTGGATGTCATTGGGTCCTCGGTCGCATAGACACGAAAAGAAAGACTACTGGAATATATGATTCAGGTAATAACAACAATAAAACTCAACGAGATAAATTGATCAAATGGAGAAATCAGCAGTTCTTGAAACGACAGGTAGGAGAACAATTCTTGACGAAACTGGGGGGTGGAACTCGCACCGATTTTGAGAAAAAGCGATTAAGTGCATGTGTCGATGCAAATAATTGGAATGAAATGGTTTACAATGTGGAAACTCAGAACGACAGTAGTTCCTGTGGTGTATACACATCTATAAACATGGCCTACATAATGTCTTTTCATGAATCAGATATGTCCACAGATGTTAAGAATGACTCCATGCCTTTTTTTCGAAATTGGTTATGCAAAATTTTATGTGAGGAAGATGTCGGACCTGTAGAAGAATATGTACCGTTACCAGATACTCCTACGGAAGTGAAAGCTTATTCGCGCACCCCCTCCCGATGAACGTAATGCAGTCGTAACTGTTGGATCAATCCCTTTTTTTATAAATGTATCCTTTATGCACAACATGGTGCTTGACCACCTCTTTGACGACAAGAGAGTGTTGAGCTTGCTGATTTTTGGCTGGACGACAGTTGTTTCCATCATTTTCATTTGCATCATGGTCGACGACCGAAGTCCGTTTCTTGCCTTCGGACCAAACGACCGCACAGTGCTCTTCGGATTCAAGTTAAACACATGGACCAAGTGGAGTTGCGTGGCTATGTACACGTTCATGAGCACGTGCATCGCAGATTTCACGTCGGACAGTGTAGGTCCGTGGATCACCAACACCATCCAGGACCACAAGAACCAATACCTGCCATATAGCAAGGTGACGTGTCTGTGCATCGTGCAGGCCTTCTCGATGTATGCGATCATCATGGGCACGATCCACCTTTTTGTGGCGCTAAGCCAGATCGACTTCATGATGATACGCATGGCCGCGGACCTACTTGTGAATTACTACACCACGTCTCGCTTCATTGAATTCAAGCAAGTCAATGCCAAACTGTACAAGCAATATGTCAGTCGAGACGAACATATTTGCGAAGACGACGCAGTCATCGTGAACTCTGTGTCTTGTAATGTCGAACCACATATCAGTGAAGTTGGTACTAAACTTGTTTGTAACGAAGAAGGCTTCGGTATGCAGTCGTTCCACCCACCCACGTCTGACGCGTTTGACGTACACTCGCCGCATAAGTAGTGAGATGAAATTACTGTTCGACAAACTGTTGCAGGGTCGATCTCATGTGACTGAGCGTTGTTTCGGGTGAAGCCCCAGACGCACTCGGAACGGTTGGGCGGATCACGGTCACGGTGTATTTTGGTTCCGAGTCAGAGACTGCGAGAAATAGGTCTTGTGTATTGGTAAGCTGCGAACAAATGGCACAGATGTTGGTCGCGAGGTTCATGAATTGTGTATTCAGAACCGTCCACGGCGATGTCACAGACGGTTCGGTTTGCGGAAAGTAGAACTTGGCGTTGAAGTGAGAGTACAGCTCGTGCCATTTCACCCTGAACTTTGTGAAGAGCTCCTGAATCGCAAGGATCTGTTTCTTCTCAATCTGCGGCTTCCAGTAGTCTCTACCGTAATGCGAGACGTGTGCCGGAATTCCCTCTTGTACTGCGAGACACCCTGGCATCCTTTCCCGATGCAAGCCTTTCCTGTGAGCGTCGGTAGTGAACTCGTCGAAGAAGAACTTGAAGAACGGACCGAGCTCCGCGCATAGATAGTGGAACTCGCACAGTTCGGCGTCGAGGGCCATAAGTGCACAAATGACGGATCCGTTTTGCAAGTCCAAGGACCTGTACCGTGTCATGCATTTGTTTGTGTTGTGCTTTATACGTTTTTTTGTGTCTTCTTAGACCAAAAACAAGAAGTCGTAGTTTCCTTTTTGATCTGTTTGATGTGCTCTAATAAAGTCGGACAGCTCTAAACGTCTCCAAGCCACTGCCGCTTGGCTTTCGCCCACTTGCTGTTCTTGCCCCCGTACGTGCTCGTCTGGGAGTGGCAAAGGGGACATAACAACTCGAGGTTTTCGAGTCGATTGTCGTTGTTAATTCCGTTCTTGTGTTCTAGCTGCATGGTCACTGGTTCGTTCATCCAGAGCACTGTACCGTCAACCACGTCGAAGTGCACGTTCTTGCACTTGTTACACTCGTAAGGCCAGTTTAGATCAGTTAACAGTCTCCTTTTCAGAATCGATCGGTCGTAGTTGCTGTTCGAGACAAAGACGTCTGCCAGATCTTTCTTGACTTTTTTGACATGATTTTGCAAGTGACTCGTGCTCATACCCAATGCCTGAATCTTTCGTATCATCCCTCGGTTGTTATTGTGGTGATAAGCATATCCAAGCCTCCTCGCCACCTCACGCCAGTTCCGGCTTTCGTCAAGTATTTGCTGTATGGTGTCTCTGCTTACGAGATCGAGTTTGCTGGTTATGTGTCTTCTTGTGCATGGTTTGTTTTGCCTGAAGTGTTCCGTACTCAGGTTCTGCTCGTGAATCTGTCTTCGCACGGATGCGGCTGGCACTCGTCCGGCACCGCCACACTTGAATGACAATTCAGACCACGACTTGCTTGTACGCACCAGTTCTGCTATGTCGAGGTCTGTCGATACCCGTTTCCATTTGAAGTGCTCAGTGCTGAGCTGTAATGATTCAATCTTCTGTCTGAGAGTCTGCACAAAGTCTCGCGTGTTTCGGCCCTGCTTGTAGCCACATCGTCGCACCAATTCAGTCCAACTTGAGCTGCTCTGAATCATTTCCTTGAGATCGACGTCGGACCATGTGTAGAGCATCGTGAGTATTCAAGAGATGTGCACACACAGGATGGGAATATATTTTTTGAGCCAGAATATTCAATACCACAAGACGTCGTATATGTGGCGAACGTGAACACTACCATGGAGATTTCTTCGTTGCAATCCGTGCGTTTTTTCGGTTTATGGGACCAGCCTCGACGAGTTCTTGTGTGGGAGGACATCACAGCCAAATGTTACTCATGGAGAAAACTTAGAGACGAAATAATGCTGACTGCAGAGGAGCTCCGGCGCATCCAGCCGTCTGCCGAAGAGTGGGTCAACAGAGGCGCATTGCAGATGCGGGATTTACCGGACATGACATGCTTCCCCGTAAACCCGTTTTTGCACCTGCATGCAGATTTAGCAGAAGTGTGGAGCATGGGATGGACGGCGGAGACGCTCAAGAGCCTCGGCGTGACGTACGACCAGCTCAGGTCGAAGGGCATGAATGTCGAGGTCATGAAGCACTTTGGGTTCACCATGTCACAGTGGTTGAACATGGGTATGCGAGACTCGCACGTTTCAAACATGACTGACGAGGAATGCCATTACGTCTTGTCTCTCCCACGTGACGAAGTCCTGGATATAATATCGAATTACCAGCTCTGAGGTGTTTTGCGCAGTTGTATGACAACGGCGAGTAGTAATCCCACGTTAAATGAGGTGACAATCACCGTGGACAGCAGAAGCTGGGTCTCGAACTCCGTGTTACCTTGTTCCGACAGTGCGATGGTGACCAGGAAATAAAAAACCACAACGTCAAGTGCAACTGACAGATTCGGAAGCAGAGCGGTACTGAGATTCCGGTGCATGTTGACGTAAGCCGTTTGCAAAACCTTGCACCACATGCGCACACCGAATAACATGGTCAGCACGACGATGAAAATATTCTGGAATGAACTATGCAAGCGCAACGTGACTAATAGTAAGAACGCGACCATGCCATTTACTTGCTTGCTGCTGTCGTCGTTCGCACGGTAAGTGGTTGTGCGTCTCAGGAAAATGAAGCACGTGTCCGCGAGCACAAACACGTACAACAAATAACAGAGTAGTACTTCCTCCTCTGTGACAAGGAAGTTGTGGTGGGAAAAGCAGGTCAAAATCAGACCAACGGCTAAAACTGCGTGTGTCAGGGCCAGTGCGTACTTTGTGTTTGTTTTGACTACGTCCGGCTTTTCGTGTTGTACCAACTCACACAAGTGAAGAGAGAGCATCGTCACTGCGTAAATGGCCGTAACGGCAAGCAGTACTACCTGCCACACCGTTGTCGTATCTTGCTTGAAAAACATGGCAGTTTGTCCCATGTGTGTTTCCAGCACAAAGTGCACGTGTCCACGCACAAGGTCGCATACTGAGACCGAATACGTCTTTGTAGACGACGTCTGTAGTCTTCCGAAGTTTGACGAAGTACAAACTGGTGCCATGTACTTGCGGGTAAGCTCTGATGTATGCACGTATGGTATCGTGCTTTGCCTCATGTCGAAGAAGTCTAGCGTCGCGTCGTGTTGGCATAGAGCACTTGTACTTGGTTCGCAAGACACCGACTTCCAGTCGTGCGTCCCAAGATCCCGTAAGGTGCCCCTCCTGTGCGCTACAATCGCGGTGTTGGCTATGTGCAGAAATTTATGTTGCAGGCGGGCCTTATGGAACAGACCAACGTCCCACTGCAATGGTCCTGCTAGTGTGTTGATCGTCACAAACGGTACCTTCTCAGCCTGTATGAGCCATGTAGGCATAGGCTGGTTCCTTCGGTGCTATATATAACTGTGTATTTTTTTTTCGTACGTTTTCTTGTCGTGTGTCATCTCCCCACACGCATACAACACGATGCGTATTACACTGCGAAAAGGTGGGAGTCGAGTAGACTACCTCGTCTCAGCACAGGAACTCTGTGATCCTCGTGTTGTTGAGGATGATATCGTCGATCAGTGCGACGCGAACGGACAGTTACACGACGTTTGTGTCGACTTCGGCGGAGAGGATATCCCTCTCGTGAGCAGGCACGAGGCACGCATCGTGGCGCGCATGTTTGCAGCCGAGCACAACACATATGTGTATAAGAATTACGGGTACACATCAGTGCGAGAACCCGCGAGATTAAGAAGTTTGCAGACGGACGACGCAGAGGAAGAACACGAGCGGGAGATTGCGTTTGAATATGAAATAAACCCGGATTTGGGCGAGCCGTCGTTTGGACCGTCACACTCTGAGTACACGAATTGGTAGAGTAGTGCTGGTACATCTACTCTTTGGACTTGGTAACTTCGCGCAGTGCCGCTCGTGTTTCATTCAGCTGCCGTATTATGTCGTTGCGTAATGTTTGCATGTCTGATTCATGCACTGCGAGACGCTCCCTCATGGCCATGTGTTGTGCGTTCAGTTCTTTTTTGTACTGGTTCATTTTGTTTGTATTCTCCGTCCACTGTTCATTTTGAATTGCATACAGTGCCTCGATCTGTCGCTGTATTCGACAGTATTCCTCCAGCATACGAAAGAGCAGAGACTCTTAAATAATTAAAGCATTAATCGTGCCTTTACTCGCCACCGATATTTAGCATGTGACAACTACTGCAAACATGTCTTTTCAAGTCAACCCCTCATATGCACATGTGCACAAAAGCAGACAGCAACAGGTCGAGTACGTGAGGGAACTCACTCGATTTGTGATGACTGAGCCTTATATGTCTTTCTGTATCAACCAGATCAGCAACGATTGCCTGACACACCCAATTCAAATATTGGAGAGTGGCAAGCAACTGCAACCACGCCTAAAACAGCTACTGGACTCCCACTTCACGCAATTTGCCAACCAGTCGCTGTACATGATGTACATGTGTGGATTCGTGGCATATTACTTTGAAAAGGTGGACGGTGTTCGACTCCCGCATGTGCTGCCCCTGGGTTCCTTCACGTGGTGTCTGCAACGTGTGGACACACCCGGCACAACTGTGTGGCCTTTTGAGACTCGAATCGACGGGATAGATGTCAGTTTCGATAAGCGTAAAGTGCATATATTCCAGTGTTTACATACTCCGGCCGTGTACTCACCTCTTGATTCTGTCTTTGAGCTTTACCGCATGTACCATTCCTGTCGTGAGTCGATGATTTCCAGGACACAGCAACAAGGAACGGCACAAGTTGTGCTCACTGAAAACGTGGACTTGAAGGACCAAACTATTTCCGGATTGCAACTGTTAGACGAGACTCGGCGGTATGCAATGTGCGGTTCGCACCCCCTTGCACAAACGGACGTCGAGTTGCGGTCTGAGCAGTTTCCGGAGCAAAACGTCACCGGGATGAAAGAGACATGGATACAACGCATGAACGAAGAACACCCTGAGATGCGTGTTGCCATATTGCCACCCAACAGTCAAGTCACACATATTGCCTCTGCTCCACCGGATGTCGCAGTTTTGCAGGAGTTTTTCAATCAATACATTGAGGGTGTATTGAGTTTTTTCAATATACAACACCGAATGTCGACCGGACAGTTCCGCGTAACCAGTACACAGCCCAACAGCAACATGAAGAACCAATACAACAATGTCCTTGCAACAAGTAAGCGACTCGAGTCACTATTGAGAGAGGTATATAGTGCATGCTTTGAAGTCGAAATACACAAAGTGAGTGTAAAACTCACTCCTCAGAAGAAGCTCGAGGTCACCTGTGTTCAGGACCTCAAGATTCTTGCTGAGCACAACGTTTTTACTGCGGCTCAATTGCGCGCAATGTTTTGATATAAAAAAAATGAATTACATCTCCTGTGCTTGTCAGTATGCATAACGTTGGACATGACGTACACATTACAAGACGAGAAAAGAGATGACCCTAGTTCGTGTTGTTTTATGCGCGATATTTTACAAACACAGTTTCCAGTTAACTTTAAGGAAATTGGGGTCGTCATGCATCGTATGAGCGAGATCGAAATCGATCTAACACAGAAAACATACCCGATCATGACGTCCCTTGTGGCATTTGGAGACCTCTCGAAGCGGTCACTCTTTATTATGTGCATTTGCCGTGCTATACAACCGACATTTGTGTACTCTGCATACATTAAGGACGTCGAATCGCAAGAATTTGAGGTGGTTTTACTCAGCAAAAAAGATATTAACCTGCAAGATTTCGAGAACTTCTTGGACCTATTCAGTATGAGTGTCTGTGTTATCCCGTTCAGTCGCTACATGGGACCAGATATGCTGGAGGGAATCTCACGGATCCAATTGAAGGGAAAGCATACATCAGGGAATTTCCACACTAAGCAAGCACAAACCGTGCGTCGTTGTTACCAGTTCAAGAATCGAGCCAAGCGCATGCAGGAGAAGAAAATGCAAGTTCTGCGGGTCACAGGTCTGTCATTCACAGTCGAGAATTTCTACTTATTCTCCTTGTACTTGCATTGCCTGATTTTTGTGAGTTTGCGTTTATTTTATGTTTATTAAGGAGTCTTACGATTACGTGTGCTTCAGGTATGGCTTTCACACCGGAGAACATGCTGGAATTGAGCTCGCGACTCTCACAAGCGCAAAGAATCAACGTCAGCTTAATGCAAATACTTGACCAGTTCGAACCATGAGCTTCAGTTTATTCTCTGTGTCTGTAATGACAGACGGGTTGATATTGAAGAAGTGCTTCAAGTTACATTCTTGTGGTAAGAGGACCTTCAGGATTTCCAACTTCGGTAATACAGTGCGATGTCTAAAAAAAACTCCGGACTTCATCAGATACAACATTGCACATGTTATTGGTCTCTTGTTCTGCTTGAGACACTTGAATAGACGACTTTCAAAAAACAACTTCACCATGGGCTCTATAAACCGCAGACATTCGTCCGACACTTTGGCACGAACATGCTCGACGTAGTCGCATGGAATATGTGACGGAACACCACCGAGTGCAATCTCGCATGCGTCAATGACACTGCCCTGTGCGCTTTCCATAGCGTGTGTTATCCGGGAGCCAAATAATTGCGTTACTTTATTCTTCTCATGCTCTATACATCTCTTAGCCGCCTCAGACAAAAGAATGTCGTGAATGTAATGCTTCACGTTGAGGTCATGCAAAGATTCGACTGTCTGTGAGGGGCCCGATGCATACCCGAGACATCTGTCGTTCCAGGCGTCGCATGTTAATACTCGCTTTAAAGTACAGCCTGTGATGTTACAAATCAATGTGTCTTCTGTAATGGTAACGTCACGGCAGTGCATTGCGTCGCAAACATGTACTAGACCACATAGCTTGCAACCAGCCTTGTTAGAGTCGATTTTCTCCCACAGACACTTGTGAACAGCTCGTTGGTCACATGGAAATAAAAACGGACTTCGAGCTAGGCGCCACGTGTGTTCGTTACTCATCGGCATTTCATCGGTGTATGTGTATCACGGACGCCAACTGTATACTTTCGGAATTTATATTTTTTTTTGGGGGATGGAAGTGTCTATATATTTGAGACGTGTCACTTGATTGTTTTCGATCCAGTTTTTACACAATGTTGTTTCTCTGGGATTACTTGGATTTTTTAGTTTTTTTTTCAAGCTTCCTCTTTTTATTTCTGTTTTTTTACTTTTATTGATTTAAATTGAAAGGATTTGCAAACATTTCAAACTTGGGAATGAACGACGTAGTATTTCAAGTGTTGTCGCTACTTCCTCGTGATTCATTCACGATGCGTGATTTGCTCATGCTCTGTCATACGTGCAAGGAAATGCATTCTGTGATTACACAGAACCATGGTCCAATTTTTGTCGATGTATCATTGGATGTACAACAAATGCAAAGCCTTTCCGTGATGAAACCGTTCCAATATGATACTGCGGAGTGCACATACGACCTGAAATTTTCAACGACGAGGGACATAATGTCGAGTTTGCTCCATTTTGACGTAAAGTACAAAATCCACGGTCTCACATTGGACTTCTGCAACGAGGGCTATCAGGCCAATCTAACCAGTGTCGTAACTGCGAAGCGCGCAGACCGACTGAGTTTTCACGAATACTTCATCTTCAATGCTTTACAGAACATGCAGTATTTGAATCACATCCACTTCTACAACGTCAATCTCAACACCGACTTGGTATCACATTACGTGTCGACCTTTAGAGGCACGGAACTTTCCCTCGTGCAGTGTGGACTTCACATGGGATGCCGCTTCTTCGATGCGATTGCCCTTGTTGATAATCTTGTCAAACTGTGCTTGAGTGGCAACCGCTTCATTGAAAATGAGCACATTGTGTCTGCCTTTGGGACTAAGTTGCAAGTTCTGAACTGCAGTGATTGTGTGTCCTCGGACATACGGGTGTTGTGTGGCGCCAGAGTACAGAACACACTTCTGGTATTGCACTGGAATGATAACTACATACCAGATGACCACAAAACAATGCTGTATACTTGGCTGCGCACGTGCCCACACCTGCACACGCTACATCTGCGGAACACGAGACTTCACACGGCTGACGCGACCGCGCTGGTCGATACGTTTGTCCACATGCCGAAGCTCTCATCTCTGGACGTCGCCTCCAACGAATTTGGACATGGCGTCCTTGCTTTTGTTGTAATTATTCCACGCATGCGTCAGTTCGCAATCAGCGCATTAAGGGACCACCATGTTCACCTCGGCATGGCATGGGGTAGGTCTAAAGGACGATTGCGGACTGATAGGTTGCGCTTGTATGAGGAGCTGGAGATCGATGACCTCGACGTCGATGCCTGATTTCCACAATCTCACTCAGGATAGTTCCAAATATATTCGACTGCATTAGTATTTAAGAAGTCACATTTTAAGATATGGCTGCGTCTCCGTTACTAAGCGATAATAAAACGCATCTCATTACACGACGGGTCAGCGTAGATATTACTGGTAGTCTACAGCAGTTTGCAAAATCAGGACACGATGCTGCGTCTTGGTCTCCAAGCAACACCAAGATCGGTGAGATCCTTGGTGTGTCTGATGTCTTTGACAGTACCCCGGACATCGGACAGACTTCCGTTTGTCTGCAGAATGCGGTACTGCACAAGGTTGTGTGTCTTGAACACAAGAACGACTTTCCGATTCACCTCGGTGTCACCATTTCATGTATTCCGGCTGAAGAGACGACGCGACACGGGAACAAATTCGCTCTGACGACGTTCTCTAAGACTCACAACCCCTTTCCCGTGACATTGTTTGAAGCAGACGCAGGCTCGACCGAGGCGCAGCAATGGCGCAACATGTATCCGCAGTTCAACAGCAACAACCTCGAGAAGGAAGGTGTTTTGGAGCTGAATCACCAGAACTACCTGTTCATGTCCAAAGCACATCCGGTCGTGGAAATCCTGCGCACGAACAAAGACATACTCAACGCAGACATCGACAGGTTGCCTCTTATCGACGGTGAGTGGTACAAAATTACTAGACCAGTATTCAACACTTGCTGTAGTGCACTACGTAGCAAGATTCTGACGCGTGTCGCGACTCGTGATCTGAATAACTTGACTGTGCAAATACACCGTTTACACAACAAAGACTGGACGTCCATCATAAACAGTAACGATCTATTGAATACTGTGCCGGCCGAAATCTTGGCGACTGACAACGCAGACCAGATCACTAACTACATCAAGCAGCTCACGAGGCAACAGCATGCGTTAAACTTGCGCCTGGAACTCACGTACGAGATACAGACTCGTACTTGAGGTGTATCGTGTATCTTTTTTAAGGTAAACACAGCTTGTGATTACGTGAGGACTTTGTTTTGCACGTCATGTCATGCAAATATGACGTATACCATAGTGACGACAATGTTTTCGAAATGCCTGCTGTGTTACGTGCGCTGCTTGAAGAGAGTGGCACTTACATACACAAACTTGTGTACAACAAAGACATACGCACAACGAGAAATCCGTTCTTTGCCGTTTGCATCCACACGGACCATGGCGGTGAACCTTACTCCATGTGGAGACCCGCAGAAATTCGTTTTCGAGTCTCCTTATGCTACGAGCTTACTGAAGAATTTCCCTTGAGTGAGGATAGCAACGAGTTTCAAGCATTCCGTGAATCGATGGAGAGAATGGTGCCCCATGAAGTCAATCTGATTCCATTCAACTCGTTTGAGCGCTGTTTTGCGGTGTACGACCGGCTCCTTGAATTGTGTGTTCCCAGCATCGAGAATAAGCCAAACCAGTTCCTGTGTGTCATGAGGAGAAACAACGATAGTCCCATAGACCTCCGACGTTGTCTTGTCATGCGGAGTCAGGTCTTTCTGCATCCTGGGGAGATGTGGGACTCACGCGTTATGCACTCGGAGTGTACACCTTGTGCACATCGCAGCACTTTGACGTCATTTTTTAGGGATATATCACGAATCAGATGGTACACTACATATGCACATGCCGTGCTGTCGGTGGACGCTCCAGACGGCATGAATCTGTATAGCGTCGGAAAATGTAAGCAGCACTGGCTCTCTATGGTGAGTAAGGCGCATATAGAGGAAGATGAGCAGCGTCTATTGTCGGCTAAAATATCTCTATTAGAGACCGTGGAAAAAACGTATAGGTATAAGGATAAGGCGTAGACATATCGACTTCAGTATTTATATTCTTTATTTTTTTTGTAATTTCCATTCAAAGTTAGCACAGGTCACAGCACGACCCTTGTTTTGTGCGCATGACGATTGACTCGGGATGGGTGCAAATATTGAAACGAGAGTGTCCGACTGCGTTCCACAAGGACATACCGTGCAAGCCAACGACGTGGTTCATTGACGGACAGATAAAGCTCATGAAAGCGGCCTGGATCGACACGTGGGAGACATTTTTCCATCGTCAGTTTGCGGATACGATACAACGGGCACTCGATTTTGGCGCAAGTGTCGTGGTCATGGGTTTCGACGACTACGCACACGTGCCCCCTTGCAAAAGTATGACACAGCGCAAGCGCACTTCAAAGGTCGTGCACTTCGAGTATGACCCTGCAGACGCACTCCCTCGGGTCCCACCCGAGGACTGGAACGCAGCCATGCGAAATCGAAACTTCAAGATTAACGTCATCAAATTCATTCTGCGTAATCTTGAGATACACTTCAAGTCGTGTACCAAGACGATCATCCTCGACTGGGTGGACGAGCCGATCGTGCTAGGCAGGCCCTTGGCCCTGGATGGTCGAGAGCTGCCCGTTCGTGCCACTGGTAGCAAAAGGGGAGAATGTGACATCAAGGCTTTTGGGTGGAGCATGTGGGGGCCGACGGTGCTGCAGTCCACGGATGGTGACTTCATCCCCATCGCGCTGTTGCATAAATCGAACGAGGACAATTCACACATCTACCTCGAGCGACTCATGACCCACCTGACACCGGCAAAAAAACGTACCATGGACGGAAACCCGAAACGTCAGCTGGAGTACGTATGTATGAGCACATTGTACGCACGTGTGTGTGAACTGATGCCATCCCACGTGTCTCCCGCTGGCACGTTGGCCACTATGATTGCCTTGACAGGATGCGACTTCTCGAACTCCATGCCGGCGATAGGTCCTGCAAAGCTATGGGCTGCACGCAATTCTTTCATGGACTTGGCCTTTGACACACCCGAAGGAGTTCTTGCAGCCGTGACGAGTGCGTACCAGTTGAACTTTGACAAGAGCCTTCGCCCTACGCGCCAGGCGGACATCGTCGCGTCGTCACGCGAAATAGCGAAATGTCTGGCATTGTACGAACTCGTCCGTCGCTGTATTAGAAACAACGGTTCCACATCTCAAAAAAACAAGGACAGTTTGTGGACTGCCAGGCACATGCACATGCATGTTCTGAATGTCGCATGGACCGTGAGGGAGTACTGGTCTAAGTTAGACCTGTATGACGATCCTGTATCTGAGCGTTATGGGTACCAAAACAACGCGAAAGGCAACTGTGAGTTCATAGTAGATTGAAGAATTAGCTTTGCTAGATGTATTTTTTGTTTTTATATAAACGTTCACTCAATGACCTTCATGATGGACCGTCGACGTTTCAAACGAAGGCCAGGCTTAAAAAACACTAAGAGGGGTACTAAGAGTTTTTTTAAAAGAGCTTGGGAATTGCTTCCGACTCGCAAACAAGTTTTTGATAGTTTCAATTTGCTTGTGTTCCTCGCACTAGCAGCCGCATGTGTATTGATCGCGACATTAAATTTTACGGACGTAGACTCTTTTTTCGGAAAATCGTCTAAATTTTTCCATAGAATCCTCGTTACAGATTTCGAACAGCAAAATCCCGATGAACTGTGGGTCAAAGCACGATGTCCTGCGTTGTATGCTGTAGCTACTGACGAACTTTGGGGGGTTGATAGCGTATGCACATGTTTGGAACAGGGCATGCATTCGTACATGATCTCTGACAAGAACCTTACTATTGCAACATTCGACGACAACATCGCGAAACGGATCATCAGAGAATGCATCGAATTACAAGGAGCAATGCCAAGCTATGTATTGACTTACGCAGGCACTGTCGCGAGTGTGGAATACATCTTCTGGGCTTTCCTGTGTATCACTGCGTCCTGTGTGACTTCGTTTACACGTATGGAATCTTATCCGAATCACCACAAGTGGGTGCGTAGGTTTATGGTGCTAATTTGTGGTGGCATGAACTTGTTCGTCTTTATACATAGCATAATGATCTGGTCGACAAACTTTGGTGCATTTGAAACAGACAAACATCATGAGAGAAGACACAAAAACCTTAACTCATGCGCGACCATACGCTTCGTGTTTGCGTTGTCTGTCTTGAGCTTCTTTTTCCACATTCCGCACTACTTATCACACGCGGGAATTTGGTGGTGTGAGTATCCAGAGCTCTTTATTGAACCAAAAAAAAAAAAATATGTAACGGTAGACGCAACAGACCATATTTCCTTCTTGTCTGGACAGCGCAATCCAAAATTATTTGATAAAAAAATGCAAAACGAGCAGCAGGAAGATACTATCAATTTTATTGACAATGGAGGGGAAGAGGATGAAAATGACAATCATGAGGAAGTATCATACGAACCGAATGATGATTCCTGGGACTCAAAATGGGACGATCCAAATGTTCGTGGATCGAGACTATCATCCCAAGCAATACGCTCCTCAATATATGCATATTCATTGCATGAACGTGACGAACAGTTTAGAATTTCTTACTGGCAGGCGGTTTCCGAGGACATAAACTTTACAATGGGGTGTGTACTTCTCGCAGTCACCTTCTCTGCTCACGGTGGCGTGCATGATGACTCTACGTTGATCATGGATCTCTTTTGCGTGTTTATGGTAGGAACTCTTCAGCATTTTTCTCACGTGCTTATGCTTGTAAAGGAATATTTATTCGAAGATCAAGAAAAACAAATGAAAGGTAACATCGTGATGGACGAAGAAAGAGAAGAAGTTATCTGTAGAAACATCGGCAACACCCGTCTAATGATTCACTTTTTTGTGTTGTCACTAATCGTTTTCTACTGCAACCGTACGGCTCCTTCGACTTTCCAGAACAATGAGGTGTCGAGTTACTTTCAGGTGGCTCGATTTAGTGTCATTCTGGGTCTTTGTGCATGCAACACCATGTACGACGTATTCTTTGAGACTGTCCATATCATCAAACACATGACCGAAGCGGGTAGATTGTATACGATCCCCGGTAAAGAGGATCAGGACAGATACATGTATCGTGTCGACGCTGCACCAGCTGACCAGAAAAACGCAACAAGAACATTCCTCGATTATCATTTGCAATACCAGGGTCCTTATCTGTGGCGTGTTCATTTGGTTTTACCACTTCTTCTGGTGTTCGGTCTCATAACCAACGGCCTACAGGGTCTTCGACCGATTCTGAAAACCGATGCGGATGTTCTTCTCTTCTAATCGTAATTATCGAGATAGACATTCGGCCTCTTGCGTTTCGTGCCGGCAAGGGCCTTGTCCCTGCGCAGCTGCAGCGTGATAATCTTGTTGCCAGGTCCTTCTTCGTTGATGGGCTGTAGCAGCACATGGACGTGGTTGTAAGGACCGGAACCCTGCACAGACAGGTAGGACGTCGCCTCTTCAGTCTCCTCGTTGTTGCATTGCACTTCTTCGTTGACTTGGAAGAAAATGTTGTATAGCTTGTCTGTGTGATCACAGTACTTGTCCGACTTGTGCCCGTATGTCAAACTCCAAAGAGCTGAGTCCGCTGCTTTGTATCCACTAACACTCACGTCGCCAATCGTGTGATGTAAAAATGTGATTGGAAGACGTGTAGTGGCTGATGGGGACATGAGCTCAGCAATCGCAGAGGAGATGTTAGGCTTGGCAAGCTCATCGAGGCGCAAAAAGGCGTTCTGGTTCCAGTTCATAGCAATTGCCGACATCGGCGGACTGATTTTGTCCGAGTTCAACGCAATCGTGCTGCCCACTGAGCTCTTCAGGAGCAGTGAAATGGAGTTCATGGCCAGGGCGACGTTCAGAACTAACAGCGATTTCTTCTCGCATGAACAGCCGAAGCACGACATGACCATCTCTTTGGAAATCGCGATTTCATCCACGAACCCCTCCTGATTGTGACTTTTTGCGTTGCATATCACAAAGCCGTCATCTTCGACGTCCGCAAACGCCTGTGTTCCGAGCTGTTCCACGACAAAGAACTTGTTGTCTGTGTTGCTGTCGAGTGAGCCTCGCATGGCGGGATATGTTTCACGAGTGCGGTTGATGAGAGCCTCATACTCGACTTCGTTCTTGGGCATATTCTTGAAGTTGTACTGCAGATCAAATGGAGTGTGCATGTGCTTTATCTTCTTGAGTTTCAACAAATAGCCTTTGGTCGCAGAGTCGACGTTTGAACTAGCGAGCTGCAGACAGACTTGACTGTTTCTCATGATATTGTGATCGGCGAGTATTTTCCCAACTTCGAACATTTCCTCGCGTATGAAAAACGTGAGACACACACCAGGGCAAACGACACCTGTTGTGGAGTCGCTTTCGACACGACAACCCTTGTCCTTATTCGTCGGACCCTTATCAAATGCGTACATACGCACGGCCCCTTCCCCGGAGTTCTCATACAGAGCCTTGCTGTCCTCCTCCTTTTCACCTTTGCGTTTCTTCGACAAGTACGGAACCTTAGCAAACCCGGGTGTGCCTACTCCCACGACTAAAAACTTACAGATGATGTACTCGTGGTTCCGGCGCTGTATGTTGAATTCCGCCACGGTGCGTGGGACATCTTGGAGACAAAGTGCCACAACCTCCACGTCTGGTTGATTCTTTGATATTACACCGCTTACACGTGTTGTGGACGTAGGAAGAGGATACAGTAAAGACAACATCTTTAATTTTTGTCATTTTGTACATATACAAGACGAAAATGGTTTTTTTTAGATAATCATGACTTTTGATATTTTACTCTATTTTTTTGAAAAATGAAGTTTTTAATTTTTTTATAAATAAAACGAAACGTTTCGAATTGTTGCTCTTTCTTTGGTACGTTCAAAAAAATGTCTATTTAATTCAGAGTCAAGTTTTCTGAGTCTCGTGCGATTTCCAAGCATGGACACACACGAAGATGACGAATGGATATCTGCTTACAATTTCCTAGAACCGTTGGAGGACTTGTCCACCTGCAACATGTACATGCGTGACACGTTCGACGAGAATGTTTTCCTGATGGACGGGTTCTTGCATGACAAGTGGCAGGGTGTATTACAAGCCGTGGATCCACCACCATACTTTGAGCGCACGAAGCGTGCTCGCACAGAAAACCATTTCTCAGACAGCACTCATCCTTTCGAAGTGGAGAATAAACTGTCACGTCCCACTTCCCTGCAGACACGGACTACACCTGTTGCACCTGCGCACACTGCCTCAGTCGTTTCCGCGCAAACAAACACTACTCTTGCCTCTGTCGTTAAGACTACTAAGTCTGTTCCGAGGACACCAGGGAGTGTACCACATGGACACACCCCGCTCATGAATTCACGTTGCATCTCAAATTTTGTGCGTGATATGTTTTGCGAACACGGCGACTCGGTCGGTGAAGTTGCGCAATACTTCTGCTACTTCACCTTGGATGTCGACAACAAAGGGCCATTGGACATCGCACAGCTCAGCATCAAGTATGGGGTCCCAGAGCACGACCTGCGCATGATATGGAACTTCCGACCCGGACATCGCCGTTACAACAAGGGACAGGTGGCTTTGAAGTTGAACATGACCGTTCCCGATATGACAAAGGCGTATTTCGCGCTTGGGTTCAAGACCTGGATGTTGTGAATGTGGATCGTAGACTATCTTATGCTACTCTACCGTCTTCAAAAAAATAAATTGCCAAATAAAGCTTTTATGATGCAGTCATAGACAGTAATGTTTACGAAAACATCTCCGTGGCCTCTGAAGCTTGTTATTCTTGCAGTTGTCATTGTGAGTGAATATTCTTGGGTGCAAGTTCCAAAAAACAATAGGCATCGTCCGGTCCTGTACATGTTGTCCAGCTACATATTTTCAACACTATTGCCCAGTGTCTTGTTTGCCGTTCCGAATAGGACACAGACTACGACATACATCGTTCAAACTGTGTTGATGCTGTTGTTCATGTTCTATTTTGTGGCATTACTTCGCCTGAATGGACTAGAGAAGTACGAAGTTGTAAGTATTCAGCTCATTGTGTCGCATATACTATGGGCACAGAGTGAGCACCTGCACTCTAAAACTCATATTATGTTGTATCAAGGTGCCATCGTCTTTTTGAACCGTTTTTTACTACTTGGTGTTGTGTTCCTATATGCTTTCCTGCTTCCACGGAGCGAGCTGGAGCACCTGACACTGTTGGTCTTAATATTCGTTCCTGAAGTTCTCGGACTCTTTGTGGATGTGCTCTCCCTGTTAATACATGAATCCGGTGTCATTTTCGAGAACTTTATGCTGTCATAGCAAGAATACATTTTGCACATGTAACATATTAAAGGCTTCTTGGAGTTGGGTTATGGGCAACCCACTGACCAAACCAGTCGAGTCTGCTTGGCACGCGACCATTTACCAACCTCCCCCGTGCCAGTATACTTACAACGACTGCAGCTTTGTGCGGAGTCGGGCAAATAACATTCGCATTGCATTCCAGTTGGTTTCATGTGATGAAGAAGTAAAACGGCGTTGGAATGCTAATCAGCCATACACCGACTCGCGAAAATTGTACCTTTTCAGTCACGGAAATGCATGCAACTTGTCAACGTGCGACATTGACTGGGCACTCAACGCACTCGACGGAAATGTGCTCAAGTGGGATTACCCAGGGTATGGACAGTCCTCGAATAAATATGTCTGTGAAGAGAGCATTTGTGAATCCATAGAAGCTATGTATCACCTGTGTCAGCAGATGAAAGTGCCAGCGGACAAGCTCGTAATCGTAGGTCAGTCCCTTGGTTCCGTGCCGTCTCTGTTTCTGGCTTCGAGGGAGTATGCAGTCAACGTGCATGGAATCCTGTTGATCTCGCCACTGGCATCTGCGTATCGTACCATGTTCAATGAAAAGTGGTATGTTCCGAGTACGTTGACCAAATACATGGACGGCATTCTATTCGATAACATCAAGAACGCCGCGGGTGTGCGGGTGCCCGTCGCCATCATACATGGTCTTAACGACGACGTCGTCGACGTTTCACACGTAGAATTGCTAATGAACAATTTGCCACCGGAAGCCAAGTATCCACCACTGAAGCTTGAAGCCGGACACAATGACATTTTTGACGTCAAAAACGAGTTAGTCATCACGTCATATTTCAGACGTTTTCTGGCCCACTGTGTTACGTACCAACAACACATGACACCATACGACTAAGTCGATATGTTATACACAGTCGTGACTGACAACGACTCCTCCTCACGTGGATCGTTGAAGAGTATAAAGTGCATGCACAGTAGTATGCATGCGCATACAAACAGCACGTTGCATATTATAGTCAGTCTGCGAAGCTGTGCTTGTTGAACTTGCCGTTGTAGTGGACTGTATGTGTATATCGCGATAGTATGCAAACCATATACGACAGAAATAAACAGCAAAAACATGCACATCCACGACAGGTACACGAAGATCATGTTTACGATTCGATTCTCATATAATTCATTATCATGTCATTCAAAGTTATATGCTGGTCTGTGATTGAGACGCATCTCATGGTATAAAGGAGTTGTAGTAAAATGACATGTTGTCTCTTCTGATGCTGGTGTGTTTGTGCTGTAATCTTCACCGTGTTACGTGCGTCGAGTACAGCGTAGATTGTATGCAGTTCTATGGGTCTCTCGCCACGTACGTGGACTGCAATGGGCAGTGCCCCACAATGCAAAACGCGAAGGATTGCTCTGACAATGCACTTGTGCACAGAATGCTCATGTACGAAAACATGGTTGCCGTTCGCAACACAAGTGTGGTGTACGATTTTAAGGACTCTGTCCAACTGTCGAGACTTCTTGTCTTCGCCAGCATCGGTCGTCATTTCGCAAAGCAATCGGGTGTGAAGACTGCACATTTCACGTGGGACGGAACATCTGAAACTCTCATACTCAATCAGATGGACTGCGAGTTCCAGCGTCCATTGTATGGCTTCATATTGATAGTGACACTGGTCTTTGTCGTTGTGTTTTTTGCCCTGCACGTCACCGTAGCTTCCTCTGAAAGTAAGGGTTATAGCAAAGATGCTACTGACTCGACAGCTGTTGGTTTTCGTGTGACAAAGACTTGACAGTAGTGGGTTGGATATTCTGTCTCGAGCATGTCTTTGAGTTCCGACACACGATTTTCGATTGTCGGTATAAGCGACATGACACCAGTTTTGTCCTGTATCAGCTGCAGGCCAAGCTCGACGGCTGCGTGCCGCTGCACTATTTTCTTTTTTGACGCACTTGATAACACGATGTTCTTGTACATCATCTGTGAATGTTTGACGTTAATACTTAGTGTTTATACTTTTTCGTATATGAATACACAAAGGGAAAGTCTTACCGAAAACTTCGTTGACGTGCGCTGTTTTTCCTTCCATAATCGAATTGGAATACGCAACTTCTTGTTCCCGTCTTCCATAAGCTCGTAATTCTGGAAGTTGCGTGTAAGTCGTATGTGTCTGAAAATGGCTTTCTCGAGTTTCACGCTGGGCTGTAGAAATTGGCCGTTGACGTTAACTGCGGGAATCTGCTTTGTGTAGCATGCGCCTATTGGTTCAAACCAGTAGACAAATTCGTCGTTTTTCTGCATTTTATTAATGAGAACGTCCAAGTGGATCGGCTCTTCTATGTAGCACGGGCGGCCGCTCTTCACGATCCTATAATCGTTAATGTCCAGACATTTCATCTCATGATATACAGGTGGATCCAATCGCGTGTATACTTTATTAGAAAAAAAAACTAAGATTTCTTGTGTAGACGGGCAAACATTTTCACTGTCGAGAGTGTGGGCACCTCGTTCACAATCGGATCTTGTGTGAGCAACTTGCAACATGTGCTATGCTCCAGCAACTCATCCGACAAGCGCAAGACACAGTCGACGTCAAAGTCGACTTTCATTTCATTCTGCTTCCTATATTTCATCATATTCATCAGAACCCCCTCATGTCCTACCCAGTGCAAGTACACCCCCGGCAGGTTCTGCGCATTCACTTTCACGTTCTCGTCTCTCTTTTTAAATACACTGTGTATGACTTTGAAACGTTCGATGCACGGCAGATGTAGCAAACAGTGGCCATTCACCCGAGACGAATCGAAAATGCCCACTACAGTTCTCCCGTGCCGATTCTTGAACACGAATGCGTACACTACGGAATCCTTGGGCACCATGTCATGTAAGGAGTACTCCATTTTAGCCTTGTACAGGTCGTCTGTGTACACAAATGTGTTACCCGCAGTGTCCACGAAAAAGCCAACAACCTGAGCTTCCATTGGAAACAGCGTCGCTGGTTTTTCCAAATCAAATCGCGTATGTTCACCATCCGACTCCATCGAGCAATATCGCAGTGTTTGGTAGACTCCAAACATGCACGGCGTGCTGATAACTTCGGATAATATATTTATCTTCATGTCCTGTATCGATTGCATGTTCTTTTCACACAAACCACTTTGAATCTGACTATCTGTTAAAAATTTTAGTTTTAGTGAAAAAAAATTTATTTTTGATTTCAAATTACACGGGAAATGGAATTCAAATCCGACCAAATGCCCAAACACAGAGCATGGACTGATCCACAAGTGTACACACATGCCGCATTTCTACCCGCGCTGTGGATTGCGTTGTGCAGGGATCCTCCCTTGTTCGAGCTTGTCTTCCTGCAAGGGGCCGTTTGTGTGCTCTCCCTCTGGTACCACCGCAACTACGAGCACGAGTGCACGCTAGCGAGCATCGAGCACGCGTTTGCACACGCTTTGTTCGCGTATGGGGCAGTACAGACCTTGTATAGTCCGGCTATATGGATCCTTGCCGTCAACATCTCGTGTCTATGTGCGACTTTGACTGTGTACGTAATGACCAACGTGAAGAAGGACTTATGGGAGACCTGGCATCCGATCGGTCTTCATGTGATACCAGGTCTTTGGTCTACCCTCATCGCATCGTACCACGATAGTCTATTCGACGAATAGATGTTCATGAGACAATGAGAGACACTACAACAGATGATGTGATCCATACGTATGCCAGACAGCAAATGTGCATGCAGAAAAGAAGGATGGGAGGGGGGGGTACGCGAGAGCGCACCACTAGTGTTCCTAGAATGAGAGATAATACAAACACCAACAAACCTATCCCTTGACTATTTTTCTCCTGAGATGTCACGTTCACGAACCACGTGCATAAACAGGAACACAAAAGAATTAGGATACATGCAAACACTAAAGGAAAACTACTTGATACTGACTCCACAGATGCGATAACCGTCCACATACGCATTGTAATCCGGTCCACGGTGAACCGCGCATTCGACGTATGCTGTGGTTTCATATATGCGTTATGTTTCTCTTATATATATCCACATATTCGCTTATAGACTTTGTGTCATGAGCTGTAAGTCTACCATTTCATGAGGCCCACCTCCACCGATGCACCGTGCGAACACCCGTATCTTATCCCCATAAAATTCGACACCAGTCTTACTGGAAATCACATATGGCTTCGGCAGTGCGAATAATTTACGCTGGCTGTGACCTTCTAGTTTGCCACGTCTGTCCGTGAGGTCGCCCCCCTCCCCTTCATAATGCTCTAGCCGTGATCCTATGTCCCATTCGTTCGAGCCCGTGGACGCGTGCTGACCACTAAAAGCGTCTTTCTCAAAGTTAAAGTACCACTGCACAGCCTGGCCACATCGCATTGGAAAATGACCATTGCGTACGGTCACTAGACCACCGATGAGAACTGATAGAACTGTGTCTCCTGATATCGGAGTAGCATAACCTACAGTCTGCGCGTATCCTTGCGCCTGCAGATAGGGCATTCTTGCCAACGTCTTTATCAACTGCACATTATCACCGTCGACCCAACCTTTGTTCTTTGACCACTTCTGAATTTCTGACAAGCTATTCGATGACGCGATCAGTTGAACCTTGTCCAAGAAATCTATTGGAGTGGAACTGTCGTATAGCCACATCATGGCACACTGCGTGTTGCGGTCCATGTCCCCAAAAGTGGAAACTACAGATGGATAAACGTCTAGTTTGTTGGATAGCGCGCGACCTATTTTCTGTGTGACATTGAGTACCAAGTCGTCCTTGTGTGTGATGTACTTGTATTTGTTCTGGTGCATGGCATGTTGGTCACACGTAGCCCACACAGCCATGATATCAGTATTCACTTTGCACTGTCTGATGTGCTTGGCGGCAGAATCAACCACCGTCCCCGTCATGGAGCCTAACGAATATTGTCGGTCTGACTGTGCCATTTTCATATTTAAGTCTTCTTATATACACTGTCCAATGAAACCGCCGTTATGAACCAGAAACTCAAAATTAAGACATACATGCAAACGAGGGACATATCGTGTGGCGTTGTTGCTGGAGTGACCATCAAGCCTGCTGGGCTCGACATCAAACGTTTCAGGTGTGACAATACGGGCATGACATGTATGTCCTCAGTGTTGTTATATACCAGTATTGTTGATTTTGGGATGTATTCGTAGGACCACGTGCATATGATATTAACCAATTTACTTTCACAGGAATGTCGACAGACACAGAGAACACCACGTGGTCTGGTGTCGGGGGATCCGTGATCAACGTTCGACTGAGTCGTACACAGGGGGAGGTCATGTGTAGTATTTTCCAGATACCCACAACCGAGGTTGAACTTGTTGGAGGGGATGCCGTGTGGGGCCTGTACGACGCTGCACAGTTATGTTGTGGACACACTTTCAACGTTTGCGCTCTGGCTTTACATTTCCTCAGTAACTCTATGACATGTCCCGTGTGCCGCGCAGGACCACGGGAAAGAATGTGTCTACAGACCGTACCCGACAATGTCAAGCAGTTGTTCACGACCATTCAACCACAGGAAGATGTAGTCAATGGAATCTCCCTGAACTTTGACCGGAATGACATAGCCGCCGAGGTGCGGTTACACGTGGTAAGGGTAAACACGCCGCGATTGGGACTCACGGGAAGACCGGTACGCTTGATGACGCCTTTGAGAGTTTCAGTCGGGACTGGTCGTGCCTCACACATGCAGGTTTACAGCACGCATCGCACCTTCCAGCGATACTTCAATACCATGGTGGAATCCTCTGGCTCAGACGCCGCGCTGCTCGTTGCAATTCATCATCCTCTCCTTGACGTTCCACTGCGGTCTCCGCTCGTCAGCTTGCGCTCGTTGACGACAAATACACACATGGAGGTGGAAGACGACATTGCGATCGCATACACCGAGAACGTCCACGGACTCACCCGTCTCACAGTCGAAGTGCACACGGACCATTTGCTGGACGTCATTGTACACAGCGTTTTGCAGAGTATCATCGAAGGACAATGAAGGTTATTTGATCTCTAAATCATATTAAACGCAAGTCTCTCGTACTGTTATGAGTTCCGCTGATGATATTCTGAAACAAATCGAGGAATGGGATTACTCTGGATTGCTCGGTAAAGTGAAAGGTGACGATCCAGACAAATGGTTCTGCAGCATGTTGGAGCAATCCATGGAAATCATTAAAAAAAAAAATATGTTTCCACACCTCAGATCTGCTGCGAATGGAAAGTTCGTCCTACTTGGGAACAAGTACATGTCCACCACATACGAAAAAGAAAGACAAAAAATGTATGGAAATGCTACATTTTCTCTTGCCGATAACTATCATCTTCATAAATTACAAATTCTGACTTATGAAAGTCGTCGAGACCTGACAAATCCTATCTTGAATCGAAGTTTCAATCAGCAGGGTGACCCTCCCAACCACTGGCAGAGGCCGGATGGTTTTGCCCTGATGTGTTTCAAGACGGAGACAGGAGAAGATAGAACCATGACCGTCGTGTATGAGGGTGAAAATCACGACAAAAATGACAACAAGAAGAAGGGGGCTGGTGGATGGTTATGGAACAAAATGTTTCAGGCCATGGGCAGGTGTCACGACATCGACAACAACGTTTCCGGTGTGATGATCAGTGCTGTCATGCACAGGCATAATCCTAGGCATTTCTCAAAACGTGAAACTAAACTCCATTTCCCTGAAATAGCACATGCATATCTCAAAGCGCACGTACTCTTACTAGTTCGCCTTTTGGAATACAATAGCAAGACAACGAAGAAAGAGTCGTGGATAGGGAGGAAGTTGAAAGGACTTGGCGCACCGATGACGGGTACTGAGCGTTATGACTTTGTCTGCACAATTAACGCTTCCATACATGCGAGTTCTGCTGAAAGCAAGGTATGCTATACGGGTACTGAATTACTCGAAAGGATGGAAACAAGTGAAGGGGAGGAATACGAAAAATACCTGCGATCGGTACGTGACCTATATCCACGCATTCAAGGTCATCATATTGAACTCGGAGAGTGTTTAGAAGATTGGAACACATATGTGTATCGAATTGAGTTTACAACTTCTGGGGATGGTATACGTGGTATGAATGTTGTCATACATGCAGTGTTGAGGGCACCAAGTGACGCATTAATTTCTGGAGTACACTCGGAAATTGTTGGAGTTTTATACCCAAAACACATCGACGAATTAATTGGACACATGAAGGGAGGAAAGGAAAGAAAATACAGTCTTATTCCAAGAAGACCCAAACAGAAAATTTTCGAAGTTCCAGCGAAAGAATTGGAAATGTTCTTGCAATGGGTAGATGACAACCCTCCTGCACCTGCAGCTGCGGTTGCAGCACCTGCAGCTGCGGTTGCCGCTCCTGACGCAGAAGATGACGCAGTTGCAGATGCCGCTCCTGCACCTCCTGCACCACCCCCACGAAGGCGTTTGCCTCGAGTCATCTGGATGTTTGGACTTCAATTGAGAAGTGTTCACAGTGTTTGGAATTTATGGAATCAGAAATATGAAGCGCTTGCACGCAACGACACGAAAACAAAAGAACACAATGCTCAATCTCCTCGGAACCCTAGACGTAGCTTCTTGCAATACTTACGCGAAAAAACCGAATATAAAAAAGGACGGGCTCTGAGTTGTGAGATGACTGGGTACTTCATGTTTGTCCTGCCAATAATGTACATGAGTATGTCTGTCTTCAGACACATATCAGATGACCTGAATTATCGCACAGGCGACACCTCAACACGGGACCAATGGGCCATGTTTAACGATTTGTTCATAGAAGAGATACTTTCAAGGGACAATCAAGCAAACACAATCTCGTCGACACAAGGAGTACTATTCACCAAAAAATCGAAGTCACTATTCAAAACTATTTTAACTGCAACATATGACGAATTCAAAGAAATGCCCTTTGACACTACTCTCAAGAACTTTCTGGAAAAAGAATGTGGATGGCGTGACATTGACAGGGCATCGTCTCCAGCTATCATTTTCAAAATCATGCGGACGACACATATCCTGTCAGCTCAGACCCTGGCAAAACAGGTGCTTAGCAATCCTCCATTACGATACACGCAAATATTACAAACGTTCCCGATCGGATTGCAGACGGAAATTAATTACGTCATGGGTCATCTGGCGAGCTTCTTTTTCTTCAAGACGACAAAGTGGGACCAACGAGTGAGGGACCTTGAAGATGGAGGAGAAATTATCGACAACGATGAAGATGAAGAAAATGACGTTGATGACGCGTACTCCGACGATGATAACGACGGGGACGACGAGGACGAGGAAGACGAAGAGGACGAGGAAGACGATGAGGACGAGGAAGACGATGATGACGAGGAAGACGATGATGAAGACAATGAAAAATACAAAAAAAAAATAAAAAAAAAAACAAAGTAAAACAAAGAAGAAGAAATAAGTGGTCCCCCTCAAGATTCCTCCTTTGCGAAGGCATGCCTGATAAGCGTCGACACAAGAAAATTCACGTGGCGCCAAAAAATCATTCGGGTCCGTGCTTGACTGGGTTTGAATCATGCAAAGAACGTGTGATGCACGACGCAGCACAGAAGCAACTTGCATTCGCCATGGGACTGCAAAATCGACTTGGAAAAGAGTCGCATGTGTCCAGACTGTCACTGGAACTTGTCGACAAAATCCTAAGCACATCCAAGCCAAAGAAAAGGGATGCTCCAGCGTGGATGGGATGTTCATTGGGTTTAAAGGCCTAGATAGTCCGAGTTCTCTTTGTGATTCTGATGACGTCCACCTCAGAGTACATGATATTCATGTTTTCCGATGCAACACGCACAACTACCTGCACAGTCTCCGGCAAAACGGCCACTTGCAAGTCGAGTATACGCGCCGGCGAGTAGGCTTGAATGGACCGCAGCTGCTGCAGGCTGATCAAGGCTTCCCTGTCTGACAAATGTAAGCGCAGAGAAAAAATGTCCTGTGTCTTAGTCATTTCGGTAGATGTGAGGTCGATCTGTGGAATGGTCTCCTGTGCCAGATGGAGTATATTCTCCAGTAATGTTTTGTCCGAATCGTTCAGTGAATGAAAAAGACGCTCAGGCACGGAACGTCTCATCACACAGTTCATAGTTTTTTCGAGAGTGTCACACGTAGACATAGCCTTGCAGGACACTTCTTATAACAGTTTCTTTGTAATAATGTCTTTTTAAATCTCGTAAAGTCAGCGTGTGCCGTGTCACACATATCACAAAACATGTCTCGATCTCGTGTTTTGATTGCACCATCTGTCGATTTTGAATCCATCGAGGAGTTAACCACGTCGTGTGAGGACCTCTTGCAATTTTACTATGACCTAATGTGTGATGCGATTACTCGCATGTGGCTCAAGCGCAAGACTACACCCAGCGAAATCGTTCGAGTTATTTACCCGAATCACGTGGAACAACTTTCATACAACTTACACCTGATGTGTGTAGCCTCATTTGAGGATGCTTTGTCTCGTGGAGTTGAGTTTATACAACGCACAACAAAGGGACAAGGTTTGCTGTACTCACACTCGATGAACATGGAAATCGTCAGGGAAATGAATAATGCGAATCATGTTTATTTTTACACGATGTACAACCACACTTTAGAAGACTTATTGCGAACTGTCTATTTTGCACTACGCCGTATCATTCTAGACGGAAGATTAAGTCATTTTGCGCGTATATTCTACGAAAATTTTATATGCTTCGGCGATGAGGATGAACCCTGGTTGATTTGCCCTGAGCATAAAGTCGTACAGTATAAGCTAGCAATTCTCATGAGTCAGCACGAGCGTCTCGGTAACACATCAGTTTTGAGGACATTGCCAGTGGATATAATAGACATCCTCGTCCGCTCATGCTACACAACACGGCTCAATGAATAAATTGAAGAACATATAAGCCTCTGGGTACTCGAACCCCAAGTGACGCAACGTCAAGGCCGGCGTACCTGCTCTGTCGACTGTCGGTCGCGGAGCGTCGTACCATATGCGACTTCTGATGTATGTAGTCCGAACGCTTGACGATCCTGCACATCAGATTAGACGTACTACATTCGCGTATTCGTTACCTTGCATTATACGTACTGCCATTATACATTTATGTGTCGCGATAATTGTTGATGTTTGTGATATGACCTGTTTATTTTGTATTAGTTTATACTTGTATTTAGTTTATATATTACCCTACTATTGCATCTATTATGTGTCTAGTTTACATCGCATTTCAATACGAAATCGTTGTACTAAAAAAAATAAGCAGATGCATTTCATCCTAAATACACATAATCTACCTCTTACCTTTTCTTAGGTGTCAAGAGATGTTACCAATACGGTTATAAGTTAGGTGTCTTCTTGTACGTTTCTTTTTAAACGACTGCTGAAAATAAATCATTTTTCAAAAAAAAAGTTTTTTTTTTCATTTTTTTAAAATATTCTAAAAAGAACTTCCGAAGATTTTTTTTTTCAAATTATTAAAAAAGGTACAAATACTTCCGAATACCGCCAAAATTAATTTTGCCCGTCCGTACGTGACGTGGCATGCAAGCTCCGACTCGTCCGGATGGACAGACGGACGTTCGCAGTTTCTTCCAAAGATCAGCTTCCCACTCGACACAACAGCATGAGTCCACTGCGGCAAGGTCAACTTCATCCGTCATGGCAGCCACGGGACGAAAGAGAGCTCCTTTGCGTGTCAAACAAAACGCTCAAAATACACCAAATCGCAGAAGAGCTACAAATGCAAGTCATGCAGAAATTGACATTGAGAATACAGGTGCATAGATACAGTTAATCTCGAAAAAAATGCACACCATATATAGCGTACACATTTACTACATGTGTCTTCTTACACAGACAATGAGTCTGAACTGTCGAGCACAGCTGGGGGAAGCCTTGCTCGAAGTATGACGTCCATGATCGATGATGGTTCAGTTTCACAGGGAGTCGGATATCGCGATGTGTCGATGCTTGACGACGCTGAATTCCCGCGGATGCGCGGTGAAAGTGACAGTATGCGGTCATCCAAGAAGCAAAAGGTTCACGTTCGAATTCAACAGAGGCAACTGAAAGAGATTTTCGAAATTGGCCTATACCAGGACCACCAAAGAAACTTCTGTCACAATGCAGGTGTCATCAGGGATTTTCCGGTGCCCTACCACATGTACTCACATGTGAATGCAGAAGTCGTCCGGAATTGCCTTTACATGCCTCCTTCGTCCTGGAAATGGATCACTGACGTCGACATACAGAAGACTTACCGCGAATTGTTTGCTTTTCATCATATCGTGCCCAGCTCCAAACCGGGAGTGAGACGCACTGTCACACCACTACGGCAAATCGAGCGGATGGCTGTCCACCCAGACAGTACTGGTATCGACAAGCATCAGTCTTCTTATATTGCTCCTGTACTGGAGGTAATTTTCTGTAACAGCACCGTTCACGAGCCGAACCACTTGAACCGACACGTCGTCGAGGAAATTTCACATGAGTTAGCTGTCCTAGGAGACGCGACGTCAGAGCGCATATTTCGACACGGCCTGAAGCATGGAGGGAACCCTGGGTGCTCATCTCTTGCGCTTTTTAATATCCAAGAAATGTCTACACATCTACAAAACGATGACGACATGCTGAAACTCATGTCACAATGTGCCAACTGCTTTGGCGGTACTGACACAAACATGCCGAACTTTAACCCGGCAGTCAACACTGAGTTCACGAGTACTTGCATGGACACGAAACGAATGCGTGACGTATATGTCAACCAAGGACATGCATTTGAGGACACACGCAGCGACAACTCAGTGAGCTTTCTGCATCCAACGCTGCTAGACAAGATCTGCACGTCACGGGGTTTGGACTGTGCAGATAAAGATATAAGCAACCTACTGCTACCAACATCCAGGACTAAAAACAGAGACGAAACATTACAGCAGCGACAATCTTCAGTCGACGGCATGAACGAAGGTACTGCACACAACCAGCACAAGTTCATCACATGCTTTTTGCACGTTGTGCCTTGTGTAGTGCGTGATACTACGGGGAAACGAAGAGTGGTTGTTGTGGAGATCCTCCGAATCAGTTCCCGTGTTCTTGCTTGCGACCCGGCGGTCGCTCTGCATCAGCTCATTGTGTCCTCCACGTCAGAGGACCTACAGAATCCCCTTATACGAGTTGTTCGAAAAATGGCGCGTTGTCTGGAGATGAACGTCGACGTCAACATCACAGATCTATTCAATTCGAGTCACGAGGAAAATCTCGTTAGCATCGCACTGGACGCTAACATCCCGTTGGCATTTTTCAATTTCCTCAAGCATAACAACATCTCTTCGAATGAGCCCTCTATGTTTGCTGCCGATTACATGGGCATGCGAATTGACGTGTGGAATGAGGCAGAGGTGCGATTGTTTCGTGCTGGGATGCGAGTCACACAGATAGCTCGGCGTGAGCTCTACCGGGTTGTTCTACAGAACGTGCTTTCAGACATCCAGACTCCCAGGAACGCTAAATTGCCCATTCCGACCGAGACACATGACTTCCGCATGTTCTTTCCTGGGATGCACTGGAGGGCCATACCCAGGGATGTATTCGACGAGAGTCTGAGGCTGGAACTCGAGGAAAATTTTCGAAATGGCACACGCTTGGATGCTGAGGAAATTGTAAATGAGATCGACGCATTCAATGCTGCACATGCTAGTGACGATGACGAAATGGTGTACGTGCAAGTGGACGGTGCCCCACACCTGCACGGGTATGTGCACCGCTTGAATCCAGTGCAGCAGTCCAAGGATAAGAAGAACAAGCCGAGTTTTGCTAACCGCACAGACGGCGAGACGGTAGAGACTGACAAGCAAGAGGTCCAGCCGATTCTATACAGCTCCAAGCAATACCGTTTGTTCTGTGAAAACATCTGTGCCCGTGAGGACATATGCCACGCGTTCCTCAGACAAGATTCGCCCGACACTTTCGACTACAACAACATGAAGAAAAGATTGAATGAGCTCAGTATCGTTGAAAATATATTGTGGAAGGCCATGACAGTAGACGAGTATGCACAACACTCCAAACCTAACAAGGCAACGCTGCACGTCGAAGCAGTTATGAAACACTACGGACACAAGGGAGTTAGCATCCAAACCATTACACGTGACACGTGCAAGAATTCAGACGTGCGGACTATGTGGGTCAACCTGCACGATTGTATCGAGCAGGAGATTTCAAAGTTTATATACTCCGCGAACATGTCCAGCATGTATCACTTGAAGTTCTGTGGCAGATTCATCAGCGAGCTCAAGCATTATGACACAGACACAGAGTTCAGCTCGCGCATTTTCCGTGCACACATGCCTTTTTTGCCACAGAAGAGACATAACCTCGATGCCGTCAACGACGACACCGTCGCTGCGATTATCTCCCTGCGCAGCTTCGAACACTTGCACACTGCACTGAACTTCACGAACGCCATGAACTTCCGCTTCATACAGCTATCTGTTCTTTCTATTTGGTGTGACACTAGCGATGGCTGCTACGGGTATTGTCTGCAGCTCACTGACGGTGGCGGTTCATTCCAAGTGTACACGGCACCGACCAAGCCGCGCACACCGTGGGTTGTCACAGAATATAGTGCCAAGACGCCCGGAGCAGGCGCCGACACAATCTTCAACATCCTTGGAGAGATCCTGAATGCATTCGGCAAGCACGAGGCCAGGGACCCGAGCATCCGAGAATTCTTCACTTCTAATCCAGTATGCAACTTGTACAGGACAAAGACAGTCTTCAGTATCTTTCGCATGTGTGGCATAACCGTCGATAACAATGGGTGCATAGTCAGTGGAATGAGCGAGCACAATTTCTCGTATGGTACGATTGGCGCCTTCCTTGAGCTCATGAAGCTGCAGTCCAGCGAAGAGGAGAAGAAGAAGGTGTTTCCTGCAATGGAGACGGTTTGGGGTCAGTCCGGTAGTACCAATCGTGGTGTTAGTGAAAAGATACACAGCACAACGCACCACGGGGCTCCTCTCCACGTTCTCAAGTTACACCCTTTTCAGATCCCCCTTGTCGCCAGCAACTTGCATCGTCAATTCTGTCCCGGGTCTGTGACTGAGGGGTCGAGATTGGTCGGCGCAATGAGTGGAATCATGGACAACCTCGGCATTATTATGTCGCAATTGAACTCACAGGCGACAGGAGTACAGAACCACGAGGTATTGCATTCCTTTGAGGAGTGTGAGCGGAGTGTTCGCGACATTATCTGCATCAGCATACCCATCATCGACGCCAACGTGACATATTTTCTCATAGAGCACATGAATCGTATGCTTTCGTTTATGCATCGCAGCACACGCGTACATCGCCTGCTGTGGAACAAGTATGCGCTTCTTGACATGCAGCTTTTGAAGGACAAGGTCGTCAGTCTCACACATGGCCTTCGGAGATACACATTTAGTGAAGAAAATCGAATGTTGCGTAACTTCAGCGGTTCATTCGAAACTACCGCCGTCGGCAAGTGGGTACGTAACGTCGTGATGAGCGCCATGAACCGGCGGCTGCAGATGACAACAAAGCAAGATGGTGTCTTACAAACACAGATCGGCAGTGTTTTGTCAGACGCATACAAGACGTACGTCCTCGTGCCTGTCTCTGTGACCGTGCTGCTGTCCGCCCTGACCCTCTACCTCGCCGTTGTCGTTTTGGACGTCAACGTGATGCTGCTGACATGCATGCACCTATACTACATGAACATGTCTCAGGGCTGTCCACTGCATGTATTGGCTCTTGCCGCCAACGACAAGGTTATGAACATGTCGGAGACGGAAAAGGACAACTACCACTTGTTCTGTGAGTTCCTGTGCAAGAAATTGTATAGCAATTGCGTGACACAACAGTGTCTACTGGAGACATTCGATCATACAAACGCAAGGGCCATAGCCGAGGGCCAACAGAATGCACTGCACAATGCCAGACAATACGACGTGCCTTCGTCCACTAATCATAATACGGTGTATTTGGCAAGCACCTTCTTCCCGGCAGATCCAAACGTGTTTCCTATCGAAGAAGGTGGCAACAAGCGAGATGCGACAGGTAACAAGAAGCAAAATCTCCGGCAGCAGTTCGCGGCGTGGTATGCTGAGCAACAGACGATCGATTCCCCTGAAACGAAAGACTTTTGGAAGCATGCAGTTCAGGGCACACGCTTGCCACAGAACGCGTCATCAGGTGAGATGAATCTGCAATTCAGAGACCCAAACTCATGCTACAAGTGGCACCTCGGCACGCACGACAATCTCGACAACGCACAGGGAGTCATCATTTCTTTTTTGCGACTTTGCAAAATGCAACCCGAGTGTAGCAGACGCGAGCTGCTCGAGTGCATCCTCCAACCGCATTTCTCGAAATACCCGCGCGACAAACGTTTTTTCCAAAATGCCGTACAATGCAACTCAGTTGATTCTAGGTTCTGGAAAGAGAGTATCATCGACAGCCGCAGCAAGAAAGTAGCAAATAAAATGCTGACGTGGTGCATGCGCGTGAACTCAGCTCAAACGGGTCTCGAAGTGGCACTGGCCGCAGACGTCTTGTGGGTTCTTCTGGGGCAGGCTTTATTTACCAGTGAGTGGGGTTCGGTTGGTGGTACGCATTCTGTCGTCGTACACAACCGGAACATTGCCAATGCAGCTGAAGTGTTGACCTTCCTCTTCATGCACACGACACTTCCGATGGCGTACATCCCAGTCAACAACGGCGGTGTGCTCTTGAGCGAGACCTCGCATGAACTAAAGAAGAAGAATGCAGCTGTGCGCATCCCTTACCATCCGGCACTACACATTGACACGGACAAGACCGGTAATAGCTTTATTTCGAGATTCCGACATTCTCCAAAGGCTTACATCGTCGTGCACACCCACGAGGACATTCCAGTTGCTGTGTTACAACCCATTGTGACGCGTAATGCGCTGAACCACAACAAGATCCACGTATATCAGCTTAGTCCATACCCACCAGAGTGCACGGCTCACATGCTCCCGTATCTGCAGCAACTACAAGACGCGGACGAGGCCTTCAGGTCCAAGACACCGATGTCTCCGTATGCAGACTGCACGTGGCCTCTCAGCACCCGTCTTCTCGGCAATAGCATCACACCGGAAAACAGCATGCATCTCCCTGTTTGTTTATCACAAGAGTGTCTCAATGAGGAAATACCATGCTTTACTTACAACGACGGTTTCACCTTTGTAATCACGTTCAAGGACAATATGTTCAGGGTGACTCCAGTTGAAGTAACATCCGACACACCAGAGTACTATCAGGGCATCACATTCAAGGCTTTACCGCTTCAAACGGATGTGGTGCAATTCACTCCAAATGCAATGACGTTTACTATGCGGCAGGGACTTCGGATGCGCACCGGTAAGGTTTTTCTCGACGAACCACCGAATGGCGACGCTCCGGTCATTGCGAGTGACAGCCGAGCATTACCTTTCGTGATGTGTCCGATCATCCGTCACGACACTTTGGTGCTTCTCAATAAGCACGACGGAACACTCAAATCTTTCGGTCAGCAAGCGGATAGCAAGCGTGAACAACTGACTATAGGTGTTGTAGGTAGACACGTCTCATCTGGAACGTATCTGCATCATGGACAGTACTGTCTTCACTCTTTTGACGCAGATGAGAACTGTGTAGTGCAGGAAGACATAGACTTTACCTTCGTGCACAGGTGTATGCTTATGGACGGGCATGTCATCTACTGGACTATGACACAGGCCGACTATGACGACTTACTCAAGGATATCTACGTCAGCCGTAAAAACGACCACATACGAGACAGAACATTCGTATTGGACCACAACCGATCCACGGACTGTCTATACCTGCAATGTTATTACACCATTGCGCATCACACGCCATCCGACTTGCAAAACACGAAGATGCAAGTCATGTTCATGATCAAAGACAAGTATGCATTCAGTGATAACGACGCGGCCGCATTTTATGACATACCCATTTTCGACTCTAACTTCAACATGAACGTGCATATCATGCCACCGGAGGACGAATCCCTCATCGTGAGAAACTTTGTGTTTGAGTGACTTGTGTCTTGTCAGACACTGTAAACGTGTTTGTTTTAGTAAAGCCTTGAATTGTGATATATGTGACTGGCGCCTCGGGCTCATGCGTGCGGCGCGTCGTGAACCTAACGTTTGCATGTTGTCCTTTTTGTACGTCCCACTTTTGATTGCACTGCTTTGGACAATCGGCTTCATCTTGACTCGTGTGGAGTTGTTTCACGAGGCCCTCCGGAGCGAAGAGCTCAAGCGAGAACGCGAGGCGTGGCTTATTCAAGAGTGCCGCAAGCCTGAGTTCTACACCCACATGAAACACCATTCGGCGTTGTGTGATGAGGTCGAAGTACATGCAAAAGGCTCTGTCTATATGACTGCCGCCATCCACTTAGTACAAAACACGTACCTGTGTGGGTATGTCCCCTGTGCTACAGCGTTGGACTATGTCCTTGAATGGATGAGTGGTCATACGATGCTATTTGCATGTGCGGCAGCGTTGATACTGCTGTTACCAACGCTTATTTTGCCGTTCTACCGTGAGCACACCAATTACACGGCAAACAAGTACATTGACAATCGCTACCATAGATCACGATGTCTCGAAGCCCCAATACAGTACGGAGATCACAGTTTCTTAAAGCATCAGTACTGCATAACACCACTTACCGAATGATCTGTGTTGGGTATATACGATTGGCGTCTTGTTAGCATGCAGATTTTCATTAAAACACTGACGGGTAAAACCATAACTTTGGAAGTCGAATCCTCCGATACCATAGACATGGTCAAGAGCAAGATCAACGACAAGGAGGGCATCCCAGCTGACCAACAGCGACTCATTTTTGCCGGGAAACAATTGGACGACGGACGAACACTGCAAGACTACAACATACAGAAAGAAAGCACATTGCACCTGGTCTTGAGGCTCCGCGGCGGCTCGCGCGAGGAAAACACGAGTGAGCTAGTACGTGCACGCAGTAAACACACAAAGCACGTTACCTTCAAGGACGCATACGACGCGCTTCGCGAAGAGAAGCTCAAGCGAGTATGTTTGCGCGCTTCAGTCAAGACTCAAATCAACAAGCACACACACGAGCACACCTAACTTTATGTCTTTCATATAAACGAAAATACACTTGAATGTATGCTGCGGTGGTTGTTTTTTGTATTCATAGACATCTCCTTCTTCTCGGCACTTGTCGGTATGTGTGATTGTGTTGACGGTTCAAAGTTTGTTTATATCAGTGAGTGGATTCGACAGTGCAAGGAGGGTGACATAAAACACCAGTTCCTGCCCTTACTGGTGTTGTTCTCTTTTGTCCTCATGGTACAGTGCCAGATGGAGTGGATGTTTCAAACTGCATGCACTGCACATGAGTCATCACAGGACGATACACAATACGACAATTTAATTGACTACCACGACTATGACACCGAAGAACTAGACGCTCACGTTACACCTTATATCACACAAGTCATGACGTCGAAGCTTGCGTGTGTTCTCGGCGCCATATTCGTCTTTGCGTTTGACTACCATTACACGTCAACCCAAACCGCGCTTGTGTACACACACTATTACGGAGTTGTTCTACTGTCTTGTGGTCTCTTGGGTATGATACATGCCATATTGTGGCAATTGATGCAAGCACACAACAACCACAATATTCGTGGGACCAAATCAAAATTCGATGCTGTGTATGGTACGTCGCCTTTTTATACAATTGATGTAGTTCTTCTTTTCTCAATTCTCATTTTTTTCAGTACCACATTAGCCTCTCAAAATACTGCTGACAGTACCACACATTGGTGGAGCGTTCTGACCGAATACATTACGTTTATCTTGATTGCTATTGAGTTCTTGCTGATTTGCTTCAGGTGCAGTCAACTGTCAGACGATTGGCTGATACATTTGGTGTATCCTTGGTCTCGATTTGCATTTATATTCTTTGTTCTGATGACACCTGTCTTCTTGTTCCAGTTCATCCAAGTACCGAGGACGTGTCCTCTGGAATATATCATTTATGACAAACACAAAACATGTATTCGATGTCCGAACCACTTTAGTTGGGTCAATTTAACACACTGTTGTGAGACTTCCGTTGCAGATAGACCACTGTATTTGGGTTCAAAGTGGAATTGGCCGAACAGGACAGTTTGCTACACATGCGACACCGAATATCAATATTGCGAATATGATTATGACTAGAATCGTATGTACTGGACTGGAAACACGAAAACACGATACGTCATATAAAGGCATGATGTATAGCAGGCATGTCGGATTTTTTTGCTGGCGTGACTGGTTTCAAATTTCCAGACACTCTACGGGACAAGGGTCCACTTCCGTCTATAGTGGGCGGACCCGCCGGCTCCGATGGGACACCAGACGGAATCATTAATGGAACTAGTAGTCTGTTGGCCAACATCACGCCATATGCCAAGGGCGAGAGTGCCCGCATGGGCTCAGACAGCAACTACCAGCAGATACCATGGCGCATGCAGTATATCATACCACAGCTCTTCCTTCCAAGTTTCAAAGAGTACGAGAGCAACATCCCAGTGTCTCACGCGGTTGACCAGGGAGACATCGCGTTTCGCTTGTACACAAAGGATCGCGCGTGGTTCACAACGAACACGTCTGCAAACGCGCTGTCTCACGCTGCTCTTCGTCCCGCGGCTCTTGTGTGCTTTGGAAATCTTGATATTGTCAATTACATCCTCGCATGTCTACAGCACTCCACCAGTTCGACCTGGGAGTGTATGCGCCAGCACTTATCGTACAACAAGGACGCGGATCCACACGATCAATTCAAATCGATTCAGCGGCTCATCCGACAGAATTTCACCCCACACGGAATATGCGCCGGGTCTGAGCATCAAGGAGGTAAGCATGAAAGTTCTCATTCGAATGCTTCGATTCAGCCTGGGCGTGCAGTCAACTTTGTGACAACTATGACAGTCGATGGTAAGAACGAGGACCTCGTTAACTACTGGTACCGACAAGATTTAAGCGCTGGGGATACTCTTTTATTCACAATCGAAAAAAGATTGGGGCGTCACATTAACGCCCGGGAATACCATCTCACACGATACTACAAGCAACCGGTAAAGATGTCGATCCATCTCGAGCAGGACGATGTATGCTGGCAGCTTGTGCCTCGCGTGCTCTGTGTAAAGGACGAACTCCCCTCCAAAAGAGAGGACATCATATACGACTACCGTGTCGCGGGATACTGGCGTATCGCACAAACGTTCCAGTGCAGACGAAAGTCGAACAATGATAGGGGACAGAAGAATGGACCTCTGCTTGAGGTCACATTTGCACCAGTTTGGGTGGACTATCCTTCTTGGAAAAAAAAAGAAGAAAGAGTCAAGCGTAAAAGAGATGTTCATGATCATGCACCATCTACTGAAACTTCAAGCAGTGTCGGTAGTACACATCCCTCAGAAGATTATTCACTAATAGACCCTAGTGATCCTGTAATTGGTGGGCAATTAGAAGTGAAACCCAAGAAACGACGGAAAAAAAAGGACGAAGATGTACCATAGCTTATCTACAGATCTCATTCCGCCCCATCAAGAGTATGACGATATGCATCACTGACGCCACAACTGTAACCATGGTGCGCAATAGAATGACTGTGCTAGCGAGCGCGGTACCACTTGCCGCAAAGTGGAACCCAACGAGTATGAAAATGAGCAGTGCATGCACGGGCGCGGTGTACTTGGCGATAACACATGTCCTCTGCAGCATGACTCCCCAGATCAAAATCAGAATAAAGCCTAACATCAGAAACAGTGACATCAGTGTAGCCTGTTGAATGACATTGTCGGTGTGCGTGTGCCGGGCGGAGGAGATAAACACGCACATAACGAAACTGAGCGAGATGGAGGCGAATAAAATCTCCACAAACGATCGCTCTGAGCTACAGATGCTCACCATCGATAAGTTGAGCGCAAAGGTTTCGACGTAGTAAGCCATCTCGTATGTCAGCAAGTGCATGGAAAGTTCCGTGTCCCATACCGTGTCCTTGTCTAGCACGTCCGAGTACCTGTCTGCATTTGAGCTCAAGCACACCCACACCCAACATGAAAACGAAGCGGCCAGTGCAAACGGCATCACACAGAACATGTAGTCCACCTCCATGTACCACGAAGTCGACACCAGGCGCAGCAATGGCGGCGAAACATCGTCGTTTTGCTTGGTGCTGTTGGAATACGTCACCGTCGAGGAGTTCACATGAAGATCTACCATGATGATCGATGACGCCCAGTTGGATTTGTCCCACGTCTGCATCGCGAAAAATATCACCTGGTAGGTTACTGGTAAGAGGAAACAGTACACAATCAAGCCTCTTCGTGCTAGTTCGGGATATACGCAGCCACAACACGAACACTTCTCGACAAATCGCTCGATTGTTGCCATCAAGCAGTTGGTGGTCTCGAGAAGCTGCTTGCAGAAGCATACGCCTATAAGGACTAGTAGAATAATGATAATGTGTGAGTCGTGAAACTCCAACTGCATGTGTCACTTCCTTTTTTGTTTAATAACACTTGTTCAAATATTTAAATTTAACGCCAATATGGCGATGCAGTTTTATGTTTTTTTTCCTCAATTTCATCAGGTGTCTGTCTCGATGTGAAATGGCAATGACCACTAGTCTAACAATTCGAGATGCCTTTTTTTCACACGACTCAGTGCAGGACTCCATCCGTCACTGCATCAAATCCATCAGTTACCACAGCTCGGACCCGATCGTGACCTTTGCTAACGTCGCACTACGATGTCCGTTGTCGTTTACCTTGACGACAAATGCATTGTGTCCATTCTACGATGATGTTCGCATCGCCATCCCATACAGCTGCATGACTCAAACGCAGTTGCAAGTTATAAACAACACGCTGGTGCAACTCGAGGAATCTAATACACTCATGAATTGCACTCACATGAACGGCGACTTCAGTGTCAATGCCATTCGACAAGGGGTGCGCGTGCATGTCGATGCCTCCCTCCTCCTCTTTGCAATCAGCTGTCTTATCGCACGTGTCACGTCTGCTCATGACATCGATACCGAAACGGTCATCAATGTCATGCAGCAGCGCATCGCGTGTTCTGTACACTTGCACCGCCATCAGATTGAACAGGCGAAGGTTCTCCTCCAACAGCACATGACAGATCAGGCCACGAAGTCCAACGCGATGCTAGTGTCAGAGCCTGCTGAGCAAGACCCCTGCATGACATTCAGCTGATGGAAGAGCTTGCTCGGTGTCATCTCTGCAACATTGACGTCACGTGGAAGGAGATTTGCAGCTATTAGAATTTCTGCACACAACTTGGAGCAAAACGTGCCTTTGGTGCTCCCTCTTAATGCTGGTATTTTGGATCCTATCATTTGTCGCAAATTGAAAGTTTCGCCGTCTGAACTCTTTGAATGAGCGAGTAGCAATGCTCTGTCGTAATCGTACTGTGGACACTTCAGTTCGATATGGTCATAGTTGGCACTGCTGAACGTGCGGTTTCTCATGTGCACCTTCCCTCCCCAGTAGATAGCACACGCCAGCGTGTCCCGGAACTCCACCTCACAGTGACAGTACGGTGGGTCAAAGTAAGAAACGAGTCTGTTCATTATGCCCTCGTCGTCACCGCGTGCGTTGTAGAATTGTACCTTGATGCACTGCATGTTTCTTCTATATGCATGCACTGATATATAAAATGGCAACGATTTCGTTTCTCGAGTCCACATGTACATGTGCACCGGAATGTCTATGTTCCATTTTCATCCGTTGAAAACAGCAAACACAGTATCGAAAGCGTGAAAAATAGAATTATCCACATCTCATGGTTGCAGGTTTTGAAGTTACCCACGTCTGACATTTGGAAATAGCACACTTCGGGACAGCTTTCTTGTTGTGCGTGACTCGTGGCTGGATCCTCATGAGCGTGTTTCCATCCATGATGTAGTAGCAGAAGTACGGCTACACAAAATAAAACGGCAGCTGCAATGACAAGGTTCATATGTCAGTATGAATCCAGTTAAATACCGTCGTAAGACTCTTTTTTTTTCTCTCGCATTTGTAAAGTCACAATCGCGGCGAGGGTGAAAAAAAACTTCTATAAATAAGGATCCATTTCAGGGAAGATCAGGGTGCTTGCAGCAATCAACAAAACATATAGAGATCGTCCGGTGTCTGGGGCGGTACCACAGGAGCGCGGAAGGGATCGCAGGATCGTGGTCACCGGATAGGGTGCGGGGCAGAGCGCCAAGCGCATCAACACAAAAACGCCCGTACACGATTCCGGAACCAGACACAAGGCACCCTGTTTTTTTTGTACAAATGGACGACTACTCAAGCAGATGCAAGTCAGGAAGTATGGATTTTATTAGAAAATCTGTTACTGATATAATAAATAAAAACCGACTAAAACTAAAACTCACAAACTATTTCTCGACTTGTACAATTCTCTGATCAGCTTCCTCCGTGTCATCCTTGTATTCTTCAGTTCTCGTGACGACGTCACTTTTCAGTACTGGAGAGTGAGGATCGTCGTCAAGTATCACGAAACATGCAGCGTGTTTTTCGCGCCTCTGCTTGAGTGTCTTTATCGTGAGCTTGCTCAGGTGGAAAATGAGCAAAAGTGTCAGGAGCAATCCGACCGACGCATCGAAAAGCTCGTTGTGCTGTCCGTATATCACGTAGCAGATCCCAGACACCGCAGAGTTCACGACGAGCACGTCCAACACATTGTCCACCTCGAGCGACAGTGTCAGCACGTACATGGTCATGAACTTGAGCAGAGGCTCGCTCACAAAGAGATGCACTGTAGCAAGCGTGTCATACTGCACAAAAAGGTTCGTGTAGAAGTCCCTGTCCATCGCCATCATGACCGGGATGCTCAGAAGAACACATGAGTACACAGACGTCGGGTAATGGTCCAACAGCGTCTGAGAGTCCACCCAGTAAGTCCACGTAATGCCACTGGAAAGTGGCGATATCAATACATTCACGACCTGCATCGACGACGTCCAATCCATGTGTTTGACCACTGTGATTCCAAGTTGCTCCTCCGTGTACTCGATGACCCCCTCCCCGTCATGCACAAGATAAAATAACACAAGCGTGCCAATAAGAAGCCAGTACACCACAAAAGACGGCATGGATCGTTTGAGGGCAGCATCTCCTTCGTATATTTTTGAGATCACCGACATCACATTTCCGATGAGCATGCCCAGCAAGAACGTGAACGACGTCTGGTCCAGCGCATAGTCGCTGCAAAGCATCGTGCTCCACAACACTACACCGACAATGTGCACCTCGCGTATGTACGCCTGGAGGCCTTTCTTGTTCTCGAATGTGACAATCTCATCCAGTTCCTCCAGTACACTTGCCTCACTCGTTACATTTTTGTAATGTCTCACCTTCGTGATCGACTGGATGATGAATACGCAGCACTCGTACACGATCCACACAAAAGCGAGCAAGCAAATCTGCATGCACGAAACCACGACGCGCTGCATGATGTCGAGTGTCACCGTCTGGCTTTCTAGCTTACTCGTGACAACAAACACGGCAAAAAGCATACACCTACAAAAAAATGCAAGTAAAAGATTCATGGCATATAAAAGTACTCTGTAAATACAAATTGAAACCAATATGTCAATTCAAGCCCGAATACACTTGACTGAATCGCAAAGGTTCGAGTTACTCTCGAAAAATCCCCCATAAAAAAAACGCAAGTACATGATTCATGGTATATTACAGTCACTTGTCATATTCAAGAAATGAAGGGTGAGCAATTTTATAGTAGCGACACGAGAATATTGGGAGACACCCCAGAACCACGCAAATCGAGGTACTTCATATGCTCCCCAGAGCAATACTATCACAAAATAATGCAGCACTGCATATCCTCGAATCGCCGTCACCGCGACCAGGCTTGGATCTTCAATCTCATCAATGGCACTGCCAAACACGACAAAGAGATCATCTACAAAGACAATGAACAGTGGCTTCTATGTTCACATCCCGAGAGTACCGTCCGGTTCCTCGTCGTCTTCAAAGACCTGCGTCTGCACAGCATCCGGGACTTGCGCAAGAAGCACATCTCGATGCTCCGGGATGTCAAGCGACAGGTGACGGAGTTCTTGAGTGACCGTTTTCCAAATCAGTCCAGTGACTTCAAACTGTTCTTCCACTACATGCCCAGTGTTTTCCAGTTGCACATGCACGTGTGTCTGCAGCACACTGGAGACCCTCTGCGCGTGCACAGTATTCAATCCGTGATTCATCGTCTCAAACAAGACGATCTCTGGTTTCGAAAGGCCTTGATTCTTTGTCCAGTGCGTCGAATGTTTGGTCACGCGTGCTGCGATGGAAACGACAATCTCGCCAAATCAGATTATTTTGTCCGTGACAAAATTGATTGTTTCAATATATAACAACTCCCATTCACGCTCATGTCCTTCTCGACCAGAAAAATGACAGGGACTGCAGAGGCCACTGGTCCTCAAATCCACATCGACAGCCCGTATGCCATGGTGCAGAAGACCGCCACTCCACAGCTCCCGCCGATGCTGCGGCTGAAGACCGCCACACCCGCACAACAACACCTGATGACACCCGCGCAGGTTCAAATCACCGTCTGTCCAAGCACACAAAACCCGACTGCTTCGCTCGCAGGCAACGGCTCTCTATTTCCCAGTAGTATCCTCAACCAGACAACCTCCCGTGTCTCGTCTGAACCGGAAGCCGATTGGGGCAAACACGACCTGTTGTCTGCCGTGCCCAACCTCAAGGCGAGCCTTTGCAACCTTGACAAGGAGGTCAGAGTCGTCGGTGCAGACGCTGATACCACAAAATCGGTTCTTCAAATGCATAACAGCATCCTACAAAGCCATGACGGCGTCCTCGAAAAGCAGACGGCAAGGACGAGAGAAACAAGAAAGATGTGTCTCGAACTTGAAAAGCAGCACGCCAGCCACAAACAAAACACAAAGGAGTACCTCGTCATGACACAAGGCATGCTTGAGTCGCATGATGCTTCACTCAAAGAACACGACCAAATACTGCAAGAGTTGGCTGCGTCTACCCCGGCAGAACACAGCGAAAAGATCCGTGCGCTATCAGACAGTCACGAGAACACAAGGCAGTACTTGGAGCTCAACCAGGGCATGATGGAATCGTACCATCGCTCGATCCAGGACCTCACCGAAATGCATAATAAGCATGCACGACTACTGGATGACATGTACACAAAACAGGACGCTAAATCACAGCTGACCTTGTCGGAGAGTATGCTACGAGAGACCAAGTTTCTCACACAACAAGTCGAGGATCACAAGCTGCAGCTAGCCTCCTTGCAGAAATCAAACAACGATTTACGAGACCGGGTCAGACTACAACAAGATGAACTTGACGCGTTACACGACAAGAACTAGATTTCATAATGTTTGTATTTATATATTTAAGATTATGACTTCGTATGTATGGCCACTGATAACGCGGACAAGAAGCTCGATGCAGTCACAGGTAATCCCGACCTTTCCAATGTTCTCGCACACATCAAGAGCCTCGAGCAAGCCAAGAGCGAGCTAGAACTCAAGCTCAAGGAAACAGAGCAGCGTGCGGAGCGCATGAGCGTCAAGACCCGTGAGAGTATGCAGAGTGCAATGGATACTCTAATGAAAAAGTGGATGGACGCCGTCGAAACGAAGGACGAGGTCGTCAAAACCCAGTTCAAAACGGGTCTAGACAAGCTCGTAAATAGCTCGGCCGAAGAGAATGGCGTCTGGCAGATGATGGTCGCTGCCTCCGCGCTTCATGAACGACAGGAGCATAATCTCGAGAAGCTTCGGTTCGAGAACAACGAGCTTCGATCCAAGGTGGATAACATGTTTACCTCTCCAGAGTCGCGTGTCGTCGGTCAAAAGAGCAAAGCGACTGAAGAACTTTCACGCGCCGGTGCCTCTGACGTCGGCGACTGCTGGGCGGCATTTGAAAAGGCCATCCAGTCGGAGTTTTAAAACTTTGGCATCACATTTTGATGCACATTCTTGTGAGAATGTCCCTCATGCTTGTCCACCCTGGCTTTTTTTGATGTGCATTTTGAGGACGAAGCCGTGTCCTGTGTCGTTGCTAAGAGTGACCTTGTGTCCACAGTTTGAGATGACGCCCTGCAGTCTGAACCCTAGCATTTCACTGACAAGGTCGTCACTTAGCTTGAGCTTGGTCTTCATCTCGCTGGCGTTGGTCTGAACGGTGATCGCGCTGTCTGGAATGACGAGTTGCTCTGTTGCCACGGTGATGTAGATTTGCTTCAGGTCCACTGTCACGGACCACTTGAGTTTGTCTTCGCACTTCACATTCTCACACAATTTCTCGAAATGGAGGCATATCACATCGTCCCATTCACGGCAGTCACTGCTGTCGTCACAATAGACGTGCCGATATCCTTTCTTCTCCGAGTTGATGTCCGGAAACGCATTTGTGACGACGCCCAATGTCATGACACCCGCCCACACGTTGAACATCTCCTCGCGGCTCAGGTCCCGAACAGAATCCACCGTCATGACGTTCTGTCTGTCCTTGAGGAGCTCACTGACTGTCCTTGAGTTAATCAGTGTCATGATGAGCTCGAACATTTCGTGGTTTATGAAGGGCGGAGCGATCTTGATGTCGTTGGTTGGTGTGTGTTGTCGTTCACGGGCAAAATTGTGGTGGTGCGCATTGACAAACAAAGCGAAAAATTGAACCTTGTGGTCCTGATCTCCAGGTTCCTTCAAGAACTCTTTCGCGTCAGCGAGGATGTTGTACTTGGTCTCACAGACTATGCACTCGGTGTGAAGCATGGTAATGTCTATGTGGATTATTTTTTGGAAATAGATTTCATATAGGCATTATGGTGTAGTAAATTCATTTTTTGTTTGTGCTGTAAAGTTCTTTTTTTTGCTTTATTGTAAATATTTTTTTTAACGCAAAAATAGGGGTCACTAGAAAAATATTCAGCGAAATAAAAAATGTATCGTCACCATGTGTCCTTCACGTCTCGCAAGAACACAAATGTCTCGTGACCTTACCATTCAGAATCTAAAGACTATCATTGACAAGTTGCACTGGAAGATGCAGTATCAAGACAGCGTTGTGGACGGATCCTTCGTCAGTAGGGTTAGTATTACGCCCAAAGATATGGACACCATCACCCTTGAGTACTGTGAGGCCAAAGAAACAAAACAGAAGGCCCGACAAGCTGCTGCTGAAACTGGACTTGTGTACTTTCAACGGCAGCCACTGACGTTGCTGCTCGGATCAAAGTACCAGGCCAACGACATTCGCATGGACGTGTCCCAATAACATCTCTAAAAAAAAATACCTGCACCTTATGCGGCGTGTGTGCCGGAAACACGCCGCCCGGCATGAGCACCCTATGGAAGGGCAAGTTCTTCTTGCAGACCGGTCTGCCCGCCAGTCTCCCGCGCCCCCCCACCGTTATTCAGGACCCCGACTACCCGATCATAACAGAAAAGGAGAAAAGGAAGAGACAAAAGGCTAAAAACATCCCGAATGGATGTCGCGGGAAGGATCGCGGTCAGCGCCGCGCACGCGAACCGATTCTCTTCAACTTCTTTGAGAGCATACACAGTATGGAGGCAAAGGAGCGCGACTCAGGGTGCAGCACCACGGCGGAGCAACTCAAGATCGAGTTCAAAGCACTCACCAAACCTGAGCGCGCCTACTGGGAATTCATGCACGATCTGTTCCTACTTTACCGCGAACAGCAGTGGTCCGTACGCGTCACTGAGTTCAGGTCGTTCCCACAGGCTAGGATGCGAAAGATCCTGATCTCGGAATTCTATCATCTCACCGAACCAGCACAGCATCAGCTTGTTCGGGATCATCTTGCGGTGCGCTGGCACAAGGAGAACCAGGAGTTCTCTATCCAAAACTGTGAGCAGCAAGACCGAAATCTACTCCACGACATCCGCAAGGACGTTGCGAATATACTCCTCAGGATAGACGCGGTAGTGAAAAAATAGTTTGCACTAAAAAAATAAAAAAAATATTTTAAAAAACATTAAAAAATATATTCCACTCTTGAATTGGAAGTGTTTGATTTCCATACACAAATGTTTCCCTCCACTCTTTTGACCTCTGATTTCTTCCTCTCCCATGCACACTCCCGCATTGAGAAGTGTCTCGAACTGGCCACGTTACTGCACGATAAGCTCACATTCATTGAGTTCTCAGCGTACACGACCTTTTTGCAGTGGGAGGCAGCAAACACTGAAATGACGTACGATGAATACCAGCAGAACATAGAAAATATCAACGACGCTCTGCGGTCGATACAATGCTGCATGCCCCCACTGAACAAGCTTCCAAACGTTGAAAACACTCCGGAGACGACTGACCTCAATGTCGAACTTCGAAACCACTGTCAGTCCGTGCGGGACTTGGTACCGACGCTCTTGCGCCTCGACATCCCGGAGATCACTGATTTCTTGTCTGCAACGTATGACAAATTGGAGAGACAACTGGAGCAGGTCATGACCATACAACACAGGGTCCTGATTCTCATACCGATTCTACGCAAGCAGTTCCTCAGGTGTCCGCAATACCTCGAGCAGATCAATCGATCCGTCAGAACACACTCTTGCCTCGAATTGATTTTTATTGTCAGTGCATTTGAGAATCGTCTGCTGCGTTTCAGCGTGAATAACTATGTCGTGCATCACGATCAGGACGACTACGAGGTGGTCGCAACATGACTTATGCTCGCACTTCCAACTAAACTTGAGATCTTCTAATGTACATATACTCGCAAAAGTGGACACACTTAAGCTTCTTTATTGATAGTGTAAGACAGCAGCTTTGTGCGGAGCGCGTGCCACGCAAGCTCAACGCTCACGGTGGACTTGGCGCCAGTCACGACCACACGGCCGGACGCGAAGATGAGCATGACGACGGAAGAGTCAGCGGCACGGTACACGAGGCCAGGGAACATGGTGCGCTGGAACGTGCACTCGATATTGTTATCCCGGTAGAAGCGGTCGAGATCCAGTATTTTGTCGTTCAGATGTAGGTCAACGTGTCCGACGATGTTCTGCATCTGGATATTCATGACCTCCAGGAAAAATCCGGGCAGTCGGTTGCGCAGTAGGTCCACAACAGAGTGGCATGCAAGGATACACGTCATGAAGTCTCGACAACCTGTCAGAACCATCTTGCCGGACGCAAACAGCAGCACGGTGCAGTTCGGGTCGCACAGGCGTATCGTGACGGCGGCGAATTTCTTTTTCTTGAACGTGCTGTTGGGCATGATGCTGTGGATCAGGTTGAGGTCCAGTGGCGTTGAGCTGCAAAAGATCATTGCAGTACCCACAACGTTGTGCACCATCGCAGAGCTGACGCGACCCTCGTCACGACTCACGTCGTAGTGCAGTTCGATGGCACAAGTGCAGGAGTGCAGTGACTGTGTGCTGCACACTTCGTTGCGCCTGCGACGGCGCATCTTGTTCAAAGTTATGCATCTCGGCACGACAGCCGGAAATGCATGCAGTAGTATTTACGGAATGCTTATTTTTTTTATTTTGATATTCAAGTCCCTTTTCAACTTAGTTAAAAATAAAGTCTTTTTTTATTTGTCAAAAATTAAGTCTTTTTATTGGAGATCAAATTCAGAAATTTTTGAGAAAGAATGTCAGACGAGGGCTTACACGCACTGGTCGCTGCAGCAGAGTTCCTCAATCTTTTGTCACGTGACGAGACACAGCAGCGCAGGGTGTCAGAGCGCATCAGAAATTTGAATAAATTACAACTGAATAACATTAAGCAAAGCAACAAGACTTCTCGGCGAAGGTGTATCCAAAAACCCACCAAGTCCACTCCCAAAAAGAAAGTCGACAAGCTTATCGGGAGGAAGGTACGTAAACAGTTTTTTGATAAGTTCTGTCGGCTCAAGTGGTACAACGGTAAAGTCGTCAAGGTGTCCCGCACTGAGAAAGTCAACTTCTTCTACAAATTCAAAAAAAACGTCACTTCAAGTGTCAAGTACTTGGTGAGGTACAACGACAACGATTCGGAGCACATGACCAAGTGGCAGCTCCAGCAGCATCTCGTCTGATAATCCTTAACGCTTCAAACCATACCTGAAGACAATCGTCTTATTCCCAAGAATCACCGGCGGCGGGAGACGTGGCTCAGCCGGGGTACGCATGAAACACTCGTTACTGGTGTCGAACGAGTGCCACTCGGGGTAGCGTCCACTCGCATGCGTGAAGACAATCGTCTTATTCGCGAGAATCACCGGTGGCGGGAGACGTGGCTCTGCCGGGGTGCGCATGAATTTCTCATTGCTTTCGTCGAATGGGCACCAGTCTGGGTAATGTCTCGACTTGCCGTCAAGCTCGTTCATAACGAGTGCAGACACTTACGACACAAAGTTTTTCAAATAAACAAAATCAAACGTTTTTGTGTGACTTGTGTCTGCGAATTAAGTACTCACACGAATGTATTTATGAAGTCTCATTTCCTGGTATGGGAAGTCAGCAGACACTACACGAAATGCGCGAATTGCTGCGGTGTGGGGTGCTGATACCCCTTCCAAAATCTAATAAACCAGACAAAAAAGAGTGGGACGCGGCTTTTAAAGCTGCTGATGACGCGGCCGCAAATAGGAAGGCACAACCAACTGTGCCAAAAGATGTGTATGACGGTAACATGCAAGATAACGAAAGAAATGGATTCGGTGTCATGGCATATGCTAATGGCGATGTATATGCTGGTTTATGGTTGGATAATCACAAACGTGGAGGGGGTACGATGAAGTATGCTAATGGGACTACATATGATGGTGGATGGGAGGCCGATCAAATGAATGGGTTAGGAACGTTCATATCCCCTGCCAACGACGACCTCTTCGATTGGAAATTTCATGGTGAATTCCAGAAGAATTGTCCTCATTCTGGTACACTCACGTACAAGGAAAATAATACCTGGACTCAAGAGTATGCAGACAAATGGAAAGCTGAAGACATACGAGTAAAAAGGCCCATACCCTTAAAGAACACACAGAAAAAAACTGGCGTGGACCCAAAAAACAATCATTTGAAAGCTGATGCGCAAGCCTTGGAACAAAAAAGACAAGAACTTGTAAACAAGAAGTGGAAAGAAGTACAAAATGAAATCAAAAATCATAACAAAACATCCCATTACGTCAACTCTCAAAATACTTAGAATTTGAGCGCGTTTGCGCATGTCCGCGCCGGACGCTGTCGTCACACAAGAAGCGCTACGCGTCGTCCTGCGCACCGAAGACATCTGCATCTGCCGCGACTTCCGCGTCGGCTCGCTCGCCGAATGCCTTGCCTCCGTGCAGCAGGCCGTGCGCACCTTCGAGGACCTCTTCCATTGCACCCCAGCCTCCGTTGTCGTCATGCACAAGCCACACGCTTCGGCACAGCCGGGTACCGCGGGGCTCAAGCCAGGAGATGTCAGCATTATCAACATGTGTGGCAAGATTACGCACGTTGTGATTGGCGAACACGTCTACAACCCCGGATGTGAGGGCGCCACAGTCGACACACACGACGGTTTTGGTTCGCGGCGTGGGGTGGGCACAGTGTACGGAAACTTCATGACCTCCATGCAAGGCAATACGACCCTTTTCCGCGCCGCTCGACGCTCCACAGACATCCTGCAGGCAATCGACCTGCTCTTCCGCGAGGGAGCCGTGCGCGACGTGATGCTTCACATGGTCGTTGCTGTGACCGTCCTCCCGCACGCGGTGATGATGTCCGGACAGCAGATCGAGAATGCCCTTTGTGCCGTGGACTCTTGGACTTCCACAAAAGTGACGGTGCTCGAAGACAACGTTTATATGAAGCCCGTCCGTCTTCAACGCGGAGATACCGCTGTGCTTGTCCACGTGTACTCGAACGGCACTGTCTTTTTTTTTATCACTTGTACGGACATTCCAGTGACTCCAGAGGCTGACATATACTTCGTGGATATATGCCGTGAGTTGTATGCGTGTGTGGCCACGGTTTGTTAAAGTTCTGATGGTTTCTATAATAAAGAAACGTTTGGCATTGTTGCCCCTCGTATCTCGCGATCTTTGTCCGCAAATTTTTGAAATTTATATAAAATGCAACGCTTGGCATTGTTGCCCCTCGTATCTCGCGATCTTTGTCCGCAATGTATTTCTTTTTTTTTCTGTCACATAAACGGTGTAGTCATCCAGCTTGTATTTACGAGAGTAAGACATGCGGCATGGAGTCCCGATGCAGCTCCGTTCACACGACCTTCACACTCACAGAGCAAGAGCGCGGTGCGTGCCAAACTGCCCTCCAGGTCTCGCAACACACGACCCTGTCACTACTCCCGAACCACCACATGAACGAGAACATGGAGCTCGCGGGGTACCACTTCACGTGCCCGGCGTCAGAGCCGGCAAGCGTGCTGCCCATGCCCAGCAACATGTTCAATTGCATTGTCATGTACGAGGTGCAGTCCGAAGTGACCGATGGCTTCAACCAGGACGTTTTGCGCATCCTGTGCTCCAAAGACAAGCACCAACAGCAGCTTGACGGAATCGTGAATGCCCTTCGTGCCAACACCACCGCTGTGCCTGCGTTCGAGTGTATTGCCGACGAGTCCAATGACATGCGTGAGAACCCCGATGAGCTGTACTATACCTCGTATAACACGAGTGACCAGCGCGAGTGGTCCGATCAACTGCCCCGCAAGATCGGTTTATACCACGCGTTCGTGCGTCCACACACGAAAGACAGCATCGAACACAAGCTCTTCATTGTCGTCGCGGGATCCTTGTCCTATGCGGACGAAGAGTTCCACCGCCTCTGGCAGGACGCGGGCACCATAACTTGTCAGCAGCTCCTCGACTCCGAGGAAACGCAGTGGCTCCGTACGGCCACGCTCCGCAACCACAACCGCGTTGCCGCACGTTTGGCGGACGAACTCGGTCTTCATGTGCGCTGTGTGCTCGACACCGACGACCCAAGTGGCCAGAAGCGCGCCGCCCTGCCCACTACACTCAGCCTCATTCACGACTTGTACATTTCACCAGAGGACGGACTCGTGCATCTCGTGGACGGAGGCTGTTTTCTGCACAAGTCCATCAACGGCGTACTATTCGAAATGCACGCACGCGAGGGTTTCTGGCTTTTCTGTGGCCCTCCAGACCATGCCGACAGTAATGCCTACGGCACCATGTTCAACTACCACGGCACCTGTTCCTGCTTCCCCACCACCACCGTACGCTACCACGCAAAGTTTGCCCCGAGAGGGATGGTAGTATGCACACAGCGCATGGACGGTGCGAGCGAAGAGCAGACATCAGAGGTCAGCACGCTCTTTCCAGACGAGGGATTCATGCACGTCTGCGAAAAGCTTGGCTTCAACCGCAACCACGGACTTGTCAGTCTGATGCCGCTAGTGACATACTCATCTGCGAGTAGCGTGTAGTCGATATATAAGTCAGTCGGTGTTTTTGTATGTCACCAGAGGAAGTAGCTGAACACGACAGACACCTGAATGGTACGTTCGT
>Ga0164294_10000185_pt1 | contig 59551 bp, 56 predicted proteins | sample GEODES005metaG_FD_111479 | JGI IMG/M metagenome (GOLD analysis project Ga0164294, IMG submission 111479) | Oligotrophic lake water microbial communities from Sparkling Lake, Wisconsin, USA - GEODES005 metaG | ecosystem: Environmental > Aquatic > Freshwater > Lake | place: USA: Sparkling Lake... | reverse complement strand
CGGGCGGGCCTACCTGCTCTGGCCGGGGCCGCCCCTGCTCCTGACCTTCGTTGTGCTCGGCGTTTCGATGTGGGCCAGCGGTAAATTGTTGTCGTACCCGGTCGGGCACGGCGCCTTGGCGCCGGCGCCCCTGGTGGCCCCGCGGCTCGCACCGGCGACGGAGCCGGCCGAGGCCCCCTGGCGGATGGACCTGCCCGGCCTGCTCCTGCTCTCGGCCCTGCTGGCCGCGCCGCTCTACGTCGCCACCCATGGGCCCCAGACCCTCCTGCCTGGATCGGCGGCCGAGGCGCTGGCGGGCTCCTTGTGGCTCAACGCCTGGGTGCTGGACTGGATGCGCGAGGGGGGCCGGCTGCTCTACGCCGACACCATCTTTTGGCCGACCGGCGGTGAGTTGCTCAGCGTCTATGGCGCAATCGGGACGGCCTTCTTCTGCGCGCCCTTCCTCGCGCTCTTCGGGTACCCCGACGGCTACCTGCCCTTCGTCTGGGCGATGCTCCTCACCAACGCGCTGGCGGTGGTCTGGTTGGGGCGCCGCCTCGGGCTGGACCGCCAGGGCGCGCTCCTGGCGGCGGCGGCCTTCGCCCTCTCGCCGCCGGTGCTGACGGCGGTGGGGCAAGGCGATCAGCTCTGGTTCGTGGTCTTCGGGCTGCCCTGGTCGCTCGGCGCGGCGGTGGGGCTGGCGCGGGCGCCCAGCCTGCGGGCCGGTCTGCACCTGTGCCTCGCACTCTTCGTCACGGTCCTGCTCTCGGCGCTCCAGGGCCTGCTGGCGGCCTTGCTGGCCCTGGCCGTGGTGGGGGCGGCCTTCGTCCTTCATCCGGCGCGTCGGAGCGCGCTGCTGCACGCCCTGCGGCCGGCCCTGGTGATCGCGGTCTTCGGTCTGGCGCTGCTGATGCCGCTCTTCTCGGAGCTGCACCGCGGCGCGTTGCCGGGCATGCGCAGTTGGGCCACCGAGGGCCTGCAGCCCCAGGACCTGCTCGAAGGGCGGCTCGTCGGGCTGGCGGTCGCGCACCTGACCCACCCCCAAGCCCTGCTCTTCGGGAGTGGCGGCGTTGACGCCCTCTGGCGGGGCGGGCTGGCGCTGCTGCTGGGGCTGGCGCTCTGGCGGGGTCCGCGCGCAGTGTCGCTGTGGATCGCCGGTGGCGCCGCCATCACCGTCCTGGGGCTCGGCGCGGGGCTGGTGGAAGGAGAGCGGGTCTGGCCCTTGCCGCTCGCCGGCTTGCAGGTGCTGGTGCCGCCGCTGGGGCGCCTGCACCACGCCGATCGCTGGTTTCTGCTGAGCGGGCTGCTCTTTGCCGTGGCCTTGGGGCGCTGCTGGGGGCCCCTGCTGCGCCGCATGCCGGCCATCGCGCGGCGGCCGGCCTTTGGACTCGCGCTGGCCCTGATCCTGGGCCTGCCCTGGGCGAGCCGGGTGGCGCCGATCCCCACCACCGACGCCACGCCGCCGGTCTGGCTCGACCAGTTGGGAGAGGGGCCCATCGCGGCCCTGCCGATCGGCTGGACCGACCTGCCGATCTCCTGGGCGCCCGGCCGGCAGCGGGCCTGGGTGGGCGGTCCGGGCGTGGTTCGGCAGACCTTTGGCCGCACCACCTTCCGCGAGAGCCTCGGCCAGGGCGGGATCCTCCGCCCGCTGTCGAGCGACTACCAGGGCTCCATCGATCTCGGCGCCCTGGCGGCCCTCCACGAGGCCGGTCTTCGCTATGTCGTGGTCGACAACCGCTTCGTCTTCTCGATGGCCGATCGCTTCGCGGGTGATCCCACCGTGGAGCAGATCTTCCCCCACCTGATGGAGGTGGACCGGGCCCTGGGCCCCGCCCTGCTGCGCAGCGGCGAGGTGGTGATCTACCGGGTGCCCACCGAGTCGGAGCTGCGCTCGCGGGCCGACGTCCTCATCGAGGCGGCGAAGAGCCCGCAGAGCAGCGCCCAGCCGCTGTAGACCACCAGCGGGGTGTGGCCCCACTGGGAGAGCAAGCCGCCCGCGCCGGTGCCGACGAGATCCTTCGGCGCGCGGGGCGTCGCGCCGAGGGTGCGCTCCAGCACGTACTGGCCCTTCTCGGGGCCGCGCAGGATCCAGGTCGCGGTGAGGGCCGAGCCGCTGCGCAGCTTGAAGCTCCGCACCGGTTCTTCGTGAACGAACTCGACCCCGTCGACCGATCCGCTGAGAATGAGCTGCGCCTCGTCGGGGGGCAGCGAGAGGATCGCCGACCAGATGTTGTCGGCGGGCAGGTCGAAGGCGAGGGTGCCATCGTCGATCAGCGCGCTGGGCTCGGCCTGACCGGCGAAGCTGGCGACGATCTGCACCCGGTCGGCACGACCCGGCAGGATCAGGCTGATCGCCATCGAAGGGGCGCCGGCGGGCGCCTCGGGTGCCTGAGCCAGGACCGCGAGGCTGATTCCCAGAAGGAAGGTCATGGCGTGGACTCCGGGCTCCAGGCCGCCAGGGCTTGGAGCGCCGCCTGTCGGCTGAGGGCGCCCTGGCGTGGCAGGGCGAAGAGGCTCATGGCGTCGGGATCGTCGACGCTGGGCCCTTGAAGGAGCGTGCAGCGGCTCCGCAGCGCCTGGTCGAGGGCCGCGGCGTCGTCAGGGAGGAAGTCGCCGGGATGGAGCGCCACCTCGGTGACGCCGAGGCCGGCCAGCACCGAGAAGACCTTGCGGAGCTGCGCTTCGTCGCCGTCGACCAGGGCGAGGGCGAGGCGCTCGGCCAGCACCGCCCGGGCGTCCTGCCAGAGCGTGAAGTTGGCCAGGGTCGGCGCTCCATGGTGGGCCTGGTAGTAGACGCTCAGCCCGGCGTTGCGGAGGTTGCTGGACTGGGGTGCAAAGACATCGAGCACGGCGCCCTCACCGGAGAGGGCGGCGTAGGCCGAAGGCACCTTTCCTTGGGCCTCGGTGCGGTCGGTGGCGAGGCCGGTGAAGAAGAGGCCGTCGAGGGTCAACATCCCCAGGAAGGCCATGGCGGCCCGCCGCTCCCGCCGCGCCCAGAGCGCCTCGACGAAGAAGCCCACCAGCACGCCCATGCCCACAAAGGTGATCGACAAAAAGCGCAGCGGCATCCGATAGGCCAGCCAGGCGGAGTGGAGGCGAACCAGCGCGTAGTAGGGCAAGGGCGGGCCCTGGTCGGACATCGTGTCGTCGAGGCGCAGGTTGGGCCCCAGCGACAGCAGCGCCCCGGTCGCCGCCAGCAGCGCCCAGGGCAGGGTGCGGCGCCACCCCTGGCGGGCCAGCACCACCACCGCGGCCGTCAAGGCCGGCCACCCCAGGTAGAAGAGGCGCTGCTGACGCAGGTGGACGGTGTCTGGATCGGGGAACCACCAGCCCGCGAGGTTGGCCGAGTCGTAGGAGATGTTGCGCAGCAGGTCGAGCACCGGGTCTGCCGAACCCAACTCGGCGGCGTCGACGCGGGCGCCGATGGTCTCGGTGAGCACCGGCACCACCACCGCCGCCAGCGGCAGGATCAAGGCCGCTGCGCCCACCGCGAAGCCTCCGACGATGGGCAGGCGCGGGTGGGGGCTGGCGAGAAGCAGCGCCACCCCAAGGCTCGCGCCCACCACGGCGCCGTCGATGGCGAAGTAGCCGCTCGACCAGGCCAGCAGCCCCAACAAGAGGCCGGCGCCCACGGCATCCCGGAAGCGGCCGGACTGGGCGCCCTTCCAGAGCTGGCCGGCGAAGAGGGGCAGCAGGAAGCCGGCCAGCAGGTAGGCCTCGCCCTCCACCCGGTAGGTGTGCTGCAGCGCGTTGAAGCCCACCACCAGCCCCACCGCGAAGGCCGCCGGCCGGCTCAGCCCCAGCGCCGACCGCCCCAGCCAGAAGCCCGACCAGGCAGTGCTCGCCAGCGCAGCCAGCGTAAACAGGTTGAAGGCCGCCGCTGGCGCGAAGAGGGCGCGAAAGGGCAGGTACAGCAGCCCAAAGAGGAAGCTGTCGGCGAGGCGCAGCGAGAGCCCCTCGGGCCAGCCGACCTCCTGGGTAGTCAAGAGCTCGGCCTGCCCCTGCACCACGCGGAACACATGCTCGCCAAACCAGATGGTGCCGTAGCCATCGAAGCGGTCTTCGCCGAAATTGAGGCTGTCCTCGATGTGAAGGACCAGCGGCCAGGTCGCGAGAATCGCCAGCAGCGCGTAGACCGCGGTCACGCCGAGGTGCTCGCCCCAGCGGGCGCCACCCGGGGCATCCATGCGAGGGGGCAAGGGGGAGCGCGCCGACATTGGGCCGGGTCTATCGTCCGGGGCCCTCAAGATCCATGTCAGCCGGGCAGGCCAGCGCTTCGCCGCCCCAGGGCGCGTAGATCGACAGCGCCTCGCCCCGCAGGGCTGGCGCGCCGAGCAGCAGGCCCAGGCGCCGCTCGACCGCCGCGCGGTTGGCCCGGCTGCGCACCGCCGGCGCCGAAGCCCAGCGCACCACCACCCAGCGAAAGCCCAGGGCTCCCACTGCGGCCTTCTCGGCCTCGGTGCCCGCCCCGTGGTCCCGCGGATCGACCGTCGCGCGCAGCACCGCCGCCAGCCAGGCGTTCTCCGTGCGCAGCGCCTGCTGCGCGGCGGGCGCCTGGGCCCGGCTCCGCTCGTTCATGCCGCCCAGCAGCGGATTTCCGTGCACCGTCTGCGCCATCAGCAGGTCGTGGCCCACGCCATAGGGCAGGCTGATCACGCCGCCGCTCGAGGGCGGAAGGCAGGCCCAGGCCGCCTCGACGGCCGGCTCCCAGGTTGGCAGGGGCCAGCGCCCGGTCGCAGCCGCGTCGACGGCGAGCAGTGCGAGGAGCAGGCCGAGCCCCTGCCCGCTCCGCGCGGGTCCGATGCGGCGGAGCAGGGCGGCGGCGCCGAGGGCCGCCAGCGGGACCAGCAGCAGCAAGGCCCGACAGGGCCAGTACAGGCGGGCCAGGGGCGGCAGCAGGGCGCTGAGTCCCAGGTAGATGGGGTTGGGGAGACCCCCCGGAAAGGGGCCCAGGGCCAGCGCGATCGCCAGGAGGCCCACCAGCCAGAAGCGTCGGCCCGCCAGACCCGCCGCCGCCGCGAGGGGCCAGGAGAGCCAGCCCAGGGCGGTGCCGATGGGCCGCAGGCCGGTCTCGGCGAGGAAGGAGGCGGTGCAAGGCCCGCCGAGGACGCAGAGCTGGAGCCGGTCGCCGGCGAGGTTCTGCAGGGAGGTGCTGCCGTCGAGCCAGGCGCTGACCGGCAGCAGGCCGGTGAGCGCGCCGGCGTGCAGCGCCTGAAGCAAGGGCCAGGCCAGCGGCGCCGCCACGCCGGCCGCCACCCCGGCCACCAGCGCCAGCCGACCCACCGCCCGGGCCTGGAGGCCCAGCAGTCCGATCGCCAGGGCCGCGAAGAGGGCGGCATACCAGTAGACCCACCCGGCCAGCCCCAGGAGCGCGCCCGCCAGCGCGGCGCAGCGGAGGGCGGCGCGCGGGTCCTTCGCCGAAAAGGCCGATGATGACAAGGCAAACGCGGCGATCGCCGGCCCCAACATCCCCTGGGTCGGGCGACCCTCCTGGAGCTCCCAAAGCACATAGGGGTGCAGCATCCCGACGAGCCCCGCCCCCAATCGGCCCGTCCAGCTCGATCCCCCGAGGAGCAAACAAGCGGTAAAATTGCCCCCCAGGATCAGGAGGTAGAGCAGGTTCCAGGCCTGGGAGGGGGGCAAAATCCCCTGAAGCAGGCCGGCAAGGCCCGCATCGACGAGGTTGGCCCCCGTGTCGCGCAGGATGTCCTTGCCCCAGGGAAAGAAGAGCAGATCGGTGTGATCGAGGGGGCTGCCGGCCCGGAGCGCGGTGCCCACCCACCATTGGAACCACCAACTCCCCATCGCGTCGACCGTCCGGTCGCCGGCCGGTAGCCCCGACAGGAGGGCGGGCCCCAATGTGGCGAGAAGCATCACCAAGGCGGCCCCGGCGCCCCAGACCACCACCCTCGAAGGAGCAGGACGTGGGCTGGGAGCATCGGTCATCGGTTCCGCGTCCTGCGCTGACGATGGGCGGAGGGTGTGCTACCCACTTGCACGGGTTCAGGTCAAGGTCCCCCCCCGCTGGCCCGACCCTCTCACATTGTTGGAGGTGTGCGCTGCGTCGTCGTCAATCCCTTGCCGAAGTGTTGTGCGCGGGCGTTGCGCTCTTCCTCTGGGGAGGTTGCAGCGGCGATCCCGACTGTCTCAAGGAGACCGACTCCGAGCGGCGAGACTGGTGCTACTACGAGGTCGCGACGGCCCAGGCTGGCCGCGGCGAGATCCCCGCCGTGAAGGACACCATCACGAAGATCCAGGGCCCGATGGCCCGCGCCGCCGCGATCAACAAGGTCTTCTCGCTCTCTCCCACCGGGCTCTCGCACGAAGACGCCATGGCGATGTGCGGCACCTTGAGCGGGCAAGAGAAGGATGTGTGCATGAACACCTGGAGCCGGCCGCATCTATGGACTCCTTGAGCCGACCGTGGCGGCTGGCCTTCTTCGCCCTGGCCGGCTGTACGCCCAGCCTGCCCGACGGCCTGCCTCCGTCGCTCTACCAGACCTACGCCTCCTGCGACGGGATGGCGTCGCCGGCCCGCGACTGGTGCAAGGCCTCCGCGGTGGCCAAGCATGAGATGCAGATCAGCTCCGGCGCCCTGCTCGCCGAGGTTTGCTTGACCCTTGAAGAGGTGGGGGCGCGCGACAAGTGCCTGATGCAGGCCTCTCGAATGACCCCCTCCCCGCCGCCCAGCGCCTGCGAAGCGGTGGAGAACGAGCGGATGCGGGCCTCCTGCTTCTTCGATCTGGCCGACACCATCGCCCGGCAGGCCACCACGATGGAGGGCCTCGTCGGCGCCTGTGATCCGCTGCCCCAGCACCGCGACCAGTGCTACGCCCACTTCATCCAGCGCTCCAGCCCCAGCTGGTGTGAGGGCGGCGACGCGACCCGCTTGGAGGTGGCCGAGCTGCTCAAGCGCTTTGTGCCCGACCTGCACGAGATGGAGCCGGTGGGCACGGCCTTCGCCGAGGCCGACACGAACTGCCCGCAGGCCGGCGTACGCCTGTGCAGCACCCTGGCGCCCGGGGCCGCGTCCGACGCGTGCCTCCGCTTCAAGCCCGGCGGCGCGCCTCCTCCGCCGCCATGAGCGGCCTCCCGGGATCCGCCCGGGAGCGCTGGCTGGTGGGCGCGCTGGGCCTGCTCCTGGTGGTGGCGGGTCTGCTGTGGGCCGGCCGGGGTGCCTTCTGGGGCTCCGCCGACGTGGACTTCTGGGGGACCCAGTGGTTCTACTGGCTGCTCGGCCGCCGGGTGCTGGCCGCTGAGCCCTTTGCCCACACCGATCTCATCTTTCATCCCTGGGGAAAAGAGGTCTACCTCCACACGGGCGGCAACGTCCTCGACGCCTTCGCGGCGCTGCCCTTCCGCTATGTGCTGGGCCCGGTGGTGGGCTACAACGTCTTTCTGGCCGCCATCCTCGTCACCAACGGCGTCGCCGGCGCCCGCCTGGGGGGTGTGCTGGGGGCGGGGCCCCAGGGCCGCATGGGCGCCGGCCTCCTCGCGGCCCTGGCCCCCTTTGTGCTCTGGGAGCTGCACGGCGGACGGCCGACCCAAGCGATCCTGGCGCCGGCGGCGCTTTTCTTGGCGGCCTGGCTCCGCCCGCTGGGGCCCCGGCCCTGGCGCGAAGGGCTGGTTGCCGGCCTCTGGATGGGCCTCACCGGCCTCACCTACTGGTTCTTCGCCATCTTCTGCGCCATCGCCGCGGGGCTCGCCCTGCCGCTGCGGTGGCGGGGGCTACCCCGCGATCTCCGCGGCGAGCTGCGCTTTCACAGCGCGGCCGTCGCTGTTGCGCTGCTCCTGGCCTTGCCCCTGGCCTGGCCGATGCTGCGGGCGCTGCAGGCGGGCACCGTCCCCGGGCTGCTGACCATCGGGGAGGGGGAATTTCTCCCGCAGACCGCCGAAGGTTGGCAGATCGGCGTTCAGGCCTTGGACCCCCTCCTGCTGCAGGCCGGCTTCTATGTCCTCACGCCTGCCGGGCTCGACCTCGTCCAGCCGATCGGTGTGGTCTCGCTGCTCGCCGTGCTCCTCGCCGCGGCGGGCCTGTGGCGTCGACCGGGGGCCTGGATGGGGCTGCTGCCGATCGGGGGACTGCTGCTGATCGCCGCGGGGCCCCTGCTGGAGCCGCGGCTCCTCTGGCCGAACCTCTTCTACGAGGGGCTGGTGGCGCTGGTTTCTCCCCTGGCCCGCCTGTGGTGGCCCGCCCGGGCGGTGGCGATCTTCACCCTGCTGCTGCTGCCCTTCGCCGCCCTGGCCCTTGACCGCCTGCCGCGGGGCGGGCTGCTGCTGCTCTTCGGCCTCCTCCTCGGCGAGGGGGGGCTGCTCGGCCTCTGGCCGCCGGCCAAGGTCTCGGCCGCGGTTCCGCCGATCTACCCCTGCCTCGGCCGCGGAGAGGGCGCTGTTATCGAGCTTCCGGTCGAGGGTCACCCCGAGCGTCAGCTCTACCAGGCCCTGCATGGCCGGCCGCGCTTCGGCGGCATGCTCGAGGACAACCCCGTCTTCGCCCCCGAGGCGCACCTGGCCTTTCGCGCCGAAGATCCCGGCACCGCCGCGCTGATCGCCCTCTCCGAGGGCAGACAAGCGCCGCCGGGGCCCCTCGATCTGGGGCCGCTGCGTGCGTTGGGCTTCACCGCCGTGGTGGTGGAGCGCGCCGCGCTCGGCGGGGTTCGGCCCACACCCGCCGCCGCCCGCCTCGCCGAGCGCGCCCTGGTCGCCCAACTGGGGCGGCCCAGCTACGCCGACCCCACCCACCTGCTCTTCACCCTCGCCGGCGCCCCGCCCGACTGCGCCCCGGCGCCCCCGCTGGATTAAAGGGCCGGCTCGGAGGATCGACCCGTGGCAGGAGTGGCACCCAGCGCCGGTTTGGCGATGTCCCTGGCGATGCTCGTGGCCTGCAGCGATCCGCCCGCGGTCGAGGGTGTCGCGGCCCTGCCCTTGCCCCGGACCCCGGCCGACATCAGCCGCGCCTTGTTGAGCGTGGAGTCGTCCATCGTTCTCGATGGTGACGCCAGCGTCCTGGAAGACGAGCTGGCGGTGCTGGAGCGCCTGGAGCGGGAGTGGCTGGCCGGGGGCGCCCGCGGGGCGATCGGCGCCTACTCCGATCACCACGATCTTGGGCGCTTGCAGGAGGAGGCCACCGGCGATGCCTACGCCTTGCTTCGCCTCCAACTGGCCGAGCCGCGGGTGGTCGAGACCCAGGCCCGTCCGATGGATGTGGCGCCGGTGGCCTTGCAGGTGCTGGCCTACCACGGGCTGCAGGTGCGGTCGGCGGCCCTGGAGGCCCAGCGGGCCCACCGGCGCCTCACCCGGCCGGTCACCGACCTCGGCCTGCTCGCCCAGCCGCTCGACATCCTCTTTCCGGCGCAGGATGTGGCGACCCTGATCGAGGGCGCGGTGACGACCCATGCCCTGCGGCTCCGCCAGCTCCCGCTGCTCCTCCGCCTGCTCGGGGGGCACTCCGCCGACGATCCCCTTGAAGACCCGGCGGTTCGCGGCTGGCTCCTTCTATCGCACAACCCTTCATGATAGGCCGGCCGACCATGCCGATCCTCCTCCTCGCCCTGCTTCAGACGGCGCAGGCCCAGACCCTGCCCGAGAGCGCCGAGGCCGCCGCCGCCCAGGCTGCCGCCGAGACCCTTGATGCGGGCGTGGGCGCGTGGACCCTCCTCCTCTTCGTGGCCCTGTCGCTCGGCGCCGGGCTGCTGGCCTTGCGGCGCTGGGTGAACCTGGAGCTGACGCCCCTGCTGGACCGCCTGCACCGGGCCGCCAGCGCCTGGGAGAGCCGCACGCCGCAGCCGCAATTGCAGCGCTGGCGCCCCCCCGGCCCCGTGGCCCCGCTGCGCCTGCCGCGCTTCGACGCCCCCTGGACCGGCGCCCTGCATGTCTGCGCTGGCCCTGGCGCCATCGAGTCCCTCGTCGAGTCGGCCCTCCAGACCGCGGGCCTGGTGGTCAGCCTCGCGGCCTCGCCGGCGCCGACCCTGCGCCTCAACCCCAGCCTCGCCGGCGGGCGGGTCTTTCTCTGTGAAGACGCTTCTGTCGTGGGCGCCGGGCTGGGCCCCTTCGTCGAGGCCGCCCTGGCCCAGGGTTCGCCGGCCCTGGTGATCTTCGACCTGCGCGCGGGCCTTGGCGGCGCAGATCCGGTCGCGGTCGCCGCTGCGATCGGCCGTCGCCTCGCCGATCGGCCGGCGGGCGAGCCCGCCTACCACCTCGCGCTCCTGCCTCCCTCGGCTGATCTCGCCCGCCTCGCGCCCGCGGCCGGCCTGGGCGAGCGGGTCCGCGCCGATGGCTGAGGCCAGCCGACGCCGGGCGCTGATCCTGGGCTGGTACCTGCTGTGGATCGCCTTCTTTCTGGGCTCCGCCGTCTTTGGGCTCCACGAGCGCATCATCGGCGATGAGCTGTCGGGGGCCTGGCGCACGCTGTGGGCCCACGACTGGACCCTGCACCGCCTGCGCACCGACGGTGCCTGGCCGCTCACCGCCACCGAGGTGGCCTACCCGCGCAGCGGCCCTTTCTCGTCGATCGCTCCGGTGAACGACGCCCTGTCGCTGCTGCCCCAACTGCTCGTGGGCCTCGTACCGGCCTACAACCTCGTGGTGATCTTCCACTGGCTCCTCGCCGCGACGGGGGGCTACGCCCTGGCCCGGGCGGCCGGCGCGCGTCGGGCGGGGGCGCTGGTGGGCGGCTCCGTGATGGGCTGGAACAGCTTCCTGCTCACCTACGGCATCGCCAGCGCCGTGGTGGAGACCAGCACGGTGGGCTGGGTGGCCTGGTTCTTCGCCGCCATGGTGGCCCTGGTTCGCCGCCCCGGCCTCGGCCTCGCCATCGCCACCGGGCTGCTCTTCGCCATCGCGGGGGTGGCCAGCTTCTACTGGGCGCTGCTGATCGCCCTTGTCGTGCCGCTGGTCGCGGTGCCGGCCTTGGCAGACCGGTGGGCAGCGGCCCCCGAGGGGCGGGGGCGGCTCTTCGGGAGCGTGCTGCTCGCCGTTGTTGTCGCGGCAGCGGCCTTCTTTCCGCTGGCGATGCCCCTGCTCGACACCTACGCCGCCCAGGGCGCGGTGCTCCAGGACTACGCCACCCGCAAGCAGGAACTGCTCGATCCCGGCGTCATGGCCAACCTCGCCCATGACTACGCCACGGTTCAGGGGCTGCTCTTCCCCGGCAAAGGCCAGCTCACCGCCCACGCCGACATGGACAGACTGGTTCAGAGCACCTACGCTGGTTGGGTGGCCATCGCCCTCGCCGCCGCGGGGCTGCGTCGCGGCGCCTTGCGCTGGTTGGCCCTGGCGCTGGCCGGCGCCCTGCTGGCCCTGGGGCCCTTTGTCTTCCTCAACCCCGGGGCCTGGCGTAGCGCGCCGGTCTTCTACTGGGTCTGGCTGCGTGACCTGATCCCGCCGGTGCGGATGATTACCAGCTACGTCCGCTTCGATGTCTTCGCCAGCCTGGGCCTCGCCGTGCTGGCCGCCTTGGGGGCCGACCGGCTGATCGCCGCCGCCACCGAGACCTTGCCCAAGCCCCGCGCGCCTCGCACCCTGCTCGCCTTTGGGCTCAGCGCTGCGGTGCTGATGGAGATGGCCTTTGTCTCGCCGGTGCCCTTTCCGCTGCCCACCGCGCCGGCGAAGATCCCCTCGGTGAGCGAGACCCTGGCCACCCTGCCGAGCCCGGGGGCGGTGCTGGACTGGCCCCAGCGCTACGCGGGGCTGCCGGTGGAGGTCAGCCGCTACTTCTTTTATCAGTCGGCCCACCACCGGCCGATCCCCTATGACTTTGCGCCCACCAGCTACATGCCCGGCGAGATCGAGGGCAACGCCTTCTTCGCCGAGCTGGAGCGCGTAAGCTACGGCGAGGACTACTACAGCAACGCCTGGGGTGAACAGACCGAGCGCGCCGCGCTCTACGGTCTGATGGAGCTGCGGGAGTATGGCTTCGCCTACCTGATCCTGCATCCCAGCTTCGTCGACCCCGAGCGCCTGCCGCTGGTGATCGATCTGCTCGACGATAACCTGCACCGGGTCGAGACCGGCGCGGATGGCGCGGTGCTCTACCGGCTCGGCTACCTGTAGATCGGCTCAGGGGGGCCCGCCGCCGCCCGCGCAGGTGCCGTCGTCATAGTACTGGATCTCCGGCGTCAGGTGCCGCCCCAGGGCGTCGCAGGCGTGGACGTGGTAGCGCTCGGCGAAGAAGACGCTGCCATCGGGGCCCAACACATCGGCCACATGACCGTTCTGCGCGTCGAGCTCCGCCGACGAGACGCTGTCGCCGTTGAGCTCGGTGCAGCCGATCACCACGGTGCCATCGCACATCAGGCCGAACAGCTCGACGGTGTTGGTGCCCGGCGTGGTGCTGGTGGCCACGCCGCGATTCACCAGCACCGCCAGGGCCGACGGGTTGGCGCCGTGGTGGTGGTAGACACCGCTGTTCTGGGGGTGGCCCTCCCACAGATCAAAGGTGTACTCCTCGGCGGTGATGTCGTCGCCCGGCGCCGCGGTCCCCGTGAACAGATTGGTGCCGTCGAGGCCCATGCCCTGCACCTCGGCGTGGTACTCCTCGGTGCTGTCGCCGGCCGAGACATTGACCATGTCCGCGGTGATGGTGATGCCTTTGGGGGTCGGGCTCATCGGAATCGAGAGGGTGAGCACCTGGCTCGACAACTCGTTGGGGTTCTTGTAGTGATCGCCCGTGCGGGTGTCGAAGGCCTCGTAGTTGGGGTCATCTTCGGGGTAGTAGGGGCTCTTGTGGGGCGGCAGGCCCACCGACTGAAAGAGCAGGTTGTCACCGTCCACCGCGATGTCGACACAGTCAAACCAGGAGGCGAAGGGCTCGGGCACGCCGCTGCCGATCGAGCCGCCACAGTTGGCCAGGGTGCGCAGCCCATCCGCCGAGGCCGTGTCGTCGCCGTCGGAGCCGCCGGAGTCGGTGGCGCCGGTGTCATCGGCCTTCCCGGCGCAGGCGCCCAGGGTGAGGGGGAGGAGAAGCAGGCGAGCGAGGGTCCGGGTCATCGGGGCTCCAGGGTTCAGGGGATGGACACGGCAGGCTCACCGGGTGGGCAAAACTACCTTCTCCACCGCGGAGAGGCGCATGCCCAGCGCCTTGTCGGCGACCTCGACCATCGCCTGGGGGGCGCCGGTGGTGAAGAAGCGCGGCGCGGGGCGGTCGACCCCCGCCGGCAGACCGTCCAGGAGGCGATCGACCACCCCAATCGCCGGATCGACCACCCAGGCCCCCGGCATCCGCTCGGCGATCGCCTCGGCCAGGGCGGCGTAGTGGGTGCAGGCCAGCACCACGCCGGTGGCCCCGTGGGCCGGCGCCAGGATGCGGTCGAGGTCGGCCTTGCAGGCCGAGTCGGCGCTGCGGCCGGCCTCCACATGGGCGGAGAGGGGCTGGGCCACCCGCTGAAGCACCGCGCGGCCGGCAAGCGCCCGTCGCCAGGCCCCCGATCGGATGGTGCGCTGGCCGCCGATCACCAAGGTCAGGCGCGCCGTGGGGAGGCCGCTGGCGTCGATCACGCCATGCACCGGCCACCCCAGGCGGAGCCCCGGGAGCACCGTGCTGGCGGCGTGGCAGGCCACGAGGAGCTCGGTGGCGCCCTGCTCTACGAGGAAGCCGAGGGCGCTTTCGACCGAGCGCCGCAACTGGGGCGCCGACTGCCGGCCGTAGGGCAGGTTTCCGGCGTCAGAGAGGTAGAGGAGCTCGGTGCCCGGCGCCTTCTCGAGCACCCGTCGCACCGCGAAGAGGCCGCCGATGCCCCAGTCGAGCACGCCCAGCCTCATGGGTAGCTCTGGGGCGGAAACCAGCGCGCCGACAGGGGCCCCGAGTCAAAGGCCAGCACCCGGCTGTGGCGGCCGAGGTCCAACACATCCATCCGGCCTTCGGGGAAGCGGCTGCCGAAGAACCAGCGGTACTCGTGCTCGGCGCGGATCGGGTTGTAGGTCAAGAGTCGGGCCCAGTCCGGATCGTTTACCATCCGATCGCGGGCGGCGGCGAAGCCCGGAAAACGCCGCTCGGTGCGCAGGGCCCGCAGGCGATGGGCCAGCACCCGCGGCCCCTCCGAGAGCGCGGCCGGGCTGGCGACCATGTCGACCACCAGCAGGCGGCCGCCCGGGCGCAGCACCCGCGCCACCTCGGCCAGCATCGGGTCCCAGTCGACATAGCGCCAGCTCAGCAGCGACACGACGAGGTCCAGGCTCCGATCGGGCAGGGGGAGGGTGGGCCCGTCCAGGTGAACAAAACAGCCGCCCGGCCGGCGGCGCCGAGCCTGCTCCAGCATCGCCGCAGAGACATCGGCGCCGACGCCGTCCACGCCGCGATCCTCCAGGGCGCGCAGCAGGGCGCCTGTGCCGCAGCCCAGGTCCAGCAGCCGTGCCCCCGGCGGCACCCGCGCCGAGAGCCAGGCCCACTCGGGTCCGCGCACGCGGATGTCGGTGAAGGTCGCATCATAGGCCGCCGCCACGCGATCGTAGGCCGCACCTTCCAGCCCCGGGGCCGGCAGATGCCGCACCATCGGGGTCGGCGGCAGCAGGCCCAGGTGCTTGCCCAAGGCGCCGAGGCTGCCATGGGAGCGCCGGCCGCGCTGGCCCACCACATAGAGGGGTGCGTCGCTGAACAGACCTGGATGGGCCCACACAAACCGTTCGGGCGACTGACTGAGGGTGGTGTACCAGTGGTGGCCGCTTGAGGGCACGCCAAAGGTGCGCGCGAAGAAGGGCGCAAACCAGCGCCCCGAGCGACAGGCGTGAAAGAAGGCCTCGCCGCCCGGCGAGAAGGGCAGCGACAGCGCGCGCCACTCAAAGGGGCTCATCTGTTCCGGCATTGCCGTTGTGCCAAACATCGGCCCGTACATGCCGCTGTGGGTGATCAGGTGCAGCTCGTCGATCGGCCGACGGTCTGTACACAAGGCCTCGACCAGGGCCCGCTTGGTCTCCACCGGCCGCAGGCTCACCCGCGCGCCCGCGGCCGCCTTCTCCTGGGCCAGGGTGCGGGCCGCCTGGGCGAGGTGCGGGCCCCCCTCCCGGTACCGGGTGGTGTAGAGCACCCGAACATGGCGCCCGCTAGGGGGGAGCGGAGGGGCCGTAGACATAGGCCGGACGGGCCTCGTAGGGGTTGCGGGGGTCGGAGGTGAGGGCGTAACGCCCCCCCGAGGCGGCGACGAAGCGGCGCCAGGCGGCCTCGGTGATCAGGGTGTAGCCGGGCCGCAGGGCCAGCGGCGGTGGGGCCTCGGGGTCGAAGAGCCGCTCCTCGCCGAAGCCATAGACCACCCGCCACCAGCCCGCGGGATCGCCCTGGGGGGCAAAGTTCTCACAGCGCCGGCCCCCGGCCGCCCAGAGGTAGCCGCAGAGCCCCCGGTGGGCGATCAGACGGTCCTCGGCAGGCACTGCAGCCCGAATCACGTCGAGGAGCGGCGCCCAGCCTTCGTAGTCGGGCTCTCGGGCCGCCTGACTGGCCACGCTGCCGGGGGCCACGAGGGCCATCCCGAGGCCCAGCGCCAGGGCGAGGCGCGGCCGACCCGCCCCCATCGCGCCAAGGCCAAAGGCGAGAGGGATCGTGCCCATCAAGAGCAGCCGCCAGGCGGTGAGATCGAAGCCAAAGGGCAGCCCCGGCGCGGTGCAGAGCAAGGCGAAGCCCAGCAGGGGCAGGCCCAGCCCGCGCAGCGCCGGCCGCCGGTAGAGGAGCAGCCCAAGTCCGAGGGGACAAAGGTGGGTGAGCAGGACCTCCGCAAGTTGAACAGAGGGGAGCCGCCCTCCCATCAGCACGGCGATGCGGTCGCCCCCGGCGATCTCTCCGCTGCGCAGTAGATCCTCGGGGCGCACCAGCGTGAGGGCCAGCGGGAGGAGCAGCCCCGCCGCCAGCCAGGAGCGCCGCAGCCCCGGCGCGCCCCGCTGCCCCCAGGCCGCGCCCACCAGGAGCCCCAGCCCGAGGCCGCCCATCACCTTGTGACAGAGCCCGGCGAGCCCCACCAACGCCGCCGCGCCGAGCCAGTCGCCCCGGCCGCGCGGCGCAGCCAGCAAGGCGAGGACCCCGCCGATCAGCGTGAGCCCGCCTTCGTTCTTGAGGTACTCGGCGCTGATACCCAGGTGGCCGGGCGCGGTCGCCACCCACAGCCCGGCCAGCGCCGCCGCCTCGGCCCGCCCGGTCCACCGCCCGGCCGCCAGGGCGCAAAGCCCGGCGAGCGCAGTTCCACAGACCAGGGCCCCCACCTTGTTGGCCAGCACCACATCCCCGCCGAGCAGGCTCGCGAGGCCGGCCAGGGCGTCAAAGACCAGCGAGCGGTCGGCGAAGATCGGCGCGCCGGCCCGCGTGGAGCTGACCTGCAGGACGTAGTAGCCGCCGTCATAGCCAGGGGCCCAGGCGTCGTCCCAGAGCAGGCCCCAGCGCGTCAGCGCCGCCGCGGCCACCGCCAGGGCCACCGCGCCAATCAGGGCGCCGCGACCACCGAGACCACCTTGTGCTTCTTGTGATCGAGCTTCCACAGTTGCCGATCTCCGCTTTGCGCCCAGTCGGCGGTGTTGCTCCAGGTCACCACCCAGTCGCCCATGCCCTCCCAGCGGCGCTCTGTGCGGGTGGCCTCGTACATGTCGCTGCCCTCGATGATCACCGCGGTCTGTTTGTCGACAAACATCAGGCCGACCTCACCGCTGAACTCGCCGGCCTTGACCGGGTTCTGCCCATCGGGCTCAAAGCTCTGGATGAGGGTGGCGTTGGCCTTGTCGTTGGCGGTGAGCCGGGCGTCGCTGTAGGCCGGATCGGCGGTGTACCAGGGCTGGGCCTCGAAGTGGGCCTTCATGTCCTCGGTCTGGAAGGCCCGGCCGTGGCGGGCGTAAATCTCGTTGCGCACCACCCGCCGCTCGTCGGCGGCGATGGCCGCCACATCCCAGGGCCCCAGCTTCGGGTCGTTGGCGAAGCGCCCATTGTAGGTGGCCTTCTTCGCCGCCGCCTTGCCCTCCCGCGGGGCGACCTCGGTCTTGGCGGAGCCCTTGGGGGGAGCGGCCTCTTCACCGGCCCCGCTGCAGGCCAGCAGCGACAGCGCGCCAACGAAGAGGAAGGTGAGGAGAGGGCGGTTCATCCAGGCGCTCCAAGGCAGAGAGCGCCCCCCTTAGGCCGGCAGGTCCGCCGCTTCAAGGCGCCGGAGCGGCCAGGGCCCGCAGCAGGGCTCCGCCCCCCGAGAAGACCGGCCAGCCATCTCCCACCAGCACCGCCTCCACATCGGGCAGGGCGGCGAGGCGGGCCACGCTGGCGAAGGCGGCGGCGCGGTTGGGGGTCTTGTCGGGGGGCAGCATCATCAAGGCCCCGGCGACGTGGGCGCGCACGAGATCACCGGTGATCAGCGTGCGTTCTTCGAGCAGCAAGGCCAGCTCGCCCGGGGTCTTGGAGCCCTCCAGGGCGAAGGTGCGCAGGCCGGGCACGAGGCAGTCTCCCTCGTCGAGCCAGCGGTGAACCGGCCAGGGCCAGCTCGTCGACTCGCCGCGCGGGGCCGCGATCTTCGCCCCGGTCTGGTTGGCCAGCTCCCAGGCGGCGCGGGTGTGATCGGAGTTGGTGACCACGATCCAGGCCAGCCCGCCCAGGCGATCGAGGTGGGCCCGGTGGTGGGGGGTCATCGGCATCGGGTCGAAGGCGATGTTGCCCTCGGGCCGAACCCAGAGGTAGCCGTTGAAGTCGACGTCGCGGGCCTCATCGTAGAGGGCCCAGGAGTAGAGGTCGGGGCGATGGCAACGCTTCATGGGGGCTCCGGCGGCGGGTCGGGGGCGCTAACCGGGGATCGCAGGCGGTCGAGGCCCGATTTGTTTTGTGTCGGGAGGGGCGCCTCAGCCCGCGGCCGGGCGGCCCGTGAGCGCGCTGTTGGCGGCGATTTGACCGGTCAGGTCACCGTCTACCGCCTTGGCCGCCACCTTCACCGCGTTGCGGATGGCCCGGGCGTTGCTGCGCCCGTGGGCCTTGATCACCACATGATCGAGGCCCAGCAGCGGCGCGCCGCCGTACTGTTTCCAGTCGGTCATGGTGCGAAGCTGGCGCAAGCCCTGAGAGAGCATGGTGAGGCCCACCTTCCAGAGGAATTTGCGCGCCGCGGCATCTTTTGCGATGTCGGTGACCACCTCGGAGACCCCTTCGAGCATCTTCAGCACCACATTGCCCAAGAAGCCGTCGCAGACGATCACATCGACGGTGCCGCGCGGGATGTCCAGGCCTTCTACATTGCCGTAGAAGTTGACCCCGCTGGTCGCCCGCAGCAGGCGGTTGGCCGTGACGATGGCCTCGGTGCCCTTGTTGGGCTCGCTGCCATTGCTGAGCAGGGCCACCCGCGGGCTCGGGTTGTCGGAGATGATGCGGGCGTAGGCGCTGCCCATCACCGCGAAGGCCACGAGATCCTCGGCGCTGGCGTGCAGGGTGGCGCCCACATCGAGCATCAGGGCGAAGGGGTCCTGGCGCGGGCCGTGGCGCTGCTCGGTGGGGTAGACGGCGGCCAGCGCGGTGCGGCGCACGCCGGGCAGGCGCTCAAAGCGCTGGGCGGCGGCCAGGATCGTGGCGCCGGTGTGGCCGGCAGAGACCAGGGCTTCGGCCTCACCGGTCTTGACGAGGTCGGCGGCCACGGCGATCGAGCAGCGGGGGCGGACGGCGAGGGCCTCGCGGGGGTCCTCCTCCATCGCCACGCAGCCATCGGCGGGCACGACCTGCAGCCAGGCCGGATCATAGCGGGCCGTGCGCAGGGCCTCGCGGATGCGGGCCTCATCGCCGACCAGCAGCACGCGCACAGGCTTGTCTTCGCAGGAAAGTTGGGCCGCCCCGGCGACGACCGCTTCAACACCCGCGTCGCCGCCCATCGCATCCAACGCTACACACACCGGACCGCTCCGCATCGTAGACTCCCTGGCCTTGGAGGCCTGACCATGCCACGGCTCACCTACTTCTCTTCGCGCGGCCTCGCCGAGCCCATCCGGCTGGTCCTCGCCGAGGCCGACCTGTCCTATCAGGCCGTTCACCTGGGCACCTGGAACCCCGGCAACCAGCCTGAAGAGTTCCAGCGCCTCGTCGCCAGCGGGCGCCTGCCCTTCGGCGCCGTGCCCCTTTGGGAGGAGGATGACGGCTTCGCCCTGGTGCAGTCCGAGGCGATCCTTCGCCACCTCGCCCGCACCCGCGGCCTGTACGGCGCCACCCCCGAAGAGGCCGCCCGCGCCGATCAGATCGCCGAGGCGATCAAGGAGGTTCGGGCCGAACTGAGCAAGCTGCGTCAGATCGACAGCGACGCCCGCGTGGCCGCCCGCGAGGCCCTGCGGGCCTACACCCTGCCCCGCTGGATGCGCCGCCTCGCCGCCTTGATCAGCCCCTCGGGCTTCTTCGGGCCCCAGATCACCTACGCCGATGTGCTGATGCTGCACCTGTGCGAGCTGATGACCGACAACGAGCTCGACCTGTGGCGGGCCGAGCCCGCCCTGACCGAACACCAGGCCCAGATGGCCGACCGACCGCGCCTGCGCCGCTACCTGCACAGCGGCCACCGCTTTCCGCCGGCGCCCTACCCGCGCTAACCACCGCAGGCGCGGGGCCTCGCCCGCCTCCAAGCAGGGAGGTAGGAGGGTCTCCCGCTCTGGAGCGCCCCCATGGCCTACATCGTCACCGAAGCCTGCATCCGCTGCAAGTACACCGACTGCGTCTCGGCCTGCCCGGTCGACTGCTTTCGCGAAGGCGAGAACATGCTCGTCATCGACCCCGAAGAGTGCATCGACTGCGGGGCCTGCGTGCCCGAGTGCCCAGTCGAGGCCATCTTCGCCGGCGACGATGTGCCCGCCGATCAGCAGGAGTACATCAAGCTCAACAAGACCCTCGCCAAGAAGTGGCCGGCCATCGCCAAGCAGAAGGCCGCCCTGCCCGACGCCGCCGACTACCGCGGCAAGAAGGGCAAGCGCGGCCTGCTCTCCGAGAAGCCCGGCAAGTAGGCGTGGCGGCGAAGACCAACGCCGTCCGCCTGCTCGACAGCCTGGGCATCGCCTACCGCCTCGTGGAGTACCCGGTTGACGATGCGCACCTCGCCGCCGAGGCGGTGGCGATGCGGGTGGGATTGCCGCCCGAGCAGGTGTGGAAGACGCTGCTGGTGCGCGGCGATCGCCACGGCCTCGCCTTCGCCGTGCTGCCCGGCGACAATGACCTCGACCTCAAGGCGATGGCCAGGCTCTCGGGCGACGCCAAGGTCGAGCCGGTGGCCTTGAAGGAGCTGACGCCGCTCACCGGCTATGTTCGGGGCGGCGTCACGGTCTTCGCGGCGAAGAAGGCCTTCCCTGTCTATGCCGATGAGACCTTGATCCTCCACGAGGTCGTCAGCGTGTCGGCCGGGCAGCGGGGTCTACAGATCTTCCTCGCTCCCGAAGACTACGTTCGGGCGGCCAACGCGCGGTTAGGGCCCATCGGCAAGCCCAAGACCTGAGTCGCCGATGAAGCCCTCCTCTGTCCTCGCCGATCCCTGCTCCAAGCGTTGGGTGGAACTGTCGGGCGACGATCGCCGCCGGGCCTGCGCCGACTGCGGCAAGGATGTGCTGGCGGTGAGCGAGCTCAGCCTCGAAGAGGCCCGCGCCGCCAGCAAGTCCGGGGCCTGCCTCTCCTTCGTGGAGCTGCCGGGCGGCCTCGTGCGCACCCGCGAGGGCTGGCGCCTGTGGCGGGTGGCGGCCGTGGCCACCGCGCTCAGCGCCTGCGAGGGGGAGCCGGCGCCTCCTCCGCCTGCGCCTGCGCCGCTGGCTCCCGCGGTGGTGTCCGACTTGATGGATCTGTGCTACCTGGACGATCCCTCCCAGCCCTGAGGCTCAGGTGTCGTACCAGTGGGGCTTCACGAGCTGCTGGTAGTGCTCGACATCGAAGGGGTTCACCTTCTTCTTCACGGCGTCGAGCGCCATCGCCGCGCTGACCTTGGCGAACCAGATGTACATGTCGCGCTTGTAGGGCACCTTGGAGAAGAGGCCGCGCAGGATCCAGGGCGTGTTGACCACCTCTTTGTTCATGTCGTACAGGGCCTGGGCGATCTCATCCTTGGTCATGTACTTGCTGTCGAGCACCGGGGTGAGCCAGTCGAAGTTGTCAAAGTCATCCTCGGTGATCCAGCCCTCGCGCAGGGCCTCATCGAAGATCGGCGTGCCCGGCACCGGGGTGATCGGGTGGAAGGCCGGAAAGTCCACGTCGATCTGCCGCGCCAGGGCGAGCTGCTTCTTCAGACTGTCGGGGCTCTCCTCCTTCACGCCGATGATGAAGGTGGCCTGAACAAAGACCTGCGGGTAGCGCCGCTTCATGATCTCCAGCGCTTCGAGGGCGATGCCGCCGGTGTAGAAGCGCTTGTCGAGCACCGAGAGCGCGTCGTCCTCGGCCCGCTCCACGCCGATGAGGATGTGGGAGAGGCCGGCCGCCACCAGCTTCTCCATGATGCCCTTCTTCTCGTCGCGCACGATGCCGTCGGCGCGCATGAAGGCGAACCACTTGGTCTTCATGCCGCTGCGGATCAGCTCATCGGAGAAGGCCTCGTTGAAGCGCGGATCGATGTTCCAGCTCTCGTCCACCCAGACATAGGAGCGCTTTCCGTACTTGTGGTACAGAATCTCCACCTCTTCCATCACGCGGCCTACGCTCTTGGAGCGCCAGCGCGGGCGGAGCTTGGTGTTGCCGTCGCTGTCGTAGGTGCGATCGGCCATGGTGGTCCACCAGGCGCAAAAGCTGCAGGAGCTCACGCAGCCCCGGCTGTGGTGAATGGTGGTGCCGCCCGGGCTGAACAGATAGCGCGACTTGCCGTAGAGGTGCATCGGCATGAGGTCATAGGCGGGGAGCGGGATGTCATCGAGGTTGTGGATGAGCTTGCGCGGCGGATTGCGCACGCTCTTCTCGCCGTCCCACCACTGGATGCCGGCCACCGTGGACAGATCCGGCTGGGCCTTGCCCAACTCGGTGACCAGATCGACGATGGTGAGCTCGCCCTCGCCGATGCAGATGACGTCGATGTCGCTGCCGGCCTTGATGTAGCGGTGGGCGAGGTTGGTGAAGTGCCCGCCGCCGGCCATCGTGACCGCCCGCGGTGCCATCTCCTTGCAGAGCCGGAAGAAGCGCAGGGCCTCGTTGGCGTAGAGCGCGTGGTTCTCGCCGCAGCCGATCACATCGGGGTCGATGCGCTTGATCTCATCGGCCAGGGTGCGCCAGCCGATGTGCAAGGGCATGCAGTCCAGCACCTGCACCTCGACCCCCGCGATCTGGCGCAAAGCGCCGGCCAGCGCGGGGAGGGCCTGCTGGAGCAGGAAGTTGTCGCCCTCACTTGTGTAGGGCCAGTAGCAACGGGGAGGCTGAACGAGGAGGACGCGCATGGCGGAAGGGTAGCGCGTTGCGCGACGCTGTCGCGTGTTCAGGCCACAGTTGGGCCGAAGGCCGCCCGCAGGAGGGCGGCCTTGGTAACAACGCCCAGCAGGTGCCCCTCGCGCACCACCGGCAACAGCGTGAGGTGCTCGTCGATCATCTGGGTGGCGAGGGCGGCGATGGGGGTGTCAAAGGCCACCGTGATCGGCGGGGCCGACATGATCTCCCCCACGGTGGCGCCCATGATCTTGTGCAGTTCCTGCTCGGCCGCGGCGCCGCCCAGCGGAAAGACGAGCTCCATGAAGGTGATGACGGTGGGCATGTGCACGGGCTTCTCCGACCAGAGGAGGTCCATGCTGGTCACCACACCCACGAGGGTGTCTTCGTCCATCACGCAGGCGCCGTCGGCGTTCTGGTCGAGGAGCAAGCGGGCGAGCTCCCCCACGGGCAGGCCGCGGTGAACGGTGAGGGCCGGGGAGTCCATGATCTCGTGGGCAAAGCGTGCGCGCATCGGTGCCTCCAACCGCGCATGTAATGCGACCCCGCCGGGCCTCGGCTGACCGGGGTCACCGGCCGGCTGGACCCGCCTTGGGGGCCATGGTTAACGGGTGGGCAGGAGGCCCTGATGCGCACCGAGCTGATGACCCGACTGTCCGAGCTGGAGAGTGCCCCGACCATGGACGGGATGGCCTGGGCTGACCTCGGTCGGCGGGCGATCGGCGCCTCTGCGGCCGAGATCGAGGCCGTGCGCGCGGCCCTGGTGGCCCGCCTCGAGGGCACCGAGGGGGCCGCTCGGGCGCGCCTGGAGTTGGGCGAGGCCCTGGGCCACCTCGGCGATCCGCGGCTCTGCGGGCCCGGCGAGGCGGCCTACTGGGTGGATGTCACCCTCGACGACGGCGCCAGCCTGCAGGTGGGCCGCTTTCACGTCACCAACGCCGAGATGCGCCAGTTCGTGGCCAGCGGCGCCTACGCCGATGAGGCCCACTGGAGCGACGGCGGCCTGCTCTGGCGCGACGGCGCCACCGACTGGGCCACCCTGGCCTCGCCGGCCGAGGCGGCCCCCTTCACCGTGCCCAACCAGCCGGTGGTGGGCGCCTCGTGGTGGGAGGCCGAGGCCTACGCCAAGGCCCATGGCGCCCGGCTGCTCAGCCTCGCCGAGCACCGCGGGCTGGTGCGCGGCGCCGAGAAGCGGCCCTACCCTTGGGGCTCGCCCTTCCGCGAGGGCTACGCCCACACCCGCGAAGAGGCGCTGGGCCGGCCGGCGGCCGTGGGGCTCTACCGGATGGATCGCACGCCCGAGGGCCTCTTCGATCTGGCCGGCAACGTGGCCACCTGGCTCGGCGATGAGGTCGGCGCCCAGCGGATCATCCACCCGGGCTCCTGGGCCCGGCCCAGCATGGCCAGTTGGGCCAAGGCCCTCGACATGGTCGACGCCGGCACCCGCTCAGCGGACCTCGGCTTCCGCCTCGTGCGCGAGCGTTGATTCGGCCGGCGGGGTGAAGAGGGCGCCGGGGCCCACGAGCTCCCAGGCGCAGAGGGCGGCCCCGCCGACGAGCAGGGCAATTCCGAGCCCCCAGGGCAGGGGCAGCACCACGGCGCGGCTCGGATCGGCCGGATCGTAGCGCACCCGCCCGGCCCGCTTGAGGGCGGCCAGGGTGGCGGCGGCGTCCTCCTTGTCAAAGGCGGGGTCGAGGAAGCTCACCCGGCGGCTCGTGTAGCTCTGGCCGGCGACCTCGTAGCAGTAGCGGATCATCAGGCGGAGGCGCTTGCGGCTGATCGGGATGGGGCGCAGCTCGCCGCTGAGGTCGAGGGCGGGGGTCTGCGGCCAGAGGCGGCTCAGCAGGGCGAAGCGCACATGCACCACGCCCAGGATGAGAAAGGCCACGCCAACGAGCAGATCGGAGAGGTTGGGGTTCATCGGGGCGGCGGGGCGGGCTCAGGCTTGGAGGCGGGGGCGTCGGGCGGCGGCGGCGGGGCTGGCGGTGGCTCGGGGGTGCGCTGGGTCAAGGTGATGTCGACGGCGACGATGTCCTCGGCGGCGATCGGCAGCGGGCTTGGCCGGGTGGTGCCCGAGGGGTCGGAGAGGCTGGGGCCGTCGCCCTTCTCGTCGACGAAGGCCTCCATAATGAGGGGGCCAAAGTTGGCGGGCACCGACAAGGAGTAGGCGCCGGCCGGGCGCTTGAGCTTGCCCAACATGCGCCGGCCGCCGGTGCTGGCGGCGTCGGGCTGGAAGAGGTCGAGGTCGATCACGCCGGGGCCGGCGTAGGTGAGGGTGCCGGAGACCTCGATGCGGGGCCCCTCGAAGCTGGCGAAGGGGTCGGGGCCGCTGGGGAGCACGCTGCCGCCGCCGCCGTTGCCCATCGGGGCGCCGCCGGGGGCGCCAGCGGGCATCTCCTGGTGGACGGGGCCGCTGCTCCCGGTGCCGCGGGCGCCGGCCACGAGGGTCAGCGTGCCGGCGTCGACCTCGCTGTCGGCGATGGTGAGCACGGTCTGGCCGAAGGGGTCGGCGCCGCCGGGGCCGTCGGAGTCGAGATCCTGGAAGGCCTGGAGCTCCAAGGGCCCGAGGCCGGCGGGAACCTCCAGGGTGAAGGGGCCGGGGCCGTCGACCAGCAGCTTGCCGTGGCCCTTCACGCCGCCGGGCTGGCTGGGGTCGGGGGTCCGCACGTCGATGTCGATGGCGCCTGTGCTGGTGGAGGCGAGCACGCCGCGGACAGTCACCTTGGGTCCGTCCACGGCGGCGAAGGGGATGGCGCTGCCGCCGCCGACACCGGGGTCGCCCTGGGCCTTCTCGACGGCCTCGTAGAAGCGCGGATCGAGGGGGACCGCTTCGCCGGTGACCCGCTCCAGCCAGCAGCCGCCGAGCAGGAGCAGCGTCCAGACCGCCCTCACCGGCGCTCCCGGTACCAGGCGGCCGTGCGGGCGAGACCTTCGGCGAGGGGGATCGCGGCGGTCCAGCCGAGGCGATCGGCCGCGCGGCGCACGTCGAGGCACTTGCGGGGCTGGCCGTCGGGGCGGCTGGGGTCGAAGCGGATGGGGCCGGTGTAGCCAGCGGCCTGTGCGATGGCGGCGGCGAGGGCGGCCACGCTGTGCTCGACGCCGGTGCCGATGTTGATGGGCTCGGCGTTGGGCGCGGCGGCGCAAGCGAGGACGCCGTCGGCGGCGTCGTCAACGTGGAGCAGCTCGCGGGTGGCCTGCCCGGTACCCCAGACCACGAGCTCGGGGGGCCCTTCGAGGCAGCGCAGGAGCAGATCGGCGACTACGTGGGCCCGGGCGGCGGTGGTGGAGTCGCCGGGGCCGTAGAGGTTGGCCAGCACCGGGAAGGCGCAGCGCAGCCGGCCCTCGGCGGCGTAGGCGGCGCCAAGGTCCATCATCAGGCGCTTGGACTGGGCGTAGGGGCCGTTGGTGGGCTCGGGGTAGCCCTCCCAGAGCTGCTCTTCGGCGAAGGGCACCGGACAGAGGCGCGGGTAGGCGCAGGCCGAAGAGACGCCGATGAAGAGCCCGGCGCCGGCCTCGGCGGCGGCGTCGAGCGCGTGGAGGTTGAGCAGGGCGTTGTCACGGCCGGAGATCACCGGGTTGCGGGCCATCCAGCCGATGCCGCCGCCGACGACGGCGGCGTGCACGACGACATCGGGGCGGGTGGCGCGAAAGGCGGCGGCGGTGGCGGCGCGATCGAGCAGATCGAGCTCGCCGCGGCGGGGGGCGAGCACGACGGCCCCGCGGGCTGCGAGGCCGCGACAGAGCGCCTGGCCGAGGAAGCCGTGTCCGCCGGTGACGAGGGCCCGGGCGCCGGTCCAGTCCATGGATCAGACGTTGGAGTAGGGGTTGCGGAGCGGCAGCAGGCGCAGGGCGGCGACGAGCTCGCCGAGGCCGCGCTCGATGTCGACCTCGGCCTCGAAGCCCGAGGCGCGGATCCGGCTGTAGTCGACCTCATAGTCGCGGCGGTCCTCGTCTTTGCCGAACTCGGCGAAGTAGACGAGGAAGTCGAGGCGCTGGCGCAGCAGGCCGACGATGTCAGCCTTGGTGTAGTTGAGCGAGTCGTGGCCGACGTTGTAGACGTCGTGGTGCAGGCGATCCCAGTGGGTGAGCGCGTGCTCGATGGCCCGGGCGATGTCGTAGACATGCAGGAAGGTGCGCCGGAACTGGCTCTCGTAGACGACGAGGTACTTTCGGTGGATGGCCTGCCAGGCGAAGTCGTTGATCATCAGGTCGAGGCGCATGCGGTGGCTGGTGCCAAAGGCGGTGGCGAAGCGCAGCGCCACGCTGTTGGGGCGGGCCCGCATGATGGCCTCGGCCTCGGTCTTGGTCTCGCCATAGAGCGAGAGGGGGTTGAGGGGGGTGTCCTCGGTGCAGATGCCGATGACCTCGCCATAGTTGGAGCCGGTGCTGGCGTAGACCATGCGCGCGGTGGGCGGGGCCAGCTCGGCGACGTTGCGGGCGCCGTCGACGTTGACCTCGCGGGCCTGCCGGGGGAGCTTCTTGCAGAGGGGGTAGCCGACCAGGGCGGCGAGGTGCACGACGCCGTCGGCCCCTTCGAGCTGTCGAGCCAGGGCGGGGCGATCGGTGACGTCGACCTGGGCGAAGCTGAAGTTGGGCTTGATGAAGTGGGGGAGGAGGGCCTCACCGCCGAAGAGGAGGCTGTCCACAACGTGGACGTGATGCCCGGCCGCCAGCAGGCGCGGCACGAGGGTGCTGCCGATGTAGCCGGCGCCGCCGGTGACCACGATTCGCATGGGGGGAGCATACCAGAGGCGGGCCGTGACCTCGCTTCAGCCGTGGGGCGCGATGGCGGGCGGGGGAGCGTCGGCGGCGAAGATTTCGTCGAGGGTGCGCGCGCTCATTGCCCGACGCATCCAACTGCGCAGGAGATCGGGCGTTGACTCGGCCGCGATGCGCTGCTGAAGGGCTTCATCGACGGTGAAGCCTTGCTGGGACAAGCTCAAGAGCAGGAGCTCCTGGCCGAAGGAGAGCGCGCCTTTGGCGGCGCCCTCCGCCATGCCCTCGAAGAAGTAGCGTCGCGCAAACTCGCTCTGGTACTCGTAGCCCTGGGGCATGGCGCCCTCCAGCCCTCAGTCGACGGCGAAGATCTCGTCGAGGGTGCGCGCGCTCGACGCCCGACGCATCCACAGCCGCAGGAGATCGGGCGTTGACTCGGCTGCGATGCGCTGCTGAAGGGCTTCATCGACGGTGAAGCCACGCTGGGACAAGCTCAAGAGCAGGAGCTCCTGGCCAAAGGAGAGCGCGCCCTCCGCCTTGCCCTCGAAGAAGTAGCGTCGCGCAAACTCGCTTTGGTACTCGTAGCCCTGCCGCAAGGCGACCTCCAGGACCGCGCGCGCGTTGGCCGAAAGCGCGCTCAGGATGAGATCAGTGTAGAAGCCAGCCCGATCGGCGTCAAGGCGGCCCACCACGCGGGCGGCTGCTTCGGCGATGTCGATGGCGGCAGGGCCCTGACCATGGGCCAGCGCGCTCAGCACCAGGCGCTCGGGGTGGGCCAGGGCCTCGGTCGCGTCGGTCAGCGGTGCGATCTCCGCCGGGCTGATCACCAAGGGCACCAGCACCGAGCCGGTGGGCCCAAGGGAGATCGGCTGCCGGGCCCAGGCGGCCACCGTGGGGCTCAGGGTGAGCACGACCAGCACGATCTCGCGGCGGAGCCGATCGCGGGTGAGGGCCACATAGGAGGGCCAGGTCCACAACTTCTCGGAGTCAGCCCGGAGCTGCACCTCTAAGAGGTAGACAGGGCCGCGCTCGGGGACCACCCCCAGGTCGACCCGCCGCTCCAGGGGCCGCGCGTCAGTGAGCGCCGTGTCGAAGGTGCGCAGGGCGCCGAGATCGTCGGTGGGGGTGCCGAGCAAGGGCGCGGCCAGCTCGGCGACGAGGCGAAGATCGTTGCGAAAGAGCGCCAGCAGCGGCTCATGCAGCGAGGGAGGCATCAGCCCGCGAGGCTCTCGGCCAGGGCGCGGGCCAACAACGCGCCGTGGCCCGGGCCAAAGGCCGGCGACTGGCCGACGAAGAGGCCGCGCTCGTGGACGGCGTCGGCCACGTCGAGGGGGCCGTCGACCCGCACGCCGCGCAGGCGCTCAAAGGCCGGCTGGCGACTGAGGTTGCTGCCGGAGATCGGCCGGGTCTCGATCCCAAAGGCGGCGAGGCGCTGGCAGAGCGTGGCCCGGGAGATCGGGCAGCCTTCGTCGAGCAGCAGCGGAAAGGCGAAGGCGGCGTGGGTGGTGCCCGCCACCTCGGGGAAGGTGCGCAGCGGCAGGCCGAGGGCCGCGATCTGGGCGCACCAGTCGGCGTGATTGGCCCGGCGGCGGGCCACAAAGGCCTCAAGCCGGCGGGCCTGTTCGAGGCCGAAGGCCCCGGCGATCTCGGTGGGGCGCAGGTTGTAGCCGGCGCTCACAAAGAGAAAGCGCGGATCCGTCTCGGGGCAGCGGGACTCCCACAGCGCCCGGTCGCCCCGCTCGCGGGTCCAGCCATGGGCGCGGATGCTGCGGGCCGCGTCGGCAAGATCGGCGTCGTCGGTGGTGAGCGCCCCGCCTTCGATGGTGGTGATGTGGTGGCTGTAGAAGAAGCTGAAGGCGCCGACCTTGCCGAGGCTGCCGACCGGCCGGCCGCCCAGGGTGGCCCCGTGGGCCCCGCAGGCGTCTTCGAGGAGCAGCGGGCTGCTCGCCCGCGAGGGGCAGCCGAGCAGGTGCACCGCGAGCGCCGGCTGGTCGAAGGCGCCCTCGAGGCCCAGCGTGTCGGGGTGGACGTCGACGAGGCGGGCGGTGAGTCCGGCCTGCAGCACGCTGAAGAGGCTGGTGCTCCAGGCCACCGCCGGCACCACGAGCTCCTCGCCGGGCTCCAGGGCGCCGATCTCCACCAGGGCCGCCAGCATCACCAGCAGGGCGCTGGAGCCCGAATTGACCATCACGGCCTGCTTCACGCCGCAGGCCTCGGCCCAGGTGGCCTCGAAGGCCCGCACCCGGCGGCCCATCGTCAGCTCGCCCGCCAGCAGGCTCTCGATCGCCGCCGCTACTTCGGCGCGGCCATAGGGCGGCGTGCACAGGGGCAGGCGGTCGAGGGGCGCGGCCTCGTCGGGGTCGAGGTCGACATAGCGGTCCACCAGGGCGGCGATGTCGGCGGCGCGGCTCATGACAGCCACCGGCTGCGCGGCAGCTCGGTCAGCAGCACCTTGAGGTGGTCTTTGCCCACCGGCCAGCTGATCGCCTTGCTCTCGCCGCCGGCCCGCTGGCCCTCGCGGGTGGGCAGCTCGGCGACCGACCAGCCGCGCTGCAGGGCCCGGATGCTGATCTGGTACTCGATCGGAAAGCGCTTCACGGTGGTCTGGAGGCTGAGCAGATCGGCGCGCCGCAGGGCCCGAAAGCCGTTGATGGTGTCGGTGACGTAGGGGGCGCCGCCCTGCGCAAAGAGGCGGTTGGCCAGCCAGGTCAGCGCCTCATTCACGCGGGCGCGGGCCCGCAGCAGGTCGGTCTCCTCGTTGAGCGCGCCCGGGGCGAAGCGGCTCGCGATGGCGAGGCGGGCCCCTTTCACCAGCAGCTCGTCGAGGCGCTCGATGTCGGCGGGGTCTTCGTTGCCGTCGGGCGAGTAGAAGACGAGGCGCTCGGTGTCGGTGGCCTCGGCGGCGACGCGGAAGGCCACCCCCCGGCCGCGCAGGGGCTGATCGAGCACCGGCACGCCCTGGGCGGCGAGGAATTCCCGGCTGCCGTCGGTGGAGCCGCCGTCGACCGCCAGCACCCGCCGGAAGGCGCCGAGCGGCAACTGGCCCCAGAGGGCCCGCAGGCCATCGATCTCGTTCAAGACCAGGAGGACAAGGGTGCTGTCGCGCATTCAGGGCCCGAGGAGGTGCTGCGACTGGAGGCTGGCGTAGACCTTGCGCGCGATCCAGTCGTTGCCAGCGGCGTTGGCGTGGCCCCGGTCTTGGGTGAAGTAGAGGTTTTGGGCCTGGGAAGCCGCCTCCATCTCCACCTGCGGGTCGATGTGAGGCACGCCCAACTCCTGCGCGGCGGCCTGCAGGATCGCCCGGTGGCCCTGGGTATAGCCGGCCCGCTCCAGCGGGTAGCCAAAGAGCACCGGGGTCGCGCCAGACGCCTGGACCTTGGCCACCAGGGTGCGCAGGTTGTCGACATAGTCGGCGGGCGGCACCCGGTTGACCCCCTCGGCCGAGCCGTCGGGGCGCTCCTTGGCGCGCACCTGCACCTCGCCGAGGAGGCTCCGCAGGCCGAGGTAGATGCGGCTGCGGTAGAGCACATGGTCTTTCAAGTAGCGGCCGTCGCCCTGCAGGATGGCCTGGCTGCGATCGGTGTAGGCCGCGGTGCGGGCGTCCTGGACGATGTAGCCAATCAGCACCACATCGGGATCGTAGCGGTGCAGCACCTGATCCCACAGCCAGAGGCCTTGAAAGCTGGTGTACCCGGGCTGCCCGCCGTTGATCACCTCGACCTTGGCCTGGCCTCCCTCTCGGGCCAAGGACTCCAGCCGCGCCGGGTAGGTCTCGGCGTCGGCCACGCCCCAGCCGAAGGTGGTGGAGCAGCCCAGCGCCATCAGGCGAAAGGCGCCAGCCGGCTTGTCGACCGGGTGGTGGGGAGGCCGCAGGCCGTTGTCATCGGTGGAGATGGCGAAGGTGCGGCCCTCTTCGCGATGGTCCCGCGCCGCGTCCTTCAGGTTGGGGTCGACCACCCAGTAGGGCTCGTTGTGGGTGAAGGCGCCGTTCAAGCTGGGCCAGCCCGCGCCGCGCAGCCCCAACTCCGCGCCGCCGAGGACCACAAGCGTGGTCACCAGCGAGAAGGAGAGGCGGGTGCGGAGCGGCGTGCCGGCCATCGCTCAGTTGCCGCCGCTCGCCGGGGAGATCTCGATCGAGCTGTGGTCTTCGATGCTGCCCTGCTTGAACCAGACATTGTCGAAGAAGGTGGTGTCGTTGATCCGGTAGGAGATCTCGCCGTTCTCCGGGGCCTCGAAGATGAAGCGCGCGCCCGCCGGCTTGATCAGCTCCACGCCTTCGGTGGAGACGAAGCGCAGGGTGAGGATGCCCACCGTGCAGCCCTCGACGTTGCAGGGGAACTCGCCGTTGCTGGAGGTCGAAGCCGCCGGGTCGCCGGCGACGGTGATCCACGGGCCCTTCTCGGTCACCCGGAACTTGTCTTTGGAGGAGCCGATGAGCACGACCTTGTCGCCCTTGCAGATGGGGAGCGGGCGCTGCCAGCCGGTGCCGATGTCGAGGTAGTCGAACATCGTGTAGTCGAGGTGGGCCACACACTCGCCGGCGGTGAGCTTGCCCGAGAGGGTGCGCAGCCACTCGCCCCAGGCGTCGGTCGAGCCGCCGGCGGCCACGGCCTTGCAGGCGTCGAGGTTCTGGCGAGAGACGCCCTCGATCGCCTCCGGCCGGCCGAGCAGCGTGTTCTCCACCGTCTCGACGGAGCTCTCGGAGAACTTCACGCCATCTTCGCGCTGGCCGCCCCACTGCTTGACCATCTCGGTGATCGCGGTGGCGCGGGCCTTGCGGCGGTCGCCCTCTTCGAGCTTGGCGTAGTCGGGCGGGTAGTAGCAGTCCATCTTCCACAGCTCTTCGCGGTGCCAGCCCACCGGCGGTGGCGGCGGCGGGCCTTTCTTTTTCTTGGCGAAGGCCGCGGGGCTGCAGAGGGCCAGGAGCAGGGCGGCGGAGATCAGGCGGAGCGGTGCGGCCATGGACAGGACCTCGGGGGGAGAGTGGGGTGGATTAGCTGATGCGGCGCCGCCTCGTCGAGGGGCCCGAACGCAAAACGGGGAAGCCCTGGTTGAGCTTCCCCGCCTCGCGAACGCGACCCTGGGGCCGGTTCAGATCTTGCCGACCAACTGGAAGCCGATGACGAGCGCGTAGATGACCAGCGACTCGATGAGGGCGAGGCCGATGATCATCGGGGTGAAGAGCTTGTCGGCGGCGGCCGGGTTGCGGGCGATGCCCTCGAGGGCGGCGGTGGCAGCGCGGCCCTGGCCGATGGCGCCACCCGCGGCGGCGATACCGATGGCGAGACCGGCGGCGAGGCCGATGTAGCCCTTGTCCGAGCCACCGCCGTCCTGGGCGAAGGCGGAGCTGGAGACGAGGAATAGGGCGACCATGACCGGAAGGGTGCGGAGCAGCTTGGACTTCATGACTTCCTCCAGGATGTGTGGAAAAGCGGTTGAGGGGCTCGATTCGCTCAGTGTTTCTCTTCGTGAGCGACGGCGAGCGCGATGTAGACACCAGTGAGCAGCGTAAAGACGAAGGCCTGGACGAAGGACACGAAGATGCCCAGCCCCAGGAAGACGGAGGGCAGCACAACCGGGATGAGCTCGGTCATGATGCCGAAGACGGTGTGATCTCCGTTCATGTTGCCTGCGAGGCGCAGGGTGAGGGAGACCGGCCGGAAGATGAGGCCCGCCAGCTCGATGACGAACATCAAGGGACCCAGCCACCACACCGGACCGAACAGGTGCTTGATGTAATGGGTGCCATTGCGCATCAAGCCGGCGATGTTGAACACCAGGAAGACAACCACGGCCATGGCGGCGTTGTTGTTCACGTCATCGGTGGGCGGCAGCACACCCGGCAGCAGCGCCGAGAGGTTGCTGAACAGGATGTAAATGAACAGACCGCCGAAGAGCCAGAAGAAGGCCCCAGCGTCTTTCTTACCCATCACACCGGCCACCATGTTGTAGATGGAGGCCGTGTAGATCTCGAAGAAATTGCGGATGGTGAGGTGACCCTCAGGCACGAACTGCTGGGTGCCGCCCTGGGCCTGGAGCTTGGACAAGCCGCCGCGGGCCACCAGCGCCAGGACGATCAGCAGCAGGCAGACCGCCCAGGCCGTCAGCACGTCGCTGGTCTGGTCGTCCGACAGGTGCAGGGCGTGGGCCAGGGCCGAAAAGGGCTCGCCCAGGGCCATGAACCAGGAGTAATGGTAGGAGAAATGGTGCATCAGCACTCTCCAAGCTGGAGCCGGCGACCCAGGCCGAGGGCGGCGAGCAGAAGCACGGCGCCCACGACCGCCGAGCTGCCGATGAGCACGGCGCTGGCTGGGTAGATGCGGCAGAGGAAGTAGAGGGCCACGACCACGAGGCCGAACTTGGCGGCGTGGAGCAGGGCCGGGATCGTGGCGCTGGTGCCCGCCGCGGTGGCGGAGACGATCCGCCGCCCCAGCATCACCCAGCCCAGCCAGTTCAGCAGCATCAGGCCCGCCGAGGCCGCCACGCCGCCCGCCATCGCCACGCCGCCCAGGCCTGCGCTCACGCCCACCAGCACGCCCATGAGGACGAGGGTGAGGAGGCTAAGGGTTCGGGGGTTGACGACCATCGGGCTCGGTAGGCGGCTTCAGGGAGCGGGTGAGGCGGATGAAGCCGAGGATGAGGGCGAGGAGGGAGAGGATCAGGGCCAGGAAGGGCGAGGAATCCAGGCGGGCATCCAGGTAGGAGCCCCCTGCGGCGCCGGCCGCGACGGTGATCGCGAGCTCGGTGACCGCTGCGGCGGCCCCCGCCAGCTTCGCCACCATCCGGGGATTCATCATCCCCATGCCGCGGCGAGGCGGGCCCCGAAGGAGCGGGTACGCACCTTCCGGAAGGGCCGCCCGACTAATCCGAGCCCGGTCACTCGTCCAGGGCCGCGATGAGGCTGGCCGCGATGGCCTCCAGATCGGCGTCGCTGAGGATCGCCGGCAGGAAGGCCGCCTCGTACTGCGCAGGTGGGAGGTAGACCCCGCGCTCCAGGCAGCGCCGATGGTAGCGGCCAAAAGCCGGGAAGTCGGCCTGCCGCACCTCGGTGAAATTGCGCGGCGGGGTGGCCCGGAAGAAGATCGTGAACATGCTGCCCACCCGCGTCCAGGACAGCCCGCGGCGCTCCACCTCCGGGCGCACCCGGGCCTCCAGGGCCGCCCCCAGGGCCTCCAGCCGCGCGTAGACCGCCGGCTCCAAGCGCCGCAGCATCGCCCGCCCCGCCGCCACCGCCAGGGGGTTCCCCGACAGAGTGCCCGCCTGGTAGACCGGGCCCGCCGGGCTCAGGCGCTCCATGATCTCCCGCCGCCCGCCAAAGGCCGCCAGGGGCAGGCCGCCGCCGCAGATCTTCCCGAGGGTGACGAGGTCTGGATCAAGGCCGTAGCGCTCGGTGGCGCCGCCGCGGGCGAGGCGAAAGCCCGTCATGACCTCGTCGATGATCAGCAAGGTGCCGTACTTCTTGCAGAGGGCCTGCAGGCCGAGCAGGTAGCCCTCTTCGGGCGGGATGCAGCCCATATTGCCGGGCACCGGCTCGGTGATCACGGCGGCGACGGGGTGCGCGGCGAGGTGCCGCTCGATGGCGTCGAGGTCATTGAAGGGGGCGGTGAGCGTGAGCGCCGCCACAGCGGCCGGGATGCCCGGCGAGCCCGGCTGGGCGAAGGTGGCCACCCCCGAGCCGGCCGCCACCAGCATGGCGTCGTGGCTGCCGTGGAAGTTGCCGTCGATCTTGATGATCAAGTCGCGGCCGGTGTAGCCGCGCGCGAGGCGAACGGCGTGCATGGTGGCTTCGGTGCCCGACGAGCACAGGCGCACCATCTCCAAGGCCGGGTGGGCTGCGCAGAGCTCCTCGGCGAAGTGCACCTCGGCCTCGGTGGGGGCGCCGAAGGTGGTGCCCTTGACCGCCTGGGCGGCGATCGCCGCCAGGATCTCCGGATCGGCGTGACCGAAGAGCAGCGGCCCCCAGGAGCCGATGAGGTCGTAGTAGCGGTTCTCATCGGCGTCGATGAGGAAGGGCCCCTCACCGCGATCGATGAAGAGCGGGTCGCCGGTGACCGCCGCGAAGGCGCGCACCGGAGAGTTGACCCCGCCCGGGATGTGCTGCCGGGCGCGGGCGAAGAGGTCAGACGAGCGAGGCGTTGGCTTCATGGGCGGCCCGCTATCCCATCCGGGGCCCCTGCGGAATCAGGGGCAGTCGCCCCACTGGCCGGCGTCGGCGTCGCGGGCGGTGCGCTCGTCGGCGCTGAACAGCCCTTCAAAGCTGGTGTTGGGCTCGATCGCCAGGGTCTCGGCGTAGCCGTTGCGCAGGAGCACCCGCTCGAAGAAGTCCTCTTCCTGGGTGCCGGTGTGGACGTAGGCCAGGGTCCGGTCGTAATAATCTGTACACTCGCCATCGAAGGTCAGCCAGACCTTTCGGCCCTCCAGTTGGGCGCGGGTGAAGGCCTGGGCATCGGGGCCATAGCACTCCGCCGCGCTGCCCTCATGGGCCACCTCGGGGGTGTCGACCCCGATGAATCGCACCTTTTCTGAGCCGCTTGGGGTGTCGACATAGGCGGTGTCACCGTCTACGACATAGTCGACGGTGACCAGGATCGGCTCGCGGCAGGGGTTGTCGCCGGCCGGCAGGGTGGTGGGATCGATCAAGGTGATTGGATCGATCTCGCCGGTATCATCGGTGTCATCGGGCAGGAAGGCGCCGGTGTCATCGCCCTTCTCGCCCTCCGACACATCGCGGGTGGTGATGCAGGCGATCAGCAGCAGGTACAGCACGGGCGCTCCATCAGCGGGTGCGGGGGCGAAGGAGGCGGTCGCGGCGCCGCTCCAGGGCGGGATCGGTGAGGCCGGCGGAGAGCGCATCCTCCACCTCGATCAGGGCGGCCTCGGGGCCTTGGATGCGCTCGATCGCCGTGGCGCGGCCGAGGTGCGCCAGGGCCTCTTCATCGGGGTCGGCGGCGGCGAGCAAGGCCCGCTCACTGGCGTCGAGGGCCGCGTCGGGATCGAGGTCGAGCAGCAGGCGGCCGAGCGAGACAGCGGCGGCGAAGGCGCAGGCGGGATCGGCCTCAGCGGCCTCCAGGGCCTCGATGGCGTGGGCGCGACTGCCGGCCTCTTCCCAGGCCTCGGCGGCGGCCAGCCAGCGCGGCCCGGCCCCCCGCAGGTCGCTGCGGGCCGACTCCTCGAAGGTGGCGGCGGCGCGGGCTGGGTCGCGCAGGGCGGTGGCATAGAGCCCGGCGAGTTGGGCCAGGGCGGCGGCCCGGCCGGGGGCGCCGGGAAAGCGCTGGAGGCGCTCGCGCAGCAGGGTGATGGCCCGCTGGGGCTGGTGCAGCTCGAAGGCGGCGAGGGCGGCGGCTTCGTCGAGGGCGGCGGCCTTGTCGGCCTGGCGGCCCCAACCCTCGGCCTCGGCGAGGCGGTCGCGGAGGGCCAATTCGGCGCTCTGGCTGCCCTGGGGAGCGGCCCGGGCGGCGCCCATCAGCCGCGCCCCGACCAACAGACCCACCGCCAACAGGGCCACCAGGACGCCCCGCAGCAGGTACCGCAGCTCAGCAGGCAGGGCGGTCAGGAGCGCCTCCAGGGTTCACCGGAGCAACCCGCCAGCGCGCGGGTGCGTCCGAAGCGGCCTATCCAGCCTACTCCTCGCCGTCCGCCTCGCTGGCCTCGGCCTCGGCGGCCACCTCTTCGGGCTCGATCGGGCTCACCGCCTCTTCTTCTTCGGCCTCGGCCTCGACCATGCGGGCGACGCTGACGAGGCGCTCGTTCTCCTCGATCTTCATGATGCGCACGCCCTTGGAGCTGCGACCCACCTTGCGGATGTCGTCGGCGGCGCACTTGATGGCCCGGCCGTTGTTGGTGATGACCATCAGCTTGTCGCCGGGCAGCACGAAGACCGCGCCGGCCACGTTGCCGTTGCGCTCGTCGGTGTCGATGGCGATGATGCCGGTGCCGCCGCGCTTTTGCACGCGGTGCTCGGCGAAGTCGGTGCGCTTGCCGTAGCCCTTCTCGGTGACCGTGAGCAGCATCAGCTCTTCGCCCTCGGGCACGATCAGCATGGCGGCGAGCTCGTCGCCCTCGCGGATCTCGAGACCCTTCACGCCGCGGGCCACCCGGCCGACGTGGCGCACGTGGGGGCTGCCGTCTTCGTCGAGGCCGGGGAAGCGCACGCTCTGGCCGCCGCGGGTGATGAGCAGGGTCTGCTGGGCGGTCTTGCAGAGGGCCACGCTGAAGAGCTCGTCGCCGTCGGCGCAGTCATAGGCCCGCAGTCCGCTCGACCGCAGGTTCTTGAACTCGTCTAAGCGGGTGCGCTTGACGAGGCCGAGCTTGCTGCAGAAGAGCAGGTCGACGTCGGCATCGAAGTCGTCGACCGAGATCACCGAGGCGATCTTGTCGCCGGCTTCGAGGCTGACGAGGTTGATGATCGGCGTGCCGCGGCCGTCGCGGGCGGCCTCGGGCACCTGGTAGGCCGGCACTTTGAAGACCTGGCCCTGGGTGGTGAAGACCAGCAGCACGCTGTGGGTGTTGGCCACGAACATCTGCTTCACGCTGTCTTCGACGCGGGTGCGCATGCCGCGCTTGCCCATGCCGCCCCGGCGCTGCTCTTGGAACTCGGCCGGGCTGGTGCGCTTGATGTAGCCGTTCATCGACAGCGTGATCACCTGCTCTTCGGAGGCGATGAGGTCGTGAATGGCGATGTCGCCGCTGGCCTCGACGAAGCGGGTGCGCCGCTCGTCGACGAAGCGGGCGCGCAGGGCCATCAGCTCCTCGCGGATGACCTCCATCAGGCGGGTCTCCGAGCCCAGGATGGCCTCCAGCTCGGCGATGCGCTTCTGCAGCTCGTCGTACTCGGCCTGGAGCTTGTCGCGCTCCATGCCGGTGAGGCGCTGCAGGCGCATGTCGAGGATGGCCTGGGCCTGGATCACCGAGAAGTCGAACTTGTTGACGAGGCCGTCGCGGGCGATGTCGGGGGTCTGGCTGGCCCGGATGAGGGTGATGATCTCGTCGAGCAGGTCGAGGGCGCGAAGGTAGCCCTCCAAGATGTGCCGGCGGTCGAGGGCCCGGCGCAGCTCAAAGCGCACCCGGCGCACGGTCACGTCGCGGCGGTGCTGCAGATACTCGTGCAGCATCTCCTTCAAGGTGAGCACGGCCGGCCGGTTGTTGACGATGGCCAGCAGGATGACGCCGAAGGTGGCCTGGAGCTGGGTGTGCTTGTAGAGCTGGTTGAGGATGATCTCCTTGACCGCGTCGCGCTTGAGCTCCATCACCACGCGCATGCCCTGGCGGTCGCTCTCGTCGCGCAGGGCGGAGATGCCCTCGATGCGCTTGTTCTTGACGAGGTCGGCGATCTCTTCGAGCAGGCGCGACTTGTTGGTCTGGTAGGGCAGCTCGTCGATGATGATGGCGTCGCGCCCGCCCTCCATCTCTTCGTAAAAGGCGTGGCCGCGCACCACCACGCGCCCCCGGCCCGTCTCGTAGGCCTCGCGGACCCCCGAGCGGCCGTAGATGGTGCCGGCGGTGGGGAAGTCCGGCCCGGGCACGATGCGCATCAGCTCGGAGACCGTGATCTCCGGGTTGTGGGAGAGCGCCATGACGGCGTCGATGACCTCGCCCAGGTTGTGGGGCGGGATCTTGGTGGCCATACCCACGGCGATGCCGTCGGAGCCGTTGACCAGCAGGTTGGGGAAGGCCGCCGGCAGCACCGTGGGCTCTTCGGTGACGCCGTCGAAGTTGGGCTGGAAGTCGACCGTGTCCTGGTCGATCTCGTTTAGCAGCTCTTCGGCCAGCCGCGTCATGCGGCTCTCGGTGTAGCGGTAGGCGGCGGGCGGGTCGCCGTCGACGCTGCCGAAGTTGCCCTGGCCGTCGACCAGCGGGTACCGCATGTTCCAGGGCTGGGCCATGCGCACCAGCGCGTCGTAGACCGCGCTGTCGCCGTGGGGGTGGTACTTTTTGAGCACCTCGCCGACGACGCCGGCGCACTTGGAGAAGCGCCGGTTGGAGAGGTGCCCCTCGCGGAACATGGCGTAGAGGATGCGCCGGTGCACCGGCTTGAGGCCATCCCGCACATCGGGCAGCGCGCGGCCGATGATGACCGACATCGAGTAGTCCAGGTAGGAGTTGCGCATCTCCTGGTCGATGTCGATGGTGATCAGGTGGCGGGCGATGGGTTCCGGCGCGGAGGGGTCCATGGGGCGGGCGTCCAATGCAGGAGGCGAGAGCGCGGCGGAGCCGCACAAGGGGGGGCCGGTGTGCTAACACGCCCCGCGGCCGGCCGCTCTTTGTTCAGGTGGCCGGTCAGGCCGGGGTGTGAATCGAATAGGCCTCTTCGTCAAAGCGCCGCACCCGCCAGCGGTAGGAGAGCGTGCTGCCCGGCCAGATCGTAAAGTTCTGCCCCGCAGAGTTGAGGTACCAGCTTTGACATCCGCTGGCCCACACCTGCGCAGACAGCGCACGGTCGACCTCGGCCACAAAGGCCTCCAGCCGCCCAGCGCGCAGTTCCACCGTGGCGCGGGGCCCGCGGGCCCGGGTCGCGGCGATGGCCTGCAAGACGTACTCCACCTGCGCTTCGATCATGATGACCACGCTGTTGTGGCCGAGCGCCGTGTTGGGGCCGAGCAGCAGGAAGGCGTTCGGGAAGCCAGGGGCCGTCACCCCGAGGTAGGCCCGCGGCCGGATGCCCCAGAATTCCGACAGCGACTGGCCCCCCTTGCCAAAGACCTCCATGGCGCCGAGCGGGGCGTCCACCGAGAAGCCCGTGGCGGCGATGAGCGTGTCGACCTCGAGCAGGCGGCCTGAGGCGAGCCGCAAGCCCCCTGGCTCCACCGCGGCGACCGCCTCGGTGTGCAGGTGGACATGGGGCTTGTTGAAGGTGGGGTAGTAGTCCGAGCTGATGAGGATGCGCTTGCAGCCGGCGGCGTAGGTGGGGGTCAGCGCCCGGGCGGTGGCCGGGTCGGTGACCTCGGCGGCGATGCCCTGGCGCATCAGGCGCATGAACAGTCGGCTGATCAGGCCGCTGCGCTGAAAGATGAGCGGATATCGCGCTTCTTGCAGGGCGTAGAGCAGGGTGCGCAGGCCGCGCATCAGGCCCGGTACCTGGGCGAAGGCGGTCTTCTCGGCCTCGCCATAGGCCCGATCCTGGCGCGGCACGATCCAGGGCGGGGTGCGCTGCACCACATGGAGGGTCGAGGCCGCGTCGGCGATGTTGGGTACCACCTGGATGGCGCTGGCCCCGGTTCCCAGCACGGCCACGCGCTTGCCGCGCAGGTCGGTGCCCTCGGGCCAGGCCGCGGTGTGAATCCGCTCGCCGGCGAAGGTGTCGAGGCCGGGGAGCGAGGGCCAGCGCGGATCCTTGAGGCCGCCGACGCCAAAGATCGCAAAGCGGGCCACAAAGACCCGGCCGTCGGTGGTGGTGACCGTCCACTGTCCATCCGCCCAGCGGGCGGTGGCCACCTCGGCGCCATAGCGGATGCGCGGCCCGAGCTGGTGCTTCTCGGCGCAGCCTTCGAGGTAGGCGCGCAGCTCGGCGTGGCCGGCGTAGGTGCGGCTCCAGCGCGGGTTGAGCTCAAAGCTGAACGAATACAGATGGCTGGCGATGTCGCAGGCGGCGCCGGGGTAGCGGTTGTCGCGCCAGGTGCCGCCGAGGGCCGCGGCCCGGTCGAGGAGGAGGAAGTCGTGGAGCCCCTCCTGCTGCAAGCGGATCGCCGCCCCCAGCCCGGAGAAGCCCGTGCCGACGATGAGGACAGTGGTGGACTCGACCGCCATGGCTACTCCTCGCCCTCTTCGGCCAGCTCGGCCTCGTCGGGGGCCTGGGCTTGGGGGGGATGCAAGGCGGCGTGGATCTTCTCGGCGAGGCGGGACGAGAAGCCCGGCGTGGCCGCGAGCTGCTCCACCGTGGCCGTCTTCAGGGCCCGCAGGCTGCCGAAGTGCTCCAGCAGCGCCGTGCGCCGGGCCGGCCCCACGCCGGGCAGGGCGTCGAGCTCGCTCGTGAGCGTGCGCTTGCTGCGCTGCTTTCGGTGGAATTGCACAGCGGTGTGGTGGGCCTCGTCGCGCAGATGCTGGAGCAGGTTCAAGGCCGGACTGTTGGCGGCGAGGCGAAGCGGGTTCTGCACGCCCGGCAGCACCAGCTTGTCGGTGGCCTCGCGATCGCCCTTGGCCGCCTCGGTGCGGGGCTTGACGAGGCCGACGAGGCCGAGCACCGGCTTGTCGACGCGGCCATGGGTGGCGGCCGTGTACTGATCGATGAAGCCGAGCTCCTCCCAGATGGCGCGGGCGGCGCTGACCTGGCCCTTGCCACCGTCCACCACGATTAGATCGGGCAGGTCGCCTTCGGCGAGGCCGCGGCGCAGGCGGCGCCCGAGGATCTCCCGCATCGTGGCGAAGTCATCGGCGCCCACCACGGTCTTCACCTTGTAGCGGCGGTAGCGGGCCCGATCGGGCACCCCATCGGTGAAGACCACGCGGCTGGCGACGGGATCGGTGCCCTGGATGTTGGAGTTGTCATAGCACTCGATCACCCGGGGCACCGTAGACAGTCGACAGAGGCGCATCAGCTCTTGCATCGCCCGCTCGCGGCGCTCTTCGTCGGACTCCCGGCGGGTGAAGGCCCCCTTGGCGTTGCTGGTGGCCAGCTCCACGAGGTCGACGCCGTCGCCGCGTTGGGGCACCCGCAGGCGCAAGGCCGCCCCACGGCGCTCGCTCAGGACCTCGATGAGGGCGTCGAGATCGGCGGGAGGCAAGGGGAGGAGCACCTCGGGCGGGGCCTCAACGCCTTCTTTGTACCAGGCGTTGAGCAGGCTGCTGAGCAGCTCGCCATCCTCCACCACCACGTCGGAGAAGGGCAGCAGCAGCGCCTCTTCCATCAGGCCGCGGCGCACCGGCAGGATCGCCACCATGCCGCGGTCGCCCGAGCGATGCAGGCCCCAAACGTCGCGGCTGCCGAGCTTGGGATCCACCACCTGCTGCCGCGAGAGGCTGGCCTCGATCGCCCGGATGAGATCGCGCAGCCGGGCGGCGTCCTCGAAGGCCTCGCGCTCGGCGGCGGCGAACATCTGCGCTTCGAGCCGCTTCATCAGCTCGGCGTTGCGGCCCTCCAAGAAGAGCAGGCTCTGATCGAGGATCTCGCGGTAGCTGTCGGGGGTGGCGAGGCCGACGCAGGGGGCCACACACTGGCCCATCTGGTGCAGCAGGCAGGGGCGCTTTCGGCTGGCCAGCTCGCGATCGGTGCAGGTGCGCAGCGGAAAGCGGCGGTTCAAGAAGGCCAGGGTGGCCCGGGCGCGGGTGGCCGAGGCGAAGGGGCCAAAGTGCCGCACGCGGGCCTTGGGCTGGATGCCGCGGACGAGCTTGTACCGGGGCCACTTCTCGCTGGGATCGATGCGCAGGTGCAGGAAGTTGGCGTCGTCGACCAGCTTGGTGTTGAAGCGCGGGCTGTGCTTCTTGATCAGGGTGTTTTCGAGGATCAGCGCCTCTTTTTCGGTGTGGACGACCATCACCTCGACGCTGTGGGCCATGTGCACGAGGTAGGGCACCATCGCGCGGCCGTCGTTGCCCTGCAGGTACTGGCGCACCCGGCTCTTCAGGTTGCGGGCCTTGCCCACGTAGATGACGTTGCCACGCCGATCCTGGAAGAGGTACACCCCCGGTTCGGCCGGCAGGCGCTCGGACTGCGCGAGCAGCTCGCCGGCCATGGCTAGCGCACCGCGAAGCGGTAGGGATCGGTGAGCAGCAGGGCGTCGCGATCGAGCTCGCGGCAGACCTCGCTGCCGTCGCGCTTGACGGCGCAGAGCTTGTGGCGGCCCTCATCCTCGGGCAGGGGCACCATCGCGGGAGCGGGCCCCAGCTCCACGCCGTCAAAGCGCAGCATCAGGCCGGCCGGCTCGGTCTCCACCCGCACCGCCGCCGCCGGGCTGGCCTCCACCGGCGCCAGGGCCGCCGCCTCTTCGGCCGCTGGCTCTTCGGCCGACGCGGGCTCGGCGGGCGCGGTCGCCGGGTCCTGCTCGGGCACCAGCCACCAGACGCCAAAGAGCAGCGCCGCCACCACGGCCACGCCCAGCAGCAGCGGCCAGCTCGCCTGTTGGGGCTCCAGCTCCATCTCGCGCACAGGGCTCGTGTCCATCTCCTCGCGCAGGGCGGCCAGATCGCGGGCCGGCTCGCTCCACTTGCCGGCGCCCAGCTCGGCTTCGCGGGACTCGGCGCCGGTGACCCCCGACAGGCCCTCCCAACGCGCCGGGCCGCCCCGATCGCGATCTTCGCCGAGGCGCTCGCTCGACGGTGCAGGCGGCGGCGCGGGCCGGGCAGGCTCTACCGGGGCAGGCGGGCGCGGTGGGGGGCTGATCGGCGCCGGGCGCACCGGCGTTGCGGCGGCGCGGGGGGCCGGGGCGTCGCGGATCGGCGCCGGGCGCACCTCCAGGGCGGGCGGTGGCGGCGGCGCGCGGCGGGGGCTCACCTCCACCGTCGGGCGGGCTTTGGGCGGATCGCTGGGCGGCGGCGGCCGCTGGGGCGTGATCTCCGCCGGATCGGCGATCGGCGCGGGGGCCGGCGGCGGGGCGGGCTCGGGGATCGCCGGGATCACCAGCGTGGCCACGCGGATCGAGCCGGTGGGCTCTTCTTCGACGGCGGCCAGGGCGCTCGACCGCGCCGCGAAGCGGATGTTCACCGAGGAGGCCGGCTCCAGCTCGGTGTCGGGCTCCAGATCGAGGGGGCGCTGGCCGGGACCGGGGGCCTCCATCAGCTCGGCTTCGGCGCCCAACAGCACGTCGTGGGGGCTGGTGACGTCGTCCTCCACGTCCTCCTCTTCGGCGACCGGCGGGATCGGCCGGGGCGGCGGGGTCTCGATCAACAGGGCGGCGCGGGCCGCGTCGAGGTTGATCGTGGCCGGCGCCGGCGGCCGGGCCTCGCGGGGGCGCGGCGGGGCCGGCAGGGCCTCGCGATCCTCGGGCTCGATGCGCCAGATCGGCGTCTTCTTCGGTGCGGTCTGGCCGGCGGGTCGGCCGATCTCGCGGCTCCAGCCCGGGCCCAGGACCTCGACCAGCTCGCGATCCCAGGCCGCGTGGCGGGCCAGGATCGCCGCCAGGGCCTGACGAACCGCGCGCCCTGGCTGCAATCGCAGGCGGGCTCGTTCTCGTCGCAAGCCCGAGAGCAGCAGCGCCATCGCCGGCTCCTCGACCTGATCGAGGCCCAGGAGGTCGAACATCGCGGCCAGCTGCAGACAATCGGTGGCCTGGGCGCTGGCCTGGGGGTCGGGCTCGCTGAGCGAGCTGGCGGCCAGGGCCGGGCGCAGGGTGAGGGCGCCGTCTGCGTCGAGGCCGGCAAAGCCGGCGTGCAAGGCGCCGTGGGCGTCGCCATTTTCGTGCAGCTCGGCCAGGGCGGCGGCGATGTGCCAGGCGAAGGCCACCGCGGCGCCGGGGCTGAGCTGCTGGCTGAGCCCCTCGAGGTCGAGGGCGAGCTGGCCCGGCACCAGCACGAAGGTGCGGTCTTCGTCGCTGCCGACGGTGATCCGCGGAAAGGGCCCATGGCCCGGCAGGCTGCGGGCGCGGGCCAGCACGTCGGCGGGGCCGAGGTACAGCTCCGCGGGGCCGGCAGGGCCGCGGGCCGACCAGTGCTCGACCATCGGCGAAGCGGCGGGCCTGCGAGCCTCGGGCTGGAAACCCGCATAGGTGCGGGGCGGCGGAAAGGAAGGGCTCATGGCGCAGGGCTGCTCGACAAGGTGCGGGGGATGCCGCGGCGGATGGCGGGGCGGGAGCCCAGCGCGCGGGGAGGAAGGGGCATGTCTCTAATCCAGTCCGCGTGGGCGCAGCAGTGGCCCGCGGTGGTGCAGCAGACCCTGGCGGCCCCTCCCGGCCTCGTGGTCTTCGACATGGACGGCACCCTGCTCAGCGGAGATGTTGGCGAGGCCGTCTTTCTCGCCCGTCTGGCCGAAGGGGTCTGCGCCCCCGGCTTGCGCGCGCTGTTGGGCGATTCGCCGCTTGCGGCCTACCGGCGCTTTCAGGCCGAGGGCCCCGACGAGGTGCACTACGCCGCCTGCGCGCTCGGGCTCTGGGGCCTCGACGAGGCCGGGCTCGACGCCTGGGTGGCCCGCCTCGTCGCCCGCGGCGAGATCGCCCTGCGCCCGGCGCTGGCCGCCCTGTGCCAGGACATGCAGGCGGCCGGCCATCGGGTGGTGGTGGTCACCGGCACCGCCGAGCGCCTCGCGCGCCGCTGCCTGCTCCACCTCGGCCTCGATCTCGAGGTGATTGGTCAGGGCCTCGTCATCGAGGATGGAATCCTTCAGGATCAAGTCGTGGAGCCCATTCTCTGCGGCCCTGGCAAGATCGTGGCCCTGGACGCCCGGGTGGGGCAGCGCCCGCTCTTCATGGCGGGGGACAGCCGGGGCGACTTCGCCCTCATGTCCACCGCGCTGATCGGCGCTCTCGTCGTGCCGCCGGGGCCCGGCGCGGCGGCGGAGGCGGCGCTCGCACGGGGCTTTTCGGTGCTGCTTCCGGCCGCCTTGCCCCCGCCTCCCACCCGCCCGGGTGGTTGATCCGACCGTGGGGTTCTGTTACCCGTGCGCTTCCGTTTTTCGAGGCATCCATGAATCGCGTCCAAGCCGCCCTCCAGGAAGGCCGCTGCGTCCTCGCCATCGGTGGCCGGGCCCTCCAGTCTGCGGAGCTCCTGGGCGAGCTCCGCCGCCGGTCGGTCCCCTCGGTTGCGCTCGGCGCGGGGCCGGTCAACCCGGTCAGCGCCCTCACCGCTGACCACCTTGCGCCCGCTATCGCCAAAGAGGGCGGCCTCATCGTCCTCGTCGAGCCCGAGGGCTCCGACGATGGCAAGGCGCTCACCGAGCTGGCCAACCTGCTCAAGGGCAAGAAGCCCAAGATCCTGGTCGCCGCCAAGGCCTTCAACCCCTTCACCTGGCCCGCCTCGCTGCGGCTGCTCAAGGTGGAGCACCTGAAGATGCGCGGCCTCGACTTCATCACCGCCCTGCCCGTGGCCGAGGTCGCCGCCCCGGCGCCCGCCCCCGCGCCGGCCGCCTCCCCCTTCGCCATCGGCGGCGCCCACGCGGCTCCGGCCCCGCGCAAAGAGGTGGAGAAGGTCAACGCGCCCCGGCCTGACGTGGTCGGCCGCGTCGAAGAGCTGGCCGCGCTCGGCGCCCTGCTCGGTGAAGAGGGCGGCCCCATCGTGGTCGTCGGCCCCTCGGGTGTCGGTCGCCGCTGGCTCGTCGAAAAGGCGCTCGAAGGCAAGGATCGCTTCCCCGACTTCGCCTTTGGCCGCGGCATGGGCTTTGACTGCTTCATGACCCGCCTCGCCTTCATGGCGAAGTCGGTGGGCGATGATCGCCTCGCCACCGCCCTGGCCAAGGTCGATGAGCGCCCCAGCCCCGCCGCCCTGGCCGCCCTCGCGGTGGAGGTGGCGCAGGCCGAGGGCTTCAAGGGCAAGAACTGGGTTCTGCACCGGCTGCCCCTGCTGCTCGACCGGCGCGACAACAGCTTCTACCACGACGGTCGCCTCGAGATGGTGCTGCGCGCCCTCTTCACGGCGCCCCTCGCCCTCACGATGGTCTTCCTCTCCGACCGCGCCCCGATGTTCTACCGCGAGGGCCAGGGCAAGCACCTGCGCACCCTCACGGTGGCCGGCATCAAGGGCCGCGAGCTGCACGAGCTCTTCGCCATCTGGCGGGCGCCCGAGTTCCCCCGCGACCGCTTCGGCCAGATCAACGAGCGCACCCATGGCCACGCCCTGGCCAACCGCTTCCTGGCCATCACCGTGCGCGAAGAGGGCGACATCGACGCCCTCCTGGAGCAGCCCAAGCTGCTGCGCGCCGACTCGGTCACCGATGTGGAGGCCCTGCGCCGCCACCTCAAGCGCCGGGTCGAGGGTCTCGACGAGGCCACCAAGGGCCTGCTGATGAAGGCCGCCCTGCTGCGCGAGCCGGGCAGCGCCGACGATCTGCAGATCCTCGGCCTCTCCCGCAACGACCGCCTGAGCCTGCTGGCCGCCGGCCTGCTCGAGCAGACCCCCCACGCCGACGACCGCAAGTACTACGTCCACCCGCTGGTCTCCGAGCACCTCGATGGGCGTGAGGTCGCCAACTTCGACGCGATGGAGCTCTTCGGCGCCCACCTGATCACCCGCGCGCGGGAGCTCAAAGAGGGCAAGGGCGGCAAGACCGACATCGTCGGCGCGCTGGCCCTGGGCCAGGAGGCCAACCGCCTCTACGTCGAGGCCCGCAAGGCCCGCGACCGCATGGGCATGCCCTTCGCCGACAACGACGCGATCGTCGACAACATCCGCGGCATCCTCCGCCAGAAGAAGCCGCGCTACGACATCGCCCGCATCCGCATCAACGAGGCGCTGAAGACCGACGCCAAGAACACCGAGCTGCTGCTGCTCGACGCCGAGCTGAAGGACGCCGAGAAGGCAGGCGCCGAGGTGATCACCGCCGCCTACGACAACGTCGCCGCAGTCGCCCCGACCCCCGAGGTCTTCCACGCCTCGGCCACCTGGAACATGCACCGCAACGCCCGGGGCAAGGCCAGCGCCGCGCTCGAAGCCGGCGTGGCCGCCTTCCCCGAAGACGCCCGCCTGCACCGGCGCCTCGCCACCACCTACATGCACCAGAACCGGCTGCTCGACGCGGTGGACATCCTCAAGAAGGCCCGCGACCTCGAGCCGATGATGCCCGACGCCTACGGCGCCCTCGGTGAGATCTACACCCAGCTTGGCGTAGACCGCTGGGCCGACGCCGAGGCCAGCATCGAAGAGGCCCTGCGCCTCGACGCCGACAGCCCCCAGCACCTCCTGCGCCTCGCCGCCCTCCTCCGCCGCAAGGCGATGGTGGACCTCGACAAGAAGGACGAGCTGCTGGCCTCGGCCGAAGAGAAGGCCCGCGCCGCCTACAACGCCGACAAGAACAGCGCCCGCGCCATGGTCGAGCTGGGCGCCATCCTGCTCGATCGCGGCGGCGACGTGGAGCAGGCCCAGTGGTTCCTGCAAAACGCGCTCAAGAAGGGCGAGAGCCCCGAGGCCTTCGTGCACCGGGCCCGGGTCCTCATCCGCCAGAAGCAGTGGAGCGACGCCGACGCCCTCATCGAGCGCGCCATCAAGAAGGAGCCCAGCAACCACGCGGCCTTCGCCGCCAAGGCCGAGCTGGCGATCGATCAGGGCGACGCCTTCCGCGCTCTGGAGTCGCTCAAGATCGCCAAGGAGCGCAGCCCCCGCAACGGCCCCGAGCGCATCGCCTACGAGCGGCTGATCGCCCAGGTGAGCGCCATCATCGAGTCGGGTCAGGCCGCCAACCTGATGCGGAGCGTGGAGGAGGGCGGCGAAGAGGCGCCGGCCGCCGAGCCCGCCGCTGAGGGCCCGCGCCGCGACGCCGCCAGCACCACCCGCCGCCGCCGTCGGGGTGGCCGCAAGGGGGAGGGCGCCGCCGCCGAAGAGGCGCCGGCGACAGAAGAGGCTCCTGCGGCTGAAGAGTCGCCGGTGGCCGAAGAGGCCGCCCCGGCCGCCGAAGAGGCGCCGGCCGCCGTCGAAGGCTGAGCGAGACACCGTGATGGGCCCGCGTCTGCTGTCGTTGACAGAGGCGCGGGCCCTCCTGCTTGGGGCCACCCACATGGGTCGGCCGGCCTTCGCGGGGGCGCTGGATGCCCTGGGGGCCCTGGGGGCGGTGCAGCTCGATCCGATCGACCGCATCGGCGTGAACGCGGATCTCGTGCTGCGTGCGCGGGTGCAGGGCTACCGAAAGGGCGACTGGGCGCGCACGATGCCAGGGGGCGCCTTTGAGCACTTCGCCAAGGAGCGCTGCCTGCTGCCGGCGCGTCTGTTTCCCTTCTACCGGGATCAGGCGGTGGAGACGCCCTGGTGGTTGGGCACGGTGCGTCAGTCGCGCGTCGATCCGGGGCTGGTGGCCGCGGTCCTCGACGAGGTGAAGGAGCGGGGGCCGATACGAGCCCAGGCCTTGTCGGATCACGGCCGCGTGCAGCCCCTGGACTGGAGCGGCTGGAAGGGCACGGCCAAGGCGGGCACGATGGCCCTGGAGGTGTTGTGGACAGACTGCCGGGTGGTGACGGCGGGGCGGGATGAAAACGGTCACCGCCTGTATGACATTCCAGCGCGGGCGCTGCCGACGGTGCACGATGCGCCGGGGGGTGACTTCTTTCGCCAGGCCCTGCTCGATCGGGTGGCCTCGGCGGGGCTGCTGCGCACGGCGAGCGGGCCGCAGTGGAGCATGTTGTCGCCGATCCGTGGGGGGCCGGTCGTCGAGGCCCTGGTGGCGGAAGGGGCGCTGGAGCGGGTGCGGGTGATGGGCTCGCGGCGGGAGTATCTGTGTCTGCCGGGGGTGGCGGGGGTGGGTGAGCTGGATGAGGCGATGCGGGTGGTGGGGCCGCTCGATGCGTTGATCTGGGATCGGGAGCTGGTGCAGCAGGTCTTTGATTTTGAGTATGTCTGGGAGATCTACAAGCCGGAGTCGGAGCGGCGGTGGGGGTATTATGTGGTGCCCTTGTTGCACCGGGGGAGGCTGGTGGGGCGCTTTGAGGGTAAACGGAGGGTGGGGGGTGGGATTGAGGTGATTGGGCGGTGGGGGGATTTTGAAGAGGGGGCCTTTGAGGCGGCGCTTGGGGGTCTGGCGGAGATGTTGGGGGTCTGAACGGAGGGGCTTGACGGTGAGGGAAGGGGAGTGCTACGGGCCAAAGGCCTGGGTGCAGGCGGGAGTGTGCGGATGTCTTCGGAAGCGGCTGGTCTGGTGAAGTTTTCGGAGGTGGTGGAGGCCCTGCGCTTGGAGTTGGGGGCGCTGGCGAAGGAGGCGGAGACCAACAAGGAGGCGCTGCGCTTCGAGGTTCTGGGGGCGGAGGTGGAGCTGCAGGTGGTGATCACCAAGGCCGTGGAGGCGAGCGGCAAGGCCTCGCTGGCGGTGAAGTGGTTTGGATCGGGGGGCTCGGTGGAGGCGGCCGGCGGCGGTTCCTACACCAAGGCGGAGACCCACAAGGTCAAGCTGTCGTTGAAGCCGCGCGCCCTGAAGGACGGCGAGTTCAAGGGTGATTTGCTGGCCGGCGCCGGAGACCCGGGCTTCAAGGGTACTGGCGGATGAGCACAAACCCATACCACCTGGCCATCGGCCGATCGACGGGCCAAGACTTTTTGGTGCTTGGGAGCGGCACGCTCATCGGGCCCGATCGCGTGCTCACCGCGACCCACATCTTCAGCGATGCGCGCGGCCTGGAGGTGCGGATCGCGGACGGGCCGAACGCGATCCCATGTACGGTGGAGGTGACCCGTCCCAAGGAGGAGTTGGACATCACGGTGCTGCGGTTGTCGCGGCCGGTCACGTCTGACTTCGCCCGGTTGAAGGGTGGTGCGGTCGCCGCCGAAACGCCTGTGGAGATGCAGGGTTTTCCCTATGTCGAGCAAGGGGCAAGGCAGCCGGGCTTCGACAAGGTGGGCGCCAAGACGCGGTCGTACAACATGGGCGAAACGTACCTGTTGCTGGATGCGCCAACCAAACCCGATGTCTGGCAGGGGCTCTCGGGGGCGGGAGTTGTCGCGGACCAGCAGGTTGTCGGTGTTTTTCGGGGTTATCGGACGGGTTACAAAGGAGAGCGTTGCACTGCCATTCCAGTGGCGCGCTTTGTCAATGAAGAGTGGTTTCAGCGTGCGCTTGGACTCACCCAGGAGGAGCAGCGGTGGCGGGACGAGGAGGCATCGCTCCCGAGCCGAATCGCGAGTTGTTTGGCCACGCATGACGGCCTTCGCACGCGCCTTGCCAAGCGGACTGCTTGCACTTCGACGGAATCGCAATCAGTTTCGTTTGCGCTGTGTTCCATGGAGCGACCTGCGGCCGTGAAGGCGCTTCGGGAGAGTCTGTCACCGGAGCCGCCGACGCGCCAAAGAGAGCGACCCGATGTTCGCAAAATTGCTCTTCTACTGCTCATGTACTCCACCGACTGGCGCGAGGTCATTGTCCAGGGTCGGGCCGCTTACCAACATGGGAGACGTCAGTTCGTCCTGCCTTGTCGATTGGATGTGGCTGCCCATGTGGCTCTCGCTGGGATTCGCGGCCACGACGCTTCCTTTGAGCTGAAGGAGGAGGGCCGGGTTTTGAGTGCCGTTGGCTTTGTGTCTTTGCCTTCAGTTGCATTTGCCCCGCTACGCATGAAGCACGCGCTGATGCGAGACGCTGTAAAAGCAAAGTTAGAAGCGGAGTTTGGTGTTGCGCACGAACGCCTTCGCCAATCACTGGCCGAGAGGCTCGGGACCACTGGATTGACGGGAGGCACGTTGGTGGGGGCATTGAATGCAAATCTGCTCGACGCAGAGGAGGAAGGAATGCCGATCTCACTTTGTGTTGTCGATGAACACTTTGAAAGCGCAGAGGGTGGGCAGATCGCGTGGCAAGTCGTGGGGGATGCGCTCTCAGAGATTTTCCCTTTTCTCCACCTCGTGCACCTCACGGGGGGTGGAGAGGAGGTCGCGTTTAGGGAGCAAAGAATGGCCAATCAACTCCGGCACTTTTTCAAGGATTGAGGTACGCAATGGCGAAGGTGCAAAGACTGCTGAAAGTGGCGGATCAAGTTACTCATTTGGAGGCCAGCGACGGGCTGCCTGCTTCGGTGCATGTATGGTCGAAGGATGAGATCCTGGCCATCAACGCGGCGCTGGCCACGGGGAAGGCCCTGCTGCTGCGTGGCGAGCCGGGCACCGGCAAGACGCAGCTTGGAAGAGCGGCGGCGGTGGAACTCGGGCGCACCTTCGCCTACCAGGCGGTGGACAGCCGCACCGAGACGCGCGACCTGCTTTGGACGCTGGACGCCATCGCGCGCCTGGCCGAGGCGCAGGTGTTGGGCACGCGAGACAATGTGTCTGAAGAAGAGCGAAAGAAGACCCTGGGTCTGTCCAACTATCTGCAGCCCGGCGCCTTGTGGTGGGCCTTTCGGCCAACGGACGCCCGGGAGCAAGCCACCAAGGGCGGTCCTGGCGCCAGTGTGTCCACCTCCCAGGACAAGGACGACAACGGCGCTGTTGCCCTGCTCGATGAGATCGACAAGGCCGACCCTTCGGTTCCCAACGGCCTGCTCGATGCCCTGGGACACGGTGGCTTTGCCGTGCCTGGAAGGCAGCGGGTCTGTGTCGACCAGGATCGGCCGCCCTTAATCCTGCTCACCACCAACGAAGAGCGTGGCCTCTCCGAGGCCTTCCTGCGGCGTTGCCTCGTCATGACCCTTCGATTTCCCGAAGGCGTCGATCTGGTGCCCTATCTCGTCAAACGCGGGGGCCTACATCACCCGAAGGCGCCACCCGGCTTGCTGAGGGAGTCCGCGGAGATGGTAGCCCGAGATCGAATGGAGCTCACCTCGAGAGGATTGCCTGGCCCTGGACTGTCCGAGTACCTCGACCTGGTCGCCGCCGTCGCGGGCGAGGGGCTCAATGAGAGCCAGCAGATGGGCCTGCTCGCCGAGGTAGGAGCCTTCATCTTGCGCAAACACGACCGTCGGCCGCTTCGATGAGCAAAGGGCGCGCCGATCTCGCCCGTGCGCTTCGACGGTCACTCGCCGTGGAGCGCGACGAGGTCGCTACTTTTCTCGGCTTTGAGCGTCTGCCCATCTTCGACATCGACGCGCAGGAGCCGGTGGACCCCGCTGAGTCCCCGATTCAATCTCTGGGCTCAGTCAAGCCCAATTCAAGCGCCGCTGAAGACTGGCCACCCCGCGAGCCGGTCGTCTCCTACTGGCGCGTCGAAGCCGTCGTGCATCACGAAGACAAGCGCAACACCGTCTCTCAGCCCGTCGAGCGACTGCTCCCCAGCGATCGCGACGACCCCGAGCGCGGCCTCGCCAATCGCCCCCTCACGCCCCCTCTCTGCCCCTGGCCGCGCCTGGAGGGCCGCCTTCAAGACGCCCTCTCCGCCCATCGGCCCGGCGCCGAGCCCGATGTCCCCGCGCTGGTGCGCATCGTCAGCGCTGGCGAGCCGCTCACCCGCATCCCCCGCCGGCCCACTGCCCGATGGCCCGCACAGCTCTCGCTCTGGATCGACCGCAGCGCACACCTCGTGCCTTTCTACGAAGACCAGGACCAGGTTCATGCCGAACTGCGACGCCTCCTCGGCCCCGGCGCCGTCTCGCGACGGCACTTTGATCCCTACACCATCGCCAGCCTGCGGGCGCAGGGAGGGGCGATCCCGCTTCAACGCGAAGAGAAGGCCAGCGTCACCCTCGCCCTCACCGACCTCGGGCTCTCCGCCGACGCCGAGCAACAGCAGCTCTGGCGTCAGGCCGGGCTCGACGTCCGCGCCGCCGGCCAGCGGCCCGTCGCGCTCTGTCCGATTGCCATCGAGCGTGTCCCAGTCGCGCTCACCGCGGTGTGGACGGTGGTGCCTTGGGAGGAGCCCCGCTGGCCCCTCGAAGACCGTGGCGCCGCGGTCGATCGCCTGCGGCAGCTCTGTTCGATGGCGGGCTTTGTGCAACCGGGTCTGTTGCGCGCATTGCGATTGGTCTTGGGGACATCGGCCGATGCCGAGACCGAGGTGGAGCTGCTGCGCCACCCCGACATCGCCCACCAGGACGCCTGCGGCTTTGTCTTCAAGCCCGAGGCTTTGCAAACCTTGCGGGCAGCCTTCTTTGGCCGCGCGAACGCTGCATCGCCCCCGGAGGTGCCCTCCGAGAAGGGCCCTGAAGGACCCAAGGGCATCGGCTGCGACGCGCCCTTGCCGACCATTTCCTCATCCATGTGGCCCGAGGTCTGTCGCAGGATTCGCCAGTGGCATCAGGGTCTGCCCGCCGAGCTGCTGCACGCCGAGGTCTTGTCCTGGGTGGCAGAAGCGGAGGCCCTGGCGGGCGCCGTGGCAGGCCAGAACCCAAAGGAGTGTAAGGAGTCCGTGGAGGCGGCGCGCGCGCTGGTCGCACCCGCCGAGCGCGAGGCGGCCGCGGGTTTTCTGCGGCGGCTGGCGGGCACCTTGGGCGCCGGTTCGGTGGGTGCCGAGGACTGGGCATGGCGCCGGTACACCCGCGCCACGCTCGCGGGTGTCGCCTCTCGCATCTACCAGGAGGGCGAACTGGCGCCCGTTCTCGGAGAGCTGTGGCGGCAGGCGCACGCAGGCCTCACGGGCGTAGAGGTGCCTGCTGGCGTGGGGCCGGGCACCCCACCGCCGCCCCTCCTGCGGCGCCGTTGGCGGGTGCGGCAGTTGGGGCAGCAGCTCCTCTTTGACCTCGCGCCGGCCTACCCCGACCCGGCGGTGGAGCCACTTCGGCCGGGGAGCCCTCTGGTTACGATGGTGGCCGGGGAGTGGTTGCGGGTGACGGCGGGCGGAAACACCGTCCAGTACCTGCTCGCGTCGGGGCTGACTGCGCCGCTGCCGGACGTAGGAACGGTGGAGATCGACGGCGGCGTGGAGCGGCTGATCCTGCGGCGGTGGGCGCCCACTGAGGACTGGGTGAAGGAGGCGGGGTGCGACCGTTTCGGTCTCTGGGCCGAGCAGGCGGTGAAGGGCGTGCGCCAGCGCTACCGCTGGATCCCGCCCGGGCGCTTCATCATGGGCTCGCCGGCGGATGAGCAGGGGCGCGACTCCGATGAAGGGCCGCAGCACCCGGTCACCCTGACGCAGGGCTTCTGGTTGGGCGACACGCCGGTCACCCAGGCCTTGTGGGTTGCCGCTGGGCGGAAGAACACAAGCCGGTTTCAGTCGCAAGCAAGGCCGGTGGAGACGATCAAGTGGGAGGAAGCGCGCGCCTTTGCCCAAGGTCTCGGCGCACAGTTGCCTTCCGAGGCACAGTGGGAGTACGCCTGCCGTGCGGGCACCACCACCGCCAACTGGCGAGGTCCTTTGCCCATCCTGGGCGAGAACAACGCTCCAAACTTGCACCCGATCGCCTGGTATGGCGGCAACAGCGGGAAGGGCTTTGAGCTCCCGAACGGCTCCGACTCCTCGGAGTGGCCGGAGAAGCAGTTCCCCCACCAGCGCGCAGGCACCCATCCCGTCGCCACCCGCGCCGCCAACCCCTTCGGCCTCTTCGACATGTTGGGCCAGGTCTACGAGTGGTGTGAAGACAAGTGGGACGGCACCAGCGCCTACACAGGCGTGCCTCGCACCAATCCCGTAGGCGACAGCGGCGGCGAGCGGGTGTTTCGTGGCGGCTCCTGGGTCGACGACGCGCGCTACGTCCGGGCAGCCTCCCGGAACTGGTCTGATCTGGACTACTCCGACGTCGATCTGGGCTTCCGCCTCCTTCGAGGTCTTCCAGCGCCCAGGGGCGGAGCCCAGGAAGAGGCCAAGGGAGCGGCGGCTGCGCGGGGACCCGCAGCCGAAGAGACCGGACGCACCCCGACGAAGCGCAAATACTCGGAAAAATTTTCCCAATGACACCCCTTCGTCTCTGCACCTTCGATCCAATTCGCCACCCGGGGGCCCGGCCCGGTCGGCCTGCGCGGCTATGGGCACACCGGCCGGGCCTCACCCGAAGACACCGCGGTACCGCGCGCGATCGAAGGGGCAACGGCCAAAGAGCGAGGTACGTTCGGACTGTTTTTGCCCGATCTCCGCTTCACACCCGCCCCACGCTGCCGCCGGCCGCTCCGGCCGCTTGTGTCAAACAGGACCCCATGAAGCTGCACTTCTTCTCCGTCCCGATGCACGGCCCCGCCCCGGCCGCCCTCGACGCCCTGTTCGCCAGCGCCCGCGTCGCCACCATCGACCGGCACTTCGGCGCGGACGGTCCCACCCACCCTGTCCACACCCACATCGCCCCCCAAAGCACAAATACCCCTGCCTGTTACCCTCCCCCGGGAAGGGGGAGGTGGCGCGCAGCGCCGGAGGGGGACTGCGCGTCCCCAAAACGCCCCATCCATCCCGAACCCCTGTCCCTCCGTCGCCCTGCTGCCTCCTCCTCTCATCCAAAGACAACACCACCCAAGCCCCCCATACCCGTCCTCACACAGTGGCACAACGCTGCGAAGGGCGAACAAAGGGGACCATGCTGGCGAGCGAAACCCCGACTGACGCACTCCCTGGGCACCCTTCATTGTCCAGGGCTGTGGGTGGGGCGCCGGAATCGCGGGCGGTTGGTGGCGTCTCGCAGTCCCCCTCCGGCGCGCTGCGCCACCTCCCCCTTCCCGGGGGAGGACAATCACCAAATGAGTGGTCGATTTATCCTTCCTCGGTACGCGCGAGGTGCCTGCGCTCCACACTGCTTCCCGGTATCAGGGGACGGTGCGTTGGCATCAACCGCGACCGTCGACAGTGTTCCCCGGGCCAACCACCAACTCACCGCTCCAGGAATCGTATGGGCGCGATTCATCGCGCCCAATGTCCACAGCACGCGTTGGCCATTCGTGGTGCACATCCGAATCCGCGCGGCCTTGAATGTCATCGCCCCTCCATTCATCACCCTCCGCCGTCGTGCCCCCAACGGTCGGCTCTCCCTTGCCAAGGCCGCGTGGGTGAGTGGCGGCAACCCATTCACGCACGAAGCCGTCGAAGGATGAGTAAGGCACCCCGGCACCTTCGGTCAAGCTTTGCAGAGCGGAACCTGGGCGCTGTTGGCTTTGATGGCACGTCGAGCACGTGTCGGCGTTGATGCCGACGTGGACGACGATTGGGGCGAGGGCGCGATGAATCGCGCCCCTACGGAGGGTTGGCCCATTGCCGCCGTCTTCGGATGCCCCGTGGGAGGCTGGTCGGCCCTTTGGAGGGTCTCGCCGATTTTCTTGACGGTTTTCATCCGCGCCCCACGCGGGCGCGAGACCCTGACCGAGCGGGCCCTGGTGATCAAGCCCCAGGCCAGCATCGGGGCCAGCGCCCGCGGGGTCTCCTTTCTGGGATTTCGGGTGTGGCCCGGCCGCCTGGGGCTGGGGCCGCGGCGGCGGCGGCGCTACGTCGAGGCCCGGGCCCGCTGGGAGGGCCGCTTTCGGCGCGGAGAGATCGACGCCTTCGGCCTGCAGCAGGGCATTACCGCGGCGATCGCGATCACGGCGCACGCCGAGGCGGCGGCCTGGCGCCGGGGCGAGCTGCAACGCCGGCCGCCGGTGGACGCCTGAGGTGGCCTTGGCTACACAGGGGGCGCGTGGCCGGTCTCAACGGTGACGATCGGGTGATTCGTGGCGGCTCCTGGAACAGCAACGCGCGCAACGTCCGGGCAGCCAACCGGAACGGCAACGATCCGGGCAACTCCCAACGACAACCTGGGCTTCCGCCTCCTCCGAGCGCTGGTGCGGGCTGGATGGCCCGCAAAAGACCCGATCGGCCTCGCATTCGCGGGTCTGTCCTGCGACGAATCCAAAGCGGGCCCCGGTCTATGAGTAGGGAGGGAGTACCCTTCGCGAAAGCGGGCCGGACGCTTTTTGGGTTGCGGGGTGGTCGATGAGCCGCCTGCCGCCGATGCCGCTGGACTGGGCAGTCGGCTGGGGGCAGGATGGCTTTGGCCTCTACGCCGACATGGCCGTGGGGGCGGCGGTGCAGCGCTTTCGGTGGTGCCCGCCGGGTTCATTTGTGATGGGTTCGCCGATGAACGAACCCGGGCGCTGGGAGGACGAGGGGCCCCAACATCGGGTGCGACTGACCGAGGGCTTCTGGCTGGGTGACACGCCGGTGACCCAGGCCCTGTGGTCGGCGACCGGGCGGAAGAACCCCAGCCGCTTTGTTCACGAGCGCCGGCCTGTTGAAAGGGTCAACTGGCACGACGCCACGGCCTTTTGCGCCGATTTGGGCTGCGCATTGCCGACCGAGGCCCAGTGGGAGTACGCCTGCCGGGCAGGCACCACCACCGCCCTTTACACCGGGCCCATGGAACTCCTCGGACCCACCCAGGCGCCGGCCCTCGACCCCATTGCCTGGCATGGCGGGAACAGCGGCCAGGACTACGATCTGAGGGATGGATCAACACAAGGCACCCGCATCGTCGCGACCCGGCAAGCCAATCCCTGGGGACTCTTTGACATGTTGGGCAATGTGGACGAATGGTGTCGCGACAGTCAACGCCGCTTCACAACGGATGCCGTAGATGACCCTGTCCACGAGAGCGGCGGCGATCGGGTGCTTCGTGGCGGCTCCTGGTGCGGTGACGCGCGTCACGTCCGGGCAGCCGACCGGCACGCCGAGGTTCCGGGCATCTCCTTCGGCTACCTTGGCTTCCGCCTCCTCCGAGCGCGGGTGCGGCCTTGATGGCCAACAAAAGGCCCGATCAGCCTCGCGTTCGCGGGTCTGTCCTGCGACGAATCCAAAGCGGGCCCCGGTCTGTGGGTAGGGAGGGAGTACCCTTCGCGAAAGCGGACCGGGCGCCTTTTGGGCCGCGGGGTGGGCGATGAGCCGCCTGCCGCCGATGCCGCCGGACTGGGCGGTTGCCTGGGGGCAGGATGGGTTTGGCCTGTACGCTGACATGGCCGTGGGGGCTGCTGTGCAGCGCTTTCGGTGGTGCCCGCCGGGTTCCTTTTTGATGGGCTCGCCGCTAAACGAACCCGGGCGGTGGGAGGACGAGGGGCCCCAACATGGGGTGCGACTGACCGAGGGCTTCTGGCTGGGTGACACGCCGGTGACCCAGGCCCTGTGGACGGCGACCGGGAGGAAGAACCCCAGCCGATTTGTACACGGGCGCCGGCCTGTTGAAAGGGTCAACTGGCACGACGCCACGGCCTTTTGCGCCGATTTGGGCTGCGCTTTGCCGACCGAGGCCCAGTGGGAGTACGCCTGCCGGGCCGGTACCACCACCGCCCTTTACACCGGGCCCATCCAGATCCGCGGAGATACCCAGGCGCCGGCCCTCGACCCCATTGCCTGGCACCGCGGGAACAGCGGCCAGGGAGACGATCTGAAGGATGGGTCAAAACAAGGCAGCCGCGTTGTCGCGACCCGGCAAGCCAATCCCTGGGGGCTCTTTGACACGCTGGGCAATGTGTACGAGTGGTGTCGTGACAGTCAACGCTCCTATACACCGGCTGCAGTGGATGACCCCTCCGACGAGAGCGGCAGCGGTCGGGTGATTCGTGGCGGCTCCTGGCGCAGCTTCGCGCGCAACGTCCGGGCAGCCAGCCGGGGCGGCTACGGTCCGGGCGCCTCCTACGACAGCCTGGGCTTCCGCCTCCTCCGAGGTCTTCCAGCGCCCAGGGGCGGAGCCCAGCAGGAGGCCAAGGGAGCGGCGGCCGCGCGGGGACCCGCGGCCGAAGCGACCGGACGCACCCCGACGAGAGGCCGATAATCTGAAATTTTTTCCCAATGGCACCCCCTCCTCTCCGCACCTTCGGTCCCAATCTCCTCCCGGGGGCCCACACTCCCTCGCGTCTCTCCGCCTCGGTGTGAGCCCCTGCCGACCTCCCCTCGCCCTCATTCCACCATGTCCCCCACCTTCACCCCCACCGCCCGCGATAACATCGGCCCCCTCGCCCTCCTCACGGTGGGCGCCACCACCGAGCGCTCCCGCCCACCCTGCACTCCCCTCGCCAGGCAAAGCGGAGACCGCGCCCACGGCACCCACCTTGTCGCCACCCGGCGAGCCAACCCCTGGGGCCATACCGACACGCTGTGCACTATGTACGAATGGTACCGCAACCGTCCACGCGCCAACCCGCCGACCCCAGCAATCGACCCCTGCGGCGCGCACAGTGACGCACCCCTCATCCGGGCCCCCTGAT
>Ga0164294_10000184_pt1 | contig 60088 bp, 61 predicted proteins | sample GEODES005metaG_FD_111479 | JGI IMG/M metagenome (GOLD analysis project Ga0164294, IMG submission 111479) | Oligotrophic lake water microbial communities from Sparkling Lake, Wisconsin, USA - GEODES005 metaG | ecosystem: Environmental > Aquatic > Freshwater > Lake | place: USA: Sparkling Lake... | reverse complement strand
CGCTGGCGCTCGGCATCGACAGCCGCACCCGCGCCTTCGATGCCGCCGCCTTGGGCCAGCGCGTCGCTGCCCTGCGTGATTCGGGCCGCGATGCCCGGCTCATCACGTTGGAATGCAGCGATGATGTGCTGATCCGGCGCTTTTCCGAAACCCGCCGCCGCCACCCGCTGGCGCTGGACCGACCGGCCATCGATGGCATCCGCGCCGAACGCGAATTGCTCAGCCCTTTGCAACGCTGGGCTGATCTGGTCATCGACACCACCGAATTATCGGTCACCGATCTGCGGATGCGCATCGCCGAACGCTTTGGCGGTGGCTTCTCGCCTGGCCTCACCGTCACCGTGCTCAGCTTCGGTTTTTCCGCCGGCCTGCCGCGCGATGCGGATCTGGTGTTCGACATGCGGTTCCTGAGCAATCCGCATTGGGACATCACGTTGCGCCCGCTGACCGGCGAGGATGAACGCGTTGCGGCGCATGTTGCGGCCGATCCGCTTTATGCTCCTACGCTCGACAAGATCGACGATCTGGTGACCAGCCTGCTCCCCGGCTATGCCCGCGAGGGCAAGGCCTATCTCACCATCGCCATCGGCTGCACCGGCGGCCGCCATCGCAGCGTGGCCGTGGCCCGCGCACTGGCCGCGCGGCTGCAAGCGGCTGGCCAGAATGTGGCCTTGGTGCATCGCGATGTCGCTAAACAGGCGGGCGATGCGGCCGTGGTCGCAGGCGACCCATTGACAGAATCGGCAAAAAGGCGTGACGGCGGCGGGCAATGATTGGACTTGTGTTGGTAACGCATGGGCGTCTCGCGGCCGAGTTTGTCGCGGCGATGGAGCACGTCGTCGGCGCGCAGGATCGCGTTGAACCGATCTGCATTGCCGCGGATGACGACATGGAACTGCGCCGCGCCGATATCGCGGCCGCCGTCGCCCGCTGCAACGCCGGCCAGGGCGTCATCATCCTCACCGACATGTTTGGCGGCACGCCGTCCAATCTCGCCATCTCGCTGCTCGGGCCGCAGGTGGAAGTGATTGCGGGCGTGAACCTGCCGATGCTGATCAAGCTGGCCAGCGTGCGCAAGTCCGGCACGGTGGAAGCTGCCGTGCAGGCTGCGCAAGACGCGGGGCGCAAATATATCGCGGTGGCCAGCCGTATGCTGGGCGAGGCCGCTTGAGCGAGACGGCTGGTCCTGTCGAGGTCCCGATCACCAACCGGCGCGGGCTGCATGCGCGCGCCAGTGCCAAGTTTGTGACGGTGGCCTCCAGCTTCGATGCCGAAGTGACGGTTTCGCACGATGGCTCATCGGTCACCGGGACCTCGATCATGGGCCTGATGATGCTTGCGGCCGCCATGGGCGACAGGATCACCATCAGCGCCACCGGCCCGGAAGCCGAAGCCGCTGTGTCCAAGCTGGTCGGGCTGGTGCTCGACAAGTTCGGCGAGGATTGACCGACTACGCGTTCGGGTCTCTTCTGCCCCGATGCGCCATCTCCTTCTCACCGTCGCCCTCTTCGCCGCTCCAGCGCTCGCCAAACCTGACGCTGCTACCAAGGCGTGGCTGGCCCACACTGCCGAACTGAGCAGTGATGCGATGGAAGGCCGCGATGCCGGCAGCCCCGGCCATGCCCGCGCGATCGATCTGGTGGAACGCTGGTTCAAAGCGGCGAAGCTGCAACCGGCCGGCGAAAACGGCACCTATCGCCAGACGGTGCCGCTGCACGAAGTGGCGGTGACGGCCGCGGACATGCGCGTAGTGGCACCCGATGGCAGCGCCGTGCCGCTCAAATTCCTGCACGACATCACGCCCCGCCCCGCCACAAATCTGCCGGCCACGCTGTCTGGCCCGATGCGTTTCGCCGGCTATTGCAGCACGGCCGAGGCCGGCCCAGAACTGAAGGGCAAGATCGCCGTCTGCTACGGCAGCCGCCGCGCTGGCCGCGCCCAGGGCGCCGAACGGCTGGCGGCGGTGACGGCGGCCGGCGCAGTGGCACTGCTCACCATTGATGATGCCGGCTTCACCGTGGAGGCGCCGCGCTGGCCCGATGCCTATGCCCGTGCGGTCGCGCATGAAGGCAATCCGCTGCCCACCGGGCTGCCGCAATTCCGCGTCAACGGCGCGGCGCTGGAACGGCTGATGGCCGGCACCGGGCGGCTGGCCGCCACCCTGCTGACCGAAGCGACCTATCACCGCGATCTAGAGGCCTTCGATCTTCCCGGCCGCTTCGAGGCAAAGCTGACCACCGTGCAGCGCCGGTTCACCAGCCAGCAGGTGATCGGCCTGCTGCCGGGCACCGAAAAGGCCAAGGCCGGCGAGGTGATGCTTCTTGGCGCCCATATCGATGGCTATGGCTTTGGCGAACCGGTGAACGGCGATGGGCTGTACAATGGCACGCTTGATGATGCCGGCTATGTCGCACTGCTCGCCCGGCTGGCCGAACGCCGGCGCGGCAAGGGCTATGCCCGCCCGGTGCTGTTCGCCGCGTGGACGGCGGAGGAAAAGGGCCTGCTCGGCGCGCGCTGGTGGCTGCAGCATCCAACGGTGCCCAAGGAGCAACTGGTGGGCGTGATCAATCTCGATCAACTGCGACCGCTGTTCCCGCTGAAGGCGCTCACCCTGCACGGGCTGGGCCAGAACACGCTGGCCGATACGGCGAAAGCGGTGGCGACAAGCCTGAAGATCGAAATCCGCCCTGATCGTGAACCGGAACGCAACCTCATCCGCCGCGTCGATTCATGGCCGTTCATGGAAGCCGGCATTCCGGCGGTGAACTTTGTCTTCGCCTACAACCCGCGCACTGAAGAAGAGCTCATCTACCGCGACTGGTACCAACGCCGTTACCACCGCCCGCAGGATGATATTTCGACGCCGATGGACCTGGATGCGGCGCGGGATTTCAATCGGTTTTTCTACACGCTGGTGGAGACGGCGGCGAATGCGGCGGCGAAGCCCATGATGAAGGCAAAGCCCACCCAGCCGTAAGCAGTCTCAATCCCCCGGCCGGTACATCTTCTCCACATGCCCCTGCAGCTGCGCATCGGTGAAATAGACGCTGCGGAAATCGTGGGTGCGATAGCGTTCGGCCTGGTCGCGGAAATGCGGGCTGGCCGGGCTGCTATTGAGGCCGCCAGCGTGGACGGCGCGCGCCTCTGGCCCGTCCTTGCCGAAGCGGACGACGGCGACGAAGCTGTTGCCGTAATCGCCATACCAGCGCTTGGTGCCGTCACGCTGGCGGGCGCCGAAGCTGGCGAGGCTGCCCCAGTTGCCGCTGGCAAAGCCGATCGGGGTTGAGGGCAATTTGTCGTCATAGGATTGCGCGATGTTGGCGGTCAGCCGCTGGAAGCGGTTGATATGGCCCCACGGCACATCCCAGCCGCCGAAATCGCCGGCCAGTTTGCCAACGGCGGCATCGAGGGCGGCGAGGCGATCGGCATCGGGCACCTTGGCGCTGGCGAGATAGGGCACGATGGCTTCCTCATCCAGCTTGGCGACCGGGCCGAAGCGTTTGACCATGTCATCACCCCAGAACATCGCCAGCGACGTGGGGATCGAGGTTTCACTGGCGCGATAATCCCAGGCCTTCAGCGCGGCGACGGGCGCTGCCAGCCGGGCCTTTTGCGGCCCATCGGCCAAGGCATCCCACGCCTTCACCAGCGGCGGGATGGTATCGGCAAAGCCCTGCAGGAACGGATCATAGGCGGTGGTGAGCAGGGCGGAGAGATCAAACTTCCGGTCGCCGCTCAACAGGCGCAGCGCGTTGGGGCCGCGCGGGTTTTCGCCGGCGGCGTCCATGTACTTGGCGAACGCGGCCTGTTTCGGGCTGTCCGGGCCGGCGGCAGTCCACGGCCAGTTGTTGACGTTGAAGGCAAAGCCGCTGCCCGGGTTCATCACGCTGGGCAGCTGATCAAGGCTGTGCTCGCCCTGCCAATCGGTGGCGGGATCGCTGCCGTCCACCGGCTTGCGCCAATCGAACTTGTTGTCGCGCACCGGCACGAACTGCGGGTGGAGATAGGCGATCTCGCCCTTGCTGCTGGCAAACAGCGTGGCGTTGGACGAATTGGCGCGGCGTGTCGCGACCTTCAGATAACTGGCCAGATCGGTCGTCTTGGTGCGCAGGAAGCTCTGTTCCAGCGCGGCGACCGGCCGGTGCATCAAGGCGACGGCGATCCACTTGCCATTCTCGGCACGGATCACCGGGCCGTGGTGAGAGCGCCACGTGGTGAAGCTGCGGCTCTTCATGCCGCCATCGGCTGCGCGGTAGGGCACGGTGATGCTCTTCTCGGCCAGCGGGCGCCAATTGGTGCCGTGCAGATAATGATATTTGCCGCCCTTCTTCTCCACGGTCAGCGCGAACTCGTCGATATTGTCGACGCCCGAACTGGTGTGCATCCAGCCGGTGTTCCGGTTGAAGCCCTGATAGACGAAGAACTGCCCCCAGGTGCTGGCGCCATAGGCATCAAGGCCCTGGCCGCTTTCGACCTTGGCTTCGCTGCGGAAATAGAAGCTGGTGTGCGGGTTGATAAGCAGCAGGGCGTCGCCCGACGTGCTGCGGCTGGGCGCCAGCGCCATGCCGTTGGAGCCAGCGGGTTCGAGCAGTTCGCTGCCCAGTTCCACTGCCGAGAGTTTCACGGCCTGACCGGTGTGGAAGGATTCCAGCCGGCCGAGGTTGATGCTCTCGATATCGCCGCCGATGCTGCCTTCGGAAAAGCTGAGCGCCATCCACGGTTCGAAACGGGTGATGACGCGGGGTTTCACCTGCGGGTGCTTGGCGAGATACGCGTTCAGCGCGTCGGCCCAGGCGGTGCAAAGCGATTTCAGCCAGGCGGGAGAGGCGGCATATTGCGCCTTCAGTTCCGCCGGATCGATGAACAGCTTCATGCGCAGATCGCGCCAGATCGCACTTTCGCCTTCGGTTTCGGCAAGGCGCCCTTGCGCGTTGATGAAGTTGGTTTCGACCCGGTTGAAATCGTCTTCGGCCTGGGCATAGATCATGCCGAACACGGCGTCGGCGTCGGTCTTGCCCTTGATGTGCGGGATGCCGAAATCATCGCGGGTGATGGTGACGGCGGCCTTGTGCTTGTCCCAACGGTCAGTCTCTGGGGAGGCCAGGGCCGAGGTGGAGATGAGGGCGGCGAGGAACGTGAGGCGCAGGATCATGCGCCAACGCTAGAACCCGCTCCCTCCTTCGGCAAGAGCGCCAACCCTATCACAGAGACCAGCGCGGCGCCGGCCAGATACCAGCCAACCGCGCCGATGCCATAGCGCGCCGAGAGTGCCGCGCCGATGACCGGTGTAAGCCCGCCGCCGATGATGCCGCCCAGATTGAAGGCGACCGACGCCCCGGTGTAGCGCACGCGCGCCGGAAACAGACCGGGCAGGAAGGCCCCCAATGGCCCGTAGACAAAGCCCATCACGAACAGGCCCAGCGACAGGAAGGCGAACACGCCGCCGGTGCCGGCCTGCATGAGCGGGCCCATGGTGGCACCCAGCACAACACTGGACAGGCTGCCCAGCATCAGCACGCGCTGCGGGCTGGTGCGGTCGGAAAGCCAGCCGGCGATGAGGATGCCGGCAGCGAGGAACAATATGGCGCCCAGTTGCAGTTGCAGGAAGGCTTCGCGGCTGTAGCCCAACTGGGTGGTGCCGTAACCGAGCGCGAAGGCGGTCGCGATGTAGAAGATGGCAAAGCAGGTGACGGCCGTCGCAATGCCGCAGAGTGTGGCGCGACCATGATCGCGCACCAGTTCGGCGAGCGGCACGGCCGGCGGCTTTTCATGGGCCAGCATGGCGGCGAAGGCTGGGGTTTCCAGGATGGTGAGCCGCACCCACAGGCCGATGCCGACCAGCAGGATCGAGCCGGCAAACGGCAAGCGCCAGCCCCAGTTGAGGAACTCGCCATCGTCGAGCCACAGGCCGAGCGCGAGGAACAGGCCATTGGCGGCGATGAAGCCGACCGGCGCGCCCAGTTGCGGGAACATGCCGAAACGCCCGCGCCAGCCGGGCGGGGCGTTCTCCACCGCCAGCAGCGCCGCGCCGCCCCATTCGCCGCCCAGGCCAAAGCCCTGGCCGAAGCGCAGCAGGCACAGGATCGCGGGCGCGGCGACACCGATGGCGGCATAGGTGGGCAGGAAAGTGATGGCAAAGGTGGAGCCGCCCATCAGCAGCAGCGAAGCGACGAGCGTGGATTTGCGGCCCAGCCGGTCGCCATAATGGCCGAACACCAGCGCCCCGATCGGCCGCGCCACGAAGGCGACGGCGAAACTGGCGAAGCTGAGCAGCAATTGCAGATCGGCGTTGTCGGATGGGAAGAACAACGGCCCGAACACCAGCGCCGCGGCGGTAGCATAGATGTAGAAATCATAGAATTCCACCGCAGTGCCGACGAGGCTGGCGGTGAGGATGCGGCTGGCGGAGGGAGGCTTTAAAGCCACGCGGTTAGAGCCATGGGGCTTTCGCATCCAGCGCCAGCATCGCGGCGGGCTGGTTGCGCTGGGAAACGATGGCCCATTCATCGCCCTTCACCATCACTTCGGGCACCAGCGGCCGCGAATTGTAGGTGCTGGCCATGGTCGCCCCATAGGCGCCGGCGGTCATGAAGGCCACCAGATCACCGTTGTGCACATCTTCCATCTCGCGGTCGTCGGCGAAGGTGTCGCCGGTCTCGCAGATGGGGCCCACAACCGTTGCGACGGTGCGCGCATCCTTGGGTCGCACGGCCAAGATGTCGTGCCAGGCGCCGTAAAGCGACGGGCGCAGCAGATCGTTCATCGCGGCATCGACCACCACGAAATGCTTGGACGCGCCGTCCTTGGTCAGGATCACTTCGCTCACCAGCACGCCGGCATTCCCGACGATCATGCGGCCGGGTTCGAACATCAGCTGCCACGGCCAGCCCTCAGTGGCGCGGGCAACCATGGCGGCATAATCGGCTGGGCTGGGCGGGGCGGCTTGGTCACGGCGATAAGGCACGCCCAGGCCGCCGCCGACATCGACGCGCTTGATCTTGTGGCCCAGCGCTTCCAGCTCGCGCGCCAGCTCACCCAGTTTGCGGATCGCATCTTCCACCGGCCCCAGATCGGTCAACTGGCTGCCAATGTGCGCGGCGAGGCCAACTGGGCGCAGATTGGGGTGGGCGGCGGCCTGCGCGAAGGCAGCGGGCAGGCGTTCCCACGGGATGCCGAACTTGGCGTCCGCACCGCCGGTGCTGATCTTGCCGTGTGTCTTGGGATCGACCGCCGGGTTGATGCGGATGGCGATCTCGACGGTCGCGCCCTTCGCAGCCGCAACTTGCGCCAGCATGTCGATCTCGGCTTCGGATTCGACGTTAAACTGCAGGATGCCGGCTTCGACACCCGCGGCCAGTTCGGCGCGGGTCTTGCCGACGCCGGAGAACACGATGCGTTCTGCCGGCACGCCGGCAGCAAGCGCGCGCGCCATCTCGCCGCCCGACACCACGTCTGCACCCGCGCCCAGCCGCGCCAGCGTCGCCAGAACGGCAAGGTTGGGATTGGCTTTTACCGCAAAGGCCACCAGCGGCGTGCCGTTGCCGAGACCGGCGACAGCGTCGCGGAACACGGTGAAATGCCGCTCCATGGTGGCGCTGCTGTAGCAATAGAAGGGCGTGCCAACCGCTGCGGCCAGCATTTCAAGGTTGATGCCCTCGGCGTGCATCACGCCGTCCTTGAACTGGAAATGGTCCATTCGTCAGTTCCTGGGGGGCGGCAGGTTGAACGGATCGTTGCCGCGTTCGGGAAGCGGGCCCTGGTTGTCGTCCACCCGGGTCGGCACGGCCTGCGGATCGAGCTTCAGCATTTCCTGCGGGGTGGCGGCGCGGGTCTGCGTTTCACTGCGCACCGGCGCCGGCCGGCCGGCCCTGGGCTCCAGTGCGCCCTGCTTGCCGCATGCAGCGAGCAGCAGCAGCGCGGCCAAGGCAATCGCCCGCGTCACAGTGCCTTCCGAGCCGCCGTAATGGCAGCGCGCACATTGGCCGGCGCGGTGCCGCCAAAGCTGGTGCGGCTGGCCACGCTGGCTTCGACGGAGAGCACGTCGCGCACCGCCTTGGTGATGCGCTTGTCGATGGCGCTCAATTCCGCGTCGGTCAGGCCATTCAGATCCGTGCCCTTGGCCTCGGCGGCCTTCACGCATTTTCCGGTGATCTCGTGGGCCTCGCGGAACGGCACGCCGCCGGCGCGCACCAGCCAATCGGCCAGATCAGTGGCGGTGGAGAAACCGCTGTTGGCCGCGGCGCGCATCTTGGCCTTGTTGAAGGTGATGGTCTGCACCATGCCCATCATGCTGGCGAGGCACAGGCCCAGATCGTCATGGGCGGCAAACACCGTCACCTTGTCGTCCTGCATGTCCTTGGAATAGGCGAGCGGCAGCCCCTTCATCACCACGGAAAGCCGGGTGAAGGCGGCCAGGAACTGCCCGGCCTTGGCGCGCACCAGTTCGGCCGCATCGGGGTTGCGCTTTTGCGGCATGATGCTGCTGCCGGTGGACCAGGCATCGGGCAGGGTGATGAAGCCGAACGGCTGGCTAGCCCAGATGATCATTTCCTCGGCCAGACGCGACAGGTGCAGCCCGGTCATGTGGGTGGCGGCCAGATATTCCAGCGCGAAATCCCGGTCCGACACGCTGTCGAGGCTGTTGCGCGTCGGCCCGCCGGCAAAGCCCAGCGCCTTGGCGGTCATGTGGCGGTCGATGGGGAAACTGGTACCGGCCAGCGCGGCGGCGCCGAGCGGGCATTCGTCCATGCGGCGCATTGCGTCGGCAAAGCGGCTGCGGTCGCGGCTCAGCATCTCGACATAGGCCATCAGGTGATGGCCCAGCGTGACGGGCTGCGCCACCTGCAGGTGGGTGAAGCCCGGCATGATCGTATCGGCATGTTCCTCGGCGCGGGCCAGCAGCGCGGTGATGAGGCCCTTCAACGCCAGATCAGCTTCGGCGCAGGCGGCCTTCACCCACAGGCGGAAATCCACCGCCACCTGATCGTTGCGGCTGCGCGCGGTGTGCAGGCGGCCGGCGGCCGGACCAATGATCTCTTTCAGGCGGGTTTCGACATGGAGGTGGATATCCTCCAGCGCCAGATTCTCGACCAGCTTGCCGGCCTCATATTCGGCGGCAATCTGAGCCAAGCCCTTGTCGATGGCGGCGACATCCTCGGCCGAAACGATGCCCTGCTTGCCCAGCATGGCGACGTGGGCGCGGCTGCCCTGGATGTCCTGGCGCCACAGCCGTTTGTCGACGCCAATGGAGGCGTTGATTTCCTGCATGATCGCCGACGGACCGGCGCCGAAGCGGCCGCCCCACAGGCTGTTTGCGGTGCCAGCTGGCGTTGTCGGGTCGCTGCTCATGGTGGTGGCCGATAGTGGATTGCTGCCGCCCCCGCAACCAGCCGCGACCGCGCCGCCCAATGCTGCCAGTTTGATCGCGTCGCGCCGAGAAACCGTCATCGTCTTGTCCCCTTTGCGGGGCTTGGTGCCACAGTGGGTTGGCAGTCGCCACTGCGCTGTTTATCGGGGCGACAACGAATGAAGGACTTTGACATGCGCAAGACCCTGCTGCTGCTTACCACGCTGGCGCTGGCCGGCTGCAACCAGGCCGCCCCCACGGCGCCCGAAAAGCCGGCGGCCCCCGCCGCGAAGGCTGGCGAAGCGCCGATCAACACCATCGATCGCAGCCACGCCGGTGAACCCGGCCCGGCGGCGGTGACCTGGGAAATGAAGGGCGGCACCAAGCAGAAGCTGGCCGACCATCAGGGCATGAAGATGCTGGTCAATCTGTGGGCGACCTGGTGCGCGCCGTGCATTGCGGAGATGCCGGCTTTGGACAAGCTGGCCGGGGAAGTGCCAGTGATGGTGCTGCCGATTTCCGAAGACATGGAAGGCTGGCAGGCGGTCGACAAATTCTGGGGTACGGACAAATTCAAGAACATCGAATCTGGCCTGGATCAGCCGGGCAGCTATGCCGAGGCGATCAAGGCCAAGGGGCTGCCGGTGACGATCCTCTATGATGAAGAGGGCAAGGAGATCTGGCGGGTGTCAGGGACGCTGGATTGGGGGTCGCCTGAGGTGCGGAAAGCGATTACTGGCTGATCGCGCCCCGCCTACCAGGCAAAACGCGGCTTCCCGTCAACCAGTTCATACATGGCCTTGCCGGCCAAATAGGTTGCAAGCACGCTGATTTGGCTGATGTCTTCAGGCGAAACGGCGGCCGGATCGGCTGCCAGCAAAACGAAATCGGCGCGTTTTCCTATGGTGATGGAGCCGCGTTCGGCCTCCTCGAACTGCAGATAGGCGCTGCCCATGGTGAAGGCGCGCAACGCCTCGTCAGCGGTAAGGCGCTGGCTGGCGCCATAGACGCGGCCGTTGCCGCTGGCCTTGCGAGTCACCAGGCTCTGGATGCGCTCCAGCACCACCGGCGGGCTGACCGGATGATCGGAATTGCCGCCGATGCAGACGCCGGCATCCAGCGCGTGGCGGTTGGGCTCGATCCAGTCGAAGCGCTGGGTGCCATAGGCATCGAGCTTGGCGCCATGGTTGAGAATATAGGAGTGGGGCGCAAAACAGACATTGAGCGCCTTGGCTCGCGCGATGATGGCCGGATTGGTGATGCTGGCATGTTCGATCCGCAGCCGCGCATCGGGGCGCGGCACATCCCGCGCGGCCAGTGCATAAGCCTCGAGTACACGGTCGATCTCCTTGTCACCATTGGCATGGGTCGCGACCTGCAGCCCGCCGGCCTGCGCCTTGCGCACCAGCCCCTGCAGAACGGCCGGCTGGATTTTCGGTTCTAGCCCAAAATAGCGCGGATCGTCGGCATAGGGGCCATACAGCAGCGCTGTGTGGCCGCTGAGCGAATTGCCGGCATAGATCTTCACCGTCCGCATGGTCAGGCCGGGCACCTGCCATTCCGGCTTGTCACGATTGGCCAGCAGCCAGTCGAGATGATCAACCGACAGCATGGCAAAGATGCTGACCGGAAGGCCCTGCGCCAGCAGCCGGCGATACAGTGCCGCCTTGCCGGGCGAAATGCCGGCATCGCCCACCCCGGTGATGCCGTAGGACAGGAAACTGCGGAACTCCTGCATGAAGCCGGCTTCTTCCACGGCGGCGGGGATGGCACGCGGTGATGGCCCGGTGCCCCGCACCCCGGCAAACAGGCTTTGCGCCGTTTCCAGCACCCGGCCAGTGAAACCACCTTGCGCATCGCGTTCAAGCTGGCCACCCACCGGATCGCGCGTTGTGGCGCTGATGCCGGCCTCGGCAAAGGCAGCGCTGTTGGCGACCATGCGGTGGCCGCTGGAATGCACGATGATGACTGGGTGATCGGGCACCACGGCGTCGAGCTCGGCCCGAGTCGGATGGCCGTCGATGAGATCGTCGCCATAGCCGTGGCCGATGATCAGGCTGCCGGCCGGCAGGCGGCTGGCCTTGGCCTTCAGCTTGGCAGTGAAATCGGCGCGGCTGCGGGCTCCGCCTTCCGCCGCCATGTTGAGCGTGCCGTAGGGCGACATTTCATCGATGGCTGGCCGCGGGTGCATGTGCGAATCGATGAAGCCGGGCAGCAGCGTGTGGCCATTGGCATCCACCGTCCGGGTGGCCGGGCCCTGCAGGGCGGCCATGCTGGCCGTGCTGCCCACCGCGATGATCCGACCAGCCCGCACCGCCACCGCCTCGGCCGTTGGCGCGGCGGCGTCCATCGTCTTGATGCGGGCATTGATGATCAGCAGATCGGCCGGTGACAGCTGCGCCGCTGCCCCCATTTCGCCCCCGGCCACGAGCATCGCCGCTGCCAACCACGCCTTCACCGTCATCATCATGCCCTCCTGTCAGGCGGGCAGCGCTAGCAGGCGGAAAGGACGATACTGTGACAGGCTATTTGTTCATCGCATTGAAGAAATCCGCGTTGGTCACCGAATCCTTCATCTTGTCCATCAGGAACTCGATCGCATCGGTCGAGCCCATCTGCATCAGGATGCGGCGCAGCACCCACATCTTGGACAGCGTTTCCTTGTCCACCAGCAGCTCTTCCTTGCGGGTGCCGCTCTTGCCGATGTCGATGGCCGGGAACACGCGCTTGTCGGCAATCTTGCGGTCGAGGACGATTTCGGCGTTGCCGGTGCCCTTGAACTCTTCGAAGATCACTTCATCCATGCGGCTGCCGGTATCGATCAGCGCGGTGGAGATGATGGTGAGGCTGCCGCCTTCCTCGATGTTGCGCGCGGCGCCGAAAAAGCGCTTGGGGCGCTGCAGGGCGTTGGCGTCCACACCGCCGGTCAGCACCTTGCCGGAGCTGGGGACGACCGTGTTGTAGGCGCGGCCCAGGCGGGTGATGTTGTCGAGCAGGATGACCACGTCGCGCTTGTGTTCCACCAGGCGCTTGGCCTTTTCGATCGCCATTTCGGCCACCTGCACGTGGCGCGTTGCCGGTTCGTCGAAGGTGGAGGAGATGACCTCGCCCTTCACCGTGCGCTGCATGTCGGTGACTTCTTCGGGGCGTTCGTCGATCAGCAGTACCATCAGGAAACATTCCGGATGGTTGGCGCTGATCGCCTTGGCAATATTCTGCATCATGATCGTCTTGCCGACGCGCGGCGGGGCGACGATCAGGCAGCGCTGGCCCTTGCCCAGCGGCGCGACAATGTCGATCACCCGGCCGGTCTTGTCCTTGGATGTGGGGTCGCCGAGCTCGAGATTGAGCTTCTCATCCGGGTACAGCGGGGTGAGGTTGTCGAAATTGACCCGGTGGCGCACGGCTTCGGGATCGTCGAAATTGATCGCGGTCACCTTGTTGAGGCCGAAATAACGTTCGCCGTTCTTGGGCGAGCTGATTTCGCCTTCCACCGTGTCGCCGGTGCGCAGGCCATAACGGCGCACGATCTGCGGGTTCACGTAGATGTCGTCGGGGCCGGCGAGATAGCTGGCATCGGCCGAGCGCATGAAGCCGAAGCCATCGGGCATCACTTCGATGGTGCCGGCGCCCATCACTTCGGTGCCGGCTTCGGCAGCGGCCTTCAGGATGCCGAAGATGATGTCCTGCTTGCGCAGGGTGGAAGCGTTCTCGACGCCCATTTCCTCAGCCATGGCAACGAGTTCGGCGGGCGGCGTTTTCTTGAGTTCTTGGAGGTGCATGTTGGTCTTTCGGCTTCGCGGCGACGAGCGCGTGGCTCAGATACGCGGCGAGATGCAAGTGAAGCCTGCCGCACGCCAGGACGGGTGCGAACACGGGGTAAATAAGCCCGCAGCTGCGCGGACGCAAGAAATCTCTGATCAGCGCTTCTTGACGAACTCGGCGCGCAGCACGAGGCCCTTGATGCCGTCGAACTTGCAGTCGATTTCCTGGGGATCGCCGGTGAGGCGGATCGACTTGATCAGCGTGCCGCGGCGCAGTGTCTGGCCGGCGCCCTTAACGTCGAGGTCCTTGATCAAGGTCACCTGGTCGCCATCGGCGAGCAGATTGCCGACGGAATCGCGAACTTCCACCACGTCGGGATCGGCCGCCGGCGCCCGTGCCCGCAGTTCGGCGGCGGGCAGCCATTCGCCGCTGACCTCGTCATAGACATAATCTTCGTCGCTGGAATCGGCAGACATGGTGTTGATCCTTGCAGGCAGGTCTTGCCGGTTGCGGCAGTGGTGATACGAACAGGCGAAAATCGCGTGGGAGCCTTTAACATGCCGGTCGATGCCTTGGGCAGTTATGATGACAATAACATCTTCGCCCGCATCCTGCGCGGCGAGATCCCGTGCAAGCGCGTCCACGAAACGCCCCACGCGCTGGCCTTTCACGACATCAACCCGCAGGCGCCCATCCATGTGCTGGTGATCCCCAAGGGGCCGTATCGCAGCTGGGCGGATTTTTCGGCCACCGCTAGCGAGGCGGAAATGGCCGGGTTCGTGCGCGCGGTGGGGGAAGTGGCCAAGCTGTTGGGGCTGGAAGAGCCGGGCTATCGCCTGCTCGCCAACGCCGGGGTGAATGCCCACCAGGAAGTGCCGCATCTGCATGTGCACATCTTCGGCGGCAAGGCGCTGGGCCCAATGCTGGCGCGCTAACCCTGCGCGTGCGCCTCGCCCATGCGCCTGATCGCGGCGATCTTGGTGTGGAGCGGTGCCCAGTCGTCACGCTCGGCGATGGGTGCCCAAAGGGCTTCCACCTCGTCGATCAGCATGGTGCACGGCGCTTCGTCTGACCAGTAAGTGTGTGACGGCGCGCCCACGGCGAAATCGGGGATCAGCGCCAGGAAATCCGTGAAGGCGTCGTGGCTGTAATGCGGATCGGCGACCGAAGCCCCGCGCCGCACGCCGCCGCGCCAATCGAAGAAGAAGCGATCCGGGTCCATCTGCGTTTTGACCAGTGCCTTCTGGATGGCTTCCACCAGCACTTCGTCCTCGCTCGGCCCCAGCCGCTTGACGCCGAGCCGGCCCAGCACCGCGTCCGACAGCGCCGCGCGATAGCGCAGCGGATAGGTTTCGAGCGGGCCTTTCAGCTCGTCGGTCTCGGCGATCAGCCGCAACGCGCTGCCCAGTTGGTACAGGTTCCATTGCAGGGCTTCGGCCTGGCGACCAAAGGCATAAAGGCCGGAATGATCGAAATAGGCGGCGGTGAAGCCGGCATCCCAGGCCGGGGCAAAGCGCCAGGGGCCGTAATCGAAGCTTTCGCCCGTGATGTTGATATTGTCAGTGTTGAGAACGCCATGGACAAAGCCGGCGGCCATAAACTGCGCCGCCATCCGCGCCGCGCCCTTGACTGCATGATCAACCAGCGCCGCGACCGGCGTGGGGCCGGTTGCGTCCGGGGCGAGGTGGGTGAGGCCGTAATCGACCAGTTTCGTCAGCCCGTCGCGGTTCTGGTGGAAGGCCTGACGCTGGAAGCTGCCATAGCGCACGTGGCTGTGATTGAGGCGCACCAGTACGGCGGCGCGGGTGGGCGAGGGTTCATCGCTGCGGATCAGCTTCTCACCCGTTTCGATCACGCTGAACGTGCGGCTGGTGGCGACGCCCAGCGCCTCCAGCATTTCGGTAGCAAGGATTTCGCGCATGGCACCTTTCAGGGTCAGGCGGCCATCGCCCATCCGGCTCCACGGCGTGGTACCGCTGCCCTTGGTGCCAAAGTCCATCAGGCGGCCGCGATCATCCCGGCATTGTGCGAACAGGAACCCGCGGCCGTCGCCAAGATCGGGGTTGTAGGTGCGGAACTGGTGGCCGTGATAGCGCAGCGCCAGCGGCCCGGTCAGGCTGCCGGGCAGGGGGGCGAAGCGGCCGAAATGCTGCAGCCACTGGTCATCACTCAAGCCATCGAGCCCCACCTGAGCGGCGGCCCGGTCGTTGCGGAAACGCAGGATGGTCTGGGGAAACGGCGCGGCTTCGACCGGATCGAAAAACTCTGCGCCCAGTTCGAGGATGGTGGTTTTAGGGGTGAATTCGGCCATGGCGCAAATCTATGGCCGCAGCCGGCACCTCAATCCAGTGGATATCCGCTGGCGGCGCGGATGTAGCGAACGGTCTCGCGCTCGACGCGGTCCGCTTCTTCCGGGGAAGCAGCGCACAGCCAGCGATCGATGGCATCGCCAACGACATGGTGAGTGAAGCTGGCGGCGATCTCGATGTCCACACCGGTCACGCCGCGCTTGCCCAAGGCGGCCTGCATGTGGCGCTTGATCCAGTCGGTCGTGACCGCCTTGGCGGCATGATAGAAGGGTTCGGCATCGGGGTTGGAGGCCATCGCTGCCTTTGGCCCACAATCGGCGCATTCGGCTTCCGCGCCTTCCCAGATCATGTTGTCGCGCACGAAACGCAACACGCGCGGGACGGTGATGCCAGGTTCCAGATCTTCGAGTGTGTAGCCCTCTTCCATCGCGGCGATCATCGCTTCGCCATGGCGTCGGCCCAATTCCTGGAGCAACGCCTTCTTGGAGCCGAAATGATAGAAGATCGAGCCTTCCGAAACATCCGCTTCGCGGGCGATATCGGCGGTGCCGGTGGCGGCAAAGCCCTGGCGCGAAAACAGCATGTGGGCTGCGGCCAGCACCCGCGCCTTGGTTTCGGTCGGGTCATACCGGCGGGCCCGCATGTCGGCCACGCCCGAAGCGGCACGCGGGGCAGCGCGGCCGCCGGTGCGGGCCGTGCTGGCATTGGAACCACGAGAATCGAGTGCGCGCGTTGCCACTTTTGTTGTTCTTTCTTACCCCTACGGTAATGGCTTCCTATAACAAGAGAGTTGAGCCAGAGTCAAAATATGGCCGTCGTCCCCCTCTCTGCCCCGGCTTCGCGGCCCGAACCGGCGCCCGGCTGGCAGAAAGGCTATGCGTTCACCGGCGATAGCGTGCGGCTATGCTGGCATGAACATCATGATCCTCGCGTTCCGCCCGATCGCCCGGCGCTGCTGTGCTTGGCCGGTCTCACCCGCAACGGTGCCGATTTTGCCCCGCTCGCCGAATCGCTGGGAGCCGATTGGCGCCTGATCGCGCCCGATCTGCGCGGCCGCGGCGAATCGGGCTGGGCGCGCGATTCGCTCACCTATGTCTCGCTCACCTATCTGCGCGATCTGTCGCTGGTGCTGGATGCGGCCGGGGTGGATCGCTTCGTGGTGATCGGCGCCTCGATGGGCGGGCTGCTCGCCTTGCGGATGACGACCGCACACCGCGCCCGCATGGCCGGCGTGGTGCTGAACGATATCGGCCCGGCCATCGAGCCGGCGGGCCTCAAGCGCTTGCAGGCCAATGTGGGGCGCGGCGGCAACTGGATGACCTGGGTGCATGCCGCCCGCGAACTGGGGGTGCGCAACGCGGCCATCCACCCCGATTGGGGGCTGCATCAGTGGCTGGCCTTTGCCAAGCGCCTGTGCCGGGTGGGGCCGCAGGGCCGCATCATCTTCGATTATGATCCACGCATCGCCGAACCGTTCCGGTTGCCGCACGGCGATGCCGGCGCCGATGATTGGGCCGCGTTCGACAGTCTCAATGGCCTGCCGGTATTGTCCTTGCGCGCCGAATTGTCGGACGTGTTTTCGGCGGCGACACAAGTCCAGATGCAGCGCCGCCTGCCCGGTTTGACGGCGGTGACGGTGCCGGGCGTCGGCCATGCGCCCACGCTGATGGAGCCGGTGGCGGCCGCCGCACTGCGGGATTTTCTGGACGACATCAAACGGGGAGAGGCATGATGATACGCAAGGTGTGGAAACTGGCGCGCCGGCCGGTGGGCGATATCGCCGACAGCGATCTGGAACTGGTGAACGAAGCTCTTCCGGAGTTGGCCGATGGCCAGTTCCTGCTTGCCGTCATCTACATGTCGCTCGATCCCACCAACCGAATCTGGATGAGCGATCAAGAGCAGTACATGCCGCCTGTGGAGCTGGGCGCCCCGATGCGCGCCGGCGTGTGCGGGCGGGTGGTCTCCAGCCGCAAGGCCGGGGTCGAGCCCGGCCAGATCATGGCGGGCCTGGGCGAATGGGCCGATCACATCATTTCCGATGGCAGCTTCATGTCGCCGCTGCCGCAATTGCCGGGCGTGTCGCTGGCGGCCAGCTATGGCACGTTGGCGCTGGTTGGCCCCACCGCCTATTTCGGCCTGCTCGATATCGGCCAGCCCAAGCCGGGCGAGACGCTGGTGGTCTCCGCTGCGGCTGGCGGCGTCGGCCAGATTGTTGGCCAGATCGGCAAGATCAAGGGCTGCCGCGTCATCGGTATCGCCGGCGGCAAGGCCAAGTGCGATTATGTCGTGAACGAACTCGGCTTTGATGCCTGCATCGATTACAAGAACGAAGATGTCGGCGCCGCGCTCGATCGGCTGGCACGAGGCGGCATCGACATCAATTTCGAACAGGTCGGCGGGCCGATCATGGTCGAAGTGATGAAGCGCATGAAGCTGTTTGGCCGCATCGCGCTGTGCGGGATGATCTCCAGTTACAACGATGTGACGCCGAATGAGCCGCCGGGTTTCTGGACCATGATCCTGATGCGGCGACTGCTGATCCGCGGCTTCATTGTTACCGATTTCGCGCCGCGCTTTGGCGAAAGCGGCATGGCGCTGGCCGGCTGGATGCTGGGCGGCCAGCTAAAAACGCGTCAGGACATTCGCCCTGGCCTCGAAAACGCCGTAAGCGCGGTGAAAGAGCTCTACACTGGCGGCAATTTCGGCAAGCTGCTCATCGAGGTATCGAAACCATGACGATCAATCGCACCCTGGACGAGGCCGAACTGGCCGTCGCCCGCACCCTGTTGGCCGAGTTCAGGGCGCGCATTGACGAAGCGGCGGGAGAGGACGAGCGGCTGCGCTTTGCCCTCAACCGCAAGATCTACAAGGAATTGACCTATGACGAGCGCGGCCGGCCCAACGCCCGCCAATCGTTGAAGGCGCGCACGGCCAAGGCGCAGAACGGCCAGTGCGCCAAATGCGCCAAGCCGCTGCCAGAGCATGACACCGTGCTTGACCGTCTGGCCGCCGAGAAGGGCGATGTTGATGGCAATGTGCGGGTGCTGTGCCGGCCGTGCGACCTGACCATCCAGCGCGAGCGCGGCTACGCCTGACCGGCTCTATCCCCAGCCGGGAAAGGGCAGGAGCGGCGCGAGCCGCGCCAGCGTCTCGGCGTCGTTCCTGGCCCGCGCCCGGAAGGCATGTTCAACGATGCAGGCCTGTTGTTCGATGCCGTAGCGGTGGAACGGCTTGCCCGGCGTGATCGCATAGCCATAGCGCGCAAAGGGCGGCCGGCGCAGCGCCAGGTGCCCGCCGGTCTGAACCTGCCAGACATGCACCAGTTCGTGGATGAGATGCGCCTGGGCCGAAACCGGCTCGGCTGCATAATCGGCTGCCCAGTTGAAACCATTGGGATGGCACCAGACATGGCCATCGGGCGCCATCGTCACCCACCACGGGTGCAGCGCCCAGAACTTGGCGCGCCGCACAGTGACCGCAGCCACATCCAGCGCCGGCCCGAACACGCTGGCGGCCAGTTCAATCTCGGCGCTGGTCAGCGCGCGGATGGTCGCATGGTGGGGATTCGACATCACCTGTGCAGTTAATCGCATCGCCGCCGTCTTGCAGCCCCGGAATCGCTTCCTATATCGCCGTTACGACATTCATCGGCCGGGGCACCGGCCAACAGCATCAACCGGGGACGGACCGTGCCGCGCTGCCTTCATGGGGCGCTTGGGGTTCGGGCCCACAGAACAGGAAGTGACAGACCATGGCGAAGGTTATCGGGATCGATTTGGGCACCACCAACAGCTGCGTGGCCGTGATGGAAGGCTCTGCGCCGAAGGTCATCGAAAATGCCGAAGGCGCGCGCACGACGCCGTCGCAGGTCGCGTTCACCAAGGATGGTGAGCGCCTTGTTGGCCAGCCAGCCAAGCGCCAGGCCGTCACCAACCCGTCGAACACCGTCTTTGCCGTGAAGCGCCTGATCGGCCGCCGCTTTGACGATCCGCTGACCACCAAGGATTCTGGCTTGGTGCCCTACACCATCGCGCGTGGCACCAATGGCGATGCCTGGGTGAATGCCGGTGGCCAGGATTATAGCCCGTCGCAGATTTCCGCCTTCATCCTGCAGAAGATGAAGGAAACCGCCGAGGCCTATCTGGGCGAAACGGTCACCCAGGCCGTGATCACCGTGCCGGCCTATTTCAACGACGCCCAGCGCCAGGCCACCAAGGACGCCGGCAAGATCGCCGGCCTTGAAGTGCTGCGCATCATCAACGAGCCGACCGCCGCTGCGCTGGCCTATGGCCTCGACAAGAAGCACGACGCCAAGACCATCGCCGTTTACGATCTTGGCGGCGGCACCTTCGATATCTCCATCCTCGAACTGGGCGATGGCGTGTTCGAAGTGAAGTCGACCTCCGGTGACACCTTCCTGGGCGGCGAAGATTTTGACGCCAAGCTGGTGGAATTCCTGTCGGCCGATTTCAAGAAGGCCGAAGGCATCGACCTGACCAAGGACAAGCTGGCTCTGCAGCGCCTGAAGGAAGCCGCGGAAAAGGCCAAGATCGAGCTGTCGTCCTCGGCCGCGACCGAAGTGAACCTGCCCTTCATCACCGCCGATCAGAACGGGCCGAAGCACCTGGTGAAGAACATCACCCGCACCGATCTGGAAAAGCTGGTGCTCGACCTGATCGAGCGCACCCGCAAGCCGTGCCTGGATGCCATCAAGGAAGCCGGCGTGAAGGCTGGCGATCTGGATGAAGTCATCCTGGTGGGCGGCATGACCCGCATGCCGCGCGTGCGCCAGTTCGTGAAGGACTTGTTCGGCAAGGAGCCCAACACCAGCGTGAACCCGGATGAAGTGGTGGCCATGGGCGCCGCCATCCAGGCCGGCGTGCTGCAGGGCGACGTGAAGGATGTGCTGCTGCTCGATGTGACTCCGCTCTCGCTCGGCATCGAAACGCTGGGCGGCGTGTTCACCCGCATGATCGACCGCAACACCACGATTCCGACCAAGAAGAGCCAGGTTTATTCGACCGCCGACGACAACCAGTCGGCCGTGACCATCCGGGTGTTCCAGGGTGAGCGTGAGATGGCGGCGGACAACAAGATCCTGGGCCAGTTCGATCTGGTTGGCATTCCGCCGGCCCCGCGCGGCGTGCCGCAGATCGAAGTGACCTTCGACATCGATGCCAACGGCCTTGTTTCGGTCAACGCCAAGGACAAGGGCACCGGCAAGGAACAGCAGATCCGCATCCAGCCGTCGGGCGGCCTTTCCAAGGACGATATCGACAAGATGGTGCGCGATGCCGAGGCCTTTGCCGAGGAAGACAAGAAGCGCCGCGCCGCCGCTGAAGCCCGCAACCAGGCCGACAGCCTGGTGCACTCCACGGAACGACAGCTGGTCGAGCATGGCGACAAGGTTGGCCCGGATGTGAAGGCCAGCATCGAAGCCGCCGTCGCCGATGTGAAGGCGGTGCTGGATTCGGGCGATGCCGATGCCATCAACGCCAAGGTGCAGGCACTGGGCCAGGTCGCCATGAAGCTGGGCGAGGCCGTGTATCAGGCGGAGCAGGAGAAGGCCAACTCTGGGGCCGACGCCGCCGGCAGCGAAGCCAAGCCGTCCAGCGACGACGTGGTGGACGCTGAGTTCACCGACGTTGATGGCGGCGGGGACGAAAACAGGAAGTAAGTCAGTCGCCGGAGAGCGCCCGCAGCGATGCGGGCGCACTTCTGCGTTTGTTGTGGGGCGACTGAAGCATGGCCACCGAAATCGACTTTTATGAACTGCTGGAGGTGGAACGCGGCGCCGATGAGGCGGTGCTGAAATCCGCCTATCGCCGGCTGGCGATGAAATGGCATCCGGACAAGAACCCCGGCGATGCCACCGCCGAGCAGAAGTTCAAATCGATCAGCGAAGCCTATGACGTGCTGAAGGATCCGCAGAAGCGGGCCGCGTACGACCGCTTTGGTCATGCTGCTTTCCGGCAAGGTGGCGGCGGCGGTGGCGGCGCTCAGGATTTCGGCGGTTTTGCCGATATCTTCGAAAGCGTGTTCGGCGAATTCATGGGCGGCGGCGGTGGCCGTGGCCGGCGCGGCGGGCCAACCCGCGGCAGCGATCTGCGCTACGATCTCGAAATGACGCTGGAGGAGGCCTATAATGGCCGCCAGGCGACACTGACCATCGATGTCGCTGCAGCTTGCAAGCCCTGCGGCGGCAATGGCGCCAAGCCCGGCACCTCGGCCCGCGCCTGCACCACCTGTGGCGGCAATGGCCGCGTTGGTATGCGCCAAGGCCTGTTCATGGTGGAACGCACCTGCCCAGCCTGCCACGGCCAGGGCCAGGTGATCGCCGATCCGTGCGAAAGCTGCGGCGGCGCCGGCCGGGTGGAACAGCAGAAGACCATCAACGTCAACGTGCCCAAGGGCGTCGACGACGGCACCCGCATCCGGGTGGCCGGTGAAGGCGAGGCCGGCACACGCGGTGGCCCGGCGGGCGATCTCTATATCTTTGTCCACCTGAAATCGCATGACGTGTTCAAGCGCGACGGCACCACGCTTTATGCCATCGCGCCGCTGTCGATCACCCTGGCCGCACTGGGCGGGGAGATCGACGTGCCCAGTCTCGACAAGCAGCAGACGACGATCAAGATCCCCGCCGGCACCCAGACCGCCAAGCAGTTCCGGGTGCGCGGCAAGGGCATGCCCAGTCTGAACGGCGGCGGCGCCGGTGATCTGGTCATCCAGGTCGAAGTGGAAACCCCGGTCAAGCTCACCGCGCGGCAACGCGAACTTCTGGAGGAATTCCGCGCCATCGAAGGCACTGAAGGCGGCCGCAACACGCCGAAGAGCCACGGCTTCTTCGACAAGCTCAAGGGCGTGTGGAGCGAACTGACCGAATAGGACTGGCCGTCACGCCGCTGGCTGCGCTAAGTCGTCAGCATGAGCCATCGACTTTCTGACCGCCGCTATCTCGTCACCGGGGCCGCCCGCGGCATCGGCCTCGCCATTGCCACGCGGCTGGTCGCCGAAGGCGCGCGGGTCATGCTGGCCGACGTGCTGCCGGAAGGCGCCGAGCGCGCCGCCGAACTGGGCGAAGCCGCCGCCTTCATCCATTGCGACGTGACCAGCCGCGACCAGATCGCTGCCGCCATCACCACCACCGTGGAGCGCTGGGGCGGCCTTGATGGCCTGATCAACAACGCCGGCATCGCGGTGAAGGGCGACATTCTCACCGAAACGCCCGAACAGTTCGACCGTGTCATCGCCACCAATCTCACCGCCGCCTTCCACGCCACGCAACTGGCCGCACCGCACCTGATCGCGGCCGGCGGCGGCGTGGTCGTCAACATGTCGAGCGTGAACGCGCTGCTCACCATCCCGGCGCTGCTGGCCTACAACGTCGCCAAGGGCGGGCTCAATCAGCTCACCCGCAACACCGCCATCGCGCTGGCGCCGCACAATATCCGCGTGGTCGGCATCGGGCCGGGCACCATCCTCACCGATCTGGCCAAGCAGGCGGTGATGGCCAGCGAAGATGCGCGCCGCCAGATCATGTCGCGCACGCCGATGGGCCGCGCCGGTGAGCCGGAAGAAATCGCCGCCATCGCCGCCTTCCTGTTGAGCGACGACGCCAGTTACATTACCGGCGAGACCATCTATGCGGACGGCGGCCGGCTCGGCCTCAATTACACCGTGCCCGTTTTTGGAGAATGATGCGTGATTGATGCCGAATGGTGGGAGTATGACGACGCCGACGAGATGGCCGAGGCCGTAGCCGGCGACATCGCTTATATTATCGGCCAGGCGCTGGAAGCCCGCGGCCGGGCGCTGGTCGCGTTTCCCGGTGGCGCCACCCCGCTGCCGGCGCTGAAACTGCTGGCCGACATGAAGATCGAATGGGCCGATGTGACCATCCTGCCCACCGATGACCGGCTGGTGCCGGTGACGGACAAGCTTTCCAACGCCGGCCAGCTGGCGCGACTGTTCCTGCCCAAGAAAGCCCGCGTGGTGCCGCTCACCGCTGGCGAGAGCGACCCGGTTGCCGCTGGCCGCGCTGCGGATGAACGCATCGCCGATCTCGATTGGCCGCTGGATGTGGCCTGGCTCGGCGTGGGTGAAGATGGCCACACCGCCTCCATCTTCTCTGGCCCGGATTTCGATGCCGCCATCGCCGGCCCCAAGGCGCGCCGTGCGCTGGGCGTGCGCCCCGATCCGCTGCCCGCCAACGCCCCGGTGAATCGCGTGACTCTTACGGGCCCCACATTGGTTACGGCCCGCACCGTCACTTTGGTGCTGCAGGGCAAGGCCAAGCGCAAGGTTGTGGAACAGGCGCTGAAGCAAGGCGCGAGCAGCACGCTCCCGATCGGCCGTTTGCTGGCCGAACTGGACATGGACATCGACATCCACTGGTGCCCCTAACGGCGCTCAGCGCACCGTCACCCGCACCCGGTCATAGGTTGTCTGCCCGTCGGTCAGGCTGATTTCGTGCCGGCCCGGCACCGGCGCCCAGCGCGCCGGCAGGCCGGGCAGGCGGCGGCCATTGACGGCGATGAACAGGCCCGGTCGTGCCCCAAGGCTGCGGATCACCAGCAGTTGCCGTGCCGGCGGAATATCGGGATCGATTGCGATCAGGCTGCCGTCGCTCGGCGCGACCAGGCGCGGCGCCTGTTCGGCGGGCGTGGCCAGCGCAAACACCGGTTGCCAGGTGCCAGGCAGGAACAGCTCCTCACGCGGCGGCTCCACGGCGGGTTGGAAGGCAACGCTGCGGCGCTCCACGCCGGCGGGCAGCGCCCATCCGGCCGGTGGTGCGCCATCGTGCAGCCCCAGCATGATCGCCGCCCATGCGGGCGCGGCGCCGCTGGTGCCGGATACGCCGATCATCGCATCGCCTTCGAAATTGCCCACCCACACCGCCACGGTGAAACGGCGCGAAAAGCCGATGCACCAATTGTCCCGCATGGCCTTGGATGTGCCGGTCTTCACCGCCGCCGGGAACGGCAGCGACAAGCCGGATTCGTCGCCGAAGCTGGCGCTGCGGGCGGCCGTGTCGGCCAGAAGTTCGCGCACGATGGCGGCGGCCTGAGGGTCGATCACCTGCGCGGTTTCCGGCCGCGTTACTGGATCGAGGCTAAGCGGCCCACCGCGCCCGCCGAGCGCCAGCGCGCGGAAAGCGGCGGCCTGTTCCAGCAATGTCACCTCCGCAGATCCCAGCGCCAGGGAAAAGCCATAATAATCCCCCTGCCGATCAATGCTGCGATAGCCCACATCCTGCAGGCGCTGTCGGAACGGCTCGACCCCGGTGAGCAGCAGCGCGCGCACCGCCGGCACGTTCAGGCTGTTGCCGAGCGCCGTGCGCACCGACACGGCGCCGCGAAAACCGCGATCATAATTTTGCGGGATATAGAGCCCGGTGGCGGTTTCGAGATCGACCGGCGAATCGTCCAACAGCGACGCAGCCGTGAGCAACCGCCGCTCCAGCGCCAACGCATAAAGCTGCGGCTTCAGCGTCGATCCAGCCTGGCGCGGGGCGGTGACGCCGTCCACGGCCGCCGCCCGGCTGGCCGCGCCGGCGCTGCCCACCCAGGCCAGGATGCGGCCGGTTTCGTTGTCCACCACCACGGCGGCGGCATCGCGCACGTTGCGCTGGCCCAGCGCCGCCAGTTGCCGATCAAGCACGGCGCGGACAAGCCGCTGCACGTCGGCATCGATGCTGCTGCGCACCACGCCGCGCGTGCCCGGCGGCAACAGGCGGTCGGCCAGATGGGGAGCGAGTTCGTTACTGTCCAATCGCTGGCGCGGCCCCAACAGGCGCGCGGCGGCCAGCGCGATGCTGGTGCAATCGAGATCGGGCGCAGCCCGGCAGGCGCGACGCAGCACGGCTTCGGCCGGCGCGGACGGCCGGCGGGCGAGCGCGACCAGCACGGCATTCTCGGCGGGTTCCAGCGTTGCCGCCGGCCGGCCTGCCAACAACCGCGCGGCGGCATCCAGGCCCACCACGTCACCGCGCAGAGGCAGCAGGTTGAGCCAGGCTTCGAGGATCTGCCGCTTGCTCCAACGCGTCTCCAGCGCGCGGGCGGCGCGCATCTGGGCGAACTTTTGCAGCGCGCCGCGTTGCCCGGCGCGGCCGAGGTTGGGATCAATCAACGCGGCGACCTGCATGGAAATGGTCGAGGCACCGCGCCCACCGCGTTCTGCCATTCGATTGCGCGTCGCCCCCGCCACGGCGCGCCAATCGACGCCATCATGTTGCCAGAAGCGCCGATCTTCGGCGGCCACCAGTCGGCGGACAAGATCGGGGCTGATTGCGCGGAGCTTCAGCCAGTCGAGCCGGCGCTGATCGGGATCGGTGCGGCGACGGGCGAGTTCGCGGCCCTGCCGGTCGAGCAGCACGGCTTCGCTGCCCGGCTGCGCCACCAGCGACGCGAACTCTGGCACCGCCGCCGGCTGCGTGCGCCACAGTAGCAGGCCGAGCAACGCCAGCAGCACGAGGGGCAAGGCGCGCGCGCGCCGCAAGTCTGGCCTCATTTCGGCTCGGCAACCACCAGGGCGTTGCCCGGCAACAGGGCGTTGATATCGGGCGCATACATCGCCTCGGCCCGGGTGGGGGGCAGAGTGAAGCGGCCGCTGCTGCCGAGCCTGATGCGATATTCTACCGTGATCGGCGCGGCGCCCAGTTGCTGCCAATAGGCGCGATAATGGCCGGTGCGCCGCTCCACCCAGTCGGGCGACTGGCCGGCGCTGGCTTCGCCTTCTGCCAACAGTTCCGAGCGGCCACCCAATCCGCCGCCCAAGATGGTCGCCCCGGCCGGCACCGGATCAGTGAGCGCCACCCAGGCCGTTTGCGCGCGGGCGGTGATAGTCAGCCGCACGGCCAGCACATCGCCCCGGCTCCAGCGACCCGGCACGGCTTGGCGGATGGGGACGATCTGCCGTCGCAGCGACAGGCCATTGGTGACGGGTTTGGTCGCGGGAATGGCGGCGCTGAGCGAAACCGTCGCCCATGGCTGGCCGCTGCCGACGTGACTGATCGCCAGCGTTGCCATGGCGGCGGGCAGGCGCAACGGCGCTGGAGCGGGCCACATCGCCACCTGCCGGGCCACGCCCAGCGCGACGGTGGTGCGGCCGCTCATCTGTTCCTTCTCGAACTTGGCCCCAAAGCCAGCCAGCGCCAGCCGGGCCAGTGCGTTGGCCGGCGTCGTGTCCCAATGGCCGCGTTGCTGGCCCTGCACAAAGGCACGGGCGAGACGCGGGGCGTCGCCGGCCCAGGCCGGATCGGTGCTGGCGACCAGCAACAGCCTGGCCAGCGCGGCATCGCGTCCGCTCATTAGGCTCCAATCGTCGGCCGGGCCGGTGAAGCGCATCACCGTGCCGCGGTCATCCAGCCGGGCGCGCAGCCGGGCCAGCGTTTGTGCTGCTGCCGGACCATTGCCGCTGGCCAGTTGCACCGCCCGCCAATCCAGCAGTGCCGCCGGCCCCCACTGATCAGGCGTGGCGCTGAAACCGGCGAGCATGCGGCCCACCGCCTCGCCTTCGCCGGCCAGCGCCGCCAGCGCAGCGAGCCGGTCACCCGCGACGCGGCCTTCGGCGACAGGGCGCAGGCCGCCCAGCATTCGCGCTTTTTCGGCGGCAGGCAGCTGCCAAGCTGACAGGCGGGAGAGGCGCAGCACATAGGCCGTGAGGTCCGCATCGCCGCTCATGTTGGTGTTGGGGAAGAAGCGCAGCAGGCCGCGCGGGTCGATCCAGGCAAACAGCCCGGCGACCTCGCGATCCCACATCGCCTTGTCGCCCAGCGCCACGGCTTTCGACAGGCGCTGCTCGATACAGTCATAGGGGTAGGCGGCCATATAGGACAGCATGGCCGACAAATTGCCACCCAGCGAAGGCGACAGCGCGACCGTCACAAAGGCCGTGCCCGGCAGCGCGCGCGCCGGCACGGCGATGGGCAGGCCGGCGCGGGTGAGGGCGGCGGTGATGACGGCCGGCGGCACGGCGGGTTCGACGATCTGTTCCACCTGCACCGCATCGGCCGCGCCGCCACCGCTGGCGGCGAGCTTCCAGGCTAGCTTGCCGGCGGCCGGCGCGGTCGCGGCAAAGGCGATGGTCTGCGCGGCACCGGCGGCCAATGTGATGGGCCTCGCTGGCCAGCGCGTGCTTCCGGCGCTCGCCGTGATGGTGACGGGCAGGGCGCGCGCCGTGGTGTTACGCACCACCATCGTCGCCACATAGGCGTCACCCGTTCGCACCAGCGGCGGGATGCCGGGCAATATCTGCAGATCCTGTGTCGTGCGAATACTGGCGCTGCTGGTGCCGAACAGGCCGGGGCCGGCGCTGGCGATGGCAACAAGGCGGAAGCCGGACAGGCTATCATTCAGGCGGAATGGCACCCGCGCCTGGCCATTGGCATCCAGCTTCACGCGGCCCACCCAGGCGATCACCGGCTGGAAATCGCGGCGTTGCACGGCCAGCGCGCCGCCGCCACCGCCGGCCGCCACGGCCTTGCTGCCATAATGGCGTTTGCCCACCACCTGGCCCTGCGCGGTGGCCAGCACGACGCCCAGCGGCCGCTGGGCCATCATCGCGTCCAGCAATTTCCAGCTGTCATTGTCCTTCAACTGCAGCAGCGCTTCGTCGACGGCGGCAAAGGCGAACTCGGCATCGGCAGGCAGCTTTGTGCCGGCGGGGGCCTTCACCGTCACCAACGCACTGGCCTGCTCCTTTACGGCGTAGGTCGGCCTGTCGGGCGTCACCTGCACCGCCAGCCGTCGCGCATCGTGGCCCACCTTCAGTTGCGCCAGCCCCAGCCGGTAACTCGGCTTGGCCAGATCGACGAGCGCCGTGGGGTAGGCGCCTTCGCGGCTGAGCCAGGGCAGGTTCCAGCGCCGCGCCAGATCGGCCAACCACAGCCGCCAGCCCGCTACCCGGCCGCGCACGGCGAGCACCGAGACATAGACGTTGGGCGCATATTCGCCCTTGATCTTCACTTCCACCACCGGGTCCTTGCCGGAAAGCGTGGTGACGAAACTCTCCATCACGCCGCCGCGCAGCACGGTCACCAGCGCGGTGGCGGAGCGGAACGGCATGCGCACCTGCAGCCGGGCAGTGCCACCCGCAGCGACTTCGGGGCTTTCCGGCACCAGGTCCATGCGGTCGCCATTGTCGCCGCCGAACCACCAATCATCGTCGCCGGCCAGCCACAGGCTTTGGGTGGCGCGCGCGGTGCGCCCGGCGCTGTCGGTGGTTTCGGCCAGCGCCAGCACTTCGCCGGAAACGCCGGCATCCAATTGGCACAACGCCCGCCCGCGATCATCGCTGGTGGCCGCGCATTTTGCTTTCAGTTCGCGGGTTTCGCGGGCGTTGTCATAGGCATAAAAGCCGCCGACCAGCCGCTTGCGGGTGGAGAGGATTTCGCGCGCGTACAAGCGCACGCTGATCTTCTGGCCGCGCACCGGCTTGCCGGCAAGATCAAGCACCACCAGTTTCAACCGCAAATCATCAGCCTTGCTCAGCCAGCCATCAGACGCGATGCCGATGCGCACGGCGGCCGGATCCAGCTTCAGCCGGGTGACCTTGGTCGCCACTTCGCCATTGGCATCGGGATAGTCCATCTCCGCCACCAGCGTGGATGGTGCAGTGATGGCCGGCCAGCCGCTCGCCGTCACCCGCGCCGTGCCAGCCGGCCCCAGCGTCAGCGGCTGTTCGGCGGCGCGCTGGGCGCTCGCTCCGGCACCGGCCTCATTGCCATCACCATCCAGCGCGGCAAGGCCTGGCTTCACCGGCTCGGCGTCAAAGCGCCAGCCGTCATAGCCCGCCACCTCCACACTGCGCGGTACGACGCGGGTGCGCAGCGTCACCGGCGTGCCGCCGGCACCGCCGCCCGACAGGTAGGACAGCGCCAGATCAAGCGGCAGGCTGCGCGGCGCAACCGGGATCGATTTGGGGCCGCTGATTGTTGCGCGGCTGGTCGGCAGGCGGAAATCCTCCACCTGGAACCGGCCAACGCTTCGTTCCTCGTCGCCTGCCAGCCGCAGGTCCCAATCGCCGGCGGGCGCGCTGGCGGGCAGATCGACATGGCCGACCGGATCAGCGCCGCCATCAAGCGTGACGGGCAACACCGTGTCGCTGGCCCAATGCCGGGCGGTAAGGGTGCGCGGGCCGGCGGGCGCGCGGGCAAAGCCAGCATCGCTGGTCACACGCTCGAACAATTGCAGGTTGATGCGCTCCCCCGGCCGCGCCAGCGTGCGATCCAGCACGGCGTGGGCCAGTGCGCCGCCCTGCCAATCGCCGGTGGGCAGGTTGAAGTCATAGCCCTGGATGCCGCGCCCCCAGCTTGAAAGGGCAAAGCTGTAATCATCCGCCGTGCGCGCCGAAATGAACAGCGGCGCGCTCTGCCCCGCGACGCAGCCGGTATAGCTGCTGGGGCGCGGCAGCCCGGCGGGGATGCGGGCGCGGCCCTGTGCATCGCTCTTGCCTTGCCACAGCAGCTTGCCGGAACACCCGTCAGAAACGCGCACGGCGGCACCCGCCACCGGCGTTGCATCGTTCAGCCGCGTCACCCAGGCGAGGCTGGCGCCATCCCCCCATTGGAAATGCACCGCCATGTTGGTGACCAGCGTACCGGTGGCGACGTGGCGCACGTTGCCCCCCCCATTTTCCCTGGGCCCCAGCAGCGCTGAGCCCAGCAACGGTGAGGCAATTTCGACGACATGGAAGCCACGGGTTTTCAGCGGGATGCCCACCACCTGCATGGCGCCGTCCTTGCTCCGCGAGACCGTAAAGCGCCGGGCTGGCTGGCTGGCGGTGATCAGGGGCTGGCTGCGGGTGGTCTCGATGCTGCGTTTGCCATCATCACTCAGTGGCTCGCTGCGGAATGTGCGGTCCTCGGCCTGTTCCAGTTGGCGCAGCCAGCGGGCGATGTCGGCGTCGTTGGTGGTGGTGATGCTGCGGGTGGGGAGCGCCAGCGCGCTGGCCGGCAACGGATTTTCCACGCCGCGCAGGGTGACGGGCAAAACGCCGCCCTCTTCCGCTTCAAGGATGCCGAAGGAGCCGGCAAACTTGGCCAGCGGCGGGTAGTCGGCGGTGGCGATTGGCAGCGGGAAGCGTTCGGCATTGGCCAATCTGCGCCCGCTGTCATCAGCCAGCCCGGCGGGCAGGGTGACGCTGAACTTTGTCCGGGCCGGCAGCGGCCCCTTGAAGCGGACTTCCTGCAGCGTGTTGGCGCGGTCCTTCGGCACTTCCGGCGCAATGGCGCGGTCGCCCTGCAGCAGCCGCGCCTGCAGGGCGGCAGCGCGCGGCACCGGGGCGGTGAAGCTGAGGCGAATCGAATCGAGCGGCGAGCAGGCAGCCCCGGCGTTCACGCGCGTGCATTCTATGCGCGCCGTGAAGGCTTGGCGCACCGTGAAGCGCCGCTGCCAATCGGTGCCGGCAGTCAACCCGTTGGCGGCGGCAACTTGCCTGCCCCACAGGATCGTTACCTTGCCGCCGGGCGGCAGTGGGCGGCGGCAGCGAAGGGCGGTGATCGTGGCGCGGGTGCGGGTCTCGCCGCCCTCGGATGCGCGCCAGCCGGCCTGTTCCAGGAACCAGTTCAGATTCCAGTTGCCGCGCGATCCCTTGATGATGGCGTCGCGCGTGGCATCGGGCAGCGGGTCGAGCGGGATTTTCTCACCCACGCCTTCGATCAAGCAGGCGGCGTGGCCGGCCAGGCTGGCGGGCGCGGGCGGCGCTTCGCTGGCGATCAGGAAAATCTGGTCTTCAGCCAGTTCCTCATATTCGGGCGCGATGGCGCGCAGCGATGGCCCCGGCGTGGAGAAACGGAAGGGCCCCGTGGCAGGCAGCGGACGGCCGGCCAGATCCTTCAGGCCGGGCGCAAGGCTGAAACTGCACGCCCGCCCGCCCGGCAAGGCCGTCGGCAGATCGAGGGCAAAACGCTGTGGATCGAGCCACGTCGCCTTGCCGCCGGCCCCGCAGGCTCCACTGATGGGCGCGGGCGCTGTGCCGCCCAACGCCACCATCGGCGTGGCAAAGCGTATCACGATCTGGCGCGGCGCGGCCACCATCCCTTCGGGCGAAAAACCCGCCACGCCGGGCCGGGCTTGGCCGATGAGCGGCAGGGCGGCAAGTCCAAGCAGCAGCCCCGCGCCCAACAGGCGCCAGGGCATCCGGGGGGGCGGAGTCGGCATCGGCGGAGCTTGCCGGGAAGCAGGCGGAGCAACAAGCGATAGTCTTGATCTGGCCGCTGTTTCGGCGCGCCTTTTTCCTGTCACGCTGGCCGGCTAGAGGTTAGGAATGATGCGCATGATCCTTGCTCCGCTAATGGTGTTGCTGATGGCTGCTGCCCCCTTGAAACCCGCGCCCGTTCCGGCTGGCCCGCCGGCCCCGCCGATCATCATCGCGCATCGCGGTGCCAGCGCTGAACGGCCGGAACACACGCTGGCCGCCTATGAACGCGCCATCGAAGAGGGCGCCGATTTCATCGAGCCTGATCTGGTACCGACGAAAGACCATCAGCTGGTCGCCCGGCACGAGAACGAGATCAGCGGCACCACCGATGTGGCCACCCGGGCGGAGTTTGCTGCCCGCAAGGCGACCAAGACCATCGATGGCGAAGCGATGACCGGCTGGTTCACCGAGGATTTCACCCTGGCCGAGCTGAAGACGCTGCGGGCGAAGGAACGCCTGCCGCAATTGCGCCCGGCCAATGCGGAATTTGATGGCCAGCTTGAAATCCCGACGCTGGCGGAGATCATCGCGCTGGCCAAATCAGCTTCATCTCGCACTGGGCGAACGATCGGCATTTATCCTGAAACCAAGCATCCGACCTATTTCCGAGCGATCGGTCTGCCGCTGGAGCCGGTGCTGCTGCGCGAACTGGCCGCGGCCGGCTGGACCACGCGCGATGCGCCGGTGTTTATCCAGAGTTTTGAAGTCGACAATCTGAAAGCGTTGAAAGCCCAGACCGGGGTGCGGCTGATCCAGCTGATGGGTGCCACCGGCAAATCAGCCGATGGTTATGCCTATGCCGAACTGGCCAGTGCCGAAGGGTTGAAGACGGTGGCGACATATGCCGCTGGCATCGGCCCGGAACGGGTGATGATCATCCCGCGCGGGCCCGATGGCCGCCTGGCCCAACCGACCAGCCTGGTGCGCGATGCCCACGCGGTGGGGCTGGAAGTGCACCCCTGGACGTTCCGTCCGGAGAATTATTTCCTGCCCGAAGGCCTGAAATCCGGCCCCGATCCGCGCGCAGCGGGCGATGTGGACACCGAAATCCGCACCTATCTCGCCACCGGTATCGACGGCCTGTTCAGCGATTCAACCGAAGCGGCAGTCAAGGCGCTGGCCCAGCCCCAAGGCTGATCAAACGAAAGTGGGTGCAGGGGCTCAGCCCCTGCCCGCCGGAGGCATTTCTTCGTCTGCAGGATTACCGTTCGGGCCAATCCAGCACGAAATTGATGTGCGCCGCTGCAATGGGCTTGTCGCGGCTACCTTGCCACGCCTGCGCATGAACGTTGACCACGCGGCGACCCAACTTTGTGATGCTGGCGACCGCGCGGGTTTCCTGGGTGGCACCTTCGCGCATGAAATCGACCGTGACCGTCACCGGGCGCACGCGCGGCAGGGCTTCGCCTTCCGGCTGGGCGGCGATCACCGTGAGCAGGCCGGCCAGTTCCAGCAGGCCGCCGATGGACCCGCCATGCAGGCGGCCGGGCGAGCCGATCAGCGTCTCGGCAAAGGGCATCACCAGCTGCAATTCCTCGCCCACAAGTTCGAACGACAAATCGAGCAGGGCGGCATAGGGCAGCAGGTCGAGCCGGCCTGTCGGCTGGCGCAGCAGGGTGGCCAGGGCTGGGCTGGTCATTGCCAGCCTCCGGCCAGTTTGGAGGCGGCAAACATGAAGGTGCCCGTCACATGCGCGATCGGATCGGCCGGGTCGCCATCATGGGCCAAGCCGCGCACGAAGGCGATCTGGCGGGTCATCCGGTAACATTCGCCGCGCGCCGTCACAGTTGCCTGCGGCTTGGGGCTACGCACATAATCGGTGCGCAGATCGAGCGTGGCGTGCGGTTCGAAAGCGCCGCGGGTGAGCATGGAGGCCATGCCGACGCAGGTATCCATCAGCGTGATGATCGGGCCGGAGGCCCAGATGCCATGATCGGGATCGACCAGCAGATGCGGGGCATAGGGCAGTTGCAGCTCCACCCAGTTGCTGCCGTTGGCGATGAAGCGCAGGCCCAGCTGCTTGTTGTGCGGCACGCGGCCCAGGAACGGCCCCATGAACTGGCTGACTTGATCGGCAAATTCGCTCATGCGGCTTCCCCAAGAGCCTGCTTCGCCAGCGCGTCGATGCGACCGATCATGGAGGCGAGGCCCTGCGTGCGGTTGGAGGAGAGATGCTTCGACAGGCCCAGGCCATCGAGGCGGGCCTTGATTTCGGCGGCATCAATCGCGGCCGGGCGGCGTCCATCGGTCAGCATCAGCACTAGCGCCACAAGACCCTTTACGATTGCGGCATCGCTGTCGGCGGCAAAGCGCAGCAGGTCGCCTTCACGGCTGGGGTGCAGCCACACCTGGCTGGCACAACCGCGCACCTTGTTGGCGTCGGTCTTCAAGGCCGGGTCCATCGCCGGCAGGGCTTGGCCCAGCGCGATGATCAGCCGATAGCGGTCGTCCCAATCGTCGAAGGCTTCGAATTCCGCCTCGACATCATCGAAAGTGGTGATGGCCATGACCGCAGCCCATGAAGGGGCAACCGGGCTGCGGTCAAGGTTACAAATCAACGCCTGCGGCGATGGCTTCCAGCTTGCGGATGCGTTCCTTCAGGTCGGCAAGGTCGATGCGCTGGCCAACGGCGGGCAGTTCGGACTGCTGCGGCCGGGCTTCGATCTCGCGCAGCTTCAGGCGCAGCCAGCCCGACCAGCCCCAGGCGGCAAGGCCACCGATGATGGCCAGGCCGGTGAGGGCGGCAGTGGACAGGATCAGGAGGGAATCAGCCGGGGGCATGGTGTGTCTCCTCTCGCTCAATCGTTCTTCAGGGATTCGATTTCATCGGAAAGCCGCTTGGCCGGATCGGTGGCCAGGCGCTCCAGCACGCGGATGCGGTCGTTCAGCCGGGCGACTTCGGATTGCAGGCGCAAATTCTCACCGCTGTCGGCCGCCGGCAGCTCGCCCTTGGATGCGCGGCGCTGATCCTTGCCGCCGTAGCGACTGGAAAGAACTCTCCCAATCGTGACGATGGCCACGATCAACACCACCATTTCAAACGGATTCATCGTTGTTTTCCTCCCAAAACCAGCCGGGGGCGTGGCTGGTGTCGTTTAACTCAATTCAATTGCTTGGTTTTCAGGCCGTCGATTTCGGCGGCCAGCATGCTGGGCTTGTCGGTGGCGATGCGTTCCAGCACCGCCATGCGATCCTTCAGGCTGCCCAGTTCGGCGCGCAGCTGTGCGTTTTCCTGGCTGATCAGCCGGATGCGCTCCATCGCTTCGCCGCCGCCGTTGGGATACATCGGCTTGCCCCAGCTGTTTTCCAGCGGATAGCCGTTCTTCACCTTCAACCAGGTGGTGACCACCCAGGCGCCCATGCCGGCGAGCACGGCAGCCACGCCCACCGGTGCAATTGCTTCGATAACAGAGGGGTCGAGAGCCATGCTATTCAGCCTTTCAATTCAGCTTCTTGGGTTCATCGCGCAGCGCTTCGATCTGCACGGCGAGGCCCTCGTTACGATCAGTGACGATGCGATTCAGCACCGCCACCCGTTCTTCCAGCACCGCGATCCGCCCTGCATACTGAGCGGCCTGTTCGGCGGTGGCCGAAGCGGTGTTCTGCAGCTGCTTTTCCTTCAGATCGGCCCAGCGCCGGAAACCGGTGAGCAGGATGCCGAAGATCGGGATGGAAATGCCCAGGATCGGGATCAGGGCAAAAATGGCGTTTTCGCTCATCGATTGATCCTCAACGCAGCTTTTCGATTTCGTCAGCCAGTTGCCGGCTGTCGCTGGTCAGGTGATATTCCAGATCGCGCAGGCGGCGATCGGCGTCGCGGAACTGGGCGTTCACATCGCGCAGGGTGCGCTTGGGCGCCACCCGCACGTCGCGCCAGAATTCCACGCGTTCCGGGCTTTGATCATACAGCGTGTTCGGCTTGGCATTGGCGATCCAGCCGATGGCCAGATAGGCCAGGATGGTGGAACCGCCGCCCATGATGGCGCTGATGGCAAAGCCGATGCGGACGAGCGTGACATCCCAGCCGAAATAATCGGCGATGCCGGCGCAAACGCCCATGATCTTGCCGTTGCGTTTGTCGAGGTAGAAGCGGGTGCGGCTTTCAGACATTTCGATTTTCCCTGTTGGCCGGCGCTGACGAAGGCGCCGGGGAGGCGGGTCAATAGGTGGAGGGCGCGATCAGCGCGATCAGCAGGTACAGGATCACCGGCGAGCCAAAGCCGAACACGGCGGCAGCGACAAAGCCAATGCGAACTATCGTGGCATCCCAGCCGAAATAGTTGGCGATGCCGGCGCACACACCGAGGAACTTGCCTTCGGTCTTGTTGACGAGAAACTGGCGGCTCATTTTCTTGGCCCTCCTCAGGGGGAATATTGGGGGTCCGGTTGCGGGTTCAGCGCAACTGGCGGCGTTGATCGGACATGTCGGCGATCCGGCTGTCCTTCCAATTGGGGTTCTCGGCGGCCATGATGCGTTCGACGGTTTCGATACGCTGGTCGAGCCGGCGTGCGAGATCATGGAGTTCATCGAGCAGGGCTTCGTCCTGCTGGCTGATGCCGGTCTGGCTCTTCCACTTGGTGACATAGTGCATGATCAGCCAAGGCAGGCCGATGACCGGCAAACCGATGCCGAGGCAAAGGGCAATGACTCCGGTGACATCCATGAGATCAGCCCTCCGTCCTGCCGAGTCGCGCCTTCATGGCGGCGATTTCGGCATCCACTTCATCATTGTCCTGCAACGCGGCGAATTCGTCGGCCAGGTTGCGGGTGCCGGTGCCATCGGCCAGGCCCAGCGCGTCGGCGCGGCCTTCGGCCATGTCGGCACGGCGTTCCAGCACTTCGAAACGGCTGAAAGCCTCTTCCACGCGCGGCCCGCGGATCATCTCGCGCAGCTTCGAACGCTGGGTGGCGCTCTCGATGCGGTTGATCAGGGCGTTCTGGCGGTTGCGGGCTTCGCGCAGCTTGCTTTCCAGCTTGGCGATGTCCGCTTCGTTCAGGGCGAGCGTTTCGCCCAGCAGATCAATCTCCACCTGGGTGGTGTCGATGAAGCCCTTGGCCTTGTTCTTTTCGACCAGCGCGGCCTTGGCCAGATCCTCACGGCCCTTCGAAAGGGCGAGTTCGGCCTTGTCCTGCCAATCCTGCACGGCTTGCTGCGCCTTGATCATGGCGCGCTTCATTTCCTTCTGATCAGCGATGGTGCGGGCCGCAGACGCGCGCACTTCCACCAGCGTTTCCTCCATCTCCATGATGATCATGCGGATCATCTTGGCCGGGTCTTCAGCCCGGTCGAGCAGGTCGGTCACGTTGGCAGCGATGATGTCGCGGGTGCGGGAAAAAATGCCCATTGGTCTGATCTCCAGAAATTCGAACTTGGTCTTTGTCAGCGTGTGGGCTGATGTTTTGACTGGGGCCGGTTCCACCAAGAGGGGGCGGGCGAGGGGAGCGAGGGCCCCAGTCATTATCGCGTTGTTCACGCAATGATATCGTTGTTCACGGCCGGCGTCACCATGGCAGGGCCAGTGGCGGCAGCGACGAAGGTGGTGCCGATCAGCAGGGCGGCCATCAGGGCCATCACGTTGCGACCGAGGCTGTTATAAAGGGTGCTCATTGTGTTTCTCCTGTTGTGTGGCGGCAGGGGGTGCCGCTCATGCCAGATGTATTGCATGGGTCGTGCCAAGTGCCGATGTCGCTCCAACATATTGAAATCATTCAATTCAAAGTGGCCGCACAATTTTTTTGATAGCCAAGAATTGCCAAACATTGGGGAAATGTGCCAACTCGTCGCATGGCCGCGCCAGCCCAGATGATCGGCTCTTCGTTGAGCTTCCTCGATGCCGTCGAGCGCGCCTCGGCCGCGGCGGCGCTGAACCGCCCGGTGCTGGTGATCGGGGAGCGCGGCACCGGCAAGGAACTGATCGCCGATCGCCTGCACCGCCTGTCCCCGCGCTGGTCGCAAACTCTGGTCAGCCTCAATTGCGCGGCGCTGCCGGAAAATCTGATCGATGCCGAATTGTTCGGTTATGAACCCGGCGCCTTCACCGGTGCGCAGCGGGCGCGGGCTGGCCGATTCGAGGATGCCGATGGCGGCACGCTGTTCCTGGATGAAATCGGCACCCTTTCATCACAGGCACAGGAACGCCTGCTCAGGGTGGTGGAATATGGCGAGCTGACCCGGCTGGGATCGAACAAGCCGATCAGTGTGGATGTGCGGCTGGTTGGCGCCACCAACGAGGATCTGCCCGGCCTGGTGGCGCGCGGGCGGTTTCGCGCCGATCTGCTCGACCGGCTGAGCTTCGAGGTCATCACCCTGCCGCCGCTCAGGGAGCGCGCCGAGGATATCGACATATTGGCGCTGCATTTTGCCCGCCGCATGGCCGCCGAACTGGGCTGGCCGCGCTTCCCCGGCTTCACGTCGAAGGTGCAGGAACAGCTGGCCACCTGGGCCTGGCCGGGCAATGTGCGCGAGTTGAAGAATGTGGTCGAACGCGCGCTCTATCGCTGGGGCGATGCCGAAACGGCGGTGGGGCAATTGGTGATCGATCCGTTCGAATCGCCGTGGCGGCCAACCTCCAGCCATGTTCTGCCTCACGCGATGCCCGCACCGAGCCCCGCACCCAGCATCAGCCCCGTGGACACCGCCGCCGCCATGCCGGCACCGCGACTGGAGAGCATCACCGATCTGCGCGGCGCCGTTTCGGCCTATGAAAAGGAAATCCTGGAGTGCGCGCTTGAAAAGCACCGCCACAACCAGCGCCGCACCGCTGCCGCGCTCAACCTCACCTATGACCAGTTGCGCCATGCCCTGAAGCGGCACGGGTTGTTGGGGGAATGACGATCAATCCAGTTTCAGGCCATGTTTGGCCAGCAGTGGCCCCTGGGCGAGGGTGAATACGAAGATCGCCACGGTGACGCCCCACACCTTGAAGCTGAGCCAGTCATCATAGCCGAGCATGCGCCGCGCCGTTTCGTTGGCGATCAGCAGCGCGATGAAAAAGATCGCCCAGTTGCGGGTGAGCAGGCGCCAGCCCGTGTCGGTCAGGCCGGGCAGCGCATCTTCCATCACCAGCTGCAGGGTCGGTCGGCCGGTGGCGAGGCCGCCGAACAGCAACAGGGCGAACACGCCGTAGATGATGGTGGGCTTCAGCTGGATGAAGGCCTTGTCCTGCAGCCAGATGGTGAGTCCGCCGAACAGCACGACAATCACCGTTGTGAAGATCATCGCGGCCGGCAGATGGCGCGTCTTGCCCCAGTGCCACAGCGCCGCGATCAACGTGGCGACCACAAACACCGCCGTGCCAACAACGGCACTGGCCACTTCGGCATCGGCCAGACCGGGCAACTGGCCGCGTTCATGCAGCGCCTTGCCCAATTTGCTGGCGCCGAAGAACAGCAGCAGCGGCCCGAAATTGATGGCCATGCGGGCGGTGGTTGAAAGTTGCGGGCGGTCGGGGGTGGGGGGCATGGCGGCAGTGATAGCCAAGAACCGGGCATACGTCACCTCTTGGGGGTGACGAAGCTCGACGGAGCCATTAAGCCGGGGCCGTGGTGGATGCGCTCGTGATCGATAATCTGGCCTGCCGGCGCGGCGGGCGGCTGCTGTTCGAGGCTGTCTCGGCGCAAGTGGCGCCGGGCGGCGCGTTGCTGCTGACCGGCCCGAACGGCGCCGGCAAATCATCTTTGCTGCGGCTGCTGGCCGGGTTGCTGCGCGCCGAAGCCGGCAGTGTGAGCGGCGGCGGTCGCCGCGCCTTTGCCGGGCATGACGTGGCGCTGAAACCGCGCCAGAGCCTGGGCGCTGAGCTGGACTATTGGGCGCGGCTGGATGGCGGGCGGGACCGCCTGCCCGGCGCACTGGCGGCGATGAACCTGGCCGGGCTGGTGGACGTGCCGTGCCGGCATCTTTCATCGGGCCAGAAGCGCCGTGCCGTCATCGCCCGGGTGATCGCCGCTGGGGCCGAATGCTGGTTGCTGGACGAGCCCACCGCCGGGCTCGATGCGGCATCTGTCGGCTTGCTGGCGGCCGCAATGGGCCAGCATCGGGCAGCAGGCGGCCTCATTGTGGCAGCGGTTCACGGGGATATCGGCCTGGCTGATGCGGCGACCTTGCGGCTCGGCTGATGTTCGTCACGCTCCTCCGCCGCGATCTGTCTCTCATCGCCCGCTCCCCGGCACTGTGGCTGCCGGTGATGTTCTTCGTGCTGGCCGCTGCCCTTTTTCCCTTCGCCGTCGGCCCCGATGCCCGGCTACTCGCTCGCATCGCGCCCGGGATCATTTGGGTTTCCGCCTTGCTTGCCAGCCTGTTGCCGGTGGAAACCCTGCTGGCCCCCGACGTGGAGGATGGCAGCATCGATCAGCTGATTGCGCGCGGCATCGCGCTTGAACTTGTGTGCGCGGCCCGCATCATCGCCCACTGGATCGGCTTTGCCGTGCCGTTACTGGCAGCGTTGCCAGTGGCCGGCGTGCTTCTCGGCCTGTCGTCTGACGATGGCACCCGCATCGCCATCGCTTTGGCGCTCGGCACCCCGGCGCTGGCCAGCCTCGCCGTGGTGGCCGCTGCGCTCACGGCGGGCCTGAAGGGCGGGGGCGCGTTGGCCGGGCTGATCGTCCTGCCGCTGGCGCTGCCGGTGCTGATCTTTGGCGTGGGCAGCGATGTGGCTGGTGCGTTCCGGCTGCTGGCAGCGGCCAGCCTCGTGGCGATGGCAGTGTCGCCATTCGCGGCGGCGGCGGCGCTCCGTCCCGAATAGGCGGCTGCTGGCCGCCATTCATTGGCCGGAAACATGACGTTGTGGTAATCTGTTTTTCCCTGCATTTTGCAAAGGAGCATTGCCCCATGCGCGTCCTCACCCTGTTCGGTCTCACCCTGGTGGCCCTGCTCACGACGGCCTGCGGCGGCGCTGACAAGCCCGCTGAAACGTCGGCCGCCGAGATGCCGACGGTGGAAGCCCCGGTCGCACCGGCAGCAGAGCCTGCCACTGTTGCTGCTTCCGCTCAGGCTCCGGCGGCTGTTACCTACGCCTCGCTCACCGGCGATGCCGCCAAGGGTGAAAAGCTCTTTGCCCAGTGCAAGGCCTGCCATGTCGCCGAGGCTGGCAAGAACCGTGTCGGCCCGTCGCTGTGGGCCGTGGTCGGCCGCACTGCCGGCAGTATCGCCGGTTTCAATTACAGCAAGGCCAACAAGGAAAGCGGCGTGACCTGGAGCGAGGACGTGCTGTTCACCTATCTCGAAGCCCCGGCCAAGTTCATGCCCGGCACCCGCATGGCGTTCGGCGGCCTGAAGAACCCGCAAGACCGCGCAGATGTGATTGCCTATCTTAAGACAAAGGCCTGAGCCGTCTGGCGGCGGTCCCGCGCTGGGGCCGCCGGCTCAGAACGGCCCGTTCAGTTCCACGATCGCCCGGTTGAGCATTGCAGCAAAACTCACCCACGCCAGATAGGGCAGCAGCAGCGCCGCCGCAGGGCGGGAAATGCGCCACAGCACCACGATCAGCGCGGCGATGCTGCTCCACAGGATGCCGACTTCCAGCGCCGCATAATCAGGGCGGTGCAGACGGAAAAACAGGAAGCTCCACAACAGGTTGAGGAAGCCGTTGAGGGCAAACAAGCCAATGATGGCTTCGAACGCACCGGTGCTGCGTGCTGCCAGCCAGGCTGTGGTGCCGGAAAACGTGCACAGCATGAAAATGATTGTCCACGCCGGGCCAAACAGCCAGATGGGCGGCGCCCACTCGGGCTGCTTCAACGCTAGATACCACGGGCCGATATCGGTGATGGTGGCACCCACTGCCGCCGTGAAGGTTGCGGCCACCGCAGCGATGGCGGCGGGCAGTACCCAAGGGGAATCGGCAAATCGCGACATCGCTCTCGTTCTTCCTGCGCCGCCCTTGGCATTGCGGCCGGTCAGACCTGCGCCCGCTTACCGGCGCTATCACCTTCACGCACACCGCCGCCCGACAGGATGCCGGTGATCAGCTGCACGCTGTCCTTCAGGAAGATCTTCACATGGGCCAGCGGCTTCTTGCGCGCCAGTTCCTTGTTCATATAGGCTTCCCAGGTCAGCTGCTGGATGTCCTTGTCCATGCACAGCTTCACGAACTTTTCGCGCATCGTGTCGCTGCGGTACCACCACCACTGCATGATGCCGAGCACGCGGAAAACGGTGCCGTGCGCCTTCAGGAAACGCTTGCGGGCCAGGCCCAGCTTGGCCGGATCACCGCTGGCCAGCGCTTCGGCGGCGGCCTTGGCGGCTTCGCGGCCGGCGGTCATCGCATAAAAAATGCCTTCGCCGCTGGCCGGGGCCACGCAGCCGGCGGCGTCACCCGCCACCACGACATCCTTGCCATTGTCCCACTTCTTGCGCGGGCGCAGCGGGATGGGGGCACCTTCAACCCGCACCGTCTTGCAGGTCTCCTCGGTCATGCCCAGTTCTTCGCGCAGCTTGCCGACGGCCTTGCGCAATTCAAAGCCCTGCACGGCGCTGCCGGTGCCGATGCTGGTTTTGGATCCATGCGGGAACACCCAGGCATAGAAATCCGGGCTGTGCTTGCCTTGGTAGAACACGTCGCAGCGATCACCGGCAAAGCCCTTGAAGCCTTCGGGTGGACTGTCCACCACTTCGTGATAGGCGGCAACGAAGGGCAGTTTCTCATCGGGCAGGGCCGCGCGGGCCACGGCCGAATTGCAGCCGTCGCAGCCGATCAACATCTTTGTCATCACCCGCACCGGCTCGGAACCACGCGAAGCGCCCTTGGGGCGATACATCACAACGGCGGTGCCATCGGGTTCACGTTCCAGCGCTTCGAAGGTGCCGTCGCGGCGATCGGCACCGTTCCTGGCGGCACGGGCGCGCAGCCACTCATCGAACACATCGCGATCGACCATGCCGACCCAGCCGCCTTCGCCTACCGGCATGTCCACTTCCCGCCCGGCGGGGCTGATCATGCGGGCGCTGTTGGCGGTGGTGCACAGCTGTTCGATTGGTACGTCAAAGTCTTTCAGCAACCGCGGCGGCACGGCACCGCCGCATGGCTTGATGCGGCCCATGCGATCAAGCAGCATCACCTTGTGCCCGGCCAGCGCCAGATCATTGGCCGCCGTCGCTCCCGACGGGCCGCCACCAACCACCACAAAGTCGAACATCTCGGTCATGCGACTGCCTCTTCCAAATTCGGCCTGCCCGCCGGGCTGCTTCCCATGCGGTCATTCAACCGGAAAGCGATGATCGCCGCCAGCAGAAACAGCACAGCTTCCGCAGCAAATACCAATTCAAAGGCCGGCGCATCTGCGCGCAGGGTGGCGCGCAGCCGATCCACGGCAAAGGCGCCAGCAAATCCACCAATGCCAAAAGCAGCCGCCTGGCTCGCGCCCCACAGGCCCATGCGGATGCCTTCATGCCCCGGCCCGCCGCGGCCAGCCAGTTCCAGCATCGATCCGATGGCTGCCACGGCAAACATGCCGTTGGCAAAGCCCAATAGGGCAACATTGATCGCCAGCGGCCAGCCCGGCCCGGTCCGCGCAGCCAGCGCCAGGCTGGCCAGCGCCACGGCCGAGGCAAAGCAGCCAGCAACAATCCAGCGCTTCAATTTCATGCCTGCCTTCCCGCCAAAGGCATGGCCGCCCACGCCCACCAGGATCATGCCGGCCAGCACACCCTGATGCTGCACGCCCGAAAGGCTGGTGGATTGGCCGGGCGTCATGCCGAAGACGAGGCCGGCGAATGGCTCAAGGATCAGATCCTGCATGGAATAGGCCAGCATCGAAAAGAACACGAAGATGCTGAACAGGCGGGTGAGCGGATCGCCCCATATGCCCTTGAGCGCCTCGCCAAACGGGGTGGAGGTTCGCTTCTCCACGGCCTGCGGTGCGCCTTCGATGCCCCAGACGGCGATGCAGGTGACACAGAAGGCCACCGCCACCACGCCGGCCGCCACCGCGATCAGTCGTTGTGGTGAGAAGGGATCGAGCAGCGCGCCGGCTGTGCCTGCCGAAATGACGATGCCAACGATCATCATGATCCACGTCAGGCTGGCCGCCGCCGGACGCCGCGCCTCAGCCGTTCGGGTGGCAAGCAGGGCCAGCAGCGAGGTGCCGGCTGCGCCAACGCCGATTCCGATCATCGCATAGGCCAGCACCAGCGCTGCAAATACCGGCCAGAACGGCCCGGCCAATAATGTGGTGGCAAAGGTGGCGAGGATACCGCCGCTGCCCAGCACGGCCATGCCGCCGATGATCCACGGCGTGCGGCGCCAGCCGGCGTCACTGCCATGGCCCCATTTCGGGCGGGAAAGCTGCACGCCATAATGGAAGGCGACCAGTCCGGCCGGCAGCGCGGCGGCCATGGAGTATTCCACGACCATGATGCGGTTGAGCAGCGAGGAGGCCAGCATGACGATGGCGCCCAGTGCGCTCTGCACCAGGCCCAGCCGCGCAATGCCGGGCCAACTGAGTGGGGCCTGCGTGGTCACACAATCACCGACAGACCGAAGGCGCTGGTGAGCATTCCGAGCACATAAAGTGTGGTGCCTGTCGCGTTGTAGAAGGGCGCATTGGCTGCCGGCGCGGCCAGCACGCGCTGCATCAGCACCACCTGCATGGCGAGCGAAAACGCCACCATCGCCGACGGCCAGTGCAGGCCCCAGCGCGCGAGCAGGATGATCACCACCACTTGCGGCAGCGCCATCGTCCAGCAGGCGATTTCGGCGGCATTGCGCTCGCCCAGCTGCACCGGCAGCGAATTGACGCCGGACTGGGCATCACCCTTCACCGCCTTGAAATCATTGAGCACCATGATGCCGTGCGCGCCCAGCGCATACATGCACAGCACCCAGATGATGCGGCTGTCGGGTATGCCGCCAGCCATCACCGCGGCGCCGGTGAACCAGCTTACGCCTTCATAAGCGCCGGCGCACACCAGCGGACCCAGCCAGCCATCGGCCTTGAAGCGCAGCGGCGGCGCCGAATAGGCCCAGGCCATGGCAACGCCAACGACAGTGGCAACGCCCACCACCGGGCCGATGAGAAAACCGACGGCGAGGCTGATGATGGTGCCGATGCAGGCAATGTAGAGCCCCCAACGGCCGGGAATGCGGCCCGACGGGATCGGGCGCTGCGGTTCATTGATGGCATCCACATGGCGATCGAACCAGTCGTTGATGGCCTGGCTGTTGCCGCACACCAATGGCCCGGCCAGTATCATGCCGGCGATCAGCAGCCCCCAGCGGTCACTGAGCGGCACGCCCGACGAAACCACCCCGCACATGAAGGCCCACATCGGCGGGAACCAGGTGACGGGCTTCAACAATTCCAGCACGTCACGCGGGCGCAACGCAGCGCGCGCCGGCACGGCGGGTGGGGGGACATGTTCCATGGTTCCAACCTAGTCGTGCCACTGCCGGCCCGTCAACGCAGGCGTGGCGCCAGCGTTACAATTTCGTCACTTCGCCGCGCGTGCGCAGTTGACAGAAGGGGGCCGGATGGTAGGGTTTTTTTGCGTAATGTCCGAGGGGTCTGAAGGCTTGTCTGCATCGTTGTCACCGCCTGCGCCGCGGCCTCTGTACACCCCGGAAGAGCGGGTGCGGCGTGACAATTCGAAATGGACGCTGGTGCAGGGCCTGTTGGCGCCGGTGCAGTTCCTGATTTTCGGGGTCAGCCTGTATCTGGTGATCGATTATCTCAACACCGGCAGCAACTATGATTGGGCGGCGTGGTCGGTTGTCGTCAAGACGGCCGCGCTCTACACGATCATGATCACCGGCGCCATTTGGGAAAAGGTGGTTTTCGGCCAGTATCTGTTCCACGACAGCTTCTTCTGGGAAGATGTGTTTTCGATGTTGGTGATCGTGCTGCACAGCCTGTATGTGTTCGGCCTGTTTACCGGCATCGCTGATGAAGGCGTGCTGTTTGCCACTGCGCTGGCGGCGTACGTCGCGTATGTGATCAACGCCGGGCAGTTCGTGTGGAAATTGCGCCAGGCACGGCTGTCGGCGCCGGCCGCGCAGCCGTCTGCGGCAACCGAATCGGATGCGAATGTGTCCGAACCGCTGGTGGCACAGGCGGCATGAGCAGCGCCGGCCCCGCTTCAGGCTGTGATGCGCCACCGGTGGGCGTTGATGGCATTCTGCGTGAACGCGGCCAGCGCGAGGTGTTCTGCGGTTTGACCGGCATCATCTGGCTGCACCGCAAGATCCAGGATGCCTTCTTCCTTGTCGTCGGCAGCCGCACCTGCGCGCACTTGCTGCAATCGGCCGCCGGCGTGATGGTGTTCGCCGAGCCTCGTTTCGGCACGGCCATAATCGAGGAAAAGGATCTTGCTGGCCTCGCTGATGCCAATGAGGAACTGGATCGGGTGGTCAACCGCCTGCTGGCGCGCCGGCCCGATATCAAATTGCTGTTCCTGGTCGGCTCCTGCCCGTCCGAAGTGATCAAGCTTGATCTGTCACGCGCGGCGCAGCGGCTGAACGGCCGCTTTTCGCCCAATGTGCGCGTGCTCAACTATTCGGGCAGCGGTATCGAGACCACGTTCACGCAAGGCGAAGACGCCTGCCTGTCCGCGTTGGTGCCCGATCTGGCGTTCAGCGACGAAAAGCAGCTCATGATCGTCGGCAGTCTGCCCGACATCGTGGAAGATCAGCTTACCCGTCTGCTCGGCGATCTTGGCATCAGCAAGGTCGTGTCGCTGCCGGCCCGCAAGGCCGGGCAGATGCCGGGCGTTGGTCCCAATACCAAATATCTGCTGGCGCAGCCGTTTCTGGCCGAAACCGGCACCGCGCTCGACAAGCGCGGGGCGGAGCATCTGCTGGCGCTGTTCCCGTTCGGCGCTGAAGGCACCACGGCCTGGCTCCATGCGGCAGCGCAGGCCTTTGGTGTGCCGGAAGCCCGCTTCGAGCAAGTGATCGCCGGTCCGCGTGAACGCGCCCGCAAGGGGTTGGCGCTCTATCGCGAGAAGCTGGCCGGCAAGCGCATCTTCTTCATGCCTGACAGCCAGTTGGAGGTGCCGCTGGCGCGCTTTCTGGCTGGCGAACTCGGCATGGAACTGGTCGAAGTCGGCACGCCCTATCTGCACAAGGGACATCTGATCGACGAGTTGGCTGCGCTGCCCCCGGGCACGATGATTTCCGAAGGCCAGGATGTCGACAAGCAGCTTGACCGCGTGCGCGCCGCCCGACCCGATCTGACGGTTTGCGGGCTGGGGTTGGCCAATCCGCTGGAGAAGGAAGGCCTGTCGACCAAGTGGGCGATCGAACTCGTCTTCTCGCCGATCCACGGCTACGAACAGGCCGGTGATCTCGCTGAACTGTTCTCGCGACCACTCCATCGTCGTGATCTGTTGAGGGTCTGACCGATGCAATTGACGGTCTGGACATATGAAGGCCCGCCCCACGTCGGGGCTATGCGCGTCGCCACCGGTATGCGCGATCTGCATTATGTGTTGCACGCGCCGCAGGGCGATACTTATGCCGATCTGCTCTTCACGATGATCGAGCGGCGGGATCATCGCCCGCCCGTCACCTACACCACCTTTCAGGCCCGCGATCTGGGCAAGGACACCGCTGAACTGTTCAAGACGGCGGCGCGCGACGCCTATGATCGGTTCCAGCCGCAGGCGATGATCGTCGGTTCCAGCTGCACGGCTGAACTGATCCAGGATGATCCGCACGGCCTGTCGCTGACGATGGGGCTGCCTTGCCCGGTCATCCCGCTCGAATTGCCCAGCTACAGCCGCAAGGAAAATTGGGGCGCGTCGGAAACCTTCTACCAGATCGTGCGGACGCTGGCGGACAAGGAGCGCAAGCCGCTGCCGGCGGTGGGCGAGAACGGCCCGCGCCGGCCCCGCGCCAACCTGCTGGGCCCCACCGCGCTCGGCTTTCGCCACCGCGATGATGTTGCCGAAATCACCCGCCTGCTCGGCGATCTTGGCATCGATGTGAATCTGGTGGCGCCCATGGGTTCCAGTCCGGCCGACATTGCCGGCATCGGCGAGGCGGATTTCAATATCTGCCTCTATCCCGAAATTGCGGCGCAGGCCTGTTCGTGGCTGGAGCGCACATTCCGTCAGAAGACCGTGAAAACCGTGCCGATCGGCCTGCTCGCAACCCGCGAATTCGTCAGCGAAGTGTGCGCCGTGGCAGGGCTGCCCGTGCCCACCGATCTTGATCAAGGTCGCATGGGCTGGTGGTCGCGCTCGATCGATTCGACCTATCTCACCGGCAAGCGCGTCTTCATCTTTGGCGACGGCACCCATGCCGTCGCAGCCGCACGCGTGGCCAGCGAAGAACTGGGTTTCAAAGTTGTCGGCCTAGGTTGTTACAACCGCGAATTTGCCCGTGAAGTGCGCGCGGCGGCCGAAAAATATGGCGTCGAGCCCCTGATCAGTGACGATTATCTGGCCGTGGAAGAGGCCATCGAAGCCGCTGCCCCGGAACTGGTACTGGGCACGCAGATGGAGCGCCACATCGCCAAGCGCCTGCGGCTGCCCTGCGCGGTGATTTCGGCGCCCGTCCATGTTCAGGATTTCCCCGCCCGACACAGCCCGCAGATGGGCTTCGAAGGCGCCAACGTGTTGTTCGACACCTGGGTCCACCCGCTGGTGATGGGCCTGGAGGAGCATCTGCTCACCATGTTCCGCGAGGATTTCGAGTTCTCCGATGCGGCCGGGCCGAGCCACTTGGGCCATGCTTCGGCGCCTGCCGCTCACGCCGCACCGGCTGCCGAACAGGCGGAAGGCGAAGTTGCTACAATGACCGCACCCGCACCCGCACCTGCCGAAGAAGGCGGTTGGACACCGGAAGCCCTTGCGGAATTGGGAAAAATCCCGTTCTTTGTGCGCGGCAAGGCCCGCCGCAATACCGAGCGCTATGCTGCCGAGCATGGCGTGACCACCATCACCCGCGAGACGCTGTACGAGGCAAAATCCCATTATGCGCGCTGATACCCCGCCATCGAAACAGGATCGGCCGGATCACTGCCATGTCGTGATCGTCACGCTCGATAACCATCTGTCGGGCGCGGTCGACCGGGCGCGCGTGCGGTTCCAGAAAATGGGCCTGCCGGTCTCCATCGGTTTCCATGCCGCCGCCGATTGGGACAAGGACGGCAAGCTGGACGCCACGCGCGCCGACATCGCGCGCGCCGATATCGTCATCGTCACCATGCTGTTCCTTGATGAACAGATCCGCATGATCAAGGACGCGCTCACCGCGCGCCGTGAAGAGTGCGACGCGATGGTATGCCTGATGAGCCAGTCCGACGTCGTGAAGATGACGCGGATGGGCGATTATCGCATGGATGCGCCGCCCAAGGGCCCGCTCGGCTGGCTGAAAAAGCTTCGCGGCTCTTCCAAGGAAGGCGCGCCCAACAGCGGCGCCGCCCAGTTGGCCGTTCTGCGCCGCCTGCCCAAACTGCTGAAGTTCGTGCCCGGCACCGCGCAGGACGTGCGCGCATATTTCCTCACCCTGCAATATTGGCTGGCCGGCAGCGACGACAACGCCTTCCAGATGATCCAGGCGCTGGTCGATCGTTACGCCGATGGCCCACGCAAGGGTCTGCGCGGCAAGGCCAAGGTGGAAGCGCCGCAGGAATATCCGGAAGTCGGCGTTTATCATCCCGATCTGCCGCAGCGCATGTCGGAAAACCTGGCCGACCTGCCGTGGAAAAAGGACACTGTCGGCACCGTCGGCGTGCTGATGCTGCGTTCCTATGTGCTGGGCAAGGACAGCAACCATTACGACGGCGTGATCCGCGCACTCGAATCGCGTGGCCTCAATGTCATCCCGGCCTTTGCCGGGGGTCTCGACCAGCGCCCGGCGATCGAAACGCTGATGATGAAGGACGGAAAGGCGACGGTTGATGCCGTCATCAACCTGACCGGCTTCTCCCTGGTCGGCGGCCCGGCCTATTCTGACGCCAAGGCGGCCGAGGAAATCCTCACCAAGCTGGATCGGCCCTATATTTCGGCCCACCCGGTGGAGTTCCAGACGCTGCAGCAATGGGGCGCCAACCGCCAGGGTCTGCTGCCGCTGGAGGCGACCATCATGATCGCCATTCCGGAACTGGATGGCGGCACCCAGCCGATGGTGTTCGGCGGCCGCAGCGATGCCGGCGGCGAAGCCTGCACCGGTTGTTCACGCGCCTGCACCTGGGCGGCGTCAGACGGCGTGCGCGCCATGCAATCCTGCCCGGAACGCGCCGAGGCGATGGCCGACAAGATGCTGAAGCTGGTGCAACTGCGCCGCGCGGTCAACAAGGACCGCAAGCTCGCCGTCGTGCTGTTCAACTTCCCACCCAACGGCGGCGCGGCCGGCACGGCGCAATTCCTTGCGGTGTTCGATTCGTTGCACCGCACGCTCGTTCGGCTGAAGGCCGAAGGCTATGACGTGGAAGTGCCGGAGAATTCGGATGAGGTGCGCCGCCGGGTGATCGAAGGCAACGCCATGCAATATGGCCAGGAAGCCAATGTTCATGCCTTCGTGCCTGCCGATCGCATCGTCGCCACCGAGCCTTATCTGGCCGAGATCGAGCAGGAATGGGGCCCGGCACCGGGCAAGTTCCAGTCTGACGGCAAGAATGTACTGATCACCGGCGCACGGTTCGGCAACATGTTTGTCGGCATCCAACCGGCCAACGGTTACGAAAGCGACCCGATGCGGCTGCTGTTCGATGGCCGCTTCGCACCGACCCATGCCTTCATGGCCTTCTATCGCTGGATCCGGAATGATTTCGGCGCGCACACGGTGATCCACTGGGGCACGCACGGCAGCCTGGAATTCATGCCCGGCAAGCAGACCGGTATGACCATGAGCTGCTGGCCGGAGCGCATCATCCAGGATCTGCCCAACATCTATCTTTATGCCGCCAACAACCCGTCCGAAGGCGTGCTGGCCAAGCGGCGTTCAGGCGCGACTTTGGTGTCGTACCTCACCCCGGCGTTGACCAATTCGGGCCTTTACAAGGGGCTTTCGGATATCAAGGCGAGCGTTGACCGCTGGCGCGCGACCGAACCGGGCAGTTCAGACTTGCCGGGGCTGGAAGAGATTATTCGCGAACAGGCCGAGGCGATGGACCTTGATGGCTGCGATGTCTCCAAGCTCGCTGCCAAGCTTTATGAGATCGAGCAGGAACTGATCCCGCAGGGCCTGCACGTGTTCGGTGACGCCGAGAGCGAAGAGGCCCGCATCGACATGCTGGCCGCCAGCGCCCAGGCGCGCGGTGAGATCATCGATCGCGACACCATCGCCAAACTGATTCACGGCCGCATCGTGCCCAACACGCCAGTGCTGCGCGAACTTGCCAATTTGAATGCCGCCCTGTCGGTCAATCACGAGATGAACGGCCTGATCCGGGCGCTCGATGGCCGGTACGTGCCCCCGGTGGCGGGTGGTGACATCCTGCGTGATCCGGAAATCCTGCCGACCGGCCGCAACATCCACGGTTTCGATCCGTTCCGTCTGCCGTCGGCCTATGCCTGCAAGGATGGCACGGCCCAGGCCCAGCGTATCCTTGATCGCGCCCTGGAAGACGCCGGCAAGCTGCCGGAAACCGTTGCCATGGTGCTGTGGGGTACCGATAACCTCAAGAGCGAAGGCGCGCAGGTCGCCCAGGCGATGGCGCTGATGGGTGCCAAGCCGCGCTTTGACAGTTACAACCGCCTTGCTGGTGCCGAACTCATTCCGCTTGAGCAACTCGGCCGTCCGCGGGTGGACGTGCTGGTGACACTGTCGGGCGTGTTCCGCGATCTCTTGCCGCTGCAGACCAAGATGCTCGCCGAAGCCGCGCTTCTGGCATCCGAAGCCGAAGAGCCGCTGGAGCTGAACTTCATTCGCAAGCACAGCCTTTCTTATCTGGAAGAACATGGCTGCGACATGGCCACCGCAAGTTTGCGCGTCTATTCCAACGCCGAAGGCAGCTATGGCGCCAACGTCAACCTGCTGATCGACAGCGGCGGCTGGAGTGATCCCAACGAACTGGCCGATACATACGAGAAGCAGAAGGGCTATGCCTACGGCGTCGATGGCAAGCCCAAGCGTCAGCCCGGCCTGCTCGCCAGTGCACTGAAGACGGTCGATTGCGCCTACCAGAACCTGGAATCGGTTGAGCTGGGGATCACCACGATTGACCAGTACGTCGACACGCTGGGCGGGATCAGCCGTGCCATCACCCGGGCCAAGGGCGGCGAATCGGCGCCGGTCTATATCGGTGACCAGACGCAAGGATCGGGCAAGGTGCGCTCTCTGCAGGAACAGGTTGCGCTTGAAACCCGCACCCGTACCCTCAATCCGGTGTGGATCGAGGCGCAGCTGAAGTACGGCTATGAAGGTGTGCGCCAGGTTGAAGCGGCGGTGACCACCACCACTGGTTGGTCGGCGACCACCGGTCAGGTCGACCCTTGGGTGTATCAGCGCATCAGCGAGACCTATGTGCTCGATGAAACCATGCGCCAGCGCATTGCCGAGATGAACCCGCGCGCTGCGGCCAAGATCGCCAACCGGCTGATCGAAGCGGCGGACCGCAATTTCTGGCAGCCGGATGCCGAGACAATGGCCGCTCTGCAGGCCGCCACCGACGCGATTGAAGACCAACTCGAAGGCGTAGCCCCCGCCGGTTCCCTGGCGGCGTAAGGAGAAGCGCAATGACGCTCATCATCGACAAGACCCGCAAACTGGGCCCCGGCGACGGCGAAGGCAGCGTGCAGGTCGCGCTTGATCCGAGCCAGAAGATCGAGGGCGCCAAGGTTTTCGCCGTTTATGGCAAGGGCGGCATCGGCAAGTCCACCACCTCGTCCAACCTGTCGGCGGCCTTCTCGCTGCTCGGCCAGCGCGTGCTGCAGATCGGTTGCGATCCCAAGCACGACAGCACCTTCACGCTGACCAAGAAACTGATGCCGACGGTGATCGACGTGCTGGAGCAGCATGAGTTTCACCACGAGGAGCTGCGGCCCGAGGATTATATGTTCGAAGGCTTCAACGGCGTGATGTGTGTCGAAGCCGGCGGGCCACCGGCCGGCACCGGCTGCGGCGGTTATGTCGTTGGCCAGACGGTGAAACTGTTGAAGCAGCACCATCTGCTGGAAGACACCGATGTGGTGATCTTCGACGTGCTGGGCGACGTGGTGTGCGGCGGCTTTGCAGCGCCCTTGCAACACGCCGAACGCGCCATCGTGGTGACGGCAAACGATTTCGACAGCATCTTCGCGATGAACCGCATCATGGCCGCCATCCAGGCCAAATCGAAGAACTATGAAGTACGCCTTGCCGGCTGCATCGCCAATCGTTCTGCCAACACCGACGAGATTGACCGGTTCAGCGCAGCCACCGGGATTGATCGGCTGGCGCAATTCCCCGATCTGGATGCCATCCGCCGCAGCCGGCTGAAAAAATGCACCATCTTCGAAATGGAAGATACGCCGGAAATCATCGCTGCCCAGAATGAATACAAGCGCCTTGCTGCGCTGCTCTGGGCCGGCGTGGAGCCGTGCAAGGCCGTGCCGATGAAGGATCGCGAAATCTTTGACTTCCTGGGGTTTGAATGAACGCCCACACGCCGAAGCAGGCTGCCGGCTGGGACGCCAAGCGCGCCAGGCTGGAAACCTATTTTGACCGCACGGCGCTGGATGCCTGGGCGGCGATGACCAGCGATGCGCCGGTGTCGAAAATCCGGGCCACTGTGCGGGCCGGCCGGCAGGAAATGCGGGACACGCTGCTGAGCTGGCTGCCGCAGGACTTGAGCGGTCGCCGTATCCTTGATGCTGGCTGCGGCACCGGCATGCTGGCCATCGAGGTTGCAAGAAGGGGTGGCGACGTGGTGGGCATCGACGTTTCGCCTCAGCTGATCGAAATCGGCAAGGAGCGGCTGCCCGAAGATGTGAAGGGCAAGATTTCGTTGCACGCCGGCGACATGCTCGACGCGGGCTTTGGCGATTTTGATCACATCGTCTCGATGGACGTGCTGATCCATTATGAAAGCGATCAGATCGCCGCTGCCACGGCCAAGCTGGCTGAACGCACCCGCCATTCGATGCTGTTCACCTTCGCGCCCGGCACGCCGCTGCTGCGCACGGCGCGGGCCATCGGCCAGTTCTTTCCCAAGAGCGACCGCTCGCCCAGTATCATCCCGGTGGCCCATGATCTGTTGAAGGCCCGACTTTCGCGCAGTGTGCCGCAGGCCAAGCTGGGCCGCGATCAGCGCATCAGCCGTGGTTTTTACACCAGCCACGCCCAGGAGGTGCTGCTGGGATGAGCTACCTGGGCAAGAGCAGGGCGAAACTTCCTGCCTGGACAACGGCAAATCATTTCATTGCTGTTAGCTTCTGCTCTACCCACGGCCGTGGCCGGCATGCTATGACCCTCTTTCGGGAGTCATTTTCCAACCCGCAGGCGCGGCGGGGTTCGGTTTTCTTGTTTCGCGCCAGTTCGCCGCAGATGGGGCATCTTGTGACGAACAGCATCTTTGAGGGGAGACGCCTCGCATGACGAATGTGCATCTGGTTGGTGGCCTGGATATCGCAGAGCTCACCTTTTTCGCCTTCTTCCTGTTTTTCCTTGGGCTCGTTTGGTATCTGCGCGGCGAAGACCGCCGCGAAGGCTATCCGGTCGAGGATGATCTGACCGGCGCAGCCCATGGCGGCACCGAACCGCTGTTCTTCAAGCCGCCGAAAAGCTTTACGCTGCCGCACGGCCTGGGTGTTGTGACCACGCCGACAGCCAACGATCGCGACGAACTGCCGAGCAATGTGCTGCCGCGGGTTTGGCCGGGTGAACCGCTCGACGTAACTGGGGACAAACTCACCTCCGGTCTTGGCCCGGCCTCGATCGCCCAGCGCGCCGATCGCCCCGATCTCGACATGCACGGCGAGCCGCGCATCGTGCCGCTGCGCATGATCAAGCACCCGGTCGACGTGCACGCCAACGACGTCGATCCGCGTGGCCTGCCGGTTTATGGTCTCGATTCCGGCAAGGCCGGCACGGTCAAGGAACTGTGGATGGACCGCGCCGAATCCTGCCTGCGCTATCTGGAAGTGGATCTGGCTGGCGGCGCTGGCACTGTGTTGATGCCGATCACCATGGCCCGCGTGTCGCGCGGCGGTGTCGTGACCGATGCCATCACTGGCGCGCAGATTGCCGGCGTGCCACGCACCAAGTCGGCCGATCAGGTTACCCTGCTCGAAGAAGAGAAGATCCAGGCCTATTATGGTGCTGGCTATCTGTGGGCGACCCCCGATCGGGCCGAACCGCTGATCTGATCCGGTTCCCGGCAGAACCAGCGGCAAGGCTGTGGGGGGTCTGGGCCGGCACTGGAACGGAAAGACGGAGCTTTTTTTCGTGTCGATGGAATATGAGAACGAGCCAATCCCGGGTCTGCCCGGGCGGCTGCCGCCAGGGGAAACGATCCTGTGGCAGGGCACGCCTGATTGGCGCGGTGTGGCACGTGGTGTTTTCCACACGCGCCTCGTGGCCGTCTGGTTCGTGATTGTTGCCAGCCTGGCCTTCGTGGCCGGCGGCACTGGTGTGGTGGGCGCGGCCACCACCTTGGCAGTTGCCTTGCTTGGCCTGGGCGTGCTGGCGGTGCTGGCAAGGGCGCAGGCGAAATCCACCATCTACACGCTCACCAACAAGCGCGTGGTGCTACGCTTTGGCGTGGCGCTGCCGAAATGCGTGAACGTGCCGCTGTCACTGGTGGGCAAAGCCGATGTCAAGCCGGCCGGCACCGGCATGGTGGATGTCTCGCTCACGCCCACGGTGCGGTTCCCGTTGGCCTATCTGCAGATGTGGCCGCACGTGCGGCCTTGGAAATTCGGTTCGCCGCAGCCGATGTTGCGATCCGTGCCGGAAAACTTCGTGCCGCAGCTCGCCGATGCGCTGGCCAAGGCCGATCCGGACCGCGTTGCGGCAAACACGGATGCTGCGCCGGCCCCAGCCATGGTAGGGGCGGCAGCATGAGTGGTGAATTCACCAACGAACGCTTCCCCAAATCGGCGCTCTATGCCGCCGGTGCCTTGATTGCCATTTCGATCGTTACAGTGGGCAGCATCCGGCTGGGTGTGCTGCCGGCCCCAGAAACCGCGCCGCAATCGCGGGAACGGCGGCAAGTGGCAGTGCAGGTTGCCCGCGAGTTCCGTTTCGAAGACCGCGCTGATGGCGCGTTGCTGGTCACCGATGTGGCGGCCGGCAGATTGGTGTTCATCTTCCCGCCGGGCAGCAACACCGGTTTCATTCGCGGCGTTATGCGCGGTATGATGCGCGAACGTCGCCTGAAGCAGGTTGATCGCGCTGGATCGGTGACCGTGGCGCAATGGGCCGATGGCGCCCTGACGCTAACCGACACCTCCACCGGGCGCATCCTTGAACTGGGAAGTTTTGGCAGCACCAACCGCGCCGCCTTCGCGCAATTGCTTGTCCCCTATCAGCCTGGTGGCAGCGGCGTGCCAGATCAGCCGATCATTCCGAAAGCACCGGTGCAATCTTCGATGCCGTTTTTGGCGGGAGGTGCCTGATGGGCATCTTCACCCGCGATCGTCTTGATACCCAGTGCACGATCGAGATCGAGCACACGTTCGACAACCTGCACGCGCATGTCGAACTGGATGGTGGTATCGAACTGGGGCCGGGTGATCAGGTGAAGGTGCACGGTGCCGCGGTGAAGCTGCCCTTTGGTGAGCGCCTCACCCTGCGCCGCCCGGTAACGGTGTGGAAAGCCACCCCCTTAGGCCGGCTGTGGACCAGGATGAAGGCCCAGTTGGAATTGACCGAACTCTACGAAATCACCTTCAGCTCGGAGAAGTCGTGATGAACGCAATCACCCCCATCAAGGCCGGCGGTGAAATCACCAAGGACGATGCGCTGGCGATTGCGCGCCAGGATACCGTGCTGAGCCCGCGTTTTTACACCACAGATTATGACGCGATGGACAAGATCGACGTATCTGGTGTGCGCGCCGAGTGGGACAGCCTGATCGACGAGATGAACGCCGATCCCAACAAGAAGCATTTCAAGCGCACGCCGGAATTCGACGGCGTGATCGCTGCGATGGATCCGAAACTGAAGCCGGAGTTCATTGATTTCCTGGTCTCGTCGATGACGTCGGAGTTTTCCGGCTGCATCCTGTATGCCGAGATCACCAAGCGCATGAAGAACCCGGATGCCAAGGCGCTGTTCAAGCTCATGGCCCGCGATGAGAGTCGCCATGCGGGTTTCATCAACGACAGCCTGAAGGACGCCGGTATCGGTATCGATCTCGGGTTCCTCACCAAGACCAAGAAATATACCTATTTCCGGCCGAAGTTCATCTTCTACGCCACCTATCTGTCGGAAAAGATTGGCTACGCCCGGTACATCACTATCCACCGCCACTTGGAGGCCCATCCGGAAAAGCGCTTCCACCCGATCTTCAAGTGGTTCCAGGAATGGTGCAACGACGAGTATCGCCACGGTGAGGCCTTTGCGCTGCTGATGCGGTCCGATCCCAAGCTCACCTCTGGTCTCAACGTGCTGTGGATCCGCTTCTTCCTGAACGCGGTCTATGCCACCATGTATGTGCGCGATCATAAGCGGCCGGTGCTGTATAACGCCTTCGGCATCAATCCGACCGAATTCGGTTTCAAGGTCTTCCGCATCACCACCGACATCACCCGCCAGGTTTTCCCGATCGGCGTGCAGAGCGATGCACCGACCTATCGCGCCCTGCTGGAATCCATGCGCGAGACCAGCGACGCTATTGACGCCGCCGTTGCGCAGGGCGGCCTGATGGGCAGCATCAAGCGCGTCGGCCTGTCGCTGAAGGCAGCTGCCACCTTCGCCCGCCTCTATCTCCACCCGGTGGACAAGATGGCGGTCACCCCCAACGTGCGCATGGCGCCGGTCTGGTAAGCGCGGGCGGGTCGTGACCGAGTTTGCACTGCCTTTGCTGTTTGCCACTGTGCTGTGGTTTGTCGCCACTGGCTTCGTGCTGTGGCTGGACAAGCTGCCCAGCCACACGTGGCCGGTAAGCATCACGCTGGCATCAGTCGCGTCGGGCTTTGCCATGGGCGGCATCATTGCCACGGCCGAGGAGACCAGCGCCTGGGCGGCCTATGTCGCCTTCGCCTGTGCGCTGGTGTTGTGGGGCTGGCACGAATTGTCGTTCCTGATGGGCTTTGTCACTGGACCTAACCGCAATCCCTGCCCGCCCGATGCGCGCGGCTGGCGGCGCTTCCGGCTGGCGGCCAGCACCCTGATCTATCATGAAGTGGCGATGTTCGTGTGTCTGCTGGTGATGGCGGCAGCCACCTGGGGCAAGCCGAACCAGACCGCGACGCTGACCTTCCTGCTGCTGTTCGTCATGCGGCTTTCGGCCAAGTTCAATATTTTCGCCGGTGTGCCCCATCTGTCGACCGAGATGATGCCGGATCACATGCGCTATCTGGCCAGCTATTTCCGCATCGCGCCGCCGCGCTGGTTCTTCATCCTGTCGGTGTCGGGCATTGCCGTGCTGGCGGCGTGGCTGGCCGATCTGGCGCTCAGCAGCCGCGGCGGTATTGCCACTGGCTATGCGCTGGCCTTTGCCCTAGTGGCGCTAGCCTTCCTTGAACATGGGTTCCTGGTGGTGCCGTGGCAGGACACGGCAATCTTCCGCTGGGCGATGCCCGAACAGGCGAGACAGCGCCTGCAGAAATCGACTAACGAACCTGTCACAATGTCGGCTCAAACCGACACGAATCCGCTTGCGGTGCGACAAAACGCCGTGCAATGAACGGCGCCGGGAGAAGATGAATGGACTTTGAAGCTCACTTCCAGGCGGCGCTGGACGGCTTGAAAGAACGCGGCAATTACCGCGTGTTTGCCGAATTGCAGCGGCACCAGGGTGATTACCCGCATGCCACCCGCTATCTGGAGGACGGCCGCACCCAGGATGTGACGGTGTGGTGCTCAAACGATTATCTCGGCATGGGCCAGCACCCGGATGTGCTTGCCGCTATGCATGAAGAACTGGACCGGTCGGGCGCCGGCGCTGGCGGCACCCGCAACATCTCCGGCACCATGCACGTGCACCGCCAGCTCGAACTGGAATTGGCGGATCTGCACGGCAAGGAAGATGCGCTGCTGTTCACTTCGGGCTATGTCTCGAACTGGGCGGCGCTGTCCACGCTGGCCTCCAAGATTCCCGGCTGCGTTGTCTTCTCCGACGCGCTGAACCATGCCTCCATGATCGAAGGCATCCGCCACAGCCGCGCCAAGTGCCATGTGTTCAAGCACAATGACGCGGAGGATCTGGACCGGCTGCTGAGCCAGTATGGTCCGGAAGTGCCCAAGCTGGTGGCGTTTGAAAGTGTCTATTCGATGGATGGCGACATCGCGCCCATCAAGGACATTTGCGACGTGGCCAAGAAGCATGGCGCCATGACCTATATCGACGAAGTCCATGCCGTTGGCATGTATGGCCCGCGCGGCGGCGGCGTTGCCGAACGCGAAGGCCTGATGGACGAACTGACCGTGATCGAAGGCACGCTGGCCAAGGCCTATGGTGTCGTTGGTGGCTATATCGCAGCGTCCAAGGCGCTGTGCGATTTCGTGCGCAGCTTCGCCTCAGGTTTCATCTTCACCACGGCGCTGCCCCCGTCGATTGCCGCCGGTGCGCTGGCCTCGGTCAAGCATCTCAAGGAAAGCCCGTTCGAGCGCAAGCGTCAGCAGGAGCGGGTGGCCAAGGTGCGTGCCGCACTGCGCGCCACCGGCATTCCGCAGATCGACAATCCCAGCCACATCATCCCAGTGATGGTGGGCGACGCCAAGAAGGCCAAGATGATCAGCGACTGGCTGATGGAACATCACGGCATCTATGTGCAGCCGATCAATTATCCCACCGTCCCCGTTGGCACCGAACGTCTGCGCATCACGCCCAGCCCTGTGCACAGCGATGACGACATCGAGCAGCTGGTGAAGGCGCTTTCGGATATCTGGGGCCAGTGCGCCCTGCACCGGGTTGAAGCCGCCGCCTGAGGCGCCGCAGCCCGCAAGGATGACAAGGGCCCGGCAGCCAAACTGCCGGGCCCTTTGTGCTTTCAGGCATGGCCTCCGCCCTGTTGCCTGGCGGACACGTCACCAATCTGCAACCTGACTGCAACGCTGTTGTCACCCGATTGGCATCCCGGCGCAATATTCACCTGTCAGGGGCTGGCGAGCAATAGACAACCGGGGAACCCAGATCATGCGCCGTTCGCTCCACCGTTTCGCCCTTCTCGCCAGCGCCGCCCTCGCCGGGCCGGTGTTTGCCCAACCCGTCATTGTCACCGCCGCTGCCGAGGCTGCTGAGGCCGCCGGTGCCGATGCCGTGGTGGAAGATGCCGAGATCGTCGTGTACGGCAAGGGTGAAGTGCGTCAGGTCACCGAGATCAAGGCCGATGACATCAAACTGACCGTTCCGGGCGGCAGCCCGTTTGTCGCCATCCAGAAGCTGCCGGGCGTCAATTTCCAGTCGGCCGATCCGTTCGGCGTCTATGAATGG
>Ga0164294_10000182_pt1 | contig 60386 bp, 65 predicted proteins | sample GEODES005metaG_FD_111479 | JGI IMG/M metagenome (GOLD analysis project Ga0164294, IMG submission 111479) | Oligotrophic lake water microbial communities from Sparkling Lake, Wisconsin, USA - GEODES005 metaG | ecosystem: Environmental > Aquatic > Freshwater > Lake | place: USA: Sparkling Lake... | reverse complement strand
ATTTGATATCGCTGGCCCTGAAGATGGTTTCCCGCCATCTGATCAAAAAGATACTTTTGATTATCTTCGTAAAGAAGATGCCCATTTTACTATCCATGCTGGTGAAGCGTATGGAATCCCGTCAATTTGGGAAGCCATCCAACTCTGCGGAGCCGAAAGGTTAGGTCATGGAGTTCGAATCATTGATGACATTGATTTTTCTGGTCCAGAGCCACAGTTAGGCCGACTAGCATCCTATGTTCGTGATCGTCGTATTCCACTAGAACTGTGCCCTACTTCCAATTTACAGACAGGTGCTGCTGCTAGTTATGCCGAACATCCAATAGGTGTGCTGGCAAAGCTTCGTTTTCGTGTCACTCTTAATACTGATAATCGTTTGATGAGCCAAACCTCTATGTCATTTGAGATGCAAGAGGCGGTCAAGGCATTTAATTGGGATTTTGCAGAGCTACAGCGAGTCACCATTAACGCTATGAAAAGCGCGTTTATCCCATATCCAGAGCGTTTGAAGATCATTGAACAGATCATCAAGCCGGGGTATGCAAAGGTTTCATCTGGTTCATGATTGATTTCAACGATCCAGCCTTCGTATCTGACCCATACCCTGCGCTGAAGGATCTGCGATCTGCTGGAAAACCTGTGTGGCATGAAGGTATGCAGATGTTCTTGGCTGCGCGTCACAATGATGCGAATGATGTTTTTCGCAATAAATCCCTCGGCAGAATTTTCAAGGAGAAGGTTCCAGAGTTTGAATGGGAAATATTCAACTGGCTACACGCTGATTCGATTCTAGATAGCGAACCACCTAAGCACACTCGTCTTCGCTCACTTGTTGCAAAAGCTTTTAACCGTCAAAAGATCGAAGGTATGCGACCAGCCGTTGAGCGCATCACCGACCAGCTGCTCGAGGCTATTGATGAAAAGGTGCGATCAGGCCAAACATTTGATGTGATTGCAGAGTATGCAGAACCATTGCCGGTCAAAATTATTGCCGACCTACTTGGCTTTCCGGAATCTGAAGAACACTTACTTCGACCATGGTCGCAAGCAATTGTGAAGATGTATGAAGTAAATCCAAGTGAACAACACCAAAACGAGGCACAGGTAGCCGCAGGAGAGTTTGCTGATTATGTTCGTGATTTGGCAGAGAGTCGTAAGAAGAGTCCAGGGAAAGATCTCATTTCAGACCTTGCAAGTGTTGAAGAAAATGGCGAGAAATTAAATATGCACGAACTTGTTGCCACCTGCGTGCTGCTGCTCAATGCTGGGCATGAGGCAAGTGTGAACGCTTTTGGTAATGGAATGGTTGCAGTTCTGCAACGTCCAGATCAGGCTGCTTTGCTTCGCGAAAATCCTAGAGCAATTACAGAGACCGCACTTGAAGAGTTCATGCGCTTTGATGCACCACTACATTTGTTTGAACGTACCGCCACAGCAGATACTGATATTGGGGGAGTTCAAATCCTGGAAGGACAAAAGATCGCAGCATTGATTGGTTCTGCAAACCGTGATGAAACAGCGTTTTCTACCCCAGAATCCATGGATTTAACCCGAGATCCAAATCCTCATATTGGTTTTGGTGCAGGTATTCACTTCTGTTTAGGTGCTCCATTGGCTCGACTTGAAATGAGTGTTTCACTGCCTGCGTTATGGGAAAAATACCCAAATATGCAATTAGCAGGTGAAGCGATACGGCGACCTACCTTTGTTTTGCGCGGCTATGAAAGCGTTGCAGTGCAAGCAGATTAAAGACCTATTGGATGCCAAACAGTTTTAGCTTCCATAAAGGCAATGATGCGACCAGGATCTGCTGATTTAAAGGAGTGAATTCGCTTTAAGTTTTCAGCTCCAGCAACTTTGATGTCAGCATGCTTTTTGGATGACAAACCTGAAATATCTAATGCATCGATATCCATGTGAGAAGCCATCCATGGCGCAATCTCATCTTTCTTACCTGTCAAGATATTAACTACACCTGCAGGCAGATCACTTGTTGCAAGTACTTCTGCACATGTCATTGCAGATAATGGCGCTTTTGTGCTTGCTAATACAACGACAGTATTTCCTGAGGTAATAATTGGTGCTATGACATCGATGAGCCCTAGAAGCGAAGGGGTTTCAGGTGCAATTGCAGCAACCACTCCCATGCTTTCAGGAACTGTGAAGTTATAGAATGGTCCAGCAACAGGATTTGTTGAACCAACAAGGGATGAAATTTTATCTGTCCAACCCGCATACCAAACAAGTAGATCAATTGACTCCGTCACTTCTTTGTCGGCTTTTGCTTTTGTTGCACCAGTGATACTGATAATTTCGTCTATAAACTGTCCACGGCGACCTTCGAGCATTTCTGCAATTCGATATAGAATTTGTCCTCGGTTATATGCTGTTGCTTTGTTCCATCCAGCGTGTGCCGCGCGCGCTGCAACAACTGCATCCCGCAAATCCTTACGTGATGCAAGACATGGATTAGCAATAAATACACCCTTGGCATTCTTAACTTCATATGTGCGACCTGATTCAGTGCGTGGGAATGCGCCATTAATAAACAGTTTGTAGGTCTTTTTTACATCGATGCGATTACTCATGGCTAACTCCCTTCAAATATGCAGCCAGGCCGTGGCGACCGCCTTCGCGACCCCACCCCGATTCCTTATATCCACCAAATGGAGAGGTGGGATCAAACTTATTAAAGGTATTGGCCCAGATAACTCCTGCGCGAAGCTGTTGAGATGCCCACAATGTGCGAGATCCCTTTTCACTCCAGATACCAGCTGATAGACCAAATGGGGTGTTATTCGCCTTTTCTATGGCCTCTTGCGGCGTTCTAAATGTTAATACTGACAGTACTGGTCCAAATATCTCTTCACGCGCTATCCGATGAGCCTGAGTTACGCCAGTAAAGATTGTGGGTGGAAACCAGAAACCTTTGCTCGGCAGTTTACATTCTGGGCTCCAACGCTCTGCACCCTCTGAATCTCCGACAGCTGCCAGCTTAAGAATTTTTGCAAGTTGTTCCTTGCTATTGATCGCACCTACATCGGTGTTCTTATCCATTGGATCACCCACACGCAGCTTTTCCATGCGGGACTTTAATTTATGCAAAACCTCTTCGGCTACATTCTCTTGCAGCAATAGCCGTGAGCCAGCACAACAGACATGTCCTTGATTAAAGAAAATACCATTAACAATGCCCTCAACGGTTTCATCAATAGGAGCGTCATCAAAAACAATATTTGCAGCCTTGCCACCAAGCTCTAAAGTCACGCTCTTATTAGTTGGTGCAACAGCGCGAGCAATACTCTTTCCAACTTCAGTTGAACCAGTAAATGCAATCTTGTCGATTCCTGGGTGATTAACAATCATTGCTCCAGTTGTTCCATCACCAGTAATAATATTTACGACACCTGCTGGAAGTTCTGCTTGTTGGCACACTTCTGCAAATAGTAAAGCTGTAAGTGGTGTTGATTCTGCCGGCTTTAATACAACAGTATTTCCTGCAGCAAGTGCAGGTGCGACCTTCCAGGCCAACATCAACAATGGAAAGTTCCACGGGATTATCTGTCCTGCAACACCAAGAGGCTTGGGGGATGTGCCAAGACCTGCAAACTCAAGCTTGTCTGCCCAGCCTGCGTGATAGAAAAAGTGAGCCGCCGCCAATGGAATATCTGTGTCTCGTGATTCACGAATTGGCTTGCCGTTATCGAGTGTTTCTAGCACTGCAAATTCACGTGCACGCTCTTGCATGATTCGAGCTATCCGATACAAATACTTTCCACGCTCTTTGCCAGACATTTTTGACCATGTTGTGACATAGGCTTTTCGAGCTGCCTTCACCGCAGCATCTACATCTGCTTTCCCGGCAAGTGCGATCTGACTTAGTACCTCTTCAGTTGCTGGGTTTATGGTTGGAAAGTGCTTGCTCCCAGAGACGAATTTGCCGCCAATAAAGTGTCCATACTTTGGCTTGATCGTGACAATGGCGCGAGATTCAGGGGCTGGGGCGTATTCGAAAGTCATAGTCGTCTCCATTAATCCATCGTCACATACTGAGGGCTAGTGTAATAACCATCATCCATCTTCATGCGTTGCATCAATAAATCATTGAGCAAAGCACTGGCGCCAATTCGAAAGAGTTTCGGATTGAGCCAATCTGGTCCAACGGTTTCGTTGACCAAAACTAATTGCTTGATTGCATCTTTAGTGTTTCGGATTCCTCCAGCGGGCTTGACTCCAATTCGTACTTGAGTCATCTCATAGAAGTCACGAACCGCTTCAAGCATCACCAACACAACCGGTGGCGTTGCAGCTGGTGCAACTTTTCCCGTCGATGTTTTTATAAAGTCGGCACCTGCCGCCATAGCCAAGAAGGATGCCTTGCGAACATTGTCATAGGTAACCAACTCGCCTGCTTCAAAAATGACCTTTAGGTGAGCCTTGTTTCCGCAGACTTCGCGGATTTGAACAATCTCATTAAATACATCGATGTATCGCCCCGCCAGAAACGCACCGCGGTCGATCACCATGTCGATCTCAGCAGCACCGGCGTTGATGGCATCTTGGGTATCTTGAATTTTGACTTCCATAGAGGCACGACCTGATGGAAAAGCGGTTGAAACCGCTGCTACAGGGACATGCTGGCCACCGATTAAATCTAAGTGTGTGCGAGCGACTGCAACCATGTCGTTATAAACGCAAACAGCGCCAACGCTAGGAACAGATGAATCAGTGGGATCAGGTCTAACAGCTTTTGTGCACAACGCTTTCACTTTACCGGGAGTATCTGCACCTTCAAGTGTTGTTAAGTCCACCATCGTAATTGCGGTATCAATGGCCCAACGCTTAGAAGTTGTCTTAATACTTCTCGTTGCAAGCATTGCTGCACGGGCCTCAGCACCAACCTGATCTACGCCTGAGAGATTACCCAAGTAACTTTTTAGCGATGCGTCGGTACCATCGACTAATCCATAAAAACTCACGATAACAATTCCTTCAGCGGAGCTCGTAGTTGATCTAAAACCACTTGCGCGGAGTTAGAATCTTTATCAATAACCTCAATGTAACACTTCATCTTTGCCTCAGTACCGCTTGGGCGAATGATTATGCGAACCTCACCATCTAGCCAGATTCGTATTCCATCTGTTGGTGGCAATCCATCTGTTGGTGCAGCTAGATCATCGATTGATCGGACTAAACGTCCAGCTATTTCCTGTGGTGGATTGCTCCGTAGCCGACCAAGAATTATGCCAACGTGTGACAAGTCGCTCAGTCGGATCGAGATTTGTTCTGTTGCGTGAAAACCATGACGGGTCCAAATTTCAGCTAATAAATCCAATAAAGTTTTACCTTCAGTTGCAAGATCGGTTGCGATCTGCGCCAATGTTAATGCTGCTGAGATTCCATCTTTATCATTTACAGCCTTTGGATCAACTGCATAACCAAGAGCTTCTTCATATCCATAGGTTAATCCTGGAATCTTTGCGAGCCATTTAAATCCGGTCAGTGTTTCTTTGAAATCAATGGTGTAGTGCGCAGCAATTTTTTTCAGAATTGAGGAGGAAACGATTGAGTTAGCAAAGATCCCTGTAGTGGTTTTTCGAGCGATAGATTCACCGAAAATTGCGCCTAATTCATCGCCCCGGAGCATCCGCCAGCCTGTTACAGGGTCCTTGACTGCAGCAGCGCATCTATCTGCATCGGGATCATTTGCAATTACCAAATCTGCATCACAACTCTTTGCTGTCTCAAGTGCTAAATCAATTGCACCGGGCTCCTCAGGATTAGGAAATGCCACCGTTGGAAAATCAGGATCTGGCGCAGCTTGGGCATCAACCAAGATTGGGGATGCAAACCCCGCTTTGTGAAAAACCCGTTGGATAGTTTCAGTACCAACTCCATGCATTGCGGTGTAGACAATGCGCAAGGAACCTGGATTTTTTGCAAGTAGTGCAGTTTGATTGATGTACTTATCAATTATCTCTTCATTGAGAACTGTCCAAACTTTTCCGCGGGGTTGCTCCTTGAGCGATGCGATTGCATCAATTTTTTGAGCAATAGAAATATCCGTGGGGGAAACGATTTGAGACCCACGGTATTGGATTCCATCGACTGTGCCACCAAGGTAAACCTTGTATCCATTATCTTCAGGTGGATTATGGCTTGCTGTGACCATTATGCCCACATCACAACCCAATTCATTTGTTGCAAAAGCTAAAATTGGAGTTGGAAGTGGTCTTGGTAGTACAAAAACCTTCATTCCAGCACCACTCATGATCTCAGCGGTCTCAAATGTGTAATCTTCTGATCCATACCGAGCATCGCGGCCGATAACCACAGAAGTTAAGTTTCGCTCTTTCATATAGGCAACTAGTCCCGATGCTGTGCGACCAACAACAGCGCGATTCATTCCAGAGGGACCAGGACGAATTGGTCCGCGCAAGCCAGCTGTTCCAAATTGCAAGAAGCCATTAAATGAAGTGCGCAGTTCAGCTTCGTTACTAGTATCCAACCACTGCTGTAATTGGGCAGCCGTAATTGGATCTGGATCATCTGCAATCCATGCTTGTACCTCGGTAACTAGCCCCTGATCCATATGCTTAGCCTAGCCACTCATTTCATTAATTTAACTTGCGGCCAGGTGTATCCAAGTTGGATAAAAGCCTTGCGGATAAATGGCATGGAAATCCCAACAACATTTGTGTAATCACCATGAATCGATGGGATGAAAGGCGAGCTAAAACCATCAAGAGTAAATCCGCCTGCAACATGTAGTGGTTCCTCTGTTGCAACGTAATCTGCAATCTCCTCATCACTCATGTGATCAAAAGTCACGCGAGTAGTTACGCGATCTGAAATTTCAAGATCCTTGACCGTATCGATAACGCAATGTCCTGTGTGTAGCAGTCCAGAGTTGCCTCGGACGCGCTGTGCGCGCTCAATCGCTATATCTGGTGTCCCAGGCTTACCTAGTGATACTCCATCAAACTCGAATGTTGAGTCACAACCAATAATGATCGCCGGATAATCGATCTGTTCACGAACGGTATGAGCTTTTGTAATGGCCAGGGCAATAACCATATCTACAGGCTGCATTGCATTAAAAAAATCAGTTTCTTCATCAACGTGGCTCACAACGATTTTTGGGGACAGTCCTGCAGATTCAAGCAAGCGTCGTCGACTAGTTGATTGTGATGCTAAAACGATAGTCGGCAGGTTAGCGCTCATGTGCCTAGATTACTGGCTCCATGAGCATTTGCTAAACCAAGAGATCGCATTGATCTAGGCTAAGGCTGTGAACAAACCCTTTCCGACAGTCGGAATCATCGGTGCCGGAAATCTTTCACGGATGGCAGTTGCTCCAGCGAATGAATTAGGTATCCGTGTGCTGCTACTTGGAGCTGAACAAAAAGATTTAGCAAGCATTAGAGATTTTGCTTCACAATGTGATGTAATTTCATACGAATCTAAATCAGTTTCACTGAGCATTATCAAATCACTTGAAGCAGAAGGTGTCGTAGTTCGTCCTTCATCTGGTATTTTTGAAACTCACGCTGTGGATAACAATCGGGAATTTGATTTTGAAATATGCGTCATGGTGGCTCGGTCACCACATGGACAAACAACATCGTGGGCTCCAACCCAAGTGATTGAAAGAAACACACATGTCATCACAATTACTCCCGCACCCAGTATTTCTCTAGATTTAAGTGAACGGGCTCAAAAGCTTGCGCTAGAAATTGCATCCCACATTGGTGTCGTCGGGGTAATGACAGTTGAAATCTTTGTTAGCGGCCAAGAGTTGTTGATTAAGCAATTGATTGTCGGTCTAGATGCTTCGGGCAATTGGAGTATTGATGGCTCTGTTACTAGTCAGTTTGAACAACATATACGGGCAATAGTCGATCTTCCTTTGGGCGATCCGTCAATTATGGCCCCATTTGTTGTAACAGGTAACATCATTGCCGGTAAGAAGTTGGATATGTATCGTCCCTATCTGCATTTAATGGCTCGCAATCCTGGGTTAAAGTTTCATCAATACCACAGTGAATTTTCAGAGGGTCAACAGGTTGGGCATATAGCTTGCGCGGGTGAAGATGTAGAGCACTTGATTCATGAAATCGAACATGCATTGGAATATTTCAGCGGCATGATTGATGAATAAGTAATTGAATTAAGCTCTAGCCCGATATTCAATAGCAGGGCAACGATCCATAACTGTTAGTAAACCTGCTTCTTGAGCACGTTTAATGGCTTCATTATCAATCACATCCAACTGTAGCCACACCGCTTTTGCACCAATTGCAATTGCTTCATCTACGATTTTTCCAACAAGTGATGAATTAACAAAACAGTCCACAACATCAACAGACACGGGTATTTGGGCCAAAGTTGCATAACCAACTTGCCCATGAACAACTTCGGCACGTGGGTAGACTGGAATTATCTGGTGTCCCTTATCCTGTAATAACTTTGCGACTCCAAAGGCTGCACGCTCTGGATTGTTACTAAGACCAACTACCGCCCAAGTTTTTAATGCAAGGACTGCATCAATACTCTCCTTGGTATTAATCGCTGCGCCCCAATGCGTGGAACTTCCAGCCAGCTTTTCTCCACAGATCACGATCGAGCATGTTTCGTCCGTCGATAATGATCTTGCCGCGTACGAGGGAAGCAATCGCAGCTGGATCAATCTGGCGGTACTCCTTCCACTCTGTTAGGTGGAGTATTAAATCTGCGCCATTTATTGCATCGTTTATCTGTTCAGCATAGTCAAGAGTAGGAAAACGCTTGCGAGCTGGTTCGATACCTTGTGGATCATGGACAACTACCTTTGCACCTGCTGCATGTAACTGCGCAGCGATGTCTAAAGCAGGGGAGTCACGCACATCATCACTGTCAGGTTTGAAGGTTGCACCTAAAACTGCGATCTTGTACTTAGTCAGATCCTCTGAAAGTTCTCCACGTACAACATCGATTACACGTTGGCGTGCTCGAAGGTTAATAGCATCAATTTCACGCAAGAACTCCAGCGCTTGCTTAGCACCAAGCTCTTCAGCCCGAGCCATGAAGGCACGAATATCTTTTGGAAGACATCCGCCACCAAAGCCGATACCTGCCTGCAAGAAGCGACTGCCGATACGAGGGTCGTAACCTATTGCCTTGGCAAGTACGGTGACATCTCCACCGGCAGCTTCGCATACCTCAGCCATTGCGTTGATAAATGAAATCTTCGTTGCCAAGAATGAGTTTGCTGCAACCTTTACGAGTTCTGATGTTGGTAGATCTGCTCGAACCCACGGTGTTCCTAGTGCAATTACTGGGGCGTAAACCTCTTTTAGAATCTCTTCAGCACGATCATTTACAACGCCAACTACTAAACGGTTTGGGGTCAACGTATCTTCAACTGCAAACCCTTCACGCAGGAACTCAGGGTTCCAGGCAAGATCTGCTTGAGGCGCAATTTTTGCTAACTCTGCGCGCAAGGCTTGGGCTGTTCCAACTGGCACTGTGGACTTACCAACAACAAGTGATCCCTCCTTTAGAAATGGAGCAATCGCAGCAACAGCTGATTTTACATATGTTAGATCTGCAGCCAAGCCATCTTTAACTTGTGGAGTTCCAACACACACAAAGTGAACATCAGCATCTTTAACAGCCGAAAAATCAGTTGTAAAAGTAAGTCGGCCAGTTTTCATCTCTTGCTCAAGAAGAGTGTCTAATCCTGGTTCATAAAATGGAAGTTTTCCGCTTTGTAGCAACGCTACCTTTTCTGGATCTGTATCAACACCAATTACGGTAAAACCAAGTGAGGACATGCATGCAGCGTGGGTGGCTCCTAGATAACCGCAGCCAACAACCGAGAGAGTTAATGTCATGTAGGGGAGTTTACTTCAGAGCACCGCAAGGGTTTTCATCACCGGTACGAGTCTTAAATTTATCGATCAGAGTTGGCTTTGCGCTAGATGAGGCCGAGGGAGAAGGGGTTACCTCGTCAACTAGCGGTAGATCTTCTCGTAAACGATTGAATAGTTCTGGGGCCAATACTCGATCCCATGTAACCACAGAACCTATGCCTGGCACGCGAGCGTTGGTATTACCAAGAGGAATAGTCAACGTGCGTAACTTGCTAGGAGAAAGGTTTTTCATTTGCTTTGCAAGAGTCAATAGGTCACTCTGATTAAGTTCTGAATCTGTCTTAATCGTTGCAATTGCCGCGTTGAAGAATTTAACAAGCTTAATTGGATTAAGCAGAACACCCGTACTTGTAACCTTACGAAGTACTGCCCCCATAAATTGTTGTTGACGTTGCATTCGTCCAAGATCGCCCATTCCATCAAAATCTCGGGTGCGGACATATTTGAGGGATTCAACACCGTCAAGAGTATGAACTCCGGCTGATAAAACTAAGTGGCTACCGGGATCATCAATATCCTTCTTAGTACACACTTCAATTCCACCGAGTGCATCCACCATTCCTGCAAAGCCAGCAAATCCAATCTCAATGTAGTGATCGATACGTACGCCAGATTCGTTTTCAATTGTTTTAATCAATAGTGGCGCGCCACCCCAAGCAAAGGCAGCATTAATTTTTCCTTTTGCGGCAGGAACAATTCTTGTTTTGTCGAGTGAAGAGACATGCTCAGGAATTGTCACTAATGAATCACGAGGAATGGAAATAATTGTTGCCTTATCGCGCGACTTTGATATGTGAACTAGCAGCATGGTGTCTGAACGAGATCCCGCAGCTGTTGCCGTTGAGCCCACTCGCAGCAATTTACGTTGTTCTTTTGTTAATCCTTCACGAGTATCAGATCCCACAAGAAGATAGTTCAGCGCTTTATTTTGCTTTTCAGGGCGAGAATCCAAGGTTCCAAATACATCTATGCGATCGATGGCACCGCTGACCTGACCTAAGCCCAACCAAGAAAACGTGGAGATAAGGACGATACCCAGAGATAGTGAGGTAATAATCCGAATTGCCCGCGTTGATTTCACTGTCAGAGAGTACTTGAGCGATACCGTGTGCGGGTTATGTTGACATCGGCTAATGCGTTATATGGCTCACCGAAGCGAGAGATTTCGGTAATTCTGCCTGTCCTCAATGAGGAGAAGTATCTAGAGGATGCTGTGAGAGCGATCCTTGCTCAGAAGTACGATGGAAAATTGGAAGTGATTCTGGCCATTGGTCCATCACATGATAGGACCCTGGAGATTGCACAACTATTGCAGAGAATTGATCCCCGAGTAGTCATAGTTGAGAATCCAACTGGCAAGACTGCAGCTGGACTCAATCGAGCAATTGCGGTGTCGAAATACTCGATTGTTGTTCGTGTCGATGGACACTCAAACATTCCAGAAGATTACTGCCAATTAATTCAAGAGATTTTAGAAAATACTGGTGCGGTAAATGTTGGTGGAGTAATGGCGGCCGAAGGTCAATCATTATTTGAGCGATCTGTTGCGCGGGCAATGCGAAGTCCACTTGGGGTTGGTGCATCTCGTTTTCATACCGGCGGCGGTGCAGGTGAAGTCGATACTGTCTATCTCGGCGCATTTAGAAAAGAAGCGTTACTTGCTGCAGGTGGCTTTGATGAGAGGTTTACTCGCGCACAGGACTGGGAACTCAACTTCAGATTACGACAAGCTGGAGGAGTCGTCTACTTTGATCCTAGATTAGTTGTGACATATAGACCTCGTTCAACCGTTAAAGCATTAGCAAAGCAATTCTTCGAATATGGTCGTTGGCGTCGGGTTGTGTCACGTCGACACCAAGGCACAATAAATTACAGATATTTAGCACCACCATTTACTGTTGTCACAACATCTGTGTCTTTACTCCTTGGTTGGCTAGTTTCACCAGTTTTATTAATTCCAGCCCTTGTTTATGCTGTCTTTATCCTCATTGCATCTGGTGCAATGGGAAAAAGCATGGGTGAAGTTCTGTGTTTGCCTATTATTTTGCTAACAATGCATATTTCATGGGGGCTTGGATTTCTTACATCGCCTAACTCTCTTGCACCTGCTGTAACCTTGCATCCGTGAGCACGCCACTTCAGGTTTATGAGCCATTTAGGGCTGGGCTGCCAAAACTGGGCCGTTACTGGAAATCCTTATGGGCTAGACGCACCTTCATCAAGGAGTACTCCAAATCCGAACTTCGCGAGCAGCACTTTGACTCCGTATTTGGTCAGTTATGGCTAGTGCTTAATCCATTACTACTATCGGGCGTTTATTTCATTTTGATCGTCATTATTGGTGGAGCAACAGATAGTGCGCGCTATGCACATTTAACTGCAAGCCTTTTTCTTTTTTACTTAGTCTCAAACAGCCTTACTGGTGGCGTCAAATCTGTCACAGCTGGCCAACGCTTAATTCTCAATACCGCCTTTCCTCGCATCATGCTTCCTATTTCTGCGGTAGTAATTGCAATATTTAAGTTTCTACCAACACTCATTGTTTTGGTGGCGGTTAAAGTGGTTCTTGGGTCGCCTTTTACACTTGAAATGTTATGGGCAATTCCGGTGCTGCTTATTACGATATTTCTTGCACTTGCACTGGCAATTGCCATCTCTTGCGTCAATGTGTATTTCCGAGACATCGCAAGCTTCTTGCCTTATTTAACCCGAACACTTTTGTATCTATCTCCTATTCTTTATGAAGCATCTGCGCTTAAGTCAAGTCTTAAATTGATCGAGACATTTAATCCACTTTTCCCAATTTTAGATTCATGGTCCCGTGCAATGGTCCATGGACAGGCCCCACAACTCTCAAGCATGCTTGAAGGTTTAGCGTGGGCAACAGGAATTTTCTTTGTTGGTACTTACTTCTTCTTATCGAGGGAGCGTGAGTTCGCTGTCCGTCTCTAGTTCTCATATAACAAATGAACTCGCGGTTTCAATCCGTGGAGTGGGTCTGACCTACACAACATCTATTGATAAAAAACCAACCCTTAAATCTCGAGTGAAATCTTTGGGTCGTGGAACAAAACAAACACGAATTGTTCGAGCACTTGATGATGTCAATTTAGATGTTCAATTCGGTCATGTATTAGGCGTGATTGGAACAAACGGTGCCGGAAAGTCATCATTAATGAGATGTGTTGCAGGAATCTTGCCTCCATCACAGGGGCGCATCGAGGTATATGGCACCGTTAGTACCTTGCTTGCACTCGGTGTTGGCTTTAACCCGTCAATGTCTGGTCGGGACAATGTATTCCTGGGTGGGTTAGCCGCAGGAATGAGTCGTGAAGAGATTGCCAATAACTTTGAAGAGATCGCTGAATTTTCAGAGTTGGGCGATGCCATCGATGCCCCTATGCGCACATATTCATCCGGTATGTATGCCCGCTTAGCCTTTTCTGTTGCAGCCGTAGTCCGCCCAGATATTTTGATCATTGATGAGGCACTGAGCACCGGTGATGCCAAGTTCAAGGAGAAGAGCCTTAATCGGGTTAAAGAACTTCGAAGTGATGACCGGGCGTTGATATTGGTTAGTCATGCGATGCAAACCCTACGAGATACATGTAACGATGTTGTATGGCTCCATAAAGGAAAGCTTGTTCAGCGAGGTGAACCCAACGTTGTTATTGATGCTTATCAAGAGTTCTTACACCTTGGAAAGAGCGCAGTAATTGATGAGGATTTTTAAGCCATTAGTTTTGGCCATTTCAGTTGCGCTGATTTTGCCGCCACAATCATCTGCAATAGATATTCCCTCTTCATTTAAATTTCTTGGTGCTGGATACGGCCATGGGGTTGGAATGAGCCAAATGGGAGCACGTGCAAAAGCTTTAGCTGGTGAAACAGCAACGGCAATTCTCTCTTATTACTACAAAGATATAGACATCCAACCTTTAGATGATACGAAAGTGTTGCGTGTAAATTTAGGTCATTTATTAACGACTGCAAAGATGACAACCACAACTACCGGTGCAGTAATGCAGATTTATAGTGGCGACATAGGTGATGCACAAGATGTTCAACCAATTGCCGTTGTCCCAGTAAAGAGCTCACTGAGTTTTTCAATTCTTGGATCAACAGTGTTGCCAAGTGTTGTGACAGGTAAAAACACCCTCAGCCTTGCTCGTAATCGAATCTTTACTGTGCGTTGGAGCGGGACTCGGTACATGCCAGGTGCAGAAGGTGTCATTTCCTTAACGCACACCAACACCACAAAAAAATATCGATATGGTCAGATGCAGTTTAAAGCTGTTAAAGCAGCTGCACTTGGGTATCGAATCGAAGTCACAAATTCTGTGCGACTAGCTGATGAATACTTGTGGGGAGTAAGTGAAGTACCATCATCGTGGCCAGAATCAGCGTTGCAAGCACAAGCAATCGCCTCTAGAACCTATGCGATGAGCAAAGCCGGAATCTATCGAGCAAGCTGTGATTGTGACTTATATGGTGAGATTTCAGATCAAACATTCTCAGGGTATGCAAAGGAAACAGAGAAAGGGTGGGGACAATTGTGGAAAGCAGCTGTCACAAACACCGCTGGATTGGCAATTACACAAGACAGTAAACCAATTACCGCCTACTTCGGAAGTTCAACAGGAGGCTTAACGGAAACCTCACTTAACGCGTGGGGGACTGAGAAGAAATTTACGCACTCTGTTTTAGATACTTCAAGCCTTGACCCAGTGCTTAATCCGCGTTTTTATCAATGGAATCACACAGTTACCCAGGCATCAGTAGCAGCAGCATTCGCGTTGCCTGATGTGGTCACTTTAGAAGTTGTAATGAAAAATACGACCGGGACAGTTGCAACAATTAAGGCAACATCTAGCACTGGGATCCAAAAGAGTTTGCGCGGTGAAACCTTTAGAAGTCGAACTAAAATTCCTTCTGCCTATTTTGATTTAGTTGGCATGTAAAACGCTATTGAGTCCGCCCCAGGTCCCAGTGCGTAAAACAACTTCAAGTGCACCATCTAGTGAGTTTCGTCGGAACAAGATATTACTCGCACCAGAAAGAGTTCCTGCTTTAACTACTTCTCCATCAGGAAGTCTCACTTTGCTTGCGGCAGTAATATAAGTTCCAGCTTCAATAACGCAGTTATCTCCTAATGAGATTCCAAGTCCAGAGTTTGCGCCTAGCAAACACTTTTGTCCAATAGAAATAACTTCTTTTCCACCACCGCTGAGAGTTCCCATAATTGATGCGCCACCACCAACATCAGTGCCATCGCCAACAACAACACCAGCAGAGATGCGCCCTTCGACCATTGAAGTTCCAAGTGTTCCGGCGTTGAAGTTAACGAATCCTTCATGCATAACCGTTGTTCCAGGGGAAAGATATGCGCCTAAACGAACCCGATCTGCATCGGCAATTCTTACTCCGCTTGGAACTACGTAATCAACCATGCGTGGGAATTTGTCGATGCTAAAAACACTGACATGTCCATGTGCGGCCTTGAGGCGTGCGCGAGTAACTTCAAACCCTTCAACAGCGCATGGGCCAACAGAAGTCCACACAACATTGCTCAGCAATCCAAAGATGCCATCAAGTGAAACACCATGTGGCTTAACCAGTCGGTGTGATAACAAATGTAAGCGTAAATAAGCATCAGTTGCATTTGCTGGGGCTTTTGTAATATCAATTTCGATACTTACTACTTCACGTGTCACACCACGTGCTGAATCAGAACCAGATAACGCGGTCAGCTCTGTTGGCACTGAACCAGTTAGTGCCGAAAGCGATGGAGACGGGAACCAAACATCCAAGGTCGATCCATTGGACATTGTTGCGATTCCGTGGCCAGATGCAAGAGTCGTCATGTCCTAAGCCTAGCCTCTATTGTTAGCAGCATGCGTATTGCCGTCTTTTGCTCATCGTCGCCAACGATTGATAACAAGTATGTAGAGCTCGCCTATGAACTGGGCCAGGGAATTGCAGCAACATCCAACGAGTTAGTAACAGGTGGCGGCCATATCTCCATGATGGGTGCGGTCTCCCGTGGTGCTCGTGACAGGGGTGGAAAGACTGTAGGTGTTATTCCACAGGCACTTGTTGATATTGAATTTGCAGATCATGACAACGACGAACTACATGTCGTTGAAACAATGGGACAGCGCAAACACATGATCACAGATATTTCAGATGCATTTATCACATTACCTGGAGGCGCTGGAACTCTAGAAGAGTTCTTTGAAATATGGGTTGGGCACTACCTAAAGTTTCATACAAAGCCAGTTGTCATATTAGATCCATTCGGAATCTATGCACCATTACACGAACTGATAGTTCATCTGGAAGAAGAAAAATTCATTAAGCCAGGCATGCGTGAAATTGTTCAGTGGACTACAAATGTGCAGGATGCGTTGAAGGCGTGTGGTGCATGAGAAGCAATCACATTGCAATGAGTGTAGTTATCGCCGCCCCTATCGAGAAAGTCTGGGCATCCCTTGCAGATTGGGAATCACAGGGAGAATGGATGTTGCAAACCAAAGTGGATGTAACCTCCCAAATTCGCGAAGGTGTCGGAACAACAATTGCAGCATTTACTGGAATCGGAAAAATTGGAGTAATGGATCATATGGTGGTTACATCCTGGCAACCTCCAACGATTTGCGATGTTTTACATACTGGAAAAATCATCAAAGGCACAGGCAGATTTGAATTAACTGCTATTGATTCAATGACAACTCGATTTGATTGGTCCGAGGAGATCGTGGCTCGGCGAGCGCTGTTCCTTCTTATCGCGCCAGGTTTATACGTGGGCGTGCGCATCTCACTTGCCAACCTTGGGCGCCATTTGCGACATAGGAAGTGACGGGAAAGAAGTAAACTAAGCCAATGGGCAAGCAATCACAGACTTTGGCTGATGCCCTTGCCTCGCTACCTGAAGAGGAACGAATTATCTTGACGATGCACTATCTCAAATCTATGTCAACGGCCCAGATCGCTTCATTGCTGGGTGTACCAGAACGCTCTGTTGATGTGATTATTAAGCAAGGTAAGGCCAGATTGAGCGCAATGCTGGGCATATAAGCGCCAAACTTCGATTTCACACAACGGTGCATTGTGGGAGATACTTACCCCCTTGCTTCAAAGACAGTCATTCAACCTATTAGAGGAGTCCCCATATGGCAGCCATGAAACCCCGCACTGGTGATGGTCCTATGGAGGTTACAAAGGAAGCTCGCTCATTGGTCATGCGAATCCCTCTAGAAGGTGGCGGACGTCTGGTTGTTGAAATGAACGCAGAAGAGGCAAACAACCTCAGCGCTGCATTGCATGCCGCAGTCGCACTAGTTAAGAAGTAAATCCTTTTCCAAGGCACTAGCCTTACCAATCATGTCAGCACTGCCAATCCACGCCCCGCTTGATATCAAAGCGGCTACATCGGCTGATTCAATCGCACTTGGATACATAAAAAATAGGGATGGCGCCTTTGAATTCGTTGGCACAGTAGTCACAGATATTGAAAAATTCTTTGGACTCAACCTTGTTGATGAATTGAGCTTTTTTGGACCAACAGCCAAAGCGGGCGAACTTTTTGAGATTCCTGTTAGTGCACCTGATTCAGTAACCGATCGAATCTTTTTAGTTGCAGTTGGAGATCAAAGCGGTGCTGCTCTTCGCGCCGCAGGTGCATCAGTTGGACGCAAAGTTCGCGGGAAAGAGTTGAGCGTTTACTCTGTATGTGCGATAAAAGAAGTAAAAACACATGCGATTTCAATGGCCCTTGGTGCCTGGGTTTGGAATTTGAAGACAGACAATAAAAAAGAAGAGCCATTGTTGTTAATTGGTTGCAAAGATAAGAGCGTTATAGAAGATGCGTCAGCGATAGCAGAGGCAATCTGTCGCGCTCGCGATCTAATACACACTCCCGCAAACATTAAGACGCCAGCATGGATGGGTAAGCAGGCAGAGTTGTATGCAAAGGGGACAGGCTTAAAGGTTAAAATCTTTGCAGGTTCAGAGCTCAAAGAGTTTGGTGGTCTGCGAGCAGTTGGCGGTTCATCTCCAAAACCTGGTCCACGAATGATTGAGATCTCTTATCGACCAAAATCTGCGAAAAAGTCAGTCAATGCTTTGCCCCACATTGTGTTGGTTGGTAAAGGAATCACATTTGATACTGGTGGGGTTTCACTAAAGCGTCCCTATGACACCATGATGGCAATGAAGAGTGATATGGCAGGATCTGCTGCAATTCTTGGCACACTCACCGCACTTGAACATTTGCAACCGCGTGTCCGAGTTACTGCACTGATGATGATGGCTGAAAATGCTATCTCTGCAACAGCGCAGCGCCCCAGCGATGTAATAAAGCATTATGGGGGAACGACTGTAGAAGTTATCAATACAGATGCTGAAGGCCGCTTAGTTTTAGCAGATGGACTTGCCTATGCAGATGTTAATTGTGATCCAGATTATTTAGTTGATATTGCAACATTGACGGGAGCGGCAACTCTTGGTTTGGGTCGCCAATATGCAGCGATGTATACCAGGGATAACGCCCTTGCTACTCAACTCTCAAAGGCTGGCGAAATATCAGGTGATCGTGTTTGGCACATGCCACTAGTTGATGATTACAAAGATTCATTAGGTAGTGACATTGCAGATTTTAATCACAACGCTAGTAAAGGAAATTACTCTGCAGGTTCTGTTACCGCAGCCTTGTTCCTAGAGAACTTTGTTGGTTCCCGTCGTTGGGTTCATTTAGATATTGCTGGTACTGCCCGCAGCGAAGTTGATGCAGGTGAGAATTCAAAGGGTGGCACAGGATTTGGTGTTCGCTTGTTAACAGAATGGATCACCTCACTTTCATGAAAATTGATCCCAACACATTTGCCGAAGGATTTATCCCGGAGGATCACTTCAAGTCACAGGCTCGTGCACGAGGCGTCGAGCTCGGTACGACAGATACAACTGCAGGTGCTGGTGCATTTTTAAAGTACTTAGCTTTCACATTGAAAGCACAATCTGTTGTTGAAGTCGGAACTGGATCAGGCGTTGGAGCCTTATGGCTACTTGATGGAATGTTAGAAAGTGGAACATTGACATCTATTGATGACGAGATGGAGCACACTCAGATTGCAAAAATAGCATTTTCTGAGGCAGATATAGCTCAGGGCCGATATCGCCTAATCACTAACTCTGTCGTTGATGTCATTTCAAAGTTAACTGATCGTGCCTATGACTTAGTAGTTTTGCGCCATAATCCCGAAGATCTTAGTTATGTCATTAATGAAGCACATCGCATATTACGAAGTGGTGGAGCGTTAGTTATTGATAATTATTTTGGTGGGGGCAAGGTCAGCGATGCCACTCAGCGAGATCCAAAGACTGTTGCTTTGCGAGATGCTGGGAAAATTATTAAAAACGACACAGAGCAATGGGTGAGTTCCTTGATTCCAGTAGGCGATGGCTTACTAATTGCGACGAAGGTGTAAAGATAGAGTCATGATTTTTCCACGAAAAAACAAAGTCCAAGCCGCCCCAGCGGCGTGGTGGCAGGCCCCTGTACCTTCAAAGAGTTCAAAGGGCACGGCCGTTTTAATCGCAGTGCTTGCCGGAGGATTTGGTGGATTCTTGGGAGTTAACGCAGCGGGTAGTTCTCTTTTTCACAGTGTTAATTTTGTGTCATCAACAAGTACGATTGAGCGGGCTCCTGATTCTGTTGCAGGAATTGCGCAAAGAGTTTTACCATCAGTAGTCTCGATTAGTACTCGTACTACCAATGGCGTTGAAACCGGCTCTGGATTTGTTTTTGATAGTAACGGTTATATCTTGACTAATAACCGTGTCATTAGTGATGCCGCGATAAGTGGTGGCAGCATTCAAGTCTCGCTCAATGATGGCACAACGTATTCAGGAAAAGTTATCGGTCGAGATGCATCATTTGACTTAGCTGTTCTAAAAATTACTGCAAGTGGCTTAAAGGCATTGCAGTTTGGAGATAGCGACAAAGTACAAGTTGGAGATGCGGTAATTGCAATTGGCTCACCCCTGGGCCTTTCAGGAACTGTTACGACAGGAATTATTAGCGCAAAGGATCGTGCTGTCACTGTCGGAGATTCAACAACAGAGAGTTCATTCATTAACGCGCTACAGACCGATGCGGCAATTAATCCAGGAAATTCAGGTGGGCCACTTGTAGATTCAACCGGGGCTGTAATTGGCATCAACTCGGCAATTGCTTCACTTGGTTCAAATTTGCAGACCGGATCGATTGGATTAGGTTTTGCTATTCCTATAAATCAAGCGCGTAAAACTGCAGATCAATTGATAAAGACTGGCGTTGCCATATATCCAGTTATTGGAGTTTCATTGAACATGAATTACATCGGGCAAGGGGCACAAATCTCTACCTCTGGCACCGGAGTCATGGCCGGAAGTCCTGCACAAAAAGCTGGGCTTCAAGCCGGTGATGTCATTGTTGAGTTTGAAGGAAAGAGCATTAATTTACCCGAGGAGTTAATCGTTTCAGTTCGCTCCAAAAATGTTGGGGATCAAGTAACCCTTGTTTTTCTACGTGATACCGTCAAGAAGTCGGTCACATTGACTCTGATCGCAGCCAAGAAGTAATTGCCGTAGGCTAGCGCCATGTTCTTTGACATCGGTGCGGGCGAGGTTTTAGGCCTTGCAATTTTGGGCATGATGTTGGTTGGTCCTGATCGCCTTCCAAAGGTAGCTGCCGAAGCTGCGCAATGGGTTAAGAAAATTCGTGGGCTAGCAACAACAGCCACGGCGGAATTACGCGAAAATCTTGGACCTGGGTTTGAAGATTTGCAACCTAGAGATTTAAATCCGAAAGCTTTTGTTAGAAAGCAAGTTGCAGATCTGTTGGATGAAGGAAATCCTAAGAGTAAATCTAATCGTCCAGATGCAATGATTGATCCAGACTTATTATGAGTTTACTTGATCAGGTTTCTCAAGCGCTAACTAAGGTTCAAGATCCAGAACTTCGTCATCCCATTACCGACTTAGGAATGGTTGATGATCTACAGGAAAAAGATGGCGCTATTACCATCAAAGTTTTACTCACCATCTCTGCCTGTCCAATGCAAGATCGATTACGAGACGATGTTACCAATGCAATTACCGCGGTGGCGGGTGTTACATCGGTTGATTTATCTTTCGGAGTGATGACTGAAGAACAACGCAATAATGTGAAAAAGGTTGTTCGCGGTGGACGAGAGAAATTTATTCCCTTCGCACAGCCTGATTCACTTACACGTGTGATTGGAATTGCATCAGGTAAAGGTGGAGTCGGAAAATCCTCTGTAACAGCAAACCTTGCAGTAGCTGCAGCAAAAAGAGGATTAAGCGTTGGGATCCTGGATGCTGATGTTTACGGCCACTCAATTCCACGTTTGATGGGTTTGATGGGGCAACGACCAACAGCCATTGATCAGATGTTTATCCCGCTTGAATCATTTGGGGTTAAAACGGTTTCAATGGAGATGTTTAAGCCCGAGCGTTCAGATCCTGTTGCATATCGAGGTCCCTTACTTCACCGAGTGCTAGAGCAGCTCCTTTCAGATGCGTACTGGGGCGATCTTGATCTTCTATTGATCGATCTCCCACCCGGAACCGGTGATCTTGCGATCTCATTAGGACAGTTAATTCCAACTTCAGAAGTTGTTGTTGTCACAACCCCTCAAATTGCAGCAGCTGAAGTGGCAGAACGAGCAGGACGCATTGCTCATCAAATCCATCAGCATGTTATTGGTGTCATTGAAAATATGTCTGAATTTCCCTGTCCATCATGCGCAGAGCCAATGTCATTATTTGGTGAAGGTGGAGGAGAAGAGACGGCGCGACGCCTCTCACAATTAGTTGGTAGTGATGTTCCATTGCTAGGAAAGATTCCTTTTAGTCCAGCCATACGCACAGGCGGAGATAATGGTGCTCCGGTTGTTGAAGCAGATCCAAACTCGGTATCGGCTATTGCGATAACAGAGATTGCTGACAAACTCTTGAAGCGGAGCAAGTCTTTACTAGGAGTCCGACTCGGTATCTCTACGTAACTCTTTTGTAATCTCTTCTACTAAGTCATCCATTTCACTGCGCATGAAGTCACGTGTTGCAACCTCACCTAATGAATTGCGCAGTGCTGCCAGTTCTCTCGTCAAGTACTCGGTATCTGCAATAGATCGTTCATTTTGCGCGCGATCCTCATTGAGTTGAATCCGATCACGGTCGGCTTGACGATTTTGCGCCAGAAGAATTAGTGGCGCCGCATATGAAGCTTGCAAGGAGAGAATAAGTGTTAAGAAAATAAAAGGGTAGTCATCAAAGCGAAGATCAACAGGTGCGGTGGTATTCCACAAAACCCAGCACAATACAAAGACGGTCATATAGACAAGGAAGCGAGCAGTACCCAAGAAGCGCGCAAAACGTTCTGACAAACGACCAAATGCTTCTGGATCATAGTTGGGGCGAAGGGAACGTCTGGTCTCGCGGGGAGTATCTAATCCATTGTTACGTGCCATGTCTTGACCCCCTTACAAAGTTTCTGTTTTAAATGTGACTGGTGAATTTTCGCGGTGATCATGGCGCCAGTTTTCTGGCAACAAGTGATCGAGCACATCATCAACTGTTACAGCGCCCAACAAGCGCTCATTGGAATCTACTACTGGAAGAGAGAGCATGTTATAGCTGGCTAAATACGAGGAAACTTCATGTAATGAAGCATCAGGGTTAACACCCTTTGAATCAGTATCAACGATTGATCCGAGTAATGTTGCAGGAGGTTCGCGTAGCAATCGTTGGTAATGAACCACTCCAATAAAGCGCCCGGTTGGGGTTTCAGTGGGTTGGCGACAGATATAGATTTGCGAAGCAAGCGCCGGCGAAATTTCTTTTTGTCGCACGGCTGCCAATGCGTCAGCAACTGTTGAGTCGGCGGTTAGCACTATTGGCTCAGTCGTCATCATTCCGCCGGCGGAGTAATCCTCGTAGTTCATGAGTCGTAATACATCTTCGGCATCTTCTGGTTCCATTAAATTTAACAGTGCATTAGCTCGTTCTTCACCGATTTCACGAAGTAGATCTGCAGCATCATCTGGATCCATCTCACCTAAAACATCAGCAGCGCGTTCACCCTCTAATTCGGCCAAAAGTTCAACTCGATCTGATTCATCCATTTCTTCCAATACATCTGCAAGGCGCTCATCATCAAGTGCGCTTGCAACTTCAATACGTCGCTTTGGTGCTAAATCTTGAAGCACAGCCGCAAGGTCAGCTGCACGAAGATTAGCCAAGGTAGACATTAAGTTTGCTACACCTTGATTTTGTTCAGTGCTGGCAAAGCCCGTTACCTCTTCCCACGCAACTGTTGAAGTTGCACCTTTTCTACGCAAACCAGCACCACGGCGCATAATATGAACACGATTGATAAACCAATCACCCGTGCGAGTTTCTTCCATACCCATGTCTTCTACGACCACAGCTTCGCCAGATTCAATTAAGGTAATTGAGCGATCTAGCATTTCACCAAGAACTAATACCTCACCTGGACGTGTTTCAAAGCGGCGCATGTTTACTAGTCCGGTAATAACAACTGCGCCACTTTCTATAGAAGTCACGCGAGTGATCGGAACAAAAACACGACGACGCAAAGGGACTTCCACAACTAAACCTAGAATTCGAGGAGGTTGATTGGTAGAACGAAGGGTCGCGACAGCATCTCGCACCTTTCCTACTGGATCACCATTGGGGTCAAAGACCGCGGTACCTGCAAGACGGGCGAGAAATACTCGGTTTAGGAGATTGCCGCTCATGAGATAAGGGTACCTTTCTCTTATGAGCACAGGCGAACGCATTAACCATCACACGGCGATGCCTGCACGTCCAGATCTAATTCGATTAGGTCTAGGAATTATTGGAATCGGAACTTCTGGGCCATTAATCGCGATGAGCACAATGCCTGTCCTCACCTTGATTTTCTGGCGAAATCTGGGGGGATCGCTAGTTACTGTGCCCTTTGCACTCCGCCATCAGCGTGACAAGACTGGCGTGAGATGGGCAATAACTGCCGGTGTTGTATTAGCACTTCACTTTGTCGGATTCTTCCTAGCAATGAGAATGACAACAGTTGCAGCAGGAACAGCATTAGTGGCTTTGCAACCAATATTTGCGGCTCTGTTTGTGAAGCTTTCAGGTGGTCATATTCCATCTAAAGCATGGCTCGGGATGATCGTTAGTTTCGCAGGTGTATTACTAGTTGTGGGCGTAGATCTTCAAATTTCATTCACCTCATTTTTAGGTGACTTGGCTGCTCTCATTTCTGCAGCACTTGCAGCTGCCTACATGATTGCTGGTTCCAAAGCACAAAGAACTCTAGAGACGACAACCTACACAACCATTTGTTATTTCATATGTTCGATGACAGCGCTACCCATGGCATTAATTGCTGGCAATGAACTATTTTCATTTAGCGCAAAAGAGTGGTGGATTCTTGTAGGACTAATTCTTGGAGCACAACTGCTGGGGCATTCAATGTTTAACTCGGCACTAAAGAGAGTTTCACCTGCGGTAGTTTCTTTAATTGTATTTTTTGAAGTTCCAGTCAGTGCTGTTCTTGCAGTTTGGTGGTTGGATCAAACTCCTCCGGCTGGAATTATCCCAGGAATTGCACTAATTTTGATTGGGTGCGTTTTAGTTGTAACCAGGACTCGGGGTGTGAAAAATGATTGATCTTCATACACACACAACATGTAGTGATGGCACAGATACCCCACATCAATTAGTAAACAAGGCAATTGTTCAAGGTTTAGAGGTATTAGGAATTGCAGATCACGACACAACTTCAGGATGGCAAGAAGCAACACAGGCAGTACGCGGAACGCTGAAGTTAGCTTTAGGTGCCGAGATTTCATGTTTAACGACAGATGGCATCAGTGTTCACATGCTGGGAATGCTTTTTGATCCACTGCACCAAGAGATGCAGACCGTGTTAGAAGAAACGCGTGATGGACGTTTGCCGCGAATGCGCAAAATGATTGAAAAAATGCGTGCCGAAGGTATGGATATTTCAATAGAAGATGTTGAAAATGCCATGCCTGTCGGGGCAACAATGGGACGTCCGCATTTGGCTGATGCCTTAGTAGTAAAGAAAATCGTTAAATCAAGAGATGAAGCCTTTACGGAGTTGCTCCACAATGATTCACGTTTCTATGTTTCACATGCTGCCCCAACACCACTTGAGGCGGTGGACCTAATTCGTCGTGCCGGGGGAGTAGCTGTAATTGCACATCCTTTTGCCTCACATCGTGGGCAAATCCTGGGCTCCGATGATTTCACAGATTTAGTTACTGCGGGCTTAAACGGAATCGAAGTAGATCATCGAGACCAAAACCCCGATGAACGAGCAATGCTACGCGTGATCGCTCGTGATTTGGATCTAGTTATTACTGGCAGTAGTGATTATCACGGAACTGGAAAACTTAACTCATTAGCTGAAAACCACACTAGTAGGGAACAATGGGAAAAGTTGGAATCGCAAGCAGATGCTCGAAGGGTTGTTAACGCATGAAAAATATAAGCGCATTGACTTTTGCAGTTCAATCTTTTGTCACTCTTTTTGTGATCATGGATCCGCCAGGTGCGACCCCTATTTTCTTAGGATTAGTTGCTGATAAATCTGCACGCGTGCGCCGAATCTTGGCTATCCAAGCTGCAGGTGTTTCGTTATTAGTGATTTCAATATTCGCACTCTTTGGTCGAGCCATTTTGAATTACTTGAATATCTCGATGGAGGCCTTACAAGCAGCAGGAGCCTTACTGTTGTTATTGGTTGCACTAGAGCTTTTAACAGGAAATGCAAAAGATCACGGTGATGATGGAAATTCAAATGTTGCTTTGGTTCCACTGGGTACGCCACTGTTGGCTGGGCCTGGTGCGATCGTTGCAACGATGATCTTCGTCCAGCAAGTAGACACGACCGCCATGGCTTTTGGCTTAGTAGCAGCGGTTATTGCTGTTCACGTAGCAATCGCCGCGGTCCTCATGGCATCAACCACAATTTTAAATGTCATCAAGGAATCAGGTGTGACTTTAGTTGCTCGTATTGCAGGTTTATTACTGGCAGCTATTGCAGTTCAAATGCTTGTTGATGCAATACGTGTATTTGTTGCTGCCTAACTCTCTTTAAACTTTTTTGTGCGGGTTCGAGTGCGATCGGTGCGAACCGGTGCACTCTCTTGCTTAGCACGTGGTGTGCGAGACTCCTTAACTTCAGCCTTCACAGCAGGCTTAGCCTTAACCAATCGTCCCGTTGAACCCACAGGAATGTTTAGAGTCTCATATAAGTGTTCAGATGAAGAGTATGTTTCTTCAGGTTCAGCAAGTCCAAGTTCAAGAGTCTGATTAATCATCTTCCAACGAGCTAGTTCATCCCAATCTACAAATGTCACAGCAATACCATGAGCACCAGCACGAGCTGTGCGGCCAATACGGTGAACATAAGTTTTTTCATCTTCTGGACATTGATAGTTAATAACATGTGTGATTCCATCAATATCAATACCGCGCGCTGCAACATCAGTTGCAACGAGCACATCTGATTTACCTGCCTTGAAGTCACCGAGTGCTTTTTCACGCGCACTTTGCCCTAGATCACCGTGGATGGGTGCAGCCTTAAAACCACGTTCGATCAAATCTTCAGCAGTTTTTTGTGCTGTGCGCTTTGTGCGGCAGAAAACCATTGTTGGTCCGCGACCTTCGGCTTGCAATATGCGCGCCAGCATTTCAATTTTATCCATAGCGTGCGCGCGCAAAACATGTTGCTTGATGCGTGTTACGACAGCACCCTCATCTTCACTATCTTGAGTTCGAATATGAATAGGTTGATTCATGAAACGGCGAGCAAGAGCGATGATGTCCCCGGGCATGGTTGCTGAAAACAGCATTGTTTGAGTGCGATTCGGTGTGTTTGCAAGGATTTTTTCAACATCGGGTAAGAAACCAAGATCTAACATCTCATCTGCTTCATCGAGAACTAAACGTGATACCTCTTTTAGCTTTAATTGTCCTTGGCGAGATAGATCCAGAAGCCGTCCAGGGGTGCCGACAACAATTTCAACACCTGCATGTAATGCCTCAATTTGTGGTTCAAATGCACGCCCACCATACACAGCAAGTGTGCGAATCCCACGATTTGTGGCTAACTCTTCAATGTCACGTGTTACCTGAGTACATAACTCTCGAGTTGGAACAACGATTAATACTTGAGGCAAACCCTTATTTGCAAACTCTGCCCACTCAGGATCATGCGGCGCAATAACCCGCTCAATAACAGGAATACCAAATGCAAGGGTTTTTCCGGTTCCAGTCTTTGCTTGTCCGATTACATCGCCATCTGCAAGGGCGATAGGTAGAACCATTTCTTGAATGGCAAATGGTGCTAAGAACCCATGAGCATGAAGTGCCTCAATAGTTTCTCTGCGCAGGGGCAGTTCTGCAAATGTTGGTGACATATTTATTCAATCCTATCGGTATTAATTGCGCGGAAAACCTGAAATGCCTCGCCACATAAGGTTGTGAACTAATTCAACAGCCTCTTCTCGGCTCAACTTGCTATCTCGTTCGAGCCAGTGACGAGCAGTTACTTGCGCATAACCAATCATTCCAACACCCAAAAGCATTGATGCCTCTTTTGGTAGGCCAGTATCTATTGCAATCACAGCACTTGCTGCTGCTGCGCAGTCATAAGTCATACGATTAAGACGTTCACGAACCTGTGGTTCAACACTCATATCGCTTTCAAAAAGCAGCCGGAATGCTTCGCCTTCCTTCTCGATAAATGCAAAGTAAGCATCAACGGTTGCATGCACGCGATCTTTATTATCAACAGTTGATGCAATTGCTTTTTGAATCTCAAAAACCAAAGAATCAATGTGGACATCTAGAACGGCTAGATAAAGATCCAATTTCGATGGAAAGTGCTGATACAAAACCGGCTTTGAAACATTTGCGCGATCTGCAATCTCATCCATTGCAGCAGAGTGGTAGCCAGCAACGGTGAAAACCTCAAGTGCTGCTGAAAGCAACAAAGCTCTGCGCTCGTCGCGAGGCAAGCGCGTCTTGTTGGTTGTGTCTAGGTTACTCATTGGCGTAATCGTACGGCAGAATTACCATTCATGAACCGCTCCTATGAAGGATTCCGCATCCTGCTCGTACATGCACATCCTGATGATGAAACCATCAACAATGGAGCAACTATGGCCTTATATGCCGATCGTGGGGCTCACGTGACCCTTGTTACCTGTACGCGTGGCGAAGAAGGTGAAGTACTAGTTCCTGGGCTCTCACATCTAGCTAGTTCTGAAAAAGACTTATTAGGTCATCATCGTGAAACCGAATTAGCAAATGCTATGAAAGTGCTCGGTATTACCGACTTTCGTTTTCTTGGTGCACCCACAACACAATTTCGAGATAGCGGAATGATGGGTACTGATTCAAATGAACGTCCTGACGTATTCTGGCAAGCAGATTTAGATACAGCAGCCACAATTCTTGTGGATGTAATTGAAGAAGTTAAACCACATATTTTAATTACTTATGATGAAATTGGTGGATATGGACACCCTGATCACATACAGGCACATCGCATTGCTATGCGCGCCTCTGAATTGTCACAATGGCAGATTCAAAAAATTTACTGGAATACCATTCCTAAATCAGTTATCGCCCAAGGTATGGAAAAGATGAAAGAGATTGGTTCTGATTTCTTTGGTGCCGAAAACATCGATGATGTTCCCTTTGCAAAAGATGATGAATTTGTTACAACTTTAATTAATGGGTCAGAGTATGTTGACGCGAAGATGGCTGCTATGAAAGCCCATGAAACTCAAATTGCTTTGGATGGCCCATTTTTTGCCTTGTCAAACAATCTCGGAATGCAGATTTGGGGCGATGAGTACTACACATTAGTTAAGGGTGTAAAAAGTGCACCATTTGATTCTATGGGCCGTGAAATTGATTTAACATCGGGAGTAATACTCTAATGCGTTACTTTTATTCGCTAATCCTAGGATTAGCCCTAGGAGCAAGTTCAGTATTTATTTATAGTATGTATCCACCGATTGGTTTAGTTTTCTCAATTTTTGCTACGGCTCTAGGTATTTGGGCAGCTGGACGTTTGTGGGGTAAAAGAAGTTATAGATTTATCGCAGCTGCGGCTTGGGGATTTGTCGTATTGCGTGCAGGGTTCCCGGGATTAAATGAAGAGTATTTACTTCAAGGCGATGCAACTGGTATCTCATTAATAAATTTTGGATTTATCGCAATTGTTATTGCGATACTCACTCCACTTTAAGACCAGGTTTGCCCGTCTGGCGTATCCTTTATACGCAATCCAAGTGCCTCTAACTCAACTCGCAATGCGTCGCTATCTGCCCACCGTTTCTCACTTCTAGCTCTCGTGCGCTCATCAAGTAAGCTTTGCATCTGTGGAGATAATTCACGGTCAACCAATGTGCGAGCAAGATCTAATCCCAAGACCTGATCTGCATACAAGAATAATGCGCGCTTATTGTTCTCATCACTTTTTTCGATCTCACGTAATCGAAGTATTGCCTTAGGTGTATCTAGATCATTATTAAATGCAGATTCGATGTAAGAATCGATAACAGGGGTATCGGACTCTTCCCATTCAGACATCTTGCCCCGCCAACGCTTGAGAGTCTCATGTGCTGCAATAATTGAGTTCCAGGTTAAATCCATTTGTGACCTGTATCGATTTTCAAGGAAACAAAGACGCAGGGCTAAGGGATCAATTCCCCGCGCGATGATGTCGCTGACCAGGACAACATTTTCGCTACTTTTGGACATCTTTTTACCCTCAAAAAGCAGGTGCTCGCCATGAACCCACACCGCAACTGCTTCATGACCAATAACCGCATTTGATTGCGCGCGTTCATTTTCATGATGCGGAAAACGCAGATCAATTCCACCGACATGCACATCAACATGTTTATCAAGCAAGTCCATGGACATTGCAGAACATTCGATGTGCCAACCAGGAAAGCCCGGGCCCCATGGAGAGTCCCAAATCATTTCACTTCGATCACCGGCTGTTTTCCATAATGCCCAGTCTGCATGGAATCTTTTTGCTCCATCATTATGGTTTTCGAATTTGTGACCAGGTATGAGTGAATCTAATCTGTTTCCACTGATCGAACCGTAGCTGTCAAACTTTTGAGCATCAAAATAAACCGTATTATCACCGCCTATATAAGCAAACTCTTTTTCAATTAGTTCACTAATCATCGATTGCATTAATTCGATGCTCTCGCTGGCACGTGGATAGGCATGTGCCTTGCCAATGTTTAACTGAGCTAAATCTTCATGAAACTTTTCTTCATACTTTCGTGCAATTTCAAGGGGGCTTTTTCTCTCAATTGTGGCCTGAGCCAAGATTTTGTCATCTCCGGTGAAATCTTCTGACATGTGTCCGACATCAGTAATATTTTGAATTAATTTCACCTTAACGCCGCCTAGCATCGCCACACGTGAAATTATGTCTGCCAACATAAATGTTCGAAGATTGCCAACATGTGCATCCCGATAAACAGTTGGACCACAGCAATATATGGTTAGCAATCCATTGGTTTCCGTGGTCTGTTGTAGTTGACGAGACTTTGTGTCATATAACTTCACGTGCGCTCTATTACTTCGCGCCAGATGAAAATCTGTTCATGAGCAAATTCGATCAGATTGTCATGTCGATTTCTTAGGGTGAAGGGTGATTCGAGATGGCCAAGAATGTCGCGATACCCACCTTCTGGATCGTGCAGCCGAATACTGACCCTTTTGCCTATAAGTGAGGTAAAGGTGGCTTCTAGCTCTGTTGGCATAACCGAACGATAAACCGAGTCGTCAAATATCGCGCATCTGCCACAGTAGGAGTTAGAATTCGCCGATACCTACCCGCTAGATTTTTTGGAGGCAGCTCGTGACGTATGTGATTGCTGAACCGTGCATCGATGTAAAAGATAAATCCTGCATCGAAGAATGCCCTGTGGACTGCATTTATGAAGGTGGACGCATGCTCTATATCCAGCCAGATGAGTGTGTTGACTGCGGTGCGTGCGAGCCAGTGTGTCCGGTTGAAGCTATTTATTACGAAGATGATGTCCCAGGACAGTGGAAAGAGTTCAGTAAGGCAAATACCGAGTTCTTCATTGAAATTGGTTCACCAGGCGGTGCAAGCAAGGTTGGTCCAACGGGCACAGATCACGCTTCAGTAGCTGCACTTCCACCAAAGAGCGAGTAATCGGTGCGCGGTCAGCTCCCAGATTTTCCCTGGGATGCACTCGCGCCATATGGAGATACAGCTAGATCCCATAAGCAAGGAATTATTGATCTTTCACAGGGAACTCCTGTTGATCCGACTCCAGAGTTTATTCAGCAAGCATTTCGTGATGCATCAAATTCGCCAAGCTATCCAGTAACTGCTGGCACACCAGAGCTTCGTGCAGCAATTGCACAGTGGGCAGTTGAGCGTTTAGGCGCAACAGGTGAATTTGATGTTTTACCAGTCATTGGATCTAAAGAGTTAGTTGCATGGCTTCCTGGAATTCTAGAGTCTAAAAAAGTTTTGCTCCCTGAAATTGCTTATCCGACCTATCACGTCGGCGCAGTCATAGCAGGTGCTCAATCAATCCCAGTTGCAATCGATGCAAAGAGTTGGCCTACTGCAGATTTAGCATGGTTGAACTCTCCATCAAATCCAACCGGTCGAGTTCATAGCGAGGCTGAGATCAAAGCCTGCATTGATTGGTCCCGCACAAATAAGGCTTTGTTGGTTTCCGATGAGTGTTACTTGGAGTTTGCTCAGTCGGCACAACCTGTTTCAGTTCTTTCCCATACGGGGGGTGACAACACAAATATTTTGGCTGTGCACTCACTGTCTAAGCGTTCTTCAATGGCTGGATATCGTGCTGCATTTATCGTCGGTGACAGTGCATTGATTGCCCGTATTCGTGAAATTCGAAAGCATGGCGGCATGATGGTTCCTTTACCGGTGCAAAAAGCAATGACCGTTGCTCTGACCGATGACACTCATGTTACTGAGCAACGTGCGCGATATAACGCTCGCAAAGAAATCTTGCGCCCAGCGTTAGAAGCTGCAGGATTTACTATTGAATTTAGTAACGCAGGTTTGTATTTATGGTGCACCCGCAATGAAGATGCTTGGGAGAGCATTTCATGGCTTGCGCAGCGAGGAATCTTGGCAACACCAGGTTCGTTTTATGGTGCACTCGGTGCCCGCCATATTCGTGTTGCAATGACCGCTACTGATGCACAGATCGCTGATGCAGCCCAGCGTATTAAGGCGTAATCAATGGCTGTAGCGATTTTATTAGTAGGTGGCTTTGGCACGAGGCTAATGCCACTGACAAAAAATACTCCCAAGCCAATGCTGACAGTTGCGGGCCTCCCCGTTACTGAGCATCAATTAAATATGGCCAAAGCCGCTGGAATTACGCACATTGTTTTAGCAACTTCCTATCTGTCTGAAGTATTTATTCCTTACTTTGGCGATGGCTCCAAGTGGGGTATGAAAATTGAGTATGCAGTAGAAAAAGAGCCACTTGGAACTGGTGGTGCAATTCGAAATGCCGCAAAATTACTCAACACACAAGAATCAGTCGTAGTTCTAAACGGTGATGTTTTTAGTTCGCACAACTTGGCAGAACAAATTCGACAACATGAAGCCAATGATGCAGATGCAACATTGCACTTAACTCAAGTTAATGATGCTCGTGCATTTGGATGTGTCCCAACTGATGGCAATGGACGCGTAACGGCGTTCTTAGAAAAAATGGATAACCCCATCACCAATCAAATTAACGCGGGTTGCTATGTGTTTAATCCACGAGCAATTTCAACAATTCCAGTAGACACTGTCGTGTCAGTCGAGCGTGAAACATTTCCGCAATTAGTTGAAAGCGGAGCTAAAGTTTTTGGTTACGTAGAAAATGCGTATTGGTTAGATATTGGTACACCGCGAGCCCTTCTCAAAGCATCGGTTGACATCGTCATAAGAAGCGGCGAATTCCTAGCAATGCCAGGTGCCATGATTGATCCAACCGCAGTAATCACGGGAGGAAGCTGTATTGGACACAACAGCTCCATTGGGGCTGGGGTGGTCATTGATGGATCAATAGTTGAATCAGGTTCGACCATTGGCCAGGGGGCGGTGATCAACGACTCATTTGTGGCAGCTGGTGCACATGTTGCTGATGGATTGAAAATTGACTCTTCGTGCGTCACTTTTGGAGAAATTCTTCCCATTATGTAGAAGGTGAGCGTGATTGTTCACCTAGGAGAGGGACTCTGGGCTTGACATGAGCGAGTTACAAGCGTGTAATTCACTCCTAAGAACGTCTTTTCCACGAGGGATGAGACAACGAAAGCTAATGGAGCATCGACGATATGCCGATTCAACCCGCAGCCCAGACCTCCCCAATCCCCACGTCAGGACCAACAATCACACTCGCTTCAGGTGTCAATATGGAGCTTTCTTGGCAGGAGCGCGCACTATGCGCCCAGACTGACCCAGAAGCATTCTTCCCAGAAAAAGGTGGCTCGACTCGCGAAGCAAAGCGCGTATGTCTTTCATGCGACGTTCGCGCCGAATGTTTGGAGTACGCACTTGCACACGATGAACGCTTCGGAATTTGGGGCGGATTATCAGAGCGCGAACGTCGTCGCTTAAAGCGTCGTACTGCATAAGGTCCTTGCATCTCTTACGAGATAGCGAGGTGTACTTATGGCTTCCCGAGCCGTTGTAGATAAGCATCGTGTAACCGCAGTTCTTGTTTCTCACAATGGAGAACTGTGGTTACCCGAAGTTGTTGCAGCACTTACATCCCAATCTCGACCAATTGATTTAATTACTGCTGTTGACACTGGATCTAAGGATTCATCAACAAAATTATTAAAGTCTGCTCGTATTCCTTTCTTTGTGACCGATCGTGAAACTGGTTTTGGACACGCGGTATCACTGGCAGTAGATAAGTTGCGTCAATCAGTTGAGAATGAATGGATCTGGTTGATTCATGATGACTGTGCACCTGCCCCTACTGCGTTAGAAGAACTCCTTGCAGCGGTTGAAAATCGCCCTCAAGTTGTAATGGTCGGCCCAAAATTATTAGGTTGGCATGATCGAACACATCTATTGGAAGCCGGAATCAGCATTGCAAGCAATGGCGCTCGCTGGACCGGGCTTGAACCACTTGAATATGATCAAGGACAACACGATGGAATACGAGATGTTCTCTCAGTTAGCACCGCTGGTGCACTTATACGCCGAGATGTCTTTGAAGAGCTAGGTGGACTCGATCACAACCTTGCTTTGTTTCGTGATGATGTTGATTTTGGTTGGCGCGCACGCGCGGCAGGACACTCAGTTATTGCAGCAACAAACGCCGTTGCATTTCACGCATTAGCGGCGGCAACAGAGCGACGAGAGATAGATGTTGAAGGTGCCTTCTTGCATCGTCCACTGCTCTTGGATCGGCGCAATGCGGCATATGTATTACTTGCAAACTCGTCTTGGTGGATGATTCCTTGGATAGCAATTCAGTTGTTGGGATCAGCACTTACACGTGCACTTGGGTATTTACTTGCAAAGTTACCTGGCTACGCATCAGATGAAATTTTGGCGGTTGCTTCATTAATTGTTCGTCCCGGAATGATTTTGGAAGCACGTAAGATTCGTAAGAAACAGAGATTTGTAACTGCGCGGGTTATTGCAACATATATTCCTCCTCGTTGGTCACAGCTGCGATTAGGCACAGAACGGCTATTCGAACTAGTCCGGGCAAGGATATTTCCAGATGACACATCCGCCTCGGTTTCGATCCTTGATTCTGTTGAAGATGAGGATCTACTGACGCCGGTAAACAGCAGAAATTGGCTATCAATCTTTAAGCGGCCAGAAGTGATTGGCTTCTTAGGGATTGCAATTATTTCACTTGTTAATTCTAGAAACCGCTTGGGTGCAATTGTTGGTGGTGCGCTCCCAAACTCTCCATCTGGTGCAACCGATTTATGGAGAATGTATTTTGAGTCATGGCATCAAGTTGGAATGGGTTCATCCTTGGCAACCCCACCTTGGGTTGTAGTTACGGCGATTGCATCACTTGCTGTCTTAGGAAAAGTTCAATTCCTTATCACAACATTTTTCTTAGTTGCGCCGGTATTAATAATGTGGACTGGTTTTCTTTTACTCAAGAAGTTAACGAGCAACAATTGGATCTCAATCCCGGCAGCTTTTCTATATGCAATTTCGCCGGTAACTATTGCCGCAATTGGTTCAGGCTATATCGGAACACTTATCCTTCTTATTTTTGCACCCATAGTTGCTCTCATTCTCCATGACTGGAGGGCCATCGAAAACTATAGTTGGCGCAAGATCTCTGCTGTCTCTCTTCTATTGTCGGTGTTGTACGCATTCACTTTAATGAGTTTTGTAATTGCTTTTGTTGCATCAGCCCTTGTTCTAATTGATAACTTTAAAGAGTACTCAACCAACAATGAGAAGAGTGTGTGGCTAGCTCGTGTGACAAAGAGAGCGGCACTGGTATTTGTTCCATTTATTCTCAACGCCCCGTACTCACTTGAAGCGTTGATTAATCCCAGTAGATTCCTGACAGAACCAGGGTTACACATTCCTGGTGGGGGATCATTTGCAGTTCTTTCGGGTAATCCCGGCGGGGCTGGATCTGTCCCTTTGTGGTTAATCAGCCCAATCGTTTTGGTGCTAGTGGTCTCGTTATTTTCAACAACTCGGGCACGGGGCATTGCCGAGTATGGGATCGGTGCGTTATCACTTGCGGTTTTCCTCGGATCACTCTCAATTTCAACTCGAGGAAATGAAGGGGCCACAAAGGTTTGGGCTGGACCCGTTCTTACTGTTGTCACATTGGCTGCAGTAGCAGCGGGAACAGTATTGCTAGATATTTTGCGCCAAACCTTAATTTTGAGTCATATTCACTACCGACATGTTTTATCTGCATCTTTAATTCTCATTACTACCACGTATGCAGCTGTGGCAGTTGGATATAGCTTAACAACTGGTGCAAATTCTGCGGTGCAAGCAAATCGTGCCACTGTTATGCCAGCTTTTTTAAGCGTTGAAGCAAACACCAAGATTCTAGTGCTGCGTGAAATTGGTAAAGAGAGTGACAAGAAAATTCAGTACTACATTTCTAGAGGACGAGACATCTCATTAGGTGAACCAGATGTTGCACCATTCCAAAATGTAACTATTGCCCAAGCGGCACGATCGTTGATCGATGGAACTGGTATTACGAGCAGTCAGACTTTGGCTGATCACGGAATTAAATATGTTTATGTGAAGAAACCATTTAAGAGTGAGATTGTTAGTTCAATCGATGGACTTGGTGGATTTAATCGAACATCTGCCACATCTTTGGGTGTTGTTTGGAAAGTTAGCCAACCAACTGGTCGACTATTATTTGTTGCGGCAAATGGTCAGCGATCAGTTCTAGATGCTGGAGAGTTTGGTGCACGCACAACTGTGCCGGGTCCAGGAAGTTTGATTCTTACAGAAACCTCCAATAGATCATGGCAAGTGCTGCAAAATGGTTATCGCCTAGAACGAACAAACAATGAACTTGGATTGCCAACATTTAAGGTCACGGAGTCTGGTGAAATTTCATTATTACATGATGGAACAGTTCGTCGTGGATGGCTTTCCTTGCAATTTATTTTCATAGTTGTAGTACTCGTCATGGCACTTCCTGCTGGTCGCCGAAAGAGTGAAATCTCTGAAGAGGAGCTGGCATGAAATTTGGTAGATCTCTGGGATTCTTAGCGTTTTTAGTAAGTGCACTATGTATTGGTGGTTTGCTCTCTGCTGCAGTAACAACCAAGAGTTATTCGGAAAGTTATCCAGCAGTGATCTGTCCACCAACTCTTGCAGGGCTTAGCTCGCAAATCTCACTCGCATCGACAAAGACACCTTTCCAGAAAGTTCAAAACCCCACCACTAAGACAGAGCCAGTTAAAGTTTTGCGCTTACCTGTCAATAAAGACTCCTTGCTATTTAACTCTGAGGGTTTAACTCCGGTGGTCTGGCAAAGCAAAGCAGCTAGTTGGGCAGGTGGTGCAATCTGTACTGGTCCTGCAACTTCACAGTGGTTTGTTGGCGGAACAGCCGATATCACAACGAGAGGTCGTCTAATAATTATTAACAGCGGACTAAGCGATGCCGTAGTTGATGTTCAAAGTTATACCGAAAATGGCAAGCAGCCACTGCGCACAATTAATGTTGTCTCAAAAAACTACACTGTAATTCCAACTGATTCATTGGCTCCAGGGGATAGATTTCTAACGGTGCATGTTGCACCGCGTTCAGGTCGAATCAATGCATTTCTGATTGATGAGCAAAGCAAAGGGTTAAGCGCCCTTGGTGGAGATCTAGTTAATTTCACTTCAACTGCTAGCAAGTCAGTAATGATTCCTGCGGTGCCACATCAAATCATCAAGAATGCCAAAGCATCTCCCCACACCTTAAGAGTTTTAACCCCAGGAGATGTTGATGCAAGCGTCACAGCCGAGGTTTTGTCAGATGATGGAGTTTTCGTTCCTGTTGGTCTAACTTCTCGAACAATTAGTGCTGGAGTCGTAACCGAGCTCAAGTTCACACCAAATATCACATCAAAAATCTTGGCGGTTAGAATCACTTCGACTGAGCCAGTAGTGGCTGCAATCAAAACCACCGTGACAGATGTTGGAAGTAGAGATTTCGTGTGGAGTACCTCCGCCCCAGAACTGGCACCTCTCACTATTGCAGTTACTGGATTGACCCCGCTGATTTCATTCGCAGGCGAGAGTATCAATGTCTCATTAGATGTCACATTAACTAATGGAAAAGTTGTGCGTAAAACGGTTAAGGGAAGTGACATTGCAACCTGGCGGGCACCTGCAGCAGCGCGATCATTTACGATTACAAAAGTTGGACCAGAGACATTTGCCGGTGCTCTTGTCTCCTCAGTTAATGGGTATGGATACTTCCCAATTGCCGCAGGAAGCGTTTTAACAAAGATTGAATTACCAGAATCAAATATTCGCGTCCTAAATCCCTGACAATCCCAAGATTTATACCCCTTTCCCACTAATGTTTCACACATGAGAACACAAGGTGGTCGTGGCTGTTCCCGTGCCGGGTGCAGATCTCAGGCAACTATGACTTTGACATATGTATATGCCGAATCAACTGCAGTTGTCGGACCGCTAGCAACTTTTTCCGAACCACATGCATATGATCTTTGTACTGTCCATGGTGCACGACTAAAAGTTCCACATGGATGGAATGTCATTAAACAGGAACTAGATGGTCAATCGCAGGGACCAACAGATGATGATTTGATGGCGATTGCAGATGCTGTCCGAGAAGTTGCACAAAAAGAATTACCGCAGCCATCTCAACTAGCACAATCACCTGAACAACAAATAGGTCGTCGTGGCCACTTGCGCGCAGTTCCTTCTTAAGGATTTTTAATGAACGAGTTTGCCCAAATTTTTAAAGCTTACGACATTCGTGGTTTAGTAGATATTGAAATAGATGATGAATTTGCATTTGCAACAGGTGTTGCCTTTGCTCGATTTCTACAGATAGAACGTGAGCCAGGAACAATTGTTATTGGTGAAGATATGCGATCTTCTTCACCATTATTGGCAGATGCGTTCTCGGCCGGTGCGACATCGCAAGGCATGGATGTAATTCGAATTGGTTTGGCTTCTACTGACATGTTGTATTTTGCTTCTGGAAAATTGGGATTACCTGGGGCTATGTTTACGGCAAGTCATAACCCTGCCGAGTACAACGGGATCAAGCTGTGTTTGAGTGGTGCTAGACCAATTGGCAAAGAATCTGGGTTGGTTACGATAGAAAATTTTGTCCGCCAAGGATCTCCAATTGCCTTTCAAAGTGTTGGTACAGAAAAGAATCGCAACATGCTTGAAGAGTACGTAGACCACCTTTTGACACTCGTTGATCTAAAGGAGATTCGTCCACTTAAAATTATTGTCGATGCAGGGAACGGAATGGCTGGACACACAGCACCGGCAATCTTTGCTCGGCTAAATTGTGAAGTTATTCCCATGTATTTTGAACTAGACGGAACATTTCCTAATCACGAAGCAAACCCCCTTGATGAAACCACATTGAGTGATCTCAAGCAAGCGATGATCGATCACAAAGCCGACCTTGGCTTAGCCTTTGATGGCGATGCTGATCGCTGTTTCTTAGTGGATGAACGAGGACTTGCTGTTAATCCATCTGCACTCACAGCGTTAATTGCACATCGCGAATTAATCAAACATCCTGGCTCTTCAATTATTTATAACCTTATTTCATCTAGAGCGGTACAGGAAGTTATAGATGAAAATCACGGAGTTGGTCTGCGTAGTCGAGTTGGCCATTCATATATAAAAAAGATGATGGCCGAAAGTGGCGCAATCTTTGGTGGCGAACATTCAGGCCATTTTTACTTTAAAGAGTTTTGGAATGCAGATTCGGGGGCGCTAGCTGCGTTACATGCAATCGCGGCCTTGGGCCACAGCGAGCTAACTATGTCGGCGATGCTGGCCTCATACAACCGATATGTAGTAAGTGGTGAAGTTAATTCAAAGGTGTTGGATACGAAAGTGGCTACTGAGCTAGTTGAAAAGAGTTATTCGACAGATCAGGTGACGATGGATCACCTTGACGGTTTAACGGTTAACGCGGACACCTGGTGGTTCAACCTTCGCCCGTCAAATACCGAGCCGCTACTTCGACTCAACGTTGAGGCTTCCTCGCAGGCTCAAATGGAGTCTGTGCGTGATGGGGTTCTCGCACTAATTCGGGGCTAATCACCGCTTTTCATTACGGCCTTTATGCGTGCGCAAGGTAATCTTTACCCATAGTCGCCTAGCACTGTAGAGCCCTACGCCTTAGGTATCCAACAATTATTTGAAAACCACTTAAGGAGATTCACGTGAACGTTCCAGTAACAGCAACTCTTCCAGCCCATGACATTGCAGATGCATCACTTGCTGCAGAAGGTCGAAAGAAGATTGAATGGGCAGAACGCAACATGCCAGTTCTCGCACAAATCCGAGAGCGATTTGAAAAGTCCCAACCATTTGCAGGTGTACGCATTTCAGCATGTATGCACGTCACAACTGAGACCGCTAACTTGATGCGTGTTTTGAAAGCAGGCGGAGCAGATATCGCATTGTGTGCTTCAAACCCACTATCAACTCAAGATGACACTGCCGCAGCCCTAGTACACGAATACGGAATTTCAGTATTTGCACGTAATGCAGTTGATCGTGATGGTTACTACAAGCACATCAACGCTGCACTTGATATCCAACCACACCAGGTATTCGACGATGGTTGCGACCTTGTGAACACTCTTCACACAACACGTAAAGAATTGATCCCAAATATCGCTGGTGGTTGTGAAGAGACAACAACAGGTGTTATTCGCCTTAACCAGATGGCAAAAGATGGCGCACTCCAGTTCCCAATGATCGCGGTTAATGACACTGATACAAAGCATATGTTCGATAACCGTTACGGAACTGGTCAATCAACTCTTGACGCCGTATTCCGCGCAACGAATTTCTTACTTGCTGGTCGTGTTGTTGTAGTAGCTGGTTTTGGATACTGCGGTAAGGGTGTTGCAGAACGTGCAAAGGGTATGGGCGCAGATGTGGTCATCACTGAAATTGATCCAACCAAGGCGTTAGATGCAATGATGCAAGGCTTCCGTGTGATGCCAATGCTCGATGCGGCAAAGATTGGTGATGTGTTCATTACTGTTACAGGTAACCGTGATGTATTACGTGATGAGCACTTTGCAGTTATGAAGGATGGCGCAATCATGGCTAACTCAGGTCACTTTGACATTGAAATCGATGTTGCATGGCTAGAACAGAATGCAAAGTCTAAGAATTTAAAGATGCGTCACCAAACAGATGAATATGTATTGGCTGATGGCCGCCGTTTGCTACTTCTTGCAGAGGGTCGTCTTGTTAACTTAGGTGCAGCAGAGGGTCACCCAGCATCAGTTATGGATATGTCATTTTCTGATCAGGCACTTACAGCTGAATACCTTGTTAATGAAGCAAAGAACTTGAAGCCGGGTGTGCATGAAGTTCCTTCATACATCGACAAGGAAGTTGCAGCTCTTAAGCTAATCAGCATGGGTGGTCGCATTGATGTTCTTACTCCCGCACAGGATATGTACCTAAACTCTTGGGAGCACGGTAGCTAATGACTTTAGTCATGGTCGTCGATGACGACCAGGATCTTGCTGAGATGCTCGGCATTGTTTTAACAGGTGCCGGCATCGACGTAGATCTAGTAAGTCGTGGTGATGAGGTTATGGATGTTTTTCATAGCAATCCTCCAGATCTAGTTTTGTTGGATGTTATGTTGCCAGGCCTTGACGGAATTGAAGTATGCAAATTAATTCGTGCAGAATCAATGGTTCCAATCGTCATGCTTTCTGCGCTAGGTGACACGCATGATGTTGTAAAAGGCTTAGAAGCAGGTGCTGATGATTACATGGTTAAACCGTTTCGCCATCCATCAGAACTAATCGCTCGAATTAGAACTCGATTGCGTCGAACTAGTGCAGATGTGCTTGGCTTGATAACTATCGGTGATTTAGCAATTGATGTTCAGGCTCACCAAGTTGTGCGAGCAGGTAAGCAGATAGCTCTAACCCGTCTTGAATTTGATTTACTTGTTGCTCTAGCAAATGAGCCAGGACGAGTGTTTACTCGAGATGCTTTACTGAGCGAGGTCTGGGGCTACCGCCATTCCACAGACACCCGGTTAGTTAACGTTCATGTGCAGCGTCTGCGTTCCAAAATTGAACATGATCCAGAGCATCCTGAAATTGTCATCACGATTCGTGGTGTTGGCTATAAAGCAGGAGTTTTGGTCGGTTCCTAACTATGAACCGTTTTTATTGGAAGATTAGAAACTCCCTTGCATTCAAGGTTATTGTCTCAACTGTCATTTTGTCATTCATCGTTGTCTGGATTACTGGCTCTGCTCTTAACTCACGATTATCAAGTGGTATCAGAGAAGTAAACCTCAATTCGGCCATTGTGGAGGCTAGATCCACGATCTTTACCGCCGATTACCGGTTCTTGCTTGCCCAAGGAGAAATAGATTCAGAAGTTCAGAAAGTTGTTGACGATGTAATTAGCTCTGCAACAACAATTACCTCTAATGAGAATGCTCGTGAGGTAGTTTTCATTCGAAGCCCTGGTAACAACGAGATAAAAATATATGAAATCGCATCCAATTTATTGGACCCGGAGTCAATTCCTAAATCTTTAAGTGAACGAGTAAGAAAATCGAACAATATTGTTTGGCAATACACAAATATGCAATACCTAGAAGGTGCAAGTATTTCAGGGCTTGCAATTGGCCAAAAGGTGCAAATACCTAACGCAGGCCAATATGAGATGTATATCGTTTTTTCTTTGGCAAACGAGGAAAAGACCCTTAATCTCATAAGTACCTACCTGTTAATTGCTGGTTTGATTTTAATACTTTTGATTTCTTTAATTACGTGGGTTGTTGTACGACAGGTTATTGACCCAGTAAGAGAAGCGGCCCGAATTGCAACCGAGTTCACCTCGGGAGACTTTAGTAAGCGCATGAGGGTTAACTCACAAGATGAAATTTCAACACTTGGTCATGCATTTAATGAGATGGCCGAATCACTTGAGCAGCAGATTGATCGACTAGAACACCTTTCTCGTGTTCAGCAACGTTTTGTGTCTGATGTTTCTCATGAGCTTCGCACGCCGCTGACAACCCTGCGCATGGCATCTGAGGTTATTAATGCCTCTAAAGATAGTTTTGATCCAAACGTTGCACGTAGCTCCGAGTTATTAGTGGCACAACTAGATCGCTTTGAGCACTTACTTGAGGACTTGCTGGAGATTTCACGCTTTGATGCTGAAGTTGCAGTTTTGGAAGCGGTTAATTTTGACATTGTGCACTTGGTTAATCGTTGCGCGGAGGACTTAGCACTCGTTGCTAAAGAGAGAAAGACCCACATTTACATAAAGTCATCAGAGCCCGAAATCATGATTAATGCTGATATTCGTCGTGTAGAGCGTATTTTGCGAAACCTTTTGGCTAATGCAATCGATCATGCAGAAGAGGTGCAGATTGATGTGCGGATTCAAGCTAGTGAGCATGATGTTGCAGTTGGTGTGCGCGATTATGGAATAGGTCTAGATGAGACAGCCTTAACCAGAGTATTTGATCGATTCTGGCGAGCAGATCCTTCACGATCTCGAACTCGTGGTGGTACCGGCCTTGGACTTTCCATCGCCCTTGAAGATGCTCGTTTACACAATGGTGAACTTGAGGCCTGGGGCCGTCCCGGCCGTGGCGCTCACTTTGTTCTTACTTTGCCCAGAAAGACATGGGATGTAATTGATCGTCGCTTGATTCCTCTACAGCCCGAAGATTATAAAGCCTAGTTTCCACACAAAATCTCTTTCATCATTGAAGTCATGATGGTTATGGTCATTATGTGCCATGGCAATGATCAGCGAATTATCTCAACTAATCTTTCCGACTAGATGTTATGGATGTAATTCACTTGGGATTAGCATTTGTTCGCTGTGTCGGCGCGAGTGGATTCCGCATTACTACAGAACTCACATTGATTCCCTCAATGTCCACTCAGCGCTAATTTATACACCAACAGCCTCTAAGATAATTGTTGCGGCAAAAGAGAATGGTTTACAAGGTGCTGATGACTTATTGATTACGGCAGTGATTCATGTTCTTGCTAAAGCACATTTTGATAAAAGTTATTGTAGGTTGGTACCAGTTCCTTCAAGTAATTATTCACGCCGCCGTCGTGGTCGCAGTTTTATCGTAGACTTAACAAAAATAGTTTCACAGCAGACTGGCATCGCCGTAAACGACTGCCTACAAGTGGCACGAAAAGTTAAAGATCAAAGCGGACTCACCAAGGTGCAGAGAAGTACAAACATGCAAGGTGCTTTTTCTTTAAAATCAGGTGCTGTACTGCGTGGTGATCTAATTCTCATCGACGATGTTGTCACAACGGGTGCGACCCTACGAGAAGCGGCCAGAGCTCTGAATTCGCAGGGTTTTCATGCCTTTGGCACAGTTTCAGCGGTTACCGCCTGTGTGGCTCAGCCTCTACGATAAGGGGGTGAAAAGGCGCCCAGAGGCGCCGTGATGAGAGGTTAAGAATCAATGCCAGCATTTGTAGACAAGATCTTGCGTGCAGGCGAAGGACGCATCCTTCGTGATTTAAGCAAGATCGTTGCCTTAGTCAATGCCCAAGAAGCTCGCTGTGTAGCGATGTCTGATTCTGATCTCCGCAATCAAACTGGGATTTTCCAAGATCGTTACGCAAAGGGCGAGTCACTCGATGACTTACTCCCCGAAGCATTTGCAGTTGTCCGTGAGGCAGCAAAGCGCACTTTAGGACAGCGTCACTATGACGTGCAGATAATGGGTGGAGCTGCTCTACATAGGGGCAACATTGCAGAAATGCGTACTGGTGAAGGTAAGACTTTGGTGTCAACACTTCCTTCTTATTTGAACGCTCTTGCAGGTCGTGGCGTACACGTTGTCACAACAAATGATTACTTGGCAGAACGCGATAGCGAATGGATGGGACGAGTACATCGTTTCCTAGGTTTGAAGGTCGATGTAATCCTTGCAAACATGACATCGGCAGAGCGTCGTCAGGCGTATCTAGCCGACATTACCTACGGTACAAATAACGAGTTTGGTTTTGATTATCTTCGGGACAACATGGCGTGGACACTCGAAGAGTGCGTTCAGCGCGAACACTTTTATGCCGTGGTTGACGAAGTTGACTCAATTTTAATCGATGAAGCACGAACACCATTAATCATTAGTGGACCGGCTGACAAGGCAACTAAATGGTATGTGGAGTTTGCAAACCTTGTTAATAAATTACAGCGTGATGTTCACTATGAAGTAGATGAAAAGAAAAAGACCTGTGGAATCATTGAAGAAGGCGTAACAAAGGTTGAAGAGATGCTGCAGATTGGCAATCTTTATGAAGCGGCTAATACGCCGATGATTGGCTACTTAAACACCGCTATTCGCGCTAAGGAGCTTTTCAAGCGCGATAAGGATTATGTTGTAATGAATGGCGAGCTATTAATTGTTGATGAGCACACTGGCCGTATGTTGGCTGGACGTCGTTATAGCGAGGGCCTACATCAGGCACTTGAAGCAAAAGAACGCATTGAAATTAAGGATGAAAATCAGACCCTTGCGACGATTACCTTGCAGAATTATTTCCGTCTGTATTCAAAGCTGTCTGGTATGACAGGTACAGCATCAACCGAGGCTTCGGAGTTCCACCAGATTTATAAGCTCGGCGTAGTTCCGATTCCGACAAATCGCACCATGCAGCGCATTGATTCTGCTGACTTGGTTTATAAGACCGAAGTTGGAAAGTTTGCTGCGGTAACGGCAGATATCGTCGAGCGTCATCGCAAAGGACAACCAGTATTAGTTGGTACCGTGAGTGTTGAAAAGTCTGAAGAACTTTCAGCATTTTTGCGTAAATCGGGTGTACCGCACGAAGTTCTTAACGCAAAGCACCACGAACGGGAAGCTGCGATCATTGCTCGCGCCGGTGTTAAGGGTGCTGTAACTGTTGCCACCAACATGGCAGGTCGCGGTACCGACATTATGCTCGGTGGAAATCCAGAGTTTATGGCTGACTTTGAACTCCAACGTCGCGGAATTTCTCCAGTAGATAACGCGCAAGAGTACGAAAAAGAGTGGCCAACAGAAATTGCGCGTCAAAAAGCTGCTGTTGAAAAGGGACATGAAGAAGTTGTTTCACTAGGTGGTTTATACGTTCTTGGTACCGAACGTCACGAATCCCGTCGTATTGATAACCAGTTACGTGGTCGTTCCGGACGTCAGGGCGATCCAGGTGAGTCCCGTTTCTATCTTTCATTGCAGGATGACTTGATGCGTCGCTTTAATTCAGGAATGGTTGAGCGCTTCTTAACTGCTGCTGGCCTGCCTGAGGATGCACCGATCGAATCGAAGATGGTTTCAAATGCAATTCGCTCTGCGCAAACTCAGGTTGAAGCTCAAAACTTTGAGATGCGTAAGAATGTATTGAAGTATGACGATGTCATGAACCGTCAACGCACAGTTATTTATGGCGAGCGACGTATGGTGCTAGAAGGTGCAGATATTGAGGATCAGATAGCTCGATTTGTATCAGATACTTTGACCGCCTATGTGCAAGCTGCAACTGCAGAGGGGTATTCAGAGGATTGGGATCTAGAAACACTCTTTACCGCTCTTAAGACTATCTATCCGATCTCATTTACTATCGATGAATTAATTGCACAGGCTGGTTCTCGCGCAGGATTAGATGCAGAGTATTTAACCGCTCGCATAGTGGAAGATTGCAAGAGTGCATATGCACAGCGTGAAGAAGCACTTAGCCAAGAGGTTATGCGCGAACTTGAGCGCAAGGTGTTGTTATCGGTTCTAGATCGTAAGTGGCGTGAGCATCTTTACGAAATGGATTACCTGCAAGAAGGTATTGGTCTGCGTGCCATGGCACAGCGCGATCCACTTGTTGAGTATCAAAAAGAAGGCTTTGATCTATTTGCTGCAATGATGGATGCAATCAAAGAAGAGATTGCAGGAATCTTGTTTAATGTTGAAGTTACTGTTGAGAGCGCAAGCAATGAAGTCGTCGCACCTGGGCTTGAAGCTAAGCAAGTTCCAACCACTGGATTGCAATACACAGCTGCTGATGAATCAGGGGTAAGAACTACTGGTGATGTTTCACGTAATGCACCATGTCCATGTGGATCGGGTAAAAAGTACAAGCGTTGCCACGGCGGAGCTGCATAATCAGATAAGTGTTAACGATGTGCATAGCCAGCGTTTATCTAGCCCTTCAAATCTGAGAGCAACGACTCGCAAACGATCTGCGTAACGAACGGTCACTGTCGATTCGCTAATCCCATCTAATGGTTCTGTTACCTTTATTTTTCGGATTTTTCCAACCATTTTTTGTGCTCCAGCCTTTTGCTGCAAATCCGCAAAAACTAGATGGTGGCACATTGCTTGAACCTGTGATGCTGATCTGCGACCTGCCCAGATTTCAACAACATTGTGCATAAATTGAGATGTTAAATCCTCAATATCTGGTAACTCAGAGGCAGAAGTTGGTTCAGGCGCAAACTCTGCATCAAACTCTTCACCAAATGTGGATGGAACTAAGTAGAGACGAGGCTTTTGTGGAATTTATGAAGTCACCGGGCAAACGCGGTGATTTAGAAGAGGCCACCTTCTTGAATAGCACAACGGCCTTAAAACCCATAAGAGTCAGAAGTATTGCCAAGGATCCACGAGCGATTGCGGCGGCCGAGGATGAGCATTCGACCCTTGTTGAGATTAATGAGCGCTCGAGTGTGCGTAAATCAATCGCAGATTTGGCGCGTGAACTAAAAAGTTGAGATCTATTACTATTAGCAAATGCGTGCATATCTACCTATTAGCCATAAAGATCTAGAAAGCTTTGTGGCCATTAAGAGCCTTGAGGCCGATGAGTTGTATGCACCGACTATTCACTACATTGTTGAAAACCCTGACTGCGATGTAGAAGAGCTTGAATATTTATTGTCAGTAGCAGCAGGCGAGGAGTCTTTAGATCTGCGAGTAAGTGAAAAAGCGCCAGGAATTGTTATTGCCTTTGAAATCGAAAAGGAACAGATTGGCGAGCACTATGCACAGTCCTTAACCCTGACATCGCCAGTAACATGGGATCAAGTTCAATGTGTTTTGCTGACTTTTCAGGGTGATGAAGAACTTGTTTGGTTTGCAACTCAGGAAATTGAATTGCATATGGGTGAGTGGAAGTAACCATGTTTCAATTAGACAATTTATTGGGTGGCAGAACAGTTATCACCTTAAGTCAATCTCATCGACTACGTGAACTAGTTGCTGACTGGCAATTGTTGTCTGATCTGTCATTTGCGGATTTAATTTTATGGGTGCCGATCCGGAAAGATATAAAGTTGTGGCCAACGGGACATATTGCAGTTGCACATATTCGCCCAACAACGGCTGCAACTGTGTTTATTAATGATGTTATTGGCGATGAAGTATTGTGGGGTGCTCGTCCTAACATTGATGAAGCACTTTCTAGTGGTGACATTATGCGCGATGCCGAACCAGAACAGGTTGGTGAACTTTTAATCAAAGAGGAAACAATCCCTGTTTTCTTTGAAGGTCAGGTAATTGCTGTTATTTCACGTCACCGTAATGCCGAACACATGCGCTCTCCTGGAAAACTTGAATTAAATTACCGTGAAATCGCAAAGCACTTGTATCAAATGGTGGCAGAAGGGAATTTCCCTTATCGGGATACCGGATCCTTATTTGAACCTGTTCCTCGGGTAGGAGACGGATTAATTCGTTTAGATGTTAATGGTGTTATTTCTTTTGCCAGTCCAAATGCGAAATCAGCCTTTTCTCGTATGGGATGGCGTGGAGATCTAGATGGTCGCAATCTAGGCGAGGTCGCAGAACAGGTTGTGACCGATTCTTTGAACCCACATGAAGAAGGGGTGCGCTCTCGTCTGAATGGAAAAATTCTGCGCCGGGTTGAAATCGATAATCAAGGAGCAACAATCGATCTTTTGGTCTTGCCACTGATTCAAGGGACGGATCGAATAGGTGCAATTGTTCTGCTCCAAAACGTGACTGAACTTCGTCGCAGAGATCGCGAACTAGTGACCAAGGATGCAACGATTCGTGAAATTCATCATCGAGTTAAGAATAATTTACAGACAGTATCGGCGTTATTGCGTTTGCAGTCTAGGCGCATTGATGACCCTGCAGCTGCTGCAGCCTTAGATGAAGCGGTTCGACGCATCGCATCTATCGCCTTGGTCCACGAAACACTTTCTAATAGCACTGAAAATACCGTGGCCTTTGATGAGGTACTGACCTCTCTAGTAACACATGCATTAGAGCTCAGTCCTCGAATGGGGCAGTTGAGCATTGAGCGCATCGGTCAATTAGGTTCACTTGAATCCCGAATTGCAACACCATTGTCATTGGTAGTAACAGAGTTAATACACAACGCACTAGAACACGGTTTATATGAGTCAGGCACACGATTAACAATTGAGTTGCAGCGCTACAGCAATGAGGGCTTAATAACTATTTCAGATGATGGCGTGGGGCTACCTGAAGGATTTGATATCGCAACCTCATCAAATCTCGGGTTACAAATTGTCCGCACACTGACAGAGAATGAATTAAAGGGTGAATTGAAACTCGAATCTACGCACCAAGGAACGCACGCTCAGTTGCGTTTCCCGCTTTAAATTTGGTTTTGCTGCTCCATTAATCGCGCACGATTACGTGCTGCACGACGCTTCAATGCACGGCGTTCATCTTCTGATAATCCGCCCCACACACCAGCATCTTGACCGCTCTCAAGTGCCCATGCCAAGCATGGCTCTTTAACAATGCAGCGATTACAGACCTTTTTGGCCTCTTCGATTTGGGTTAGGGCAGGACCTGTATTTCCAACAGGGAAGAAAAGCTCCGGATCCTCATCGCGGCAGGCTGATTGATGTCGCCAATCCATAGCATGTCTCCTTAGGGAAGTAAGAACCTGTCACACAGTTATCGGTGGTGATACACGCATATGTGCGTGCAAGGTTGCAATTGTCCATGGTGCAGGGTTGATATACAAGGATGTAAGGAAAGTGTTTTTGAAAATATGAGTGATATACCTCAAATGTGCCCCCGACAGGAATCGAACCTGTGCACCTGCCTCCGGAGGGCAGTGCTCTATCCCCTGAGCTACGGGGGCTCGTGGGTTTAGGAGCAAGGTTATCAGCGGGTGCGAATAACTGTGCTTACTGCCAGAATTCACGCATGAAATCAACTGCCTACTTTGCAACAGGATGTTTTTGGGGAGCAGAGCGTCGCTTCTGGCAGATGAATGGAGTCGTTGAAACAAGCGTTGGATATATGGGTGGAGTACGACCTAATCCTTCATACGAGCAAGTCTGCACCGGCGTTACCGGCCATGCCGAAATGGTCAAAGTTGTCTTTGATGAAACCGTCGTTACATATCAACGGTTACTAGAAGAGTTCTGGACAATGCATGATCCAACATCTTTGAACAAGCAAGGCGGTGATATTGGCACACAGTATCGAAGCGCTATCTTCACGACAGATCAACAGCACATGCACACAGCGCTCGCATCACGAGCTGCCTACCAAAGCGTCTTAACATCAGCTGGATTAGATGACATCTGCACTGAGATTCTTAACGCTGATGGAATTGAATACTTTGAGGCTGAGGAGTACCACCAAAAGTACTTACAGAAAAATCCCAATGGATATGACTGTCATTCAAGTACAGGAATTGCCTATCCTGCCTAATTAAAGGGAAAAGGTTGGGTACTCATCCGTTACTAGTACTAAGGCGTATCCAACGACACGGTTCCAGTAAGCAATAACGCCAACAATACCTTCTGCGCAAAACTCTGGAAAATTGCCACTAAATAGGATGCTGATCCAAGCACAACCAGTTAAAAACAGTCCGTAAAAGATATATACGATTCCAACTACATAGAGTGGAATTGCAAGGAACCACTTAACTAAAGGCAGCCAGCGATTAAGTGCTTTGGCATCTACCTCTGGAAAAGTCACACTAACAACATCATTGTCTTCAATCGAAGGATACTCATCGGTAAGTAGGCAGACATAGGCGTTAACGCGAGTCTGTAATGAAAGAAGTGCCTCGTTGAAAGACAACAAGTAGCTTGGATAGACCTGGCGGAACACAATGGCCAAGGCAACCGGCAGGGCGAAAAATCCTGCATACAGCGAGTTCATACCTCCGCTGTCTAGACCAGCAACTGATGGGGTGAATGCGGCTACAAATATGGCAATGGGGACCACAAGGATTAAGCGAAATAGCGCGCTGGTTCGATTGCGCTCTGTCATTGTTACATCGATCTGGGTCTCAATTTGGTTGCTCATGCTTAATAATGTACTCCACATTTATCTCCGAGAATAACTCCCACAGGGCAAGCCCCCTGAGGTAGCCTTGCGGGCATGAGTGATCAACTGCTTTCAGTCAATAATCTTACAGAGCTGCACACTCATCGCAGTGAAAAGTGGCGCGCGTTTCCACACGATGTACTGCCACTGCCAGTTGCAGAAATGGATTTTCCTGTTGCAGAACCAATCACAGCATTACTGTCCGAGATGGTTGCAAAATCAGACCTGGGTTACCTCGGCCCAATCCCCGAACTTGGTTTAGGTTTCAAAAAATTTGCTGCAGAACGTTGGAATTGGAATGTTGATGAAAAGCAAGTTCATGTTGCCACTGATGTAGGCGTAGGAGTTGTAGAGATCTTACGTGTGTTTACACAACCAGGAGATTCAATTCTGATTAGCTCACCGGTCTATCACAATTTTTACACATGGGTAAATGAAACAAAGTTAGCTTTGGTTGATGTTCCCTTTGAACGCACTGGTGATGAAGCTGCAAATCCTTGGGTTATTAACTGGGAATCAATTCAAAAAGCATATGAATCTGGAATTAAGGCGCACCTACTCTGTAGTCCGCATAATCCTCTGGGATTTATCTATACCAAGCAAGATTTACTTAAGATTGTTGCTTTAGCCAAAAAGCACAATGTTCTTATTATTAGCGATGAGATTCATGCGCCCTTGACTTATTCAGATGAAACTTTTGTTCCTATTCTTTCCTTAGGTAGCGATGCCGAATCTGTTTCAGTGTGTGTAACAGCAGCATCTAAGGGTTGGAATATTGCGGGCTTAAAGTGCGCAATTATCGTTTCACAAAACGACCACATGAACTCTAAGTTGGCACATTTGGCACCTGCCATGCACTACAGAGCATCTCTGCTGGGTGGATTTGCCACTGCAGTCGCATTTGCCGAAGGTGAAGTATGGTTGGACACGGTCATAGCCCAACTTGATCACAACCGACACTTAATCAAGCGTTTATTGGCAGAAAAACTTCCAACGGTTCGCTATCACATCCCACACAACAGCTATTTGGCATGGCTAGATCTTGAGTCACTACATTTAGGTGTAGATCCCTCGGTTACTTTGATTGAAAAGGGTCGTGTTGCCTTGAGTCCGGGACATGGCTTTGGAAAACAGTGCAGTCAGTATGCGCGTTTAAATTTTGCAACATCGCCTGAAATAATTTCAGAAGCTATTGATCGGATTGCGCGGGCGGTATAAATGAGCGCCAAGAAGTACGATGTCATCATTGTTGGTGGTGGGCATAACGGCCTTGTGGCTGCAACCTACTTGGCTAAAGCAGGAAAATCTGTCGTAATCCTTGAAGCAAACTCTGAGGTTGGTGGAGCATCGCAAAGCGTTCAGGCATTTCCTGGCTTTGATGCGCATTTATCACGGTATTCATACTTGATATCGCTACTACCCGACAAAATTGTGGCAGATCTTGGCCTTGCATTTGAATGCATTTCTCGAGAGGTCTCGAGTTACACCCCATATGAGGACAAAGGTCTTTATGTGTCCAGACAATGGGATGAAAAAACTGCAGCATCATTTAATGAGTTAGATCCCACTGGCCATGAAGGTAAAGCCTGGCAAGAGTTTTATGGTGAGGTTGCAGAGTTTGCTGAAAAAATTGCACCAACTCTTCTTCAACCATTAAAGACAAGAAGCGAGTTAAAAAGAGAGATAAATCTGCCAAAGACATGGGATTACTTGATTGAAAATCCTATTGGAGAAGAGATCAACAAACGATTTAAGAACGATCTTGTCAAAGGGGTTGTCCTAACTGATGGGCTCATCGGTACTTTTGCATCTGCATTTGATCTGCAAGCAAATATTTGTTTCTTGTATCACCTCATTGGTAACGGCACCGGAGAGTGGAAAGTACCTGTCGGAGGAATGGGAGCACTGGTCAAAGAGTTAATGCGCGTGGCAAGTGAATCTGGTGTTGAAATCACACTTAACTCCACAGTTGTTTCAGTTGTGAGCAATGAATCAGGTGTTTCCGCTACGACCGAATCTGGAGCTATCTACCAATCTGATTACCTCTTATCTAATGCGGCCCCTCAAGTTTTGGCCCAACTAAGGGGCACAGCAAAGCCAGCATCATTAGATGGTTCGCAGATGAAGATCAATATTTTGTTGAAGCGCTTGCCAGAGTTGAAATCAGGAATTGATCCACGACTTGCATTTGCTGGCACTTTCCATGCCAATGAAAGCTTTAGTCAATTAGAGGAAAGTTTTAGCAATGCTATTTCTGGGGTGATGCCTGAAAAAATGCCTATAGAAATGTATTGTCACACTTTGTCTGATCCCTCTATCTTGGGCCCAGATTTGCAAGCAGCTGGTTATCAAACATTGACACTTTTTGGATTACACACCCCTGCATCTTTATTTGATGCCGACAATGATGCAGCACGTGATGTGGCGCTAACATCAGCCCTTGCCTCGATTAATGAGTATTTGGCAGAGCCACTTGAAGATGTGATCGCCGCACTTGAGGTCAAAACTCCACTAGATATTGAAGAGGCGATAGCGCTACCTCGAGGCAATATCTTCCATAAAGATCTTTCAATGCCCTTTCGCGAGGATGAAAGCCAGGCTTCATGGGGTGTTGAAACTGATGACCCACGCATCTTCATTTGTGGCGCAGGGGCTATACGTGGCGGGGGAGTGAGCGGAATTCCTGGTCATAATGCGGCAATGGCTGTGCTGGCAAACAATTAGACTTATCAAATGAGTATTCACCCTGAAACATCTGCGATCACTGCCGGTCGTCCCGAGGTCGCACCTGATGCTCCATTGAATCCTCCATTGATTTTTTCTTCTACCTATCACGCAGGTGGTCCAGTGGGTTATGGACGCTATGGCAATGAAAGTTGGAGCGCACTAGAGGCGGCCATCGGTGAATTAGAAGGTGGAGCAACGATTTCATTTTCATCAGGAATGGCTGCGATTAGCGCCGTGTTTTCAATTCTGCCAATTGGTGCACCAGTTGTTGCATCAAATCAGGGATATAGCGGAAGTATGGCTTTGCTCAATCAATTACATACCTCAGGTCGATTAGAGGTTCGCTTTGTCGATGTGACAAAAACCGACGAAGTAATTGCAGCCATGAAAGGCGCAGCACTTGTTTGGCTGGAATCTCCAACAAATCCATGTTTAGAGGTTGCAGAGTTGCCTGTGCTAATTGCTGCTGCCAAGAAGCTAGGCATTGGCGTTGGAGTAGATAACACCTTTGCAACACCACTTGTTCAAAAGCCACTAGCCATGGGCGCAGACATCGTGATGCATTCTGTGACTAAGTTCTTAGCCGGTCATAGTGATGTGCTGTTGGGATCTCTATCAACAAATGATCAAGGCTTATATAAGAGGCTAGAAGAGTCTCGACGATTCAACGGCTCTATCCCTGGACCCTTTGAAGCATGGCTAGCATTGCGTGGGATTAGAACATTTCCTATTCGCTTTAGAGCTGCAGAAAGTAATGCACAGGAGTTGGTCCTGCGCTTGTCGCAGCACTCCGCGGTGGCAAAGGTTAGGTATCCAGGATTTGGCGCAGTTATTTCCTTTGAGATTGATGGCACGGCAGCAGATGCCCAAAAGGTGTGTGAGTCTTCACAGCTAATTACCCATGCAACGAGCCTGGGCGGTATTGAGTCGCTATGGGAACGTCGTCGTCGTTGGGCACTTGAAAGCCCTTCTGTCCCCGAGCAACTTATTCGACTCTCTGTGGGATGCGAGCATGTTGATGATCTGTGGGCAGACATTGAGCAAGCGTTAGCCGTTCTGTAAAGAAAAATTGAGAAAAAGCGAGTATTTTTAAGCCATGGTAAAAGTGATTCGTCGAATAGTTGCAGCCGTGACTGTAGTCATGCTGGCCTTTCGTGCCGTCGGTTCATTTCTTTCCTGGGTAGAACATCAAGAAGACTCTGTTGCCGATACCTGGGTTGATGAAGATGAATTCGAAGACGCCTGATTTCGCATACATTCCGGGAAGTTGCAATATTGGTAAAGGCGAGATTCGCCGGAGGCAATTAGTAGCTCTCGCTGGTTTGCTCTTTACAATCTCAACTCTCATAACATTGAGCACCTTCGATGCCTCGCTGCAGATTCGTGCAGGCATCTTCTTTCCCATATTTGTAACAGCCATTGGCTTTGTCCAATCTCGGAGCAAATTTTGTTTGGCCTATGGTTTGGCAGGCACCTTTAACATCGGCAGGTTGGGCGATATCCAAAGAGTTGCCAGCGAGCAAGATCGCCAAGCAGACCGAGTGACAGCACTTAAAATTCTTGGAAAATCTTTTCTACTGGCTTTACTAGCAACAGCGGTGGTGTTAGTACTACCCTTCTAAGTATGAAGATTCTTATTCATACCCGTCATGCAGCTTTAGCAGAAGATTTTAAAGCAATCGCAGAAGAAAAACTCAGCAGCATGGATCGGTTCAGTGTCGTAATTGATCGCGTTGAAGTTGAAGTTCTCCATGAAGCTAATCCCCAACAGTCAAAACATGCACACAGAGTTGTGCTGACCTCACATGGCTCAGGGCCTCTGTTACGGGCAGAAGCGGCAGAGTTCAACGACCTAGCAGCATTTGATACAGCGATTAAAGCTTTTGCCTTGCAGATCCGAAAGATCCACGAGCGCACAAGAGATCATGATCGAGAAACTTTACGAAGGATGAAAACAGATCTTTAAACGATTTCGCTTCCATCATTACGTGTGGCGGTAAGGCTTGCAACTGCTGTAACGATCAAGGTCGCAACGATTACTCCCAGACTTACTTCAATTGCCACGTGTGGAAGTTTGATTCCAGCTAGCTCATGAATACCGATGCCATGGAAAGCTTCGATGATCATCTTGAAGCCGATAAAGGCCAAGATAAATGAGAGCCCCTTGGAAAGGAATACCAAGCGTTGGAGCAATCCCTGTAACAAGAAGTACAACTGGCGCAACCCCATCAGTGCAAAGATATTTGCACAGACAACAATGTATGGATCGCGGGTGATTCCAAAGATTGCCGGAATTGAATCAAGGGCAAAGACTAGGTCTGTAAAGCCAAGTGAAACCAATGCGATGGTGAAGGTTGTTGCACCCTTCTTGCGCAAGAAGGTGATCAGACGATCTTCTTTCCATTCCTCTTCGTTGTGCTCTGACAAAAGTTTGTATGCGGTGAAGATTAGGAATGCACCAAAGATGAAGAATGCCCCGGAGAATTTTTCAAGAATTGCACTTCCGGCAGCAATGAATCCACCACGAAGAACAAGGGCAATAATGATTCCAAGGAGCAGCACAAGCTGTTGCTTGGTCTTTTCAACCTGAAGTCGACTCAAGATAATAACGAACACGAAGATGTTATCCACCGACAACGCATACTCAGTTAGCCACCCTGCGAAGAACTCTTTTTGTGCATTGGGATCTGAAGTCCAGTTGGGCATGAAGTAACCAAAAACAAGGGCAGCTGCCACATAGATCACGGTCCAAATTCCCGCCTCAGTCATGCTTGTCTCTTTATTGCGACGTATAACCGCAAGGATTAGGTCAAAGATGATGACGGCGGATAATCCACCAAGTGTTACAAGCCAGACTGTCGTAGATTCCATGGCGGTATTGTGCCAGTTAGTGCTCAATCCACAGGGTTGAAATACCCAGATTTCCATTCAGCCCATCGAAACTGGTCATTTAAACCCACATATGGCTTTTAATGGGACCAATGGCTTCAACGATAGACTCTTAACATGGAGACTCTTTACGCCGTTCTACTCTTTCTTATCCTGCTAGGCGTTGCATACTGCGCCAAGTTACTTCGTGCATTACACACCAGAGTAAGTAAAGACTCATCCAGTATTAAGCAAGGAATAACTAACCTTGCTGTTGAGAGCAAGAAGAGCTCTAAGGTGAATTACCGTCAAACCGAAGCATTCATTCAATTAATTAACCTGTTGGAGTTTAAAACTGTAATTCCACCAACCCGTAATTGGGCAGCATCACCTGATTTGCTCCTTACCATTTCTGAGATTATCAAGAAGACCCAACCAGCCATGGTTGTTGAACTAGGTTCAGGTATTTCAACCTTAGTAGCGGCCAAATCTGGTGCACGAAAGATTGTCAGTATTGATAATTCAGATGAATGGGGAGCAAAGACTGTTGAGTTATTGAAAGAGCACCGCGTTCGTGGCGTAAGTGTTCGAATTGCTCCACTACAACCCTATGCCAATGGATCTGACTGGTATGACCTTGATGCGATTAAAGATTTAAAAAAGATTGATCTACTAATTATTGATGGACCTCCAGGATCAAAAAATCCAGAGGCACGATATCCAGCACTTCAGCAGTTTAAGGACAGGCTCTCTACGACGGCAATAGTCATCATTGATGATGTTAACCGCGAAGGTGAACGTAAACTGGCAGAGGATTTTGCTAAAGCACTACCTAATCACGAGCTAACTATTCTGGATCACGAAAAGGGCACAGCGGTTATTTCTCCTCGCTAAGACCATGCACATTTCTCGCGAGGATGCACTGGCCATTGCCACTGCAAAGATTCTTGACACAACAACCTTTGTTAGAGCGGTCTTATCTGGCCGACGTCGCAACATGCAGGTCGACTTTGAACGTATTGATATTCGACTCATTGAAATCAAAGGCGTTTTAAATCTGCAGTTTATGCAAAACGATGGACGTGCCACAACCACCAAAAATCTGTTGCCGCAACAGCTAGCTGTTGATGAGTTGTTAAATAGTGGATATGCAAACATCACCGTTGAGACCACCAACGAGGCTTACTCAGTGCGCATCACCAAGAGCGGTGATGCCCAAGTGCACACAGAAGAGCGTGCATCTGAACAAAACCTGGTGCATGATAAAAAGAAGGATCGATTGTTGGATGCAAGCGATGCATTCTTGAGAGAAGTTGGTATTGCAGATGCCAAGGGTGTCATTAAGCCTTCACGTCAGGACAAGTACAAGCAGGTTGAAGAGTTCTTGCGATTGTTATCACCAACTTTAAAGGCAGCAATTGAGGCTGGACAGATTCATAAGCCCACAACAGATAACCCCTTGCGTATTACAGATCTTGGTTGTGGACATGCTTACTTAACTTTTGCAGCACATCAATTTCTGATGAAATCTGGGATCCCGGTGTTGGTAACAGGAATTGATGTTCGCCCAGATTCAAGAGATCGCAATAACGCTATTGCGCAAAATCTTGGTATTGCACAGACAATTAACTTCACAGCAGAAGAGATTTCAAAGACAACAGCAGATATGGCAGATGTTGCAATTGCCTTGCACGCATGTGACACCGCAACAGATGATGCAATTGCATGGGCTGTTAACGGGGGAGCAAAGCTTTTGTTGATTGCACCGTGTTGCCATCACGATATTCAAAAGCAAATAGATACCGCACCAGAGCCATGGGGAGCGCTGACAAAGTTTGGATTAATAAAGGAGCGCCTTGGCGATCTATTAACTGATTCACTGCGTGCGCAATTACTTCGAATGGTTGGATTTCGAGTTGAGGTAATTGAGTTTGTTGGGGGAGAACACACTCCACGCAATGTGATGATTCGCGCAGTCAAGACAGATGCAAAGCCAGAACAGTTAGATATTGATAGATATCTCGAAATTACCGCTCAATGGGGCATTACTCCTGCCTTAGAGAAGAAACTTCCTGCTCTGACCATCCGTTAGACTTCACACATGTCTAAGGTCCTTGCATCCCTTCCTGTTGGCGAAAAAGTAGGTATCGCCTTTTCTGGTGGGCTCGACACATCCGTAGCAGTTGCCTGGATGCGAGACAAAGGTGCGATTCCTTGCACCTACACCGCAGATCTTGGCCAGTATGACGAGCCAGATATTGATTCAGTTCCAGTGCGCGCAAAGGAGTACGGCGCCCAGATTTCACGCCTTGTTGATTGCAAGAGCGCACTAGTTGAAGAAGGTCTTGCAGCAATTGCTTGCGGTGCCTTTCACATTCGCTCAGGTGGAAAACAGTATTTCAATACAACTCCATTGGGACGCGCAGTCACAGGAACCATGCTTGTGCGTGCGATGCATTCAGATTCAGTAGAGATCTGGGGCGATGGCTCAACATATAAAGGCAATGACATTGAGCGTTTCTATCGTTATGGCCTACTTGCAAATCCAAACTTGCGTATCTATAAGCCATGGCTTGATCAAGATTTTGTAACAGAACTTGGTGGCCGTAAAGAAATGTCTGAGTGGTTAGTTGCTCATGGCTTGCCATATCGTGACAGCACCGAAAAGGCGTACTCAACGGATGCAAACTTCTTGGGTGCAACCCATGAAGCAAAAAGTCTTGAAAGATTGGATACATCTGTTGAGTTAGTTCAACCAATTATGGGTGTTCGCTTCTGGGATCCTGCGGTAAAAATCGAGAGTGAAGATGTGCACATCACTTTCGCACAAGGTCGCCCCGTTGCCATCAACGGCAAATCTTTTGATGATGTTGTTGAATTAATGAAGCAAGCAAATGCAATCGGTGGTCGCCACGGTCTTGGTATGGCAGATCAGATTGAAAACCGAATCATTGAGGCAAAGAGTCGTGGAATTTATGAAGCACCAGGAATGGCGCTGCTCTTTATTGCCTACGAGCGTTTAATCAGTGCAATCCACAACGAAGACACTATTGCTAACTATCACGCAGAAGGTCGCCGTTTAGGTCGCCTTCTCTATGAGGGTCGCTGGTTTGATCCACAAGCGCTCATGCTTCGTGAATCTTTGGTTCGCTGGGTTGCATCTGCTGTCACAGGTGAGGTAACCATTCGCATGCGCCGCGGTGATGATTACTCAATCATCAATACAACCGGCCCAGGGCTTAGCTACCACCCAGAAAAACTGTCAATGGAGCGCACAGAGAACGCTGCCTTTGGTCCAGTAGATCGCATCGGTCAGTTAACTATGCGAAACCTTGATATTGCCGATACCCGCGCCAAGTTAGAGCTCTACCGCGCGCAGGGTCAGATCGGTGATGGCGAATTTAAATTAATCGGCGAAATCGAATAACGAGGAGAACAATGCCAAAGAAAACTCTGCTTAAAGTATTTGCGGTTTTGGCCGTAGCGGCAATTGCATTTGCATCATTCACATCACTTGGAGGGAAAGACACAGTGTCAGGATCAGCAGCAGGATTGCCAGCGGTAACAGGTAACGCAGGCGAAGCACCAACAATCACACCACCAACAGGTGCAGCACCTGCAACATTGCAGACACAAGACATCATTGTTGGTACTGGCACAGAAGTTCTGCCAACTTCAACTCT